>Ga0068863_100000950_pt1 | contig 29089 bp, 20 predicted proteins | sample KBSSwiS62_FD_66596 | JGI IMG/M metagenome (GOLD analysis project Ga0068863, IMG submission 66596) | Switchgrass rhizosphere microbial communities from Kellogg Biological Station, Michigan, USA - KBS Switchgrass S6-2 | ecosystem: Host-associated > Plants > Roots > Rhizosphere > Soil ... | reverse complement strand
GGAAGCGTGCGCAGCGTGTCGTGATAGTCGTCGAGGATCGTGATTCTCACTAGTTGCTGCCGGGCACCTTGTAGAAGCAATAGTCCGCCGTATAAGGAATGAACGCCTTGCGCCGACGAAAGACACGCTCGAATGTTCCGAGCCGCGAGCCCTCCCCGGGGCGGTCGTCTGGTCCACGCGGTTCAGGCCAGTACTGCCTCTGCCACCTGTTCTCGAAGTTCCGTCCCCTTTTGAATGCCGGACTCTCTCGCTTGGTTGAGCAGGGCGACGCGGAGCGCTTGACGCGCTCGCGACAGACTGGACATGACGGTTCCGATGGGAATGCTCATGACGTCGGCGAGCTCGCGGTAAGACAGACCTTCGAGCTCGCGAAGCACGAGCAGTTCACGAAAACGAGTCGGCAGGCTGCCGATGGCGCGCTGGATCAACGCGACGTCAGCGGTTTGCAACAATAGCCTTTCAGGATCCGAGATTGGGGACGGATTAGTGTGCTGCTCCTCATCGAATGGGTCGGTGATTGCCTGCAGGTTGCGGCCGCGCCAGCCATGAGAGGTGTTGCGAACGATCCTCAGGAACCAAGCCCGTCCATTTCCGCCGGTGAATGTCCGAAGGTAGCGAAAGGCCCGCAGCGACGCTTCCTGCACGACATCTTCCGCATCGGGGTCATTCCGCATCAGCCAGCGTGCTAGCCGATAAGCCGCATCGAGATGGGGCAGGACCACTTCCTCAAAGCTGTGACCTATCGTGGCAGTAGTCGTGGGGTTGCCCAGCCTGTGATTCGTGGTGGGCTTCGAACCTGTGTTGACTGCCATGCAGCCAGTGTGCAGCGCGAGCCGGGCGGGTGAACACCGACAATGGTCATACGGGGCCCGTACGACGCTCGTACGGGCGGCGGTAAGATGAGAGAAGCATGAAGGTTAGCGCTGCAGGATCATTCGGCAGTCAGCTCAAGGCGCTCCGCGAAGTTGCCGGTTTCACTCAGGAGGAACTCGCGACAATTGCGGGACTGTCGGTCCATGCCGTGAGCGCGCTGGAGCGCGGCGAACGACGGCGGCCCCAGGTCGAGACCGTGCGTGCGCTGTCCTCAGCTCTCGATCTGACGGATTCGGCCCGGGACGCGCTCCTGGCGAGTGCGCGGGCACGTGTTCCACACGCAGCCGTCGAGGAGTTGGCCAGCGCGGCGCTCCCGGCGGCTCTGACCGCTCTGATCGGCCGCGAAGCTGACGTGGAAGCACTGTGGCAGTGGCACGCGGATCACACCATGCGGCTGATCACGCTCACCGGGCCAGGCGGAGCGGGGAAGACGCGTCTGGCGCTGGAGCTTGTCCGTGGGACGGTGCACGCAGGTCTGACCCGTGTGGTGTTCGTACCGTTAGCCGCGGTTCGGGATCCAGGATTCGTCGCGCCGGCTATTGCGCAGGCGCTCGGGTTGTCGGACGTCACCGCGCGTGATTTGCCCACGCGCGCACGCGTCGCGTGCGAGGATCGTTCCACGTTGTTGGTGCTCGACAATTTCGAGCACGTATTGGACGCGGCGCCACTTGTCGCGGATCTACTGACATCGGTCGCATTGCTCCGCGTACTGATTACGAGCCGCGCGCCACTCCGCCTGCGCGGAGAGCGCGAGTACGTTGTCGGACCTCTCGCGCTGCCAGTGGACTTGGAGCCGAATGAGTCGACGGATCAAGTATCTTCTCCAGCGGTACGGCTCTTCGTGGAACGTGTTCGAGAGGTGCAACCTGATTTCCGTTTGACATCCGCGAACGAACGCACGGTGACCGCGATCTGTCGCCGACTCGATGCGCTGCCACTCGCGCTCGAGCTGGCGGCGCCGTGGATGAAAGTGTTGTCCGCCGAGGAGCTGCTGCGTCGGCTCGAGCACGATGTCCTGCTCTCGAGCGTAGCCCCGCGCGATCTCCCCGAGCGTCAACAGACCATGAACGCCACGGTCGCCTGGAGTTATCAGTTGCTCGAGCCCGGGGAGCAGCGCGCCTTCCGGCGCTTCGGCGTGCTACCGGGTCGCTTTCCCATTGACGCGGCTGAAGCCGTCCTCGCGGGTCGTGAGAGTGCGTTGGCCGGCAGCGATGAAGCGCTCCGTGCCGCGGCCGACCTGATCGACAAGAGCCTTCTGCTGCGAGTCGACGACTCCGTCGTTGCGACCTGTCCGCTGTATCACATGCTCGAAACCGTGCGCGCGTACGCGGCCCTCGAGCTCGATATTGCGGGCGAGTACGACGACGCGATGGAGGGGCTGGTGCGCTATTGCACTGCCGAGGCCGCGCTCGCCGCCGAGGGCCTTGTCGGACCTGCGCAGGCCGAATGGTTGGACCGGGTGCAGGAAGATCGCGAGAGCTACCGGGCCGTCCTGACGTGGCTGATCGAGCGGGGCCGCCCCGATGAAGCGTCCGACATCGCGTGGGCGTTGATGTTCTTCTGGATGATCCGGGGGCATGCGGCCGAGGGGCTCCGTTGGTACTCGGAGATTCTGAACCTGCCATACGTTCCACCCGCTGCCGAGTCGCGAGCGCTCGTCGGAGCAGCGCTGATGTGGTTCACGCAGGGAGAACTGAGCCGCGCACGAGCGGCGTTGACGCGGGCGCACTCCCTCGCTGTTGGCGCTGGCGACATGGACATGGTCGTGCGCGCTGACGATCTGTCTGCACGCGTCGAACACGCGCTCGGCAATCTGGACGGGGCGCGCGAACGATTCATCCGCGCCATTGAGGGGTTCGAGGCGCTGGGCATCCCGTGGGGCGTTGGAAACGCACAGATCGGGATGGCGGCGGTCTCCGTGGCGACTGGCGACGTTCACCGGGCTGAACGACTGCTCGATGAGGCGACGCCGGCCCTGCAGCAACACGCGGGCCCGTGGTTCGTGACGCGGGCGATGTTTGTCCGCAGCATCCTGGCGCTGCGGCGCGGGAACCCAGATGATGCAATGGCGATGGTGCGCGACTGCCTGACGCGCATCCGGGAACTCCAGGATAAGTTCGCGCTCGTGTACGCGCTCGTCCCACTCGCGGCCGCCGCGGCACTCAAGGGCAACGACACATGGGCCGCACGAATCCTGGGCGCTCGCGACGCCGTCGCCGAGCGCACAGGGGCCACGATCGTCCTCAAGTTGGTGCATGAGCTGGGCGAAGAGGCAGAACGAGGCGCGCGCGCACGCCTGGGCCCGGATCGGTGGGCCCTTGCGTATGCGGCTGGTCGCACGACCTCTCTCGATTCCCTGCTGGAGGACGTCGACAAGGCCCTGTCGACCCGCGCCGGGGTCTAGAGGCAGTCCAAATCGCGCTGCGCAACGCGCCTCCGACCTTTCCCGAACGCTCCAGAAATCCTGACTCGCTGCCCTGGAATATTCGCGCGCTGACCGAGATTAAGCGACGTGTGGACGAAGTGCGTCCATCTCGTTTGCAAAGGAGTCTCGTTCATGAACGTTCGGATTCTGGTGATCATCCCGCTGTTTGCGCTCGCTGCTGGGTGCGGGCGCAACCCGGTCGCACCGGCAGACACGGCCGCGACTCCCGCGTCCGGGACGGCAGCGATCCCTTCGGCCAGAGGTCTGTCGGTCGCTCCGGCCGTACTGCATGGCCGAGACGACGTCGTCGTGAACATTCATGACGCGTGCGATCCGGATACGTTCAACGAAGCGCTGCGGAACCCGGACGCGTGCGTTCGAGCCGGCGGAGTCAAGTTCGACCAGTTCGTCGCCCAGCTTACGCGACTCGGTTTCTTCGAGCCGTGGAACTTCGCCCCGTCGACAGCCAATGTGCGGGTCGGTCAGACATTCGAGGCCATCAACCACGGCGGGGAGACACACACATTCACAGAGGTCGCGGAGTTCGGTGGCGGCATCGTTCCGTTCCTCAACGATCTCGCCCACGTTCCAAACGTGGCCCCGGAGTGCCGCCCCGAAGTGCTTGAAGCCGACGACTTCGTGCCGCCCGGTGGAACCTACCGCGAGACCGTCGACCACGCGGGCCACCTGAGATTCCAGTGCTGCATTCACCCGTGGATGCGGCTGGAAGCGTCCAGCCGGTGAGGCTGACGGCCTGCCTTGCCGCGGTCTGCCTCTCCGCCTCTGCCGGAATCCACGCAGATGTGTGGGAGCCCTTCGTGGTCAACGTCCACCTCCAGGTCGATCGTTCCATCAGGTCCCGAGCGATCCCCGCAGACCTCAAGAACGAGACCGAAGCCCTCTGGATGCCGTACGGAGTTCATCTCGAATGGGCCGATTCACCCGCGTCCGGGGCTGCGCCGCGCGGTCTCTCCCTGGAGGTGATCCTCGAACGGCGGCTCATTGACGAGCCTGGCCTGCCGACCTGGGCGACGGTCCTGGGCCTCGCATCCGTCAAGCGGAATGGCTCGAGCGCGCGACCGATTCGCGTGTCGCTCGACGCGACCGAGCGCGTGCTGGCCCGTCGAACAATAAGCCGCACCTCGAGCGGCTGGCTCGTGGACGACCACGATCTTGGACGCGCGCTGGGACGCGTGCTGGCGCACGAAATAGGTCACTTGCTCCTCGTCGCTCCTTATCACGACGACGTTGGCCTGATGCGTGCGGTGTTTCGCCCCGACGAACTCGCGGAGCCAGACCGTGCGCCCTTCCGCCTCACGTGCAGCGGTGTGGCGCGGCTGAGAGGTCGCATTGCCGTGCTGACCGGAACAGAGCATGAACCGATTGATCCAGAGACATGCCCTCACGGTCGCGCGGTGCCCTGATGGTCCGATCCGGGGTGTCCTTCGGCGGCAAGGGCACCGAGGGTTCATAAAGGAGTCGAAAACGATCGTCGATTGAACACAGAACTCGGACAACGCCAAGCGTCGCAGTAAGATGAAGGGCCATGAAGCTTGGCGCTCCGGGTTCATTTGGGGCGCAACTGAAGGCCCTTCGCGAGGCGGCGGGGTTCACGCAGGAAGAACTCGCGACGATCGCCGGCCTGTCCGTTCATGCCGTGAGCGCGTTGGAGCGCGGGGAGCGGCGGAGGCCCCACGTTGACACCGTTCGGGCGCTATCCGCAGCGCTCGATCTGACTGGCGACACTCGTGAGGCCCTCGTTGGGAGCGCCCGCGCAAGCGCTCCGAAAGCGGCCGCCGGTCCAGCGCGTGACATCTCATTGCCTCAACCACTCACTGCCTTTCTCGGCCGCGATGCCGACGTGCAGACGTTGCAGAGTTGGCTCTCTGATCCCGCGACACGTCTCATCACGCTCACAGGGCCTGGGGGGACCGGGAAGACCCGTCTGGCGCTGGAGCTCGCGCGCGCGAACCCGGCGGGGGCGTTCCGTGTGCTGTTCGTTCGGTTGGCGGCGATTCGGACCCCCGCGTTCGTGGCGTCTACAATCGCCGAGGCCCTTGGAGTGTTGGACGCGACGGCCCTCGACTTGCCGAGACGCGCCCAGCTCGCGTGCGATGGTCAGCCCACGTTGCTGGTCCTCGATAATTTCGAACAGGTCTTGGACGCGGCGCCGCTCGTCGCGGATCTGCTGAGATCGGTCCCGGCGCTCCGGGTGTTGGTCACCAGCCGCGCCCCGCTCCATCTGCGAGGAGAGCGGCAGTACGCCGTAGGGCCGCTCGCTTTGGATGTGGAAACCGTTGCCACGTCGCCGACCGATTTCGTGCGTTCTCCCGCTGTCCGCCTGTTCGTCGAGCGCGTACGGGACGTGCAGCCTGACTTTCGCCTGACATCCGCGAATGGCCCAATTGTGACGGCGATCTGCCGTCGCCTCGATGCGTTGCCGCTTGCTCTCGAGCTTGCGGCGCCATGGATCAAAGTGCTGTCGGTCGAGGATCTGCTACGCCGACTCACAGACGATGTCCTCCTCTCCACTGTTGGCCCGCGCGATCTCCCTGAACGCCAGCAGACGATCAACGCGACGGTCGCCTGGAGTTATCAACTCCTCGCGCCCTCCGAGCAGCGCGTGTTCCGCTGTCTCGGCGCGCTGCCGGGACGGTTTCCGATCGAGGCCGCCGGGGCGGTCGTTGCCGGTCGTGAGGATTCCTCCGCCAGGATCGACGACGCGCTCCGCACGGCGGCCGGCCTGATGGACAAAAGTCTGCTGCTCCGAGCACAGAGCTCGGTGGCGCGTCGTCCGTTGTTCCAGATGCTCGAAACCGTACGTGCGTACGCGGCGCTCGAGCTGACCGCGGCGGGCGAGCGCGACGATGCCATGGAGGGGCTGGTGCGCTACTGCGCCGCGGAAGCCTCCCTGGCCGCGGAGGGGTTGGTCGGCCCTGCGCAAGGCGAATGGTTGGATCGCGTGCGCGACGATCTCGAGAGCTACCGCAGCGCACTGACCTGGCTCATCGAGCGCGGCCGCCCGGCCGAAGCATCCGACATCGCGTGGAGCTTGTTCTTCTTCTGGGGCATCCGCGGACATGCGGCCGAGGGGATGCAGTGGTACGACGAGATCCTGAAATGGCCCTCCCTTCCGCCGGCTGTCGAATCGAGAGCGCTACTCGGCACGGGCGCGATGCGGTACACGCAAGGAGAGCTGGGCGACGCGCGCACCGCGCTCATGCGCGCCCTCGCGCTCGCCCACGAGACCGGCGACATCGTGATGGTCGCGCGGGCCGAGAATCTGCTGGGAGACATTGAACACTCCGTCGGGAATATGGACGCGGCCCGCATGCACTTCGCCCGCGGCGTTGAAGGTTTCCGGGCGCTGGGCCTCCCGTGGGCCCTCGGGAATTCGTTGACGGGGATGGCGGCGGTTGTCCTCGCGACTGGCGACGCCGCGCACGCCGAGCGCCTCCTCGACGAGGCCACCTCGGTGCTTCGACGCGCGGCGCCGTGGTTCTTGTCGTGGACGCTGTATCTTCGCGCCTTCCTGGCGGTGCAGCAGGGGAATGCCCATGACGCGATCGCGCTGGTGCGAGAAAGCCTCACATATATCCGTCAGCTCCACGACAAGTTCGCGTTCGTGTACGTGATGGTCCCTCTCGCCGCGGCGGCGGCACGCACGGGCGATCACGCGTGGGCGGCGCGGATTCTGGGCGCGCGGGACGCCGTCAGCGAATCGACAGGCGCCACCGTCGTCGACAAATCAGTAGACGACCTCCGCGCACGAGTGGAATTGGAGGGGCGTGCACACCTCGGGCCGGATCGATGGGGCCGGGCATATGCGGCAGGGCGTGTGACCTCCATCGATACGATGATCAAGGACATCGACAACGTTTTGACGAGTCGCGCACGCGTCTAGGCCGGACGCGCTTCACACCCGCCGTAGAGCCCTCAGTCCCGCTGCCCTTCGAAGTCACCCGCACGCCATTCCTGCGGATCCTGCCTCGGTCAACTCATCCGGAATATTCGAGAACGGCCTGAGATTAAGCACATCGGAGGGTCTGATGTTTTCATTGCGTCTCGCTGTTGTATCGGCAGTCTTGCTATTCGCGGTCGCCTGCGGCGACTACTCGACCTCTTCTACTTCACCGTCACCGTCACCGACGCCGTCCGCCACGCCACCGCCTGGCGCGCCGTCGTCGTCCATCACGATTCCGATGGGTGCCGAATTCCTGGGTAACCGAGCCTTCACGCCCGCGGACCTGAATATCGCCGCAGGCACGGCGGTGACATGGGTGAACAGCGATGCTACGTCTCACACGTCGACGTCAAATGCGGCTGGCTGGGACTCGGGAATCGTCGCGCCAGGCGGTCGGTTCTCGTTCGTGTTCCAGAACACTGGAACGTTTCCGTACCACTGCGTGATTCATCCCGGAATGGTCGGCACGGTTGTCGTTCGCTGAGAGGACTGCGGGTGACAGGTTTCAACGTCGACACTCGCGGCCAACCCTTTCGGCTCAATCCTCGTCCAAGTCGAGGACATGAGCTCCGTCAGCGCCGATCTTCGCTATGCGGCCCGCGAATTGCGCCGTCGTCCAGGCTTTGCGCTTACGGCGATTCTCTCGCTGGCGCTGGGCATTGGCGCCACTAGCGCCGTATTCAGCGTCGTCTACGGGGTCCTGATCAATCCCTTCCCGTACGTGGGCGCCGATCGGATGATGCAGCTCAGCCTGACGGACAAGGCAGGCCGATTCCGATACCCGGGCATGACCGGCGCGCAGCTGGATCAGCTTCGACAGGCACGGACGGTCGAGAGTGTCGTGGGAGAGGACAGCTGGAACCTCACGACGACCGATGGCGACATCCCCGAAGACGTCAGTGCGTCGTACATCTCTCCGAACGCGCCGAATCATTGGGGCGTTCGTCCCCTCCTGGGGCGATGGCTCCTCCCGGCCGATGCGCCTCCGGGACAGGAACCCGAACGCGTCGTCGTGCTTGGGTACCAGTTCTGGCAGCGTTACTACTCGGGCGACCCCGCCGTCGTCGGCCGCACGATCCAGCTCGTTCGCAAGACCTATCAAGTCGTCGGCGTGATGCCGCCGCGGTTTCGCTGGCGCGAGGCAGACATCTACGTGCCGCTGAAGGTCAGGCTCGACCCCAACATCTATTTCGGCACGAGCCTCAAGATCCGGCCGGGTGTGTCGACAGCAGAAGCCAATGCCGATTTGCAGCCGATCCTGCAGAAGTTCGCGGCCGAGACGCCGGCGCGCTACCCCGACACGTTTCGCGTGAACCTGCGCAGCATCATCGAGATGTACGCGCGACCGATGGGGCCGAGGCTCTTCCTGTTGCTCGGCGCCGTGATGTCGTTGCTACTCGTGGGCTGCGCCAACGTGTCGATCCTGCTGCTCGTTCGCGGCGCGCATCGCCAGCAGGAGCTCGCCGTGCGCGCGGCCCTGGGAGCCGCACGGAGCCGGGTCGTGCAGCAGCTGCTGACGGAAGCGTTTGTGATCGCCGTGGCTGGCGCGACGCTCGGTGTGTTGATCGCGTGGCGGGGCCTCGCGCTGATCGTTGCCTGGGTGCCGACCAACTCGTTCGCCGCCGAATCGGTCATCGAGATGAACGTGCCAGTCCTGCTGTTCAGTACCGCCCTGGCCGTTGTCACCGCGATCGTGTTCGGCGTCTGGCCGGCGCTCCAGCTTTCGCGTCCTGACATCGGCCGTGTGGCCCAGACTGGCGCTCGGCGGGTGATCGGCAGTGCGCAGGGGAGAAAGATCCATCGTGTCATGGTTGCGGTCCAGGTCGCGCTGACGGTGCTGATGCTCACCGCAGCTGGCGCGGCGGGAAAGGGATTCCTGCGGCTATCGAACGCGGACCTCGGATACGATCCGCACGACACGATGTCGCTGCCGATCCCCGTCCACGATGGGACCTACCAGACGTGGAAGGAGCGTTCCCAGTATTTCGAGCGGATCCGAGCGGCCATAGCCGGGATGCCGCAGGTTGTCTCAGCGGGAATCTCGACCAACGCCACGCCGCCGTCGAACGGAAACGACAGCACCATCGAGATTCTCGGCAACACGGCGCTCGAAAAGCCGGTCGCTCGCTTGAATTTCATCAGTCCCGAGTATTTCCCCCTTCTCCATATTCCGCTGGCGCAAGGACGCACCTGGAGCCGCGACGAAATGGTGCGAGGGGCACCCCTGGTGGTAATCAACCAGACGATGGCCCGTCAGTACTGGCCGCAGGGCGATGCGGTCGGCCATCAATTGCGAATCGCGAATTTGAAGGATGAACCGCCTTATTCGCCAGCAGCGACGGGAGCCGATGGATGGCTTCAGATCGTCGGCGTTGTTGCCGACGCGCGCAACGACGGTCTGCGCAACCCCATCAAGCCGGCCTTCTACGTGCCGTATACGCTGAAGATGCGCATGTTCACGCAGATCCTGGTGCGCACCCGCGTGGCACCGCTGTCCATCCTGCGCGATGTGCGCGCCGAGCTCGTTCGCGTCGATCGCGAACAGCAGGTCAGCCGAGTCCGGGATCTTCAGGGGTGGATCGCGAACCTTCCCGAGTACGCGCAACAGCGGCTGGTCGCGAACCTGTTCGGGATCTTTTCGATGCTGGCGCTGGCGTTGTCGGCGGTGGGACTTTACAGCGTCGTGTCGTACGGCGTCGCGATGCGAACCAGCGAGTTCGGCATCCGCCTGGCGCTGGGCGCGAGAGCCCGCGACGTCGTGCGCATCGTGCTGTCGGGGACGTCGTGGAATGTCGGCGCCGGACTCCTCGCGGGCGTACTTCTGTGCCTGGTCTTCGACAAAGTCGCCTCTCAGTGGTTGACCGAGAGCTCGCGGGATCCGCTGATCCTGACGGCTGTGACCCTCCTGCTAATGGCCGTTGCCGTCATGGCGTGTCTTGCTCCCGCACGCCGCGCGGCGTTGATCGATCCGATGGATGCCGTACGGCACGAGTGACTCGTCGAGAGTAGCGCGTGGTTCGTCACTCGTGGCGAAGCGCGACGATCGGGTTGACTCGCGAGGCTCGTCGCGCCGGTCCGTAGCCGGCCAGCAGCGCCGCGCCCAGGAGAGTGGCGACCGCAACTGCCAGCGTGCGCGGGTCGTTCGGCTTCATGTTGAACAGGAACGATTCGACGAGCCGTGACGAGCCGATGGCAATCGGCACGCTGATCGCCAGTCCGATGGCGGCCAGCGCGCAGACCTCGCGCAGCACCATCCAGACGACGACGTCCGCGCGGGCTCCCAGCGCCATGCGGATGCCGATTTCGTTGGTCCGGCGCGCTACGGTGTAGGCCATCGTGGCGTAGAGACCGACGCACGAGATCACCAGCGCGAGAATCGCAAACGCGGTACAGAGCCTGGCGAAGACGATCTCTTGATTGATCGTTTGATCGATGTCGGCCGCCTGAGTCTTGAAATCCGTCACCGGGACACGCCCGTCGGCGTCATGCACGATCTCGCGGACGGTGCTCACATAGCGCAGCGGGTCGCCGTCGGTGCGCAGCGCGTACGTCATCGCCCGCAGGCGGATGGCCTCGGCGACGGGCGCGTACGGCAGGTAGATGACCGGTGGGACGTCGAAGTTCAGCGGACCGTAGCGGGCAGGTGCTGCGACGCCGACAATCTCCAGATCGACAGGGCGCTGACCCGGACGGGCGAGCCTGACGTGCCGTCCGATCGCGCCCTCGTCGCCGCAACAGGCTCTGGCGAAGACGTCGCTGACAACCGCGACGGGCAAGGTTTCCGGCCGATCGCTTTCGTCGATCTCGCGTCCGCGCAAGATCGGAATCTGCATCGTCGTGAAGAAGGCAGGACCCGTTAGCAGGATACGATAGTTCGGCGGCGACGGCCGGCCGTCGATCGTCAGCGAGTTGCCGTACGACGTACCGGCCCTGATGAGCGAGCGATGCGACAACGTGGCCTGGCGAACCCCGGGAATCGCACTCAGGCGACGCCGCAGATCGGCGTAGAAGGCGGCAGCGCGGGACTCCGGATACCCGGCCTGCGGCGCGTTCAACTCGAAAAGCAAAACGTTCTCGCGGTTGAACCCCAGTGGAATCGAGTGGAGATTCGACAGTGTCCGAACGAACAGGCCGGCGGCGACCAGCATCACCAGTGAGATGGCGATCTGCGCCACGACCAGCATCTGGGTCAGGCTGATACGCGGGAGCACGCCGCTGGCGCGCGTACGCGGAAAGGCGATTCGGTCCTTGAGCGAGGGCATCAATGCCGGACGGGTCGATTCCAGCGCCGGAGCGAGGCCAAACAGCAGGCCGCACAGCACCGACAGCCCCAGCGTGACGACGAGCACGCGCCAGTTCAGTTCGGCGTGGAGCGTGAATCCCTCCTGACCGTTGGCCAGCAGCGCCGTCAGCACACGCATCCCGGCGACCGCGATGAAGATGCCGAGCGCGCCGCTGACCGAGGCCAGCAGAACGCTCTCCGTGAGGAGCTGACGGACGACGCGGAATCGGCCGGCGCCCAGGCTGAGCCGCAGTGCGATCTCACGTCGGCGAGCTGTGGCCCGCGCGAGCAGGAGATTCGCCGTGTTCGCACACGCGATCGCGAGGATCAGGCCCACCATCGCCAGCAGCACGTAGAGCGGCTTCGAGTACTGTCGTCTGAGCGTGTCGAGTCCACCCGCCCCTTCCCCGAGGCGAAGCACCGGAAGATTGGCGCGCTCCCGGTCGTTGCTCGCTGTGGGGGCCACCCACTGCGCGAAGGGTGGCGCGAGCACCGTCTCTGCCTGTGCGAGGCTGCCGCCCGGCCGGAGGCGGCCCATGATCTGGAGCCAGTAGTAGTTCTGCCCGGTGTACATGTTGCCCGCTTCCGGGTCGAAGAGCAGCATGGCGTGGAGCGGGAGATACACGTCGGGCGCAGTGGCGGGATCGACGCCGAAGAACTCGGGCGGCGCCACACCGACCACGGTAAATGCCACGTTGTTGATCAGAATGGGTTGGCCGGCCGCGTTGGCGGCGCTGCCGAAACGTCGCTCGCTGTAGCCCCGGCTGATCACTGCGACGGGCGGTGCACCGGCGCGATCATCGTCGGCAACCATCAGACGGCCCGCGGCGGGCACCAGGGCCAGCCCGCGAAAGAAGTCGCCGGTCACGTATTGACCCGTCGCGAGCTCCGCGGCGCCCTTGACGATCACGTTCATTTTTCCGGCTTTGAAGTAGCCGAAGATGCTGGACAGCACCGGCTCCGAAACCTGCTGCAAGCGTTCGAAGGCGGGGAACGGGAAAATGAAGCCGCTGTTGCCGTCCGGTTCCTCGTAGAAGGTACCGTTGATGGAACGCAAAACGAACTCGGAGCCGTTCGTGGCTCTGCGCCCGAAGGCGAATGGTTTGGCCTGCCACTTCATCACGACCAGCGATGCCGGATCCCGCACCGGCAGCGAGCGCAAGAGGATCGAGTCCATGAAGCTGTAAATCGCCGTGTTGGCGCCGATACCCAGCGCCAGCGACAAAGCGGCCAGGGCGGCGAAGGTGCGGTTCTTGAGCATCGTTCGCAGGCCGTAGCGGAAATCCTGCGCGAGCTGCTCGAGCGCGGTCCACGTCCAGAGCGCGCGTGCGTCTTCGCGCAACAGCGTCATATTGCCGAGGTCGCGTCGCGCGGCCCAAGCGGCCTGGCTCGCCGGAAGCCCGCTGGCCCGCCGTTCATCTCGTTCCTCCTCGAGATGAAATTGCAACTCCTCGTCGAGATCGCGTTCCCTGCGGCGGCGGTGTACCCACCAGGTGAACTTCCGAAACAGCGACGTCATCGCGCCACCTCATGACCAGCCTTCAGCAGCAATCCCATGGCGCGGGCGAACGCGTCCCATTTTGAATGTTCGCTGCTCAACTGCCGGCGGCCGAGCGCGGTGATTCGGTAGTACCTCGCGCGTTTGCCCTTTTCCGACTGCGCCCAGGACGCGGCGACCCAGCCCCTCTCCTCGAGCCGATAGAGCGCCGGGTACAGAGAGCCGGTCTCGACCTGCAGCAGATCTTCCGAGGTGCGTTGGATGTGCTTGGCGATGGCGTGGCCGTGGCTCGGTCCCGGCAGCAGGGTGCGCAGGATCAGGAGGTCCAGCGTGCCTCGCAGGAGCTCGACTCGGGACAGTACCTTCGAAGCCATAGTGTAGGAACTCTACACATGATTCTGTAGGAAGTCTACACTTCAGCGGGATGTCGAATTACTTGCGTGCGCGCTCTCGAGCAAGCTGATCGCGGTACGTTTTCTCCAGCTCTTCGACTGCTGCCTTGAAGCCTTGTGGATCGACGAACCGGTCAGGATTGAACGCGTCGCCGGGTTTGTATTTCTCGTGCAGCTTGAATTGCGACGCGTGTGACGCGAGAAAGACGTCGATCGCCATGTCCTTCTGCGCTTTGAACGTCCGCGCGTAATCATTGGCGATGCGAGGGTACGTCGCCATCCCGCTGACGGTGACGCCCGGATTGATGGATCCCATGTTGGCAATCACCACGCGGTAGGTCTTTCCGCCTTCCTGCACGTTCAATGTGAAGCTGGTCGAACCCTTGGTGTGACCGGGATGATGATGCGCGGTAAGAACGGTTCCGCCGAGCGAGATCGTGTCGTTGTCCTTGAACGTGCTGTCGACCTTGACCGGCTCGAACTGCGCTCCGGGCGTGTTGCCGAAACGGAAGTCCAGCTTGCCGCCGGACTCGAGCAGCTCCTTTTCCGGCTCGGAAACGACGACCCGTGCGCTGGTCATGCGTTTCAACTCCGCCAGGCCGGCGACGTGGTCGTAGTGTCCCTGAGTGGTGGTCAGGATTTTGGTATCGGCAAGCTTGAACCCGAGCTGCTCGACGCTGGCCTTGATTCTGCGCGCCGTGTCACCGACACCGGTGTTGATCAGAATGTGGCCCTGCGGTGTAGTGATCAAAAAGCTCGACAGGTCGTACGAACCGACCCAGTAGATGTTGCCGATGATCCGAAATGGCGGGAAGGATCGGGTCCAGTTGGGGTCGTCTTGCGCGCGGCTCGTCCAAACGAGGGCGACAGAGCTGAAGATCAGGAACGCGATCGATCGTGGCAGCATGATCGGATTATCCACGAATCCCTCGCTCTCGCCCGAGCGTAGAATGACGGCAGCGCTCGGTCACTTCACCATTGAGGGTCCGCCATGCGTTTGGACGACGCGCGAGAGAGTGAGAACGTCGAAGATCGCCGCGGCATGGGCGGCCGTGGGTTTCGGCCGGGCGGTGCCGGAGGGCTCGGCATCGGCGGCGTCATCCTACTGCTGGTCATCAGCTACTTCCTCGGCGTGGACCCGAGTCAACTCCTCAACGATTCGGGTGTGAGCACAGGCGGTGCGCCACCGGCCAGCACGCCTGCCGGACCACCGGGTTCCGATCCCGCCGGCGAGTTCGCCAGAAAAATTCTCGCGGATACCGAGGATACGTGGACCGCGATTTTCGAGCGTTCGGGACAGCAGTACACGAAGCCCGTGCTCGTGCTGTTCTCGGACGCTGTGGACTCAGCATGTGGCCAGGCGGGGTCGGCCACTGGACCGTTTTACTGCCCGGGCGATCAGAGGGTGTATCTCGATCTGAGTTTCTTCCGGGAGCTCGACCGGCGGTTCGGTGCTCCTGGAGACTTCGCGCAGGCCTACGTCATCGCCCACGAGATCGGCCATCACGTCCAGAACCTGACAGGCAATCTGGCGAGAGGCGGCGGGCTGTCGCGCAGAGGCGCCAATGCGCAGTCGGTGCGTCAGGAACTCCAGGCGGATTGTCTGGCGGGCGTGTGGGGGTATGCGGCGGCGAAACGCAACCGGCTCGAGCCGGGCGACGCGGAGGAAGGACTCAAGGCGGCTGCCGCCATCGGCGACGATCGCCTGCAACAGGAGAGTCAGGGCAGGGTCGTCCCGGATTCGTTCACCCACGGCTCGTCGGCGGATCGCGTGGCGGCGCTGAAACGCGGACTGCAGACCGGCGACGTGGCGGCATGCGGCCTCGGACGTTGAGCGTGCCGGGGAGGATTGTGTGAAGCGAAACGGCGTTGTGCTGATATTTCTCGCACTGCTGGGCGTCCACGCACCCGCGCAGCAATTCCCGCCGGGCTTCGTCGATCCGGCGCCGATCCTGGCGGCAGCGGCCATGGAAATCGGCGAAGCGAATTTCAAGTGCGTCACGTTCTCGGGCACGGGCTACGGCGGCGCCGTCGGGCAGACGTTCGAACACGCCGTCAACGTCGACTGGCCCCGCATCGACGCGCTGGCTAACTACACCCGCACCATCAATTGGGAAACCGGGACCAGCAAGGAAACCTTCGATCGTAAGCCGGGCCTGAATCCCGCGTCGTGGAAGTACGGACTCGGATGGGTTGACGGGACGCCGACTCAGAAAAACCTCCGGCAAACCCACCTGACCAACGGCAAGTATTCGTGGTCCATCGACGGCGACGGTCCTCCAGTGGCCGCCTCGCCGGAAGACGCCGAGCGTTACCAGCTGGATTTGTGGATGAACCCGCCCGGATTCATCAAGGCGGCACGGATGCCCGGCGCGAACCCCAGAGCGATCTGGCGATGGGAGCAAATCGAGAAAGGCCGCGACGGAAACGTCGTCGCGCCCGAAAAGGTGCACGTCGTCGCGATCACGGCGCTCGGCAAGTACCGCATGGATGCCACGATCAATTCACGAAATCAGATCCAGCGCATCAAGACGACGGTTTCAGAAAACGCGATGGGCGATTTCAACATCGAGCACGAGTCCACAGAGCAGGTGAGCGTCGGCGGTGTCAAGTGGCCCACGGTGTGGCACTCGCACCAGGGCTGGGACGACAACTGGCAGTTCTACAACCGGAGCACCGGCCACAACGCCTACGGCGGCAGATTTCCAAAAGTCGAACCGAACGTGTGTCCCGATCCGGTCGCGGTCCCCGCGTCTGTCACACAGGCACAGTTCTCGAATACCGTCACCGTCGACAGACTCGGCGCCGGCGTCTACTTGCTGGGTGGTGGACCGGCGAACAGCTACATGATCGAGTTCGACACGTTCGTCGCCGTGTTCGAAGCACCCGGCAGCGAGGAACGCAGCCTCGCGGTCATCGAGCAGATCGTGAAGCTCGCGCCCAACAAGCCAATCCGCTGGTTGATCAGCTCGCATCCCCATTTCGATCACATCGGGGGGATTCGCAGCTACAACCACATCGGCGCGACGGTCGTCATGCATCTCTTGAACGTCGACTTCATGAATCACGACATCCTCACGTATACGCCGAGGACGATGAAGCCCGACATCCTGTCGCTGTGGCCGCCGACCGAGGTGGCGGAAGGGTATAACTACGAGGCGGTTCAGGAGAATTACGTCATCACCGATAACACACGGATCCTGCGGGTGTACTACGTCCAGCCGCTGGCGCACGTGTCGGGTATGCTGATGGCCTATCTGCCCGCCGAACGCATCGCCTTCGAGGCGAACCTCTTCGACACGCACGAACCGCACGCCGGGCCACCGAAACCGGCCATGACCAGCTTCTGGAATCAGGTGAAGCGCATGAGCCTGAACGTGGCCACGATCGCCCCGGTGCACGGCCGTCCAGTGCCGTGGTCCGATTTCGAGAAGGCGATGGGTGACGCAGCAAAGCTCTGCGAATCCGTAGGTGCCGGCGGTGCAGTGGCTTGGGTGCCCTGCAAATAGCGCGGTCTCTGCCGCAGAAAGGCGCGGCTCGTCGGAGTCCGGCATAGTAGGATCCATCGAGGTCAGAGGACTGGCCATGCGGATGCGATGTTTGCGCGGGCTGTGGCTCGCCGCGCTGCTTGGCGTTTCGATTTCCGGCGCTGCGCCAGGCGCGGCCGGCGCTGAAGCCTTGCTTGCCGACGCCGTACAGCGCGGCGACACGCAAGCCGTCCTCGCGCTGCTCAAGACCCACGCCGACGTCAACGCGCCGCAGCGTGACGGCGCAACGGCGCTGCACTGGGCCGCCTACCTGGACGATGCCGACACGACCGCCCGGCTGCTCAAAGCCGGCGCACGTGTCGACACTCCGAACAATTACGGCGTAACACCGCTGTCGCTGGCGTGCGGCAACGGCAACGCGGGCATGATCGAACAGCTGTTGAAACACGGCGCCGATCCGAACCGTCCGGTTCGGGCCGGAGAAACGCCGCTGATGCTGGCGGCGCGTTCCGGAAACGCGGAGGCGGTGAAGGTGCTGCTGGGCGCAGGCGCAGCCGTCGATGCCAAGGAAACCTGGAACGGACAGACGGCGCTGATGTGGGCCGCTGCCGCGGGGCACGCTGCGGTCGTGCAAACGCTGATCAATCATCGCGCGGACACCCGCATCCGCTCGAACAGCGGCGCGACGGCGCTCTTGTTTGCGGCGCGGCACGGCGACCTGGCTGCCGCGCGCGCGTTGGTGGCGGCGGGCGCGGACGTCAAAGCCGCCAGACCCGATGGCGCGACGCCATTGCTCGTCGCGGTGGTCAACGGCCACGAGGATCTCGTGGATTTCTTCCTCGACAAGGGAGCCGATCCGAATGTGGAGGGCGGCTCGACCGAGCTGACGGTGCAGGGCGTGCGCGCCAGGCCGATGGAGCTCAAATACCGGAAGCTCACGAACAACGAGCGCGACTCCGAGGGCGTGACGCGCGGCAATATCTTTGGAAGGCCGCTCCACGCCGCCGTGCATGTCGCCAACTGGCACCTGAGCGATCAGTTCATCGCGGTCAAGCTCGATCGCCTGCGCGTCGTTGAATCACTGCTGGCGCATGGCGCCGACGTCAACGGCCGCATCAGCATGGAAGAACCGCGATGGTCCGGCGCGAGATATCGCCGCCACCTGGCCGGCGCAACCGCATTTCTTCTGGCCGCCAAGTCGGCTGATGTGGAAGTGATGCGCCTGTTGCTCTCCTATGGCGCGGACGCCACGATTGGCACCGAAGAGAACATCACGCCACTGATGGCCGCGGCGGGCATCGCGTGGGCCTCGAATCAGGACCGCGCGTCCGAACGTCAGGTGCTTGACGCCGTCCAGCTACTGGTGGAGGAACAGGGCGCCAACGTCAACGACGTCAGCGACCTCGGCGAGACGGCGATGCACGCGGCGGCCTATCGTGGCGCCAACAGCGTCGTGCAGTACCTGTTCGACAAGGGCGCGAAGCTCGACGTGGTCGCGAAGGACGGGCGCACGCCGCTGATCGTCGCCGACGGCGTCGAGTACGGCAATTCGTTCGCCGCTCAGCCGCACACGGCGAAACTGCTGCGGCAATTGGGCGCCAAGGAAATGAAGTGCCCGCCTCCCTGTGCGGCGGCGATCCCCGAGAAGGATCTGCGATGAATCTTCGGAGGGGATGCGTAGGCGGATTGATCGCCGCAATGGTATGGGTCGCCGCGCCCGCTGCCCGTGGCGTTCAAGGGACGGCCGCATCGCCTCCGCCGCCTCGCGCCGTGTTCGACAAGTACTGCGTCGGATGCCACAACCAGCGCGTGAAGACGGCCGGTCTCGCGCTCGACGCGCTCGATCCGGCGCAGGTGAGCGAGCACGCGGAGGCTTGGGAAAAGGTCGTGCGCAAGCTTCGCACCGGAGCGATGCCTCCGCCCGGGCGTCCGCGGCCGGACAAGGCGCTGACCGATAGCGTCGCGGCGTCGCTGGAGGCGGGCCTCGATCGCGCCGCCGCGGAGCATCCCAACCCGGGCCGGCCCACCCTGCATCGTCTCAATCGCGTTGAATATCGCAACGCGATCCACGACCTGCTCGCGCTCGAGATCGATCCGGCCGCGCTGCTCCCGGGAGACAACGCCGCCTACGGCTTCGACAACAACGCCGATGCCCTGTCGTTGTCGCCGGCCTTGACCGAGCGATACCTGGAAGCCGCGGCCAAGATCAGCCAGATGGCGCTGGGCCACGTGCGTGGCTCTGCGCCGGAAACCGTCTTCGTGCCGACCGATCGTAACCAGGGCATCCGCCTGGGTGACGATCAACCGTGGGGGTCGCGGGGCGGCTCGACGTTCCGGTACTACTTTCCCGTCGACGGCGACTACCAGTTCGAGCTGCAGTTGAAGGAAAGCGGAGCGGACGGCGGCATCATCGGGATCACCGCGGAGCCGCAGCAACTGGACGTGAGCCTCGACCGCGCCAGGGTCTGGACGTCGATAATCGGTGGGCCGGATATCGCGAATGTCCGCGGGCAGGAGCGCACCGAGAAAATCCGGGAAGCGTTGAAGTTCCGCGTGCCCGTCAAGGCGGGATCTCATCTCGTGCAGGTGTACTTCGTCCAGAAGACGACCGCATTCGTCGAAGATCTGTTCGATCCATACCTCCGGCGCGATCCGTACCGGGCGACCAATGGCGAGCCTGGCGTATCGAGCGTGACGATCATTCCGCCTTCGCGCCCGAACGCGGCCGAAGCGAAGGCAGTGAACGATTCGCCGAGCCGCCGCCGTGTGCTCGTCTGTCGGCCGGCGTCGGCCACGGAGGAGGCGAGCTGTGCGCGCACGATCATCGCAACTCTCGCCCGGCGCGCATATCGGCGGCCGGTGACGGACGCCGAGCTGCAGGTGCCGCTCGCCCGTTACCGCGAGGGCGCGAGCCGGGGCGGCTTCGAGTCGGGCCTCGAGCTGGCGCTGCGCAGCATTCTGGTCAGCCCGAGGTTTCTGTTTCGCTTCGAGAGTCAACCCGACACCGTCGCCCCGAATACCGCCTATCGCGTCGATGATCTGGAGCTCGCGTCGCGCTTGTCGTTCTTCCTGTGGAGCAGCGTTCCGGACGACGAACTGCTGAACGTTGCCGAGAAGAAGACGCTTCAACAACCAGGTGTGCTCGAGCGCCAGGTCAAGCGGATGCTGTCGGACCCGCGCTCGGCGGCACTGGTCACCGACTTCGCCGGCCAGTGGCTGCACATCCGTAACGTGGCCGGGTTCAGGCCCAGCCCGGAGGTGCTCTTTCATTTCGACGACAATCTTCGGCAGGCCTTCGAGCGGGAAACCGAGCTGTTCGTCGAGAGCATCATCCGCGAAGATCGCAGCGTGCTGGAGCTGCTGGACGCCGACTACACCTTCCTCAACGAGCGGCTGGCCAGGCACTACGGGATTCCGGGCGTCTTCGGCGAGCGATTCCGGCGGGTCTCGCTGCCGCCGGACAGCGTCCGTCGCGGGCTGCTGGGGCAGGGCTCGATTTTGACGGACACCTCACGCGCCAACCGGACGTCGCCGGTGATTCGCGGCAAATGGATCCTCGAGAATATTTTCGGCGCGCCGCCGCCGTCGCCGCCCGCGAACGTGCCCGACTTGAAGGAAGAACGGGACCCGGCGAAGATCTTGCCGATGAGGGAACAGATGGCGCAGCACCGGGCCAATCCTGGCTGCGCGAGTTGCCATGCGCAGATGGACGAGTTGGGGTTCGCGCTCGAGAACTTCGATGCGATTGGCGAGTGGCGCGACCTCGATGCCGCGGGCGCGCCGATTGACGCCGCGGCGAAGCTGCCCGATGGCACGTCGTTCAAGGGTCCCGTCGAGCTCCGCAACGTGTTGCGGAGCCACTCCGACGACTTTCTGACGTCGCTCACCGAGAAGCTGTTGACCTACGCGCTGGGGCGCGGGCTGGAACCCGCCGATGCGCCCGCGGTTCGCCGAATCAAGCGGGACGCCGCGCCCGCGCACTACAGCTTCTCGGCGCTGATTCAGGGCATCGTCGCGAGCACGCCGTTTCAGATGAGGATGTCGCTCGCGCGCTCGGACTGAGGGTGTTGTGCAGGAGACTGTCCAATGGTGATCACGAAAAGGGCGTTGCGCCGCCGGACGTTCATTCGCGGCATGGGCGCAACGCTGGCGCTGCCGTTTCTCGACGCCATGGTGCCAGCCCTCTCCGGAGTGTCGAAGGCGGCGCCACGCTTCGCGGCCATCTACTGCGGGAACGGGGCCAACATGTTCGACTGGACCCCGTCGACGGAAGGCGTGGGCTTCGCGTTCTCGCCGATTCTCAAGCCGCTCGAGCCATTTCGGGATCGCACGCTCGTCTTCACCGGACTCGATAACTTTCCGGCCACCGACCAGGGCGATTCCGGAGGGCAGCACCCTCGTGCCGCGCCCGCGTTCATGAGTTGCGCGCACCCCAAACAGACCGAAGGTGCTGACGTACAGGCCGGCACGACAATCGATCAGCTCATCGCCGATCGGATCTCTCGCGACGCCAAGCTGTCATCCCTGGAAGTGGCGGTCGATCGCAATGACGTCGTCGGCGCCTGCGACCATGGCTACGCGTGCGCCTACATGAACTCCATGTCCTGGAAGACGCCGACGATGCCGCTGCCGGCGGAGACCAATCCACGGTTTGTGTTCGAACGGCTGTTCGGCAGCGGCGACACGGCCGAGGAGCGCGCGTCCCGCAGCCTGGAGGATCGGAGCATTCTCGATGGCGTGATGCAGGAGATTGCGCGGCTGCGCGGAACGCTCGGCGCGCGCGACGGCGTCAAGCTGAGCGAGTACCTCGACGCGATTCGCCAGGTGGAGCAGCGGATCGCGAAGGGCGAGTCGAGCAACCGCGAGCTGGCGGTGCCGGAGCGGCCGGCCGGCGAGCCGCGGACGTTCAGGGAGCACGCCGAGCTGATGTTCGACCTCCAGGCTTTGGCGTTCCAGGCGGACATCACCCGGGTCAGCACGTTTCTGATGGCGCGGGAAAACGTCAATCGCTCGTATGGCGAGATTGGGCTGCCCGAGGCGCACCATTCCATGTCGCACCATGGCAACAACCCGGGAAAGATGGCCGACTTCTCGAAGCTGAACACCTACCACGTCGAGACGCTCGCCTACTTCCTGAAGAGGCTGCAGACGATTCCGGACGGCGACGGGACGCTGCTGGATCACACGGTCGTGCTCTACGGCAGCGGCATGAGCGACGGCAACACCCACAACAACTACAACGTCCCCGTGGTGGTCGTCGGCGGGCGCGACCAGCAGCTCAAAGGCAACCGTCACCTGAAGTATCCGAAAGGGACACCACTGGCGAATCTGTCGCTGAGCCTGATGGAGAAGTTCGGCGTGAACGTGGAGAAGTTCGGGGACAGTACAGGCGAGCTCGATCTCCTGTCAGGCATATAGTGCTGACTCGGACGTTTCGACCTGCGCAGCTCGAAACAGTCGGTGCGTGTCACAGTTACCTCGTCTTTCACGCGTCCGCCCGCGGGTCCGCCGCCTGACCGCCGACGCACGGTGAGACTCTGGTTCGTCCTGGGTACCGCGGCCGAGCTGATCAAAGTTTTTCCGATCATCACGCAGGCGGAAGCGCGCGGGATCGCCTGGACGGTGGTATCCACCGGGCAGAGCGGCATTAACTTCTGGCGCGAGTACAAAGAATTCGGTCTCCCGATGTCCTGTGCCAGGACAGCCGTCGAAACCGGCCAGGATTTGGCCGAACACGGATCGGCACTCAAGTGGTTCATCAAGGCGTGGCGCTGGAATCCACGGAAGGGCCTGCGAACGGATGGCGACACCAGCCGCCGCCGTCAAGCCGGCGAGCGCTCACTGGCGGGAGAATGCGCATCGTCCAACTTGCTTGTCGTGCATGGCGACACGCTCTCGACGATCGTCGGCGCCCACTGGGGTCGACGGCGCGGCTGGCCGATCGTGCACGTCGAGGCCGGTCTTCGATCGAATCGGCTATTCTCGCCGTTTCCGGAAGAGATCACGCGGCGCCTGGTTTCGCGCTGGACGGATTTCCACATGACACCGGACGCCTGGTCCGCAGACAATTTACGTCGCGCGGGTCATCACGGGCGCGTCGTCGACACGGGTGCCAATACGCTGGTGGACACCCTCGACTGGATCCTCGAGAAGAACCATTTACAGAATCGCCGAACGGAGCCGTATGCGGTCGCCAATCTCCATCGGTTCGAGAATCTCAATGCCTCGCCACGGTGGGCGTTTCTCGTCGAGACGCTGGAGAAAACGGCGCGGCAACGTCCGGTCGTACTCGTCCTCCATCCGCAAACTCGGTACAAGATCGATCGCCAGCCCGGCCTGCGATCGCGACTCGAAGAAATCGGCGTGACGCTGGTCGATCGACTACCATTTCGCGAGTTTATTCACCTGCTGGCTGGCGCCGAACTGGTCATTTCTGACGGTGGCAGCAATCAAGAAGAGTGTTTCTATCTGGGTACGCCGTGTCTGCTGCTGCGCGACACGACCGAACGTCAGGTGGGGTTGGGATCGACCGCTGTCCTGGCCGGCTTCCGCAGGGATGTTGTCGATGCATTCCTGAGCGATCCGCAGCGATATCGGCGGGCGCCCTGGCGTCCCGCACGCAGCCCAAGCGCGATTATCCTCGATGTGCTTGCTTCGTCCGCGCTATGCAGCAGCACGTCAAATCGATGAAAGTCGCCAAGCGGCCGCGGCACATGGAAGCTTTGAGCGCCGAGGCGGCCGGCCACCTCCACGGCAGTGACGACGGCCGATTCCTACGCGCCCACTCCGTGGTGAGTCGGTGTGACAAGTCGGCGAGAGCCTGATCGAGAGACTCGTGTTTCGCCGACGGCTGACCGAACGGCTCGGTCGCCTCGGTGACCGCGTCGAACAGGTCGCGTGCGGCGTCCGGTGGGATGTCCGTGACGCCGCTGGGGCTGATATCGAAGGTCAGAACAAGCAGGCCGCCTGGAGCAAGGACGCGGAGGAATTCTGCGATGATCTCCCGGAACCGGTTGGTGTGCTCGAGGACCGAGATGCAGACCACTGCATCAACCGTTCCGTCACGGACGTCGAGAGCGCGTATGTCTCCGATTCGAGCGGCCACCGATAGCCCGGTGCCTTGGGCAATGGAGCGAATGGGTGAATCGAGGCGCGGATCGGAGTCGACACAGAGCACGCGCGCATTCAACTGGCGGGCGACGAAGAATGGGAAGAACGTGGCGCCGCTGCCGGCATCCAGGAGATCGAATGATTGGCGCCCGGCGGCGAACTGTTGTAGGTGAGCGAACACGAACGGGTATTCCCAGGTTCGACTCCACTGCCAGAGGGGATCGGAGACCCATGTTCGACGAAATGCGCGCAGACTCTTGCCATGGGCCGCGGCGAACTCGCGCGAAAAGTGCGCCATGGCCGCAAACGTCGGGGACGCGAGCGACCGTTCGTAGTCGGTCAGTCGGGGAATGCCCTGCGGCCAATCGGTCACCGCGCGATTCTATGCGGAATGCAGAGGGCCGTTCATGGCAGACGTCGCGGTCAGCGTAGTCATTCCAACCTTCAACGTGGCGGCGCAGTTGCACGGCCTCTGGGCGTCGATGAGAACGTCAGGCCTCGTCGGACGGGTCCGCGAAATCATCGTGGTCGACGATGGCTCGACCGATGGAACCGCCGCGGCAGCGGAAGCCTTCATCGCCGACGTGCACGATCCGGTCACGCGAATCCGCTTGCTGCGCCTCCCGAGCAACCAGGGCCGCTTTCTAGCACGCCTCGCAGGCGCGCGGGTCGCACACTTCGAGTTCGTGCTCTTTCTGGACACGCGCCTGGAATTACCGGCGAACTTTGCCGACCGGTTGTTCACGTATCTGCCTGGCGATCGTTGCCTCCAGGGCGTGACGCGGCTCGATCCAGATCGGACTATCTTCGATCGCTACTGGGACCGCACGCACCTCGTGCTGTTTCGCCGCTACTATCGCGACGCCGAGCGCGGCCTCGTCATCACGCCGGAGAACTACGATCGCTATCCGAAGGGGACCGGTGTGTTCGCCTGTCCGCGAGACGTCTTTCTCGCCGCCTGCGAGCCCCATGAGCACGCGCCCCTGCTGAACGACGATACGGCTTTGCTGTTGCGGATCGTTCGCACGCATCCTATTCACGTACGACCCGACTTCGAGTTCTTTTGGTTCCCGCGTCGAACGCTCGCTGGCTTCCTGGGACGGATTTGGACCCGTGGGCCAAGCTCGGTTGAGTACCACCTGTTCGAAGCCCGGGGGGCTTACTTCCGTCTCTTTCTGCTCGTCTCGGTGGCACTCGCCGGTCAGGTGCTGTTCATCGGCTTCTTGCCGCGCATGGCTTCGTGGTCGGTTTTCGAAGCAACCGTTCTGGTCGTCATGGCCGACGTGGCGATTGTCGTGTTGACGACTGCCTGGTTTGCCAGAGGCGTGGGCGATTTCATCGTGCTCGCGCCGTTGCACCTGCTGGTCGTAGTGGTTGCCGGCACATCGGTGTTCTGGAGCGTAGCTGCGCAACTTGCGCGGCGCGGTATTCGCCGCCTGCAGACCGGCTCCTGATGCGCAGCGACGTGCCGCAGCACTTCCGCCAGTTCTCGAACTCGCTGATCAGCGTCATCGTGCCCGTCTTCAACGAGGCGCAAAACATCATCGACAATCTTCGGCTGCTCATCGTGGAGATTGAGGAGTACTTTCCGCGGTTTGAGATACTGATCGTCAGCGATGGCAGCACTGACGACACGAATCTGCGGGTCGCTAGGTTTCACGACCCTCACGTGCGCCTGGTGGCCATGGAGCGCAACCAGGGCAAGGGGCACGCCGTGCGAGCCGGATTTCGGGAGGCTCAAGGAGACTACATCTTCTTCATCGACGGCGGAATGGAGCTGCACCCGAGCGAAATCCGGATCTTTCTTGGCCTGATGGCACTGTACGAGGCCGATATCGTCATTGGGTCTAAACGACATCCGCAGTCGCAGGTTTACTATCCGTGGTTCCGGAAGATGTTGAGCTGGTTGTTTCAACGGGTCGTCCACTTTCTCTTCGACGTCGATGTCACCGACACGCAGGTCGGTCTGAAGCTGTTTCGGCGCGACGTCATCACTGCGGTTCTGCCCGACCTGCGGATCGATCGTTATGGGTTCGATCTGGAGCTGTTGACTCTGGCCAAGCTCAAAGGCTTCGGCAGGATGCTCGAGGCGCCGATCCGGTTGGACTACTTTCTCAGAAATCGACGGGCGGGTCCTGTGGAGTTCGCGCACGTCTTCCGCATTGGACTGGCGCTCGCGGCCGACACCCTTAAGCTGTACCGTCGTGTGCGGGCCATCAAGCGAATGCCCTCGTCTGCCGTCACGCCAGCTCGATGACTCAGCACGACGGGACGCCGACGCACATACAGCTTCTGAGCGCGCTGGGTGTGGTGGCCCTGTTCAGCCTGCTCGCGGTGGCCTACGTGTATCCCGGTGGGAGGGCGATGCTCGAAGGCCGAACCGACATCGTCATGAGCGACGGCACCGACGCGTCTACGCTCCCCTACCAATACAGCCTGCTTCGGAGCACGTGGCGCACCACGCCGACGCGTCTCTTGTACGGTGCGGTACCGGCTGCGACGCTCAGCGCGCCGGAGGGGTTCGCTCTTTGGATCCCATGGATTGAGCGCTCGGTCGTCGTGGCGGTGGCGCCGCTGTTCCCTGTCGAACAGCTCTCCACGGTGCTGGTCGTCGTCCTGATGGTGCTCGATGGGCTGGCGATGTACCTGCTCGGCCGACATCTGGGCTGGAGTCGATCGCTTTCGATCGCGATCGCAATTGCTTGGGCCTTCAACGCGACCACGCGGGGCCGTGCGAAGGTGCACATGTCTCTTGTCGGCATTTTCCACGTGCCGCTGGTGTTTCTCGGCCTGCTGCTGGTTGCGAAAGGCAAGGGTTGGCGATCGATTGCCGGGGCAGCCGCTTGTTTTGCCGCCGCCGCCACCGTCGCTCATTACTATCTGATCACCCTCACGTTTCTCGTGCCGTGGCTCCTCGTCTATCTTCTGGTCTCTGCAGGCTCGTCGAGTCGATGGCTGCGCGTCTCCGTACGCCTCGCGGCCGCAGCGGTGCCGGCGGTGATGCTCGTCGGCTGGTCCTACTTGAAGCCGCTGCCACCGGATTTCATCAAGCCCGGCACCGTCGTAACTCCTTCGACCGGAGATGCGCAAGGAGGCCAGCCGCATCAGTTCATGACGTTATTCGCCGCGAGGCCGGTGGACTACATTACGGGTGACGTCGGCATCGGAATCACAGATTGGAATCCCATTCGGAGTTCGCTGAGCCTGGGAGTGCTGTTGGACATGGATGGGGGCTTCGGCCACGAGCGCGCCAATGGGATCCGCTGGATCGTCTGGGCGCTTGCTCTAGCCGGCGTCGTTGCCGCGTTTCGGCATCGGGCGTCGGCGGTCTGGCCGCGCAACGCCCGTCACGAGTTCTTCGCGCTGGCGCTGTTTGGCGCATTTGCGTTCTGGCTGTCACTGTCGCCCAACGTACCGTTCGCCAACGCCGGCCCATCCTACTGGCTGTATTCGCTCGTCCCGCAGATTCGCGTGCCGAGTCGTGCCGGGATTTACGCGCAATTCGCGGTCTTGATGCTTGCCGGCCTCTTCTTCCACCAGTTCTTCGAACTGCCGTCCCTGGATCGCGACGGCGAGCGCTTGCAAGCGGGGCCGCTCGCGAAGCGTTTCGCATGGATCGCGAAACCCGCCGTCCTGCCGCTCCTCATGGTTGTCGAATTACCGCCGTTTCTTCAGCCCATGCCGATGACGGTCATCGAGCCGGCCTACGCTGCCCTTCAGCGCGAGCCCTGCGGTCCCGGACTGCGCTTTCCGTACGTCTCAGGAGGCTGGCAACTCGGGCCGTACTACACCTTTCTCCAGCGGATGCGGGGCTCGAACTGCCAGACGCTCAATGCCGCCAGCCCCACACGCCGGGACGCCTGGTTTCTCGGGAAGATAGGTCAGCCACCGCAAACCATTTCTGCGCTCACACCGGAGAGTGAGCTCATCACGCGCCTGACCAGCCTGGCGGACTGCGTGCCGATGACCTGGGTCGTTTTTGATACGCGCGTACCGCTAGCGGTGCGGCAGCAGTGGTGCGCATCGCGGAGGTGGACGCTCTCTCCGGACGGCGTCTGTCGGGCGCCCATACTGGCCGGCGACACGATCAAGAATCCCGAAGAGTGCTTTTGACGTGAAGGCATCGATGACGGATCGCTCGATGCCGGCGCTGGCGTTCCTGGTGTCCAACCTGGCGGGTGGCGGCCTGCACTACTTGTATCAGGTCGTCGCATCACGATCCCTCGACAAGGCCGCATTCTCCGGTTTCAGTTTCTGGTTGGCCAACATTTCACTGGGCTTCGTGCTGGCATCCGTCGCGCAATATGTCGGGAACTTCCAGCCGACGTCGAACGGCAGGCTTCGATCGGTGGCGCCAGCCCTGGGCGGCGTCGTGGTGGCGCTGTCGCTTCTGGTTGTGACCGGTGGCGGAAACTCGTTGGCAACCTTGAGTGCCCTGACGATACTCAGTGCGACGGTCAACGGCTGGCTGTTGGGACAGGCGCAGAACCGGCTCATGTTCTACACCCTGTCAACCGCTACCTTTCTGGTCGCCTTGTGCAAGCTCGCTGTAGTGTGGCCGTGGTTCTGGCGCGCATCGTCTGCGGATCTCTTCTATGTGGCAATCGTCGTCAGCTATGCGCCGTCGATTCTTTTTCTCGCGGTGAGGCTCGGTCTCTCTCGAGGCGTCCTTTCGCCTTCGGCGCCGGTGAGTGGTCTGGCGGGCGCGCTCGGTGCGCCGCTGCTCCTCGCATCGGCGGCAGCAGCGTTTCCCCAACTGGATCTCATAGTCGTAAAGGCGACCCAAGACGCAGGGACCTTCCAGGATTTCGCGCGCGCGAGCTTGTTCTACAAAGGTCTCTACTTCCTGTTCGTCATCCTGTTGCAGTGGATGCTCCCGTACCAGGTTCGGAGCAGTTCTTCGAGCGCACCGCGTCTCAACCGCAGCGTGCTGGTCGCCGTCAGTATTGCCAGCTCTGCCCTGATTGCATTCGTTGCGCCGAGTGTCGCGTCTCTGGTGATGCGTTGGCCCGATGCGCCGCCGAGAACCATGATCTTTCTCTCGTGCTGCAACGTGT
>Ga0068863_100000948_pt1 | contig 29123 bp, 27 predicted proteins | sample KBSSwiS62_FD_66596 | JGI IMG/M metagenome (GOLD analysis project Ga0068863, IMG submission 66596) | Switchgrass rhizosphere microbial communities from Kellogg Biological Station, Michigan, USA - KBS Switchgrass S6-2 | ecosystem: Host-associated > Plants > Roots > Rhizosphere > Soil ... | reverse complement strand
GCCCCAGCGCCTCGACATGCGCACGCGCCGCGATCTCCGGCACTACCCCGCCATAGGGCTGGTGCGCGGCATTCTGGCCGACGACAGCCTGGGCGAGAATGTGCCGGTCGCTGGTCACCAACGCAGCCGCGCTGTCGTCGCACGAGGATTCGAGGCCCAGGATCAGGGAAGGCAGGTCGGTCATTTCGCGTCCGGCCCTTTGCCTCATCCTCCAGACTTGCACTAGGGGTGGCCTATGCAGGGACTTCGCCTCGGGACTCGCGGATCGCCGCTCGCGCTCGCCCAGGCGCGCAAGGTTGCAGCCGCGATCGAGACTGCGCAGCGCTGGCCGGACGGCTGGGTCCAGATCGTCGAGATCACCACGACGGGCGATAAGGTGAAGGACCGCCCGCTTGCCGAAATTGGCGGCAAGGGCTTGTGGACCAAGGAGCTCGACCGTGCGCTGCTCGATGAGGAAGTCGATTTCTGCGTTCATTCGATGAAGGACGTCGAAAGCATTCGTCCCAAGCAGATCCATATCGCAGCCGTTCGTCCGCGAGGCGACGTTCGCGACCGAATCATCGGCGCAGCCTCGATCGATGAGCTCAAGCAGGGGGCCGTCGTCGGCACCTCCTCACCACGGCGCAAGGCGCAGCTGCTTCGCCTGAGACCCGACTTGAAGGTCGTCTCGTTGCGCGGGAATGTCGAAACCCGGCTGAAGGCTGTCGAATCGGCCGAAGTCGATGCGACCCTGCTGTCGGCTGCGGGTCTCAAGCGGCTCGAGATCGACGCGGGGACGGCGATCCCGACCGAGATCATCCTTCCGGCGCCCGGCCAGGCCGTGATCGGTGTCGAGTGCCGGACCAACGACACGCGAACGCAAAGCGTGCTCAGCACGATCAACAACCAGATCACCTACGACTGTGTGATGGCGGAGCGGGCATTCACGCGGGCGCTGGGCGCCGCCTGCGCTTCGCCGGTCGCAGCCTTTTGCGTGCTCGAGGACGGCGACCTGAGGATGCGCGGACAGCTCTTCAGCGAAGACGGAAGCGACATGGTCGAGGATCGCGCAGTGTTCGAATGCGACGATTGCGCCACGCCCGAGCGGCTTGCGCATTCCTTGCTCGCGGCGGCGCCTGACTCCATCCGGAGGCTGTTCGGCGCTTAGATGGCGCGACTGCTGGTCCTGCGGCCCGAGCCGGCTGCAAGTGCGACGGTGCGAGAAGCGCGAAGGCGCGGCCTGGATGCAATATCGACACCACTTTTTGAAATCGAGCCCGTCGATTGGGTGGCGCCCGATGCCGGCGAATTCGACGGACTATTGCTGACGAGCGCCAACGCAATCCGGCATGCCGGTGAGCAACTGGCCCAACTCCGTAAACTAGAAGTTCATGCCGTGGGCGATGCGACGGCGGAGGCGGCAGGAAATGCGGGGTTTGAGATCGCGTCCAGGGGTTCTTCTGGAATCGACGAGCTTCTCGTTGGTATCGATCCCGGCCTGAGGCTGTTGCACCTTTGTGGCGCCGACCGACGGACGCCGCGAGATGGATCGCAGGAGATCACACCGATCGTCGTTTATCGTTCCAAGGAGATCGATGCGCCTAATCTTCCATCGGCAGGAAACGTCGCGCTGATCCATTCCCCGCGCGCTGCCCGTCGCTTTGCGGAATTGGCAACTGGCCGCCAAAGCATCGCAATAGTGGCGATTAGCCAGGCGGCTGCCGACGCCGTCGGGGCCGGATGGAAATCGGTCACTATCGCTGCCGAACCCAACGACGACGCCCTGCTGGCCCTCGCGGCGAGCCTGTGCAACAAGCCGGACCCGAAATGAACGGGACTGGGACCCGAGGCGGAATGGGTTGGGGAGCGCGGCTGCTTGTCGCGCTTGCACTCGTCCTTGTCGGCGCTGCGGCTGCGGTGTGGGGCCTCGGCCATTACAAGCCTGCAGCGCGGTTCCTGGGAATCGAACCCGCAGAGCCCCAAAAGGTACTGCTGACACCCAAGCCCATCGTCACCAATCAGGCCGCGGTCGTTCCTGCTCAACCGCAGCTGCAAGTCGACCGCGCCCGCATCGATTCCCTGGAAAATCGCGTTTCACGGGTCGAGAATGCCACCGAGCGGGCCGAAGGATCGGCGGGAAGGGCGGACGCGTTGGTGGTCGCTTTCGCGGCTCGGCGGGCGATCGATCGCGGGGTCGCCCTTGGATATCTCGAGAATCTGCTCGTGGCGCGCTTCGGCGCTCAGCATCAGGCGGCGGTTTCGACGATCGTCACCGCATCGCATGATCCCGTACGGCTGAACGACCTCATCGATGAATATCAGACCCTCGGACCTGACCTCCGCCGCGGCGGCCCGCAGGACAACTGGTGGAGCAACTTCAAGCGCGAAATGGGTTCGCTGGTCGAAGTCCATCGTTCCACAAGACCCGCGGTGAACGCCGAAGCCCGATACAATCGTGCGATGCAGCGGCTCTCCTCGGGCGATGTCGACCAGGCATTGGCCGAGACCATGCGGTTGCCGGGCGCATCGCGAGCCGGCGACTGGGTCAACAAGGCGCGGCGTTACACTGCCGCGCACAGGGCGCTCGATGAAATCGAGTCCGCGGCGCTCCTCACGGGATCAAACGCGAGCCGCTGACATAGAAACAGGCTTGGCAAGGGACTCGCACTTTGCGAATCTGGCACAGCGCCGGTTCAGAACGACCACGCTAAGTTTTTGCAATCATGCGGGAACTGCCGGGGGATGCCGAAGTCATGACGTCACTCTGGAAGCGGATTGGCCTCGGCCTCATCGTCCTTGCGACGGCCGGGGTTACGGCCTCGGCCGCGCCGCAGGCGGGAACCGCAACCAACGCCCGTCTGCCAGTCGCGATGGCGCGCACGGCGACTGCCCCGCAATATATCAGGGACCGCATCAACGATCTCGGCCGTGGCTTCGACGGACGAGTAGGAATAGCCGTCCGGTCGATCGACGAGGGCTGGTCTGCCGGATGGAAGGCGGACGAACTCTATCCGCAGCAAAGCGTCAGCAAATTGTGGGTGTCGATCACGGCGCTCGACGCGGTCGACAAGGGAAAGGTATCGCTCGGCGACGCAGTGACCCTGAACCGATCCGACCTCACGCTGTTCCACCAGCCCATCGCGGCCCAGATCCTCGGCGGCGGCTATACGACCACCCTGGACGATCTGATGTTCAAGGCGATCACGACCAGCGACAACACTGCCAATGACAAATTGATGCGCTCGGTCGGTGGACCCGAGGCCGTGCGTTCGATGATAGCTTCGAAGCATCTCGGCTCGATCCGCTTCTACAACGGCGAGCGGGCACTCCAGAGCCGTATCGCCGGCCTGATCTGGAGCCCCAGCTATTCGATCGGAAATGCCTTCTACGAGGCGCGAGACGCGCTACCGCAGTCAGTCCGACAAGCGGCGTTCAAACGCTATGTCGAAGACCCCTACGATGGAGCTGCGCCAAGTGCGATCGTCAATGCGCTTGCACGACTGAAGCGCGGCGAGCTCCTTTCACCGGCATCGACCCAAAGATTGCTGGACATCATGAGCCACACCAAGACCGGTGCGAACCGGTTGAAGGGCGGATTGGCACCTGGCTGGGTCCTCAATCACAAGACTGGCACTGGTCAGGTGCTCGGCACCCAGCAGGCCGGGTATAATGATATCGGAATCCTCACCGCCCCCGATGGCCGGAGCTATTCGGTGGCGGTGATGATCAAGCTGACTTCGGTTCCCTTGCCGGTGCGAATGACCTTGATGAACAATGTCGTGCGATCGGTAATCATCCAGCACGACATGCAATATGCGGCCGTCGCACAGCAGTGAGGTGAACCCAGCGGAAAGACTGGCCGCTGCGGCCGGCATCCAGCGCGTACCGACGCGCGAGCTTGAGCTGTTCATTGTCCGGCGCTTCCTCGACCCTGACTCATGCGCTGCGCTGATTGCCCGAATCGACGCCAACAGGCGTCCGTCAGAGATTGCTGACGACCTTGGGATCGCCAATTTCAGGACGAGCGAGACCTGCGATCTCGATTGGCGCGATCCGGTCGTCGGCGATATCGATCGCAAGATCGCTGACCTTCTGGGACTGTCCCTCGCAGCCGGCGAACCGCTGCAGGGACAACGCTATGCGCCCGGGCAGGAGTTCAAGCCGCACACCGATACGTTCGAGCCCGGCGGTTACGACTACCTGGTACACACAGCCGACAACGGGCAGCGCACCTGGACTGCGATGATCTATCTGAACGAGCCCGAGGACGGTGGAGCGACGCGTTTCAAGGCCATCGGCAAGACGATCCAGCCGGAAACGGGAAAGCTCCTGGCCTGGAACAACCTGCTACCGGACGGGCGGCCCAATCCGGCCACCCTGCACCAGGGCATGAAGGTGCGCCGCGGGATGAAATATGTTCTCACGAAATGGTTCAGGCAGCGTCCGAATACTGCCAACGAGTGACTGGAACCGACCAACAACTGGACCCGGCTTGATTCGTTTCAGCCACAGTTCCATGCTTCGATGACTGTTGTTCGAGGGGGCGAGCTTCCCATGTCATTTCGTCTTTGCCTTGCCGCGCTTCTTTTCACTGCCGCGAGTGCCCCGGCCGTAGCGCAGGATGCCCAAAGCCTGGTCTCCAAGAATCTTGAGGCGCGCGGCGGCGCCGCAGCGTTGGCCGCAATCAAGAATGTCAGTTTCGAAGGGCGGACGATTTTCCCAGGCGACTTCGAAGTTACCTACAAGGAAACGCGCGCGAGGGTGGGCAGCAGTACCGCGGACCGCGTCGATTTCGGCGTCCAGGGCCTCAACATCACTCAGGCCTACGACGGTCGTGACGGTTGGAGGATCAATCCACTCCAGGGCCGCAAGGACGCCGAAAAGATGTCTGCGGACGAAGCGCGCTCGATGGCCGACAATGCCTTGATCGAAGGGCCTTTGCTCCTTGCGCGTGCCGATGGCAGCCGCGTCGATTATCTCGGCCGCGACGATTTCGACGGGACGCTCGCTTACAAGCTGAAAGTCACCCAGAAGGACGGCGACGAATTCACGTACTGGCTGGACCCGGACACCTATCTCGAGATCAAGGTCGACGAGATGCGGAGGATCCGCGGCGTCCAGCAAACCACCGAGACCGAGCTAGGCGATTATGAAAAAGTTGCCGGCGTCTATTTTCCGATGTCCGTCGAAAGCTGGGCTCAGGGCCAGACCAACCAGCGAACCCGGACCATCATCGCGTCGGGATCGGCAAATGGAGCGGTGAGCCCGGACATATTTGCCGAGCCGCGTGGGCCCGGAACGCCGGCAAAGGCGATGGGCGAGCCGCCCGATGCGTCGAACAAATCGCAAAAGGCGCCCGCGAAGGAGAAGCCGCCGGCCTCCAAGGAGCCGCCCGCCAGTCCATCCAAATCTTCGGGGGGGAAATGACCATGGTACGGTATCTTCTCCTCGCGTCCGTCGCCGCCTCGGTCGTCAGCCCCGCCGGCGCCCAGAGCTTTGACAGCGCCGCGGTTTCGGGCCTCGATGTTCGCAATATCGGTTCGGCAACGATGTCGGGCCGCATTGCCGCGGTCGATGGTCACCAGCGCAAGGATGGAAAGATCAGTCTGCTCGTCGGATCGGCATCCGGCGGCGTCTGGGGCTCCGACGACGGCGGAACCACGTTCAAGCCCGTCTTCGACAAGCAGCCCGTGCAATCCATCGGCGCCGTGGCGATCGACCCCAGGAACCCAGACAATATGTGGGTCGGAACCGGCGAAAGCTGGACCCGCAACAGCGTTTCGGTCGGCAACGGCGTCTACAAGTCGACCGATGGCGGAGCGACCTGGACTCATGTCGGGCTGCCTTCCACCGAGCGGATCACGCGGATTCTCGTTCATCCGAAGAACGGCAACATCGTCTACGTCTGCGCGCCGGGGGCGCTCTGGTCGGACTCGCCCGACCGTGGGCTGTACAAGACGACGGACGGCGGCAAGACCTGGTCGCTGATCCTGAAGGGCGCAAACCTGTCTACCGGCTGTTCGTCGGTGGCGATGGACCCGGCAAATCCGGAGCACTTGCTGGCGGGCACTTGGGATTTCCGTCGCAAGCCCTATGAATTCCGGTCCGGAGGCAATGGCCCGGATGCACCTTCGGGAAGCCGCTTTTCCGAGAGCAGGGACGGCGGCCGGACCTGGACAGACCTCAACGCCGGCAATCGCAAGGGGCTCCCGGCCCAGCCGTGGGGCCGCCTGGAGATCGCTTACGCGCCCTCGAATCCGAAGCGTGTCTATGCCTTCATCGAAAACGTTCGTCCTGCCTTGTTCGTTTCGGACAATGGCGGGCTGACCTGGGAGGAGCGCGACCGCAGCCAGGGAATGGTATGGCGCCCATTCTACTTCGGCCGGATCGTTGTCGATCCGAGAAATCCCGACAGACTGTTCAAGATGGGCTTCTCCGTCATCGTCTCCGATGACGGCGGCAAGAGCTTTTCCAACGCCGCCGGCGGATCGCACGGAGACTGGCACGACGTCTGGATCAACCCCAACAACACCAAGACCATCGTCGGCGGCGACGATGGAGGTCTGTGGACCACCTACGACGGCGGTGTGAAATGGGTAAAGAGCTGGAACCTGCCGGTCAGCCAATTCTATCACGTCAGCACGGACATGAAGGACCCGTACCAGGTCTATGGCGGCCTTCAGGACAACAGCTCGTGGGTGGGTGACCAGGAATATCCGGGCGGGATCACCAACAACCGTTGGGAAAATCTCTACGGCGGCGACGGGTTCTGGGCTTTCGCCGACCCGTCCGATCCCAATTACGCCTATGCCGAATATCAAGGCGGTCACATCTCGCGGATCAACCGCAAAACCCTGGAAGGCCGCAACGTCCAGCCAATGGCGCTGTACAAGGAGAAGCTCCGCTACAACTGGAACACGCCGATCGCTCTGTCTCCCAACGAGAAAGGAACGATCTACATCGGGTCGCAATTCCTGTTCCGAAGCCGCGACCATGGCGTGACCTGGGACCGGATTTCCCCCGATCTTTCGACCAATGATCCAATGCGGCAACGCCAGGAGCAGTCCGGCGGGATCACGGTCGACAATTCATCGGCCGAGATGAACACGACGATCTACTCGATCTCGGAGAGTCCGAAGGCCGCGGGGCAGATTTGGGTTGGCACCGACGACGGGAACGTCCAGCTAACCCGTGATGGCGGGCGGAATTGGACCAATGTCACGGCCAGTCTCGGGATGCCGCAGGGGAACTGGATCAGTTGGGTCGAGGCGAGCCGGTTCGATCCCGCGGTCGCTTACGTGACGGACGACCGTCACTCCTATGGCGACATGCAGCCCTATGTGTACCAAACGACCGATTATGGCCGGACCTGGCAGCGCATTGTCGGCCCAGGAACAGCAGGCGTCCGTGGCTATGCGCACGTCATCAAGGAAGACAGGCTTAACCCGAACATCCTTTTTCTGGGGACCGAGTTCGGGCTGTTCGTTTCCCTGAATCGCGGCTCTTCATGGGCGCAGTTCAAGCCGAACAATTTCCCGGACGGTCTCGCGGTCCGCGACATCGCGCTCCAGGAACGTGAGGATGACCTGGTGCTCGCGACCCACGGCCGCGGGATCTGGGTGATCGACGACGTCAGCCCCCTTCGCTCACTGACGTCTGCAACCCTGGCAAGCGACGCAACCCTGATCCCTGGCGGGCCGATCGAGCAACGGATCCAGGGCGGCGGTGGCTGGGCCGAGGGCGACGCGACCTTCTCCGGCGACAATCCGCCGAGCGGCGCGACGATCACTTACTACCAGAAGGCGCGGCACGTCATCGGCCGGATGAAGCTCGAGATTCTCGATTCACAGGGCAAGGTGGTCGACGAGATTCCGGCCTCAAAGCGGCGTGGCCTCAACCGGGTGAACTGGTCGATGCGCACCAAGCCGCCGGTGGTGCCGCCGGCAGCGTCGCTCGCCGGAAATTCCGCGTTCGGAGAGCGTTTCCTGCCGGGCAACTATACCGTGCGGTTGACCAAGGCCGGCAAGGTCTCGACCGAGCCGCTGACGCTCGTTCTCGACAAGCGCGCAACGTTCACCATGGCGGATCGGCAGGCACAATTCGCAGCTTCGGAACGCGTGAAAGGCATGTTCGAGAGGATGAGCAAGGTCGTTGCTCAGATAAACGACGTGCGAGGCCAGGCTGGAGCGATTGCTGCCAGTGCCTCGGCACCTGCTGATGTGAAGGCAACAGCGGCGGCGGTGTCGGGCAAGGCCGACGCACTCCGGAAGGAAATCGTCGCCACCAAGGAAGGCGGCGCTATCACCGGCGAAGAGCGGCTGCGCGAGCATGTCGACGAGATCTTCGGAGCGATCAATTCGGTGGAGGACCGGCCAACCGCCTATCAGATGGCGCGGATCGATGCGCTCGATCGCGAACTGAAGGAAGTCGAAGGGCAGTGGGCAGCGCTGCAGGCGGGCGACGTCGCCGCCTTAAATGCCAGGCTCAAGGCTGCGAACCTGCCGCCCCTGACGGCTGCGGATGTCCAATTCGATCCGGACGATCTCGCCCGGGGCGGACGCCTGTCAGCGCTCGCGCGTGGACTGGTCGGAACTCACTTCTACGGCAATGCTGCAGCTCTCAGAGAGAACGGCGAACGCGACTGATTATTCAATGCCGCTGGAGCCTCCGTGCCCCATCGGCTTCACGTGAACCGTCTTGATGTTGACGAACTCTCGGATGCCATAAGCCGAGCATTCACGGCCATAGCCTGAATGCTTGACGCCGCCGAATGGCGTGCGGGAGTCCGAACGCACATTCTCGTTGACGAAGCTCATCCCCGCTTCGAGTTCGTCCGCTGCGATGCGACGGCCGCGATCGAGGTCGGACGTGAGAACTCCCGAGCCGAGGCCGAATTCGCTGTCGTTCGCTATTCGGATCGCGTCAGCTTCGTCATTTGCGGCAATGATCGCCGCGACCGGCCCGAACACCTCCTGGTCGTGGGCGGGCTGGCCTGGCCGAACGTCCGCCAGGACAGTGGGGGGATACCAGGCGCCCGGCCGGTCAGGGATCTTGCCGCCGAGGAGCAGCCTCGCGCCCTTCGCAATACTTTCCTCAACCTGCCGGTGGATCTCGTCACGAGCCTTCTGGCTCTGCATGGGGCCGAGCTTTGTGCCCTCTTTCGTCGGATCGCCCATCTCAAAACCGCGCATCGCATCGACCAATGCCGCCTCAAAACCTTCAAGGATCGAGCGGACTACAATGAACCGCTTGCCGGCGATGCAGCTCTGGCCGCCATTCACCATTCGCGCAGTTGCAGCGACCTCTGCAGCAGCCGGAATATCCGCGTCTTCCAGCACGACGTAGGCATCGGCTCCGCCAAGCTCGAGAACGCATTTCTTGAGAACCGACCCCGCGGCCGTCGCGACACTGCGGCCGGCCGGTACGCTGCCCGTCAGGGTCACGGCGGCTATGTTTTCATCCTTGATCAAGGCTTCGACGTCGGCGCTCGGCAGCAAGAGCGTTCGGAACAGGCCCTGTGGAACACCGGCCTGTTGCAACACTTCCTCGATCGCGAGCGCGCAGCCGGGGACGTTGCTCGCATGCTTCAGCAGCATGCCGTTACCCGCCATCAAGGCCGGAGCAACGGCACGGAAAACCTGCCAGAAGGGGAAGTTCCACGGCATGACCGCGAGGATGATGCCGATGGGATTGAAGGTGACGAACGCCTCGCCGCCGCCGATGTCCGCAGTCTCGCGGGCGAGATAGGATTCGGCGTGATCGGCGAACCAATCACAATGAAAGGCGCATTTCTCGATCTCTGCGCGGCCGTCGTCGAGCGTCTTGCCCATCTCGTCGGTCATGAGCCGCGCAAATTCGTCCTTCCGGTTGCGAAGAATCCCGGCCGCCCGATGGAGGATTGCCGAACGATCGGCGAAGCTGGTCCGTCGCCAATCGAGATAAGCCGCTCGAGCGGACTTCGCAGCGTCGATGGCCTGGTCGATCGTGTGCTGATCGTAGACCTTGCCCGGCTCGCCGGTCGCGGGATCAACAGTTTGCAGCTTTTGGCCCGTTGCCGGTCGATCGAGTTCAGCTTGTTCGGGCATTGCGGTCCTCCGTTCGCAGGAGCCGCATAAACCTGAGCGGCGACAGCTCCAACCGATCAGGCCGGCTTAGTGTCCCGATGTGATCTGCTTCAGGAAGCTGCCGGTGTCCCACATTAGCCACTCATGATCCATGACGCCCTCTGGCGTCCAATGGCCTTTGACGATCGTCGTAATCCTGAACGGCCTGTTCGTGGGCGAGATGATCGATCCGTTGCTCAGCTTCAGGGGCTTTGTGAACGTGCCTTCGACCGTGCTCATAACGGACGACCACTCGCCAACGCCGAGCCTGATCGTGTGGGCTTTGATCTGCGTGTCGGGGGCAAAGGTGAACTGGGCTTTCAGATCCTCGACGTGTCTCTCGATGCCATGCGTCTCGTGACCATCCGGCCACGTCACGATGACGTCCTTCGAATGGCTTTCGCCGAGCCGGTCCCACTTCTGTTTCGAGATGACCTCAAAATCCAGGGTGTCGAAATTCCTGAGGTTTTGCTTCACCCGGGCTTCGCCGGTCCACGCGCCTCCCGCCTCGCTGGTTACATGCACTTGGGGCTCAGCGCCGCGATTTTGCGAATAAACGCTAGAGGCCACGAGAAGGGACGCGCCCGACAAGGCCAGGATCGACCTCCGGATGAATGATGGTGTCATGGCTGATCTCCAGGCAAAGTCTGGGGCAGCATGCTTTTCCCCCCGATATCCTGTCTTGGGCCAATGGTCGCAATTTTCGAACGTTTGCACGCAGAGTTCGTTTTTCGCGATCGAGCGATCGCGGGTAGGCGGCGAAAGGGCGAGCACCGCACTCAGGTGTATGTGACGAGCGCCAGCGAAGCGCCCCTTAGATCGGGGAAGCAAAGTCGTCGGAAAACTGGAGCGGGCGAAGGGATTCGAACCCTCGACCCCAACCTTGGCAAGGTTGTGCTCTACCCCTGAGCTACGCCCGCTCTGAGCTGACGCCGGTCGGCTGAATGCCGTCTTCGGCGGAGGTGAGGCGCGCGCCTAGCATGGCCGCATGCGCTCCTGCAAGGGACCATATCGACGCTGCTTGTGGCGGCAGCCCTACCCGCCCATATGGGCGCGACACGACGGTTGTTGAAGGAGCACCCGGAAAGCCGTGGCGACACTGGGAATGACAGAAGCCGAGCGCGAATCGATCGAGCGATTCGAGCGCGACGTCATCAATCCGTCGATGACTGCGCTCGTCATCCTGGATTTTTGGGCAGAGTGGTGCGGACCATGCAAGCAACTTTCGCCGATCCTCGACAAGGTCGCCGAAGACTATGCGGTCAAGGGCGTGAGGCTGGCCAAGATCGACGTCGACCAGGACAAGCTGCTTGCGGCGCAATTCCGCATCCAATCCATCCCGACCGTCTATGCAATCTATCGCGGGCAACCAGTTGCCGACCTCACCAACTATCGCAGCGAAGGGCAGATCAAGAAGGCCTTGGACCAGCTGCTCGCCCAGCTGAAGATCGAGCCCGAGGGAGCAACTCCGAAAGCCGAGATCGAGCCGCTGGTCGCCATGGGCGAGCAGGTGCTGGGCGACGGCGATGCGCCGCGGGCTGTCGGAATCTTTCGCCAAGTCCGGGACATGGCGCCCGAAAATCCCGAGGTCATCGGCGGTCTTGTGCGCGCGCTGATCGCAGCCGGCGAATCGACGGCAGCGCGCGAAATCCTGGATGGCCTTCCGGAAGAACTGGCCAAGAAGCCCGAGATCGCCCGTGGCCGAGCTGCGCTTGAAGTCGCAAGCGCCGCACCGGCTGCTGACACATCCGCCATCGAATCGCGGCTCGTCTCCAACCCTGACGATCACGAAGCACGATTCGAGCTTGCTTCGGCCAGGATGGCGGCGGGCAATCGCGACGGCGCCGCCGAGGAGTTGCTCGAACTCATCCGGCGCGACCGTGACTGGAACGACGGAGCGGCGCGCCAGCGTTTCCTCCAGCTCCTGGAGGCGCAGGGACTCGAAGACCCATGGTCGAGTGCACAGCGCCGCAAGCTGTCGGCCCTGCTCTTCACATGAGCCGAACCTTGCGTGTCCCGATCTTCCCGCTTCCAGGGGCGATTCTTTTCCCGCGATCGCAGCTCCCGCTGCACATTTTCGAGCCGCGCTATCGCGAGATGGTCCGGGATGCGATCGACGGTCCGGGGCGGATCGCCATGATCCAGCCCCATCGGCTCGACGACGACAACAAGGCGCCGCTCTACTCGGTCGGCTGCGTCGGCGAAGTGGTCGGAGTCGAGGAGCTCGATGACGGACGGTTCAACATCGTCCTGCTGGGATCGAATCGGTTCCGTTTTGTGCGCGAGGAAGAGGTCGACACCGCCTATCGTTGCGCCGAGGTCGATATCGAAGCCTTCAACGACGACGAACCGCCGCCGCTGGCGTTGATCCAGCGCGCCGAGGTCGAGCGTGAAGCTCGTCGGCTTGGGGATGCAATGGGGCTCGCCGTCGATTGGGCTGCAGTCGCGCGGCTAGACGATGAAATGCTGGTCAATGCGATTGCTCAGGTTGCGCCGTTCGACGTGGGGGCCAAGCAGGCGCTGCTAGAACAGGCGATGCTTGAGGAGCGGGCCGATTTGCTCGTTCAGTTGATGCAGTTCCACCGGGCGGCAGTTACAGGTGGCGTCGAGATCGAGCCGACCCTTCAGTAAATTAAATGGGCAAGCCCCTCAGAAGCAGCGGCAGGTCCCCGCTGGTTCCGCGCGCTTCGGTCATCAGCCGGTTCCGGAGCGGCGAAATCCGCCCAACGAGGCCCATGCCGAAGCGGCGGATCGCCGAGGCGGTCGCTCCGGGAATTCCATAGATTCGGGTGAGGCTGTCGGTGGCGAAGGCTACCGACAGCGCGTCGAGCGAACGCCAACGCTGGTAACGGTCGAGCAATTGGCGATCGCCGAGGTCGAGACCTAGCCGAGCCCCTTCCACAAGCACCTCAGCAAGCGCGGCCACATCGCGGAAGCCGAGGTTCAGCCCCTGGCCCGCAATCGGGTGAATTGCGTGAGCCGCGTCGCCGACGAGCGCAAGGCGGTTGGACGTGATCTGCGCCGCATGATGGAACCCGAGCGGAAATGACGAGCGCGGGGCGAGCATCTCGATCTTTCCAAGAAAGCCTCCCATCGCCGCCTGCGCTTCCGCGGCAAAATCTTGATCGCTGAGCGAGAGCCAACCCGGGGCGTCCTCGTTCTGCACCGACCAGACAATTGCCGACCGGTGGCCTACGGAATCGTCGCTCATCGGAAGCAGCGCGAACGGACCGGTCGGATAGAAAATTTCATAAGCGATATGGTCATGCTGATGCTCGTGGCGAAGGACGGACACGATCGCCTGGTGGTCATATTTCCAGCGGGCAATATTGATCCCCGCCGCTTCGCGCGTCGACGAATTGCGGCCGTCGGCGGCAACGAGCAAAGGCGCCGAGAGCTTGCGGCCGTCCTCCAGCGAGACAAGGACGCCATGCTCGCCGCGGTCGACATTCGTGACGCGCGACTTCCACAGCAACCAGATGTTCTTGCCGGCCTCGGCACGTGCTTGGAGCGCAGCCCGCAGGTGGCGGTTCTCATGCATGAAGCCCAAAGGCTCATTGTCGTCCGGATCGAAGTGAAGCCCGCCGGGCTTCAACCCATCGGCCACGGCGATGCGCCAGATGGGGCATCCCGGCTCCCCGAGGTAATTCGCAACCCCAATTGTCTCGAGCATCCTCATCGAGCTCGAGGAGACGGCGCTGGTGCGCCCGTCGAAGGAGCCTTGGGCCCTCGGCAAGGGATCGGCGGGATCGACGACGATTGCCGAAAGGCCGCTGGAATCGAGCGCGGACGCAAGTGCTGGTCCGACAAGCCCGCCTCCGAAGATGATCACGTCCGCGCGGTCCATTCGAGCCCACGTAGCCCGTTCGTCGCAACGACGCCACGACTTCGCTTGACCCGGGAGTTGGCGTGGGAGATTCTACCCGACAACTTCTTGGGGGTGGGACATGGCGACCGTGGCGACACGCGCACCAAAGCGCGAACTGGCGCCGGATTGGCGGGATTCGCTGCGCGAAGCGGTGCGGCGGTTCTTCGTGCGCAGCTGGGGCGCGCTTCTGGTCGGAGCGAGCTCGGCCGGAGCGGTGGCAATGGCTTCGCACAATCCGAGCGACCCTTCGTTGAGCACCGCGGCGGGCGGTCCGGCGACGAATTGGCTGGGTAGCTTCGGCGCATATTTGAGCGACGCAATGCTGCTGCTGTTCGGGCTCGGCGCAGCCTTTTTCCTCCCGGTGATCGCAATAGCCGGGCTTCGAATGATCCGGCTACTTCCAGCCGGCCGCATCGGACGCGGCCTGCTGCTCGCTGCCGTCGGAGCGGTGCTTCTCGGAATTGCACTCGGCCTCACGAGCGCTTCGTCAGTCTCGGGACTTCCGGCGGGCTGGGGCGGCGCCCTTGGCCTTGCGGCGGCTCACGGCGTCGATTCGGCAATCGGCCTCATCCCCAATCCGCAGATCGGCGGACCGGCCCGCTTTGCGATCCTCCTACTCTTTGGACTCGCAGGACTTGCGGTCGGCTATCTTGCACTCGGGCTGACCGATGACGAGCGCGCGTGGATCGGTGGCCTGGTCAGGCGAAAGTCGGGCGAACGACGGGGTCCGCCGCGGGCCACGGAAATACGCGAGGAACGGATCATTCCTGCCGCACCGCCAAAGGCGCGGCCGACCGTTGCTGTTGCCGAGCCGGCCCGCGGTGTTGCGCCTGCCGCCAGGAACAAGGATCGAAAGGTCGGCTCGTCACAGACGAGCCTGGCCCTGGGAGACAGCTACCAGCTTCCGACGCTGGACCTCCTGTCGCCGGCACCCAAGGAGAGCCGCCAGCAGATCGACCGAGCCGGGCTCGAGCGTAATGCGAGGTTGCTCGAGAGCGTGCTCGAGGATTTCCACGTCCGCGGCGATATCGTCGAAGTGCGACCCGGCCCGGTCGTCACCATGTACGAACTAGAACCGGCCAGCGGTATCAAGGCAAGCCGGGTCATCCAGCTGGCGGATGATATCGCGCGCAACATGTCGGCCCTGTCCGCGCGCGTTGCCACCATTCCCGGGCGGAGCGTGATCGGGATCGAACTTCCCAATTCCAAGCGGGAGATGGTCTCGCTGTCCGAGCTGATCGGCAGCCACGCATTCGAAGATCAGAACATGTCGCTGCCGCTGATCCTGGGCAAGAACATCGCCGGCGATCCCGTGATCGCGGATCTGGCCCCGATGCCGCACCTGCTCGTTGCAGGAACCACCGGTTCGGGCAAGTCGGTCGGGCTCAACTGCATGATCCTGTCGCTTTTGTACCGGTTCGGTCCGGATCAGTGCAAAATGATCATGATCGATCCCAAGATGCTGGAGCTCAGCATCTATGACGACATCCCCCATCTTCTGGCTCCGGTCGTCACCGAGCCGGGCAAGGCAATCCGCGCGCTTAAATGGACCGTCGAGCAGATGGAGGAGCGCTACCGGATGATGGCGAACCTCGGTGTCCGCGCGCTTCCCAGCTTCAACGCCAAGGTGCGCGAAGCGAAAGCCAAGGGCGCGAAGCTCGGGCGCAGGGTTCAGACAGGTTACGATGCGGACTCCGGCCAGCCGCTCTATGAGACAGAGCAGCTCGAATATGAGGTGCTGCCGCAGATCGTGGTCGTGGTCGATGAGCTTGCCGACCTGATGATGACGGCCGGCAAGGAGGTCGAATTCCTGATCCAGCGCCTCGCCCAGAAAGCACGTGCCGCGGGCATCCACCTCATCATGGCAACCCAGCGGCCGTCGGTCGATGTTATCACCGGCGTCATCAAGGCGAACTTGCCGACCCGGATCAGCTTCCAGGTGACGAGCAAGATCGATAGCCGGACGATCCTTGGCGAGCAGGGCGCCGAGCAGCTGCTGGGTAAGGGCGACATGCTGTACATGCCGGGCGGAAAGCAGATCATCCGCGTTCACGGCCCGTTCGTCACCGATGAAGAAGTGCGCGCGGTCGCAGAGCATTGGCGCAAGCAGGGATCACCGGATTACGTCCAGGCCGTGACCGAGGAGCCGGAGGATGGAGGATATCTGTTCGACGGTCAGCCAACCGGCGAGGACGATGCGGAAACTCAGCTCTACCGCAAGGCCGTACAGATCGTCGCCGAAAGCCAGAAGGCATCGACTTCGTATCTCCAGCGCCAACTGCGCGTCGGGTACAACAGCGCGGCCCGACTCATCGAGCGGATGGAAAAGGACGGACTTGTCGGACAGCCCGACCATGTCGGCCGCCGCGAAGTGCTGATCGACCCTGAAGGGCACCCGATCTGAGCCTGAACGGCCCGGAACCGGCGGGTTCAGAGCGCATTCAATGGCAAAACGCCAGTTTCGGGCGCAAATCTCAGGAGCTTTGGTGAAATGAACTTCACGACGAACATGGCGCGCGCGTTGCTGCCGGTTGCACTGGCCGCCACGCCAGCCCCTGCTGCGGGACCTTCTCCGGACCTCGCTCGGCTCAAGTCCCATCTTTCGTCCGTCCAGACCATGACGGCGAACTTCACGCAGACCGATGCGAAGGGGCGTGTGGAAAACGGCACCTTGCAGATGAAGCGCCCGGGGCGGATCCGATTCGAATATAACGCTGGGGACGTCCTGCTCGTCGCAAACGGAAAGACGTTGACGTTCGTCGATTATTCCGTGGGCCAGAAATCGAGCTGGCCGCTAGGCCGGACGCCGCTCGGCCCGCTGCTGTCGAACTCACCCGACTTCAATGGCAAGGCCGAAATCCTGCCCAGCAACGACAGCCGAGTTGTCGTCGCGCGTGCGAAGAACGCCGGACAGTACGGCCAGCTGACGCTCGCCTTCCTTCGCAATCCCTCAGCCCCGGGCGGGCTGCAGCTTTACGGCTGGACCGCGATCGATCCCCAGAATCACCGCACGACGGTCAAGCTGTCGAACGTGCGCTTCAACGTCGCGGTTGCGGACAGCGCGTTCATCTTTGCCGAACCGCGGCGGAAAGCAGGATGAAAAAAGTTTCATTTTGCGACCCGTTCATCGGCGCGTCAGGAGGTAAGTCCTAGAAGGCAGCCTGGTCCCGTAGACTGTCGGGGTTTCCCCCTGTTACCCGAGTCTTGGGATCCCTTGCGTGGCAAACGCTCGGTCGGCCCTCGCTCCATGCCCCCGGAGCGGGGGCCTTTCGCTATGTGGGCAGGGCAGGGTAAGCGCGGATTGTGAGCAAGCGGCTTAAGATCGCCTCATGGAACATCAACTCGGTGCGCGCGCGCACTGCGCTGGTCGAGCGCCTCATCAAGGAACACCAGCCCGATATCCTGTGCCTGCAGGAAACCAAGGTCCTGGACAGCATCTTCCCGTCAGACCTTTTCCGTCGCAACGGCTATGTGCACCAGCAGTTGAACGGTCAGCGGATGCATCATGGCGTCGCGATCCTCAGCCGTGTCCCGCTGAAGGACCCCGGCAAGCACGATTGGCAGGACAACGGCGAGGCGCGTCACGTTGGTGTCCGCCTGGAATGCGGGATCCGGCTGGAGAACGTTTATGTCCCGGCTGGCGGCGACGTCCCTGATCGAGCGCAAAATCCGAAGTTTGGCCAGAAACTCGACTTCATCGAGCGCATGACCCGCTGGTCCGACGGACTTCGCGAGCCGACCGTCATGGTCGGCGACTTCAACGTCGCCCCCCTCGAGTGCGACGTGTGGAGCCACAAGGCATTGCTGACCGTGGTGAGTCACACGCCGATAGAGGTAGAGGCGTTGGCAAGGCTCCAGCGGGCACATGATTGGGTGGACATCGGCCGCAAGTTCTTTCCGTCACCTGAGCGTTGTTTCACCTGGTGGAGTTACCGGTCGCCCGACTGGACGAAGAACGACCGTGGCCGCCGGCTCGACCATATGTGGGCATCGCCTGAGCTCGCCGGTCTCCTCCGGGCGCACGAGGTTTTGGAACCATGCCGCAACTGGGAGCGGCCCTCGGACCATGTCCCGCTGATCTGCGAGATCGAGACTTGAGCCCGGGCTCCGTCCGAACCGGAATTGCGCTTCTGCGTGCCGGACGGCCGGTGCGGATAGCTGGACCCGCTTCGACCGCGGTTCTGGCCGTCGAGACAGCGACTCAGGAGCTTCTGAACCTGCTCGATCCGAAGCACATCGCAAGGCTGCTGATCAGCGGCGAGAGAGCCGCCGCACTTCGGCTTGGCAACGAGCGCGATGCCGCGGATCCTGCTGCTCCGGTCGTTATCTGTCATGCGCCGTGGATGGACGCTTCGACCGCCCTAGCGATTGCGGACCCTGGTCGAGACCTCGATCGCGGACCGATCGGCCCTCTTCATCCCATGACAGACGAATGTGTCGAGACCAGCCGCGCGGCTCTCGACCTCGCCCGCTCGGCAGGGCTTCTGCCAGCATTGTGGATGCTGGCTCCTGAGGTGACCGACGTTGCCATTTCGGTCACGGAAATCATGCGCGAGCGCCGGCAGCCGTCGGTTGAGATCGTCGCCCGTGCCAAGTTGCCGCTTAAGGACATGCCCGACACCCAGATCGTTGCATTCCGGGCATCGGACGACGGACAGGAACATGTTGCCCTGGTCGTCGGAGCGTTCGGCGGCAAGGCTCCACTGGTTCGGCTTCATAGCGAATGCCTGACCGGAGACGTTTTCGGGTCCTTGAAGTGCGACTGCGGCCCGCAGCTACAGACCGCACTCCACATCATTCGCGATTCCGGCGGCGGAGTTTTGCTTTACCTGCGACAGGAAGGGCGGGGCATCGGCCTCGCCAACAAGATTCGCGCTTATTCCTTGCAGGATCGCGGCCTCGACACTGTTGATGCGAACCGCCGGCTCGGCTTCGGGGACGATGAGCGCGATTATGGCCACGCAGCGGCCATGCTTCGCGCGCTCGGGATCGACGAAGTCCGGCTGCTCACTAACAATCCGACAAAGGTGCAGGGGCTCGAGGCCGCCGGTATCAGGGTTGTTGAGCGGGTCGCTCACCAGATGCCTGCCAACCCGCACAATGCCGACTATCTCGCGACCAAGCGCAAGCGCAGCGGTCACCTTCTCATTTAAGCGAGGTAATCAGCGACCTCGGCGAAACTGTGCGCGATGTGGGTCACGCCGACCCAGCGGAGAATGTTCGCATGACCGTCGAGGCAGTGTGCTCCGGCAGCCAGTCCGATGACGCTTGCGCCGGAGGCCAAAGCGCCCGTAACTCCAATCTTGGAGTCCTCCAGTATGACCGTCCGGCCGATCTCGACCCCTAGCTGATCGGCAGCGTGGAGGTAGAGATCGGGGGCGGGCTTGCCACGTTCGACGTGCTCACGGCCGCTGTAGATGTGCGGCTCGAACGCATCGGATAGTCCAAGATGGGTCAGGTGGGTCCTCACCCAGTTGGTCGAACTGGACGATGCGATCGCCCGGGGCAGAGATGTCGGAAGAGAGCGAACGAAGTCGATGGCGCCCGCAATCGGCTCAATCCCGTCAGCGAGCGCTCGCTTGGCTTCCCTGCCCATCCGATCATGAAATTCTTGCGGAAGCGTGCGCCCGATCCGGCCTTCGATCACCTCGATTACGTGACGGCCTGCAAGGCCGGTATAATGCTCGATCGCTTCCTCGAAGCTGTGCGGGTGGCCGAATTCGGTCAATATCTCGGCAGTCAGGCGGTTGAGCTCGTACTCGCTTTCGAGAAGCACCCCGTCGAAGTCGAAGATTATGGCGTCGAAGCGCATTTAGCCCTCGAAAAGAGCGGTGCCGATTCGGACGGCGGTCGCTCCAAGCATGATCGCCTCTTCGAAATCTCCAGACATTCCAATGCTTAGGCCCCTGACGTCATGACGCCGCGCAATTTCCGCAAGAAGCGCGAAATAGGGCGCAGGCTCAGGACCAAGCGGCGGTATCGCCATCAGTCCGGCCAGCGGAAGCGGTGAGGCGCGGACTTGATCGATCAACTTGCCGGCTTCGGCAATGGGACAGCCGCCCTTTTGCTCCTCCTCGCCGATATTCACCTGGATGTAGACAGCCGGCGAACGCCTCGTCTTCGCTGCGTCCTTGACCAAGGCATCTAACAGCGAAGGGCGGTCCACCGAATGGATCGTGTCGAACAGTTTCACCGCCTCGGCAGCCTTGTTCGATTGAAGCCGGCCGATCTCGTGCAGCCGAATCTCGGGATATTTTGCGAGGATTGGCGGCCATTTATCCAGCGCTTCCTGCACCCGGTTTTCGCCGAAATCGCGCTGGCCGGCCCCGATGAGCGCCTCGATCTCTTCGATGGACCGGCCCTTGCTGACGGCGATGATCTGCACGTCTTCAGGGTCGCGCTTTGCCAACGCGGACGCCTTGGCCATCTTGTCGATTATCTGCTGGCGGCGTTCGGCGGCCTTATTCATGTCCACGGCTATAGGAAGGGCCATGCCGCGCCGCCAGATATGTCCTGTGCAATGGCTGATCGTCGATCGGCAGCCCGCCGATAAGCTTCGCCGCGCGATCTCCGCCTTGCCGCGCGGCAGCGGCGTGCTGCTGATCCGACGACCGGACCCGCGTGGCGAACGGTGGCTTTGGCATGCAGCCAACCGGCGAAGTTTCGTTTTCCTGGTCGAAGAGCAGCGAACGGCGCGCCGGGTGCACGATCAGCGTGAGCTAACACGAGCGCTGCTGAAGCGTTCGGGCCTCATCCTCATTTCCCCGATCTGGCCGACCTCAAGCCATCCGGACTGGAAGCCGCTTCCCAGAATGCGGGCGGCCGCGCTGGCTCGCCTGGCCCGTCGCAAGGCCATTGCACTCGGCGGCATGAATCAAGAGCGCTACGCGAAGATAGCGCGGCTAGGTTTCATTGGTTGGGCAGGAATATCGGCGTTTAGAACTTGAACGCGGTGCCGACGTAGACTGCCTGGCTGTCGCGACGGTCGTCCTGGAACGTCGACATGCGATCGCGCTGGATGTTGTAGCGAACACCGCCAGTGAGGGCGATCTGGCGGGACAGCGAGTAAGAACCGCCAACGTCGAGCGAGACGTTGTCGCCATGGCGAAGCGCAGGAACCGGACTGCCTGCGGTACGCTCGGCGCCAACGGCGACTCTAGTGCTAAGCTTGCTGTTGAGCGAGTAGCTTACTCCGAGGACCGCGCTTTCACGTCCAGCGATCGCCGGATCGGCACTCTTCACCTTGGCCACGTCGCCGGAGACCGCAAAGCGCCGCCATCCCACGGCAAGGCCGAGGTTGTAGCCGGTGGGAGTCAAAGCATTGACCGCGGCGGTCGGGTTCGAAGCATCAGCCACGCGAGTCTGCGCCGGCTCGAGCACGCGGGCTCGAATCGCGACCCGGACCTGCGAAGGCCGTCCCTTGGCCGGCGCCGGAGTGAACTTGAAGTCGGTCAGCGCCAAGCCCTTGCCCGCGAGCGCCGCAGCAAGCTTGGGATCGGCATTGGCAGGAGTGAAGGAGGAGACTGGATTGAAGCTCAGCGCCACCGCGGAGGGGCGCTTCTTCGATGGCGCGCTCGTCGCGATCGCAGGAGTCAGCACGAGGCCAGCCGCGGCGATGGCCGCAACCAACTTGGCTCCCTTACGCTGCGCGACTCTAAGCACGTTCAACTCCCTGTCATGAGCGATATAGTCGGAGTCAGCTGAAGGTTCCATGACGGGAATCGATTCAATTGCCCGCTGTTGCTGACTCAACACAATTTCATCCCGTTGCGGCACAAGCTTGCGAGCGGGGCTTGACCATCTATAACGCCCGCCAATCCATTTTTCCCCGCTTCAAGGACCTTCGATGAATCGCCTGCACAAGACCGCCGCCTCCGTATTGGTCCTGGCTCTTGCGACTCCCGGCTGCACGCATAACCGCAACCTGCCGAGCCAGCTCGCTCCATCACAGGTCACGACCCTGGCCATCAATTCCTATCTGTGGCGCGCCGCGATCGACACCGTATCCTTCGCTCCGCTGCTTCAGGCGAACGCCCAGAGCGGAGTGATCATCACCGACTGGTACGCAAATCCTAAAGCCCCAGGCGAGCGGGTGAAACTGACCGTCGCGGTCCTCGATCCCGATCTTCGCGCCGATGCGATTCGCGTTTCAGCCGCCAAGCAAGTCTATCAGAACGGCGGCTGGGTCGACGCGCCGGTAACCGCGGCGACGGTGCAGAAGCTCGAGGACATCATCCTGACCAGGGCTCGTGACCTGCGCCGCGCGGCTGTCCGCGGATAAGCTCGAGCCATGAGTAACGGGCGCTTCGACCCGAGCGCGGCCGATCGTCGCTGGCAGGAGCGATGGGCCGAGCAGCGCTGTTTCAGCGCCGATAGCCGGAGCGACAAGCCCAAGACCTACGTGCTCGAGATGTTTCCCTATCCGTCGGGACGCATCCACATGGGGCACGTCCGCAATTATACGATGGGCGATGTCATCGCGCGCTACCGTCGGATGCAGGGCCATGAAGTGCTCCATCCCATGGGCTGGGACGCCTTTGGGATGCCGGCCGAAAATGCCGCGATGGAACGCAAGGTGCATCCCGGCGAATGGACCTGGCACAATATCGCGGTGATGCGCGAGCAGCTGAAGCGCCTTGGCTTCGCGCTTGACTGGGACCGCGAGCTCGCAACCTGCGACCCCGCTTATTACGGGCATGAGCAGGCGCTGTTCGTCGACCTTTTCGAGGCCGGCCTGGTCTATCGCAAGGAAAGCGAGGTTAACTGGGATCCGGTCGACATGACCGTGCTCGCCAACGAGCAGGTAATCGACGGCAGGGGCTGGCGTTCCGGTGCCGTCGTCGAGCGGCGCAAGCTGTCGCAATGGTTCCTGAGAATCACCGACTTTGCGGATGATCTGCTGGAGGGCCTTAAAGAGCTCGAAGACTGGCCCGAGAAGGTCCGGCTCATGCAGGAAAACTGGATCGGCAAGAGCGCCGGGCTGCAGTTCCGATTCCGCCTTGCGCAGCCGGTCGACGGAAATGATGCCATTGAGGTGTTCACGACGCGGCCGGACACGATCTTCGGCGCGAGCTTCGTCGCGGTCGCACCCGACCATCCGATCGCTTTGGCCGTCGCGTCAACCGATTCGGCTGCCGCAGGCTTCATCGAGGAATGCAAGGCAGGTGGCACCAGCGCCGCAGAACTCGAGACCGCGGAAAAGAAGGGTCTCAGGACTTCGGTCGAGGTTGTCCACCCGCTCGATCCTGAGTGGCATCTGCCGGTCTACATCGCGAACTTCGTGCTGATGGATTATGGGACGGGCGCGATCTTCGGAGTGCCAGGGCACGACCAGCGCGATTTTGAGTTCGCAAGCAAATATGGACTTCCCATCAAACGGGTTGTCGCAGCCGGAACGGAGGTCGCGTCGGAGCCGATTGGAACGGAGGCGGAAAGTGCCCCCGGCATTGCGGTCAATTCGGACTTTCTCGACGGCATGACGACCAGCCAGGCATCGGCAGAAGTCATTCGACGCGCCGAAGTTGCGGGTTGGGGTAAGGGAACCGTCCAGTATCGGCTCCGCGACTGGGGCGTCTCACGCCAGCGTTACTGGGGAACGCCGATCCCGATCATCCACTGTGATAGCTGCGGCGCGGTTCCGGTGCCCCGCGACCAGCTGCCGGTGGTCCTGCCCGAGGACGTTACCTTCGACATCCCGGGAAATCCTCTCGATCGGCATCCGACCTGGAAGCATGTCGGCTGCCCAAGCTGCGGCGGGGACGCGATTCGAGAGACGGACACGCTCGACACTTTCGTCGATTCGAGCTGGTATTTCATTCGGTTCGCGAGCCAGCCGGAGGACCGACCATTCGACCGGGCTGAGGCCGAAAAGTGGCTTCCGGTTGCGCAATATATCGGCGGTGTCGAGCACGCGATCCTGCACCTCCTTTACGCTCGCTTCTGGATGCGCGCGCTACAGCGGCTCGGCGAGCTTTCGATCGCGGAACCGTTCAAGGGGCTGTTCACGCAGGGGATGGTGACGCACGAAACCTATCGCGCAGGCGACGGCAGCTGGCTGAGCCCCGACGAGGTCAGGCGCGACGGCGACGATTGGGTTCATATTGAAAGCGGGCATCCGGTAACTCCCGGCCGCGTCGAGAAGATGTCCAAGTCCAAACGCAACACCGTCGATCCTGAACCGATCCTCGCCGAATATGGCGCGGACGCCGTGCGCTGGTTCATGCTTTCGGACAGCCCGCCCGAGCGCGACCTGGAGTGGTCCGAGGGCGGCATCGAGGGCGCTTCCCGATTCGTTCAGCGAGTCTGGCGGCTTGCGACGGGAAGCGGCCAGGCCGAAGGCGAAGACGAGGCGCTCAAGCGGAAACTCCACCGCACCATTGCCGCAGTCGGCGAGGCTATCGACGACCTTCAGTTCAACAAAGGTGTTGCCCAGCTCTACGAGCTCACGAGTGCGATCGAGAAAGCGAGGCCTTCGGCCACCCGCGGCGAAGCCGTTCGCGCCCTGATCCTTCTTGCCGCTCCGGCGGCTCCGCACCTGGCGGAAGAATGCTGGTCCGTTCTCGGCGAATCTGGCCTTATCGCTGATGCGGCGTGGCCGAGTTTCGATCCGGCCCTGCTGCTCGACGATCAAGTGACGCTGGCGGTCCAGGTGAACGGCAAGCTCCGTGACACGCTGAATGCCCCGCGCGGTCTCGACCGCGCTGCCGCCGAGGCGCTCGCCCTGGCATCGGAGAAGGTTCAGCGACAGCTGAACGGCGCTGCACCTCGGAAAGTCATTGTCGTTCCCGACCGGCTGGTGAATATCGTCGCATGATGTCCAGAGCGCCCATCTCTGCCGCTCTTTTACTTGCGCTTGTGTCACTCACCGCCTGCGGACTTCACCCGCTTTATTCCAGCGGCAGCTCAAGTCCGGCCGCGGCCGTCCTGCGTTCGGTGATGGTTGCTCCCATTGCGGGCCAATCGGGGTGGCTGATCCGCAACAAGCTTGTTGACCGGCTTGGCGAGGCGGGAGGGGGCTCGCCAGCTTACCGCCTCGATGTGACGCTCGACGACAACATCACTTCCTTCGGCATTCGGGGCGACCGCGCCGCGACGCGAGAGCGGCGAACGCTTCGTGCTCGCTACCAGCTGGTGGATCTCAGCAATGGAATGGTCTTGATCGATGCCACGGCCGGATCCGACGCCGGCATCGACATTGTCAGCTCGGAGTATGCGACGGTCGCGGCTGAGCAAACGGCGCTCGAAAATCTAGCCGACAATGTTGCTGACCAGATTGTCGCAAGGCTCGCGCTCTATTCCTCGCGGACGGCTCCTGGAAGGTGAAGGCGAGCAAGCAGTCCGTCGGCCGGTCCGTTGACCAGCCCGATCCGAAGGTCCGGCTATATCTCTTTTACGGCCCTGACGAGGCGCAGTCTCGCGCGCTCGCGACCCGTCTCATGGAGGCGATGAGAGCAACCAAGTTTCAGATGTCCGCCTCGTCGATCAAGAGCGACACTGCGTCTCTCGCCGACGAGGCGAGCGCAATCAGCCTGTTTGGCGGTAAGCGGGTCATTTGGATTGAGCCCGCGACAAAGGATATTGAGGCGGCCGTCTGCGCCTTGCTCGAGGCGCCCGCGCCCGAAAATCCAGTCGTTGCGATTGCGGGTGCGCTTCCCAGGACGTCACCGCTCGTCAAGATTGCGGAGGCCTCTCCCTCGTCGCTGGCATTCGCGGCCTATCCGCCGGAAGGGCCGGACGCCGAGCGGATGGTGATCGACGTCGGACGCCGCTTCGGCCTGAAGATCAGCTCGCCAGTCGCCGCACGCCTCGCCGACAGCGCCGACAACGACCAGGCGATCGTTGCTCAAGAGCTACAGAAACTCGCTCTTTACATCGACGCATCGCCCCAGGCGCCGAAGGAGCTCGATCACGGACCGATTGACGAGCTTGGCGCGGAGAATTCCGAGGGAAGTTTCCAGCAGCTTGCCGACTTGGCGCTCGCGGGCGAGATTGAAGAGTTGACAGAAAAGCTGGTGCGTTTGCCTTCCGGGGGTTCGGATTCCATTCCGGTCGTCCGATCGCTTCAGCGACGCCTCTTGATGTTGGCGCCTGCACGGGCGCGGATCGAGCGCGGCGATCGCATAGATGCCGTCATGACGTCGTTCGGCAAGTCCTTATTCTGGAAAGACAAGTCGAAGGTCCAGCGCATGCTTACCAAGTGGAGCGCCGAGGACTTGGCAACGGTTGCCGACCGCGCGGGAAGGCTCGAAAGGTCGTTAATCTTCACTCCGGTTCCCGACCGGGAAGCGCTAGGCGAGGAATTGCTGGCGATCGCTCGAAAGGCGCGCAGCCTCTAAACGCTCAGATCGGCTCTCCTGAAAGCCGCTGACAGATCATATCGAGTTGATCCAGGCTCGAATAATGGAGCGTGACCGCGCCGCCTTGCCCCTTGTGGACAACTTGAACCTTCAGTCCCAGAATATCACCCAGCTGACGTTCAAGCGCCTCGAGATCCGCATCGGCAGCCTTGGCGGCGTTCCGGGCACTCGCCCGGCCTATATCGTACCCCGGTCCCGGCCGGCTTCTCTCTCGCCTAGCACGTTCTTCGGCCTGGCGCACCGAATAGCCCTTCGCGATGATCTCGCGGGTCAATTCTTCCGGGCTATCCGACGTCGCAACAGCCCTCGCGTGGCCCATGCTGATATCGCCTTTCAATAGCGATTCTCTGACGAACTCAGGAAGATCCAGCAATCTTAGTAGGTTAGCGATGTGGCTACGTGACTTATGAACAATTCGCGCGACCTCGTCCTGGGTATGCCCGTGACGTTGTGTCAGCTGCCGATAGCCTTCAGCTTCTTCGAGCGGGTTGAGGTCCTCCCGCTGAATATTCTCGATTAGCGCCAATTCCGCGGTGGTCGAATCGTCGATTTCCCGAACGATAGCCGGAATGCTGTGTAGTCGTGCTCGCTGAGCCGCCCGCCATCGACGCTCGCCGGCGATAATCAAATAATCTTCGCCATCAGGCCTGAGGAGAATCGGCTGAAGAACTCCACGCTGCGCAATCGATTCTGCCAGTTCGGCAAGCGCCGTCTCGTCGAACTGAAAGCGAGGCTGGCTCGGATTCGGGCGGATCCGAGCAATATCGATCTCGCGCACTCCGCCTCGCGAAGCGCCGCCTTCGGATGAAGGTGGTGATGACGGTGGCCGCGCCGCCTCTCCGAGCAGCGCCTGCAACCCCATCCCGAGACCCTTCGCCGGACGCTCGGCGCTCATGCGGCGGCCGCCAGCTGGGGAAGTCGCCCAATCAACTCGCGCGCCAACCGGAGATAGGCCTCAGAACCGGGACACTTCAGATCATAGATGAGCGCAGGCAATCCATGACTCGGCGCTTCCGACAGACGCACATTTCTCGGGACGACCGCCTCGAACACAGTAGCACCGAGACATGCACGAACGTCTTCGGACACGGCCTGCGAAAGGTTGTTGCGCCGATCGAACATCGTCAGCGCGACGCCCAGGATGGAAAGTTGCGGATTGAACGCGACACGGATGCGCTCGACGGTCTGCAGCAGTTGTGAGAGGCCTTCGAGCGCAAAGAACTCGCATTGAAGGGGCACGAGCAGGTGCTGCGCAGCCACCAAGGCATTGACCGTGAGCAGGCCGAGTGAGGGCGGGCAATCGATCAGGCAAATGTCCCAACGGCCCGTCGGGGAAGCCGCCAGCGCCTTGTCGAGCCGATGTGCTCGGTCTTCAAGGGCGACCATCTCCACCTCGGCACCCGACAGGTCGATGGTGGCCGGCAGCAAATCTAGGCGCGGGACGCGAGTCTGCACCGCCGCGTCGGCCGCAAAAGCGCTGCCAATGAGAACGTGGTAGCTGGATCGAGTCCGCTGCGACTGGCTAATTCCCAGCCCTGTCGAAGCATTTCCCTGCGGATCCAGGTCCACAAGGAGGACGCGCCAGCCTATGGCCGCGAGTGCCGTTGCAATGTTGATGGCGGTTGTCGTCTTGCCGACCCCGCCCTTCTGGTTGGCCACCGCGATGCGGATCATCGTCTCGCCCTCACCCCCGTCCCGACGATGATGCGTGATTCATCATCGGTGACGCTCTGTTTCACGTGAAACACACCTTGCCACGACTGCTGCGCTTCGGCCAGTTCCGCTTGCGCACTCCGGCCCTTGGGAAGCGCCCAAACGGTTTTTCTTGTGGACAGATGTGCGGATATCTTCAGCAGTTGGGTGAGCTTTGCCACGGCGCGCGCAGTGATCACATCAAACTTCCCCTCAGCGCGCTCGGCCTTTCCGGCAAAGACCGAAGCGCGAAGCGAAAGTGATTCGCAAAGCTTGTGGAGAAATTCGGCCCGGAGGCGCCGCGGCTCGATCAGCGTGATGGAACCCCCAATGAGCGCCGCGACCACGATTCCGGGCAGTCCTGCGCCGGAACCGACGTCTACCCAAGAAGCACCAGCGTGAGGCTCAAACCGCACGAGCTGGGCTGAATCGAGGATATGTCGGTCCCATAGGGTGTCGAGAGTCAGGGACGAAACCAGGTTCTGCCGCTTGTTCTCCTCTTTCAGCAGCGCCGCGTAAGCCGTGAGCTTCTCAAATGTTTCACGTGAAACAGTTCGACCGACGGCCTGCTCGAGCCGATCGATCACGCGGCAGCGCGACGGCTGGCGGCGACATAGACCGCGGAAAGTGCGGCAGGGGTTACCCCAGCCACGCGCGATGCCTGGTCCAGCGTCTCCGGACGCGCCGAGTTCAACCTCTCAACCATCTCATTGGAAAGACCGGGAATTTGAGAATAGTCGAGCGTCCTTGGGATCGACACGCGGGAGTCGCGCCGCACGACTTCCCATTCGCGCTGTTGTCGCGCAGCGTATGGCGCATACATCAAGTCCGCCTGGCCCTCAGCCGTGTCCGCCCAGCCATCGCTTGAGCGAGAGGCGAGATGGTTTTCGATCTGCTCGCGGCGGCGCGCCGACAGGCAATTTGCACCAAGAGCAGTCGCGCCCAGCCTCGTGGTCGCGTTATCCGCCCGAAGCGAAAGTCGGTATTCCGCCCGGGCCGTCATCATGCGGTAGGGCTCGCTGACACCCTGCAGGGTCAGATCATCGATCATCACGCCTATGTACGAACTCCGTCGGTCCGGGCGAATTTCTTCGAGCTCCAGGGCCACCGCAGCCGCGTTCAACC
>Ga0068863_100000945_pt1 | contig 29155 bp, 31 predicted proteins | sample KBSSwiS62_FD_66596 | JGI IMG/M metagenome (GOLD analysis project Ga0068863, IMG submission 66596) | Switchgrass rhizosphere microbial communities from Kellogg Biological Station, Michigan, USA - KBS Switchgrass S6-2 | ecosystem: Host-associated > Plants > Roots > Rhizosphere > Soil ... | reverse complement strand
AAGATGGCGTCTTCTTCTTTCATGGCGACTTCCACAGACGAAAGTCCTCGGGCGCGTTGAGGTTGACGAATCCGGCGCGCGCGTCGGAAACATCCACCGCGACTGCGCCCACATCATCTTGCCATCGCCAGACGGGCAAGTCGCGCTGCAGCGCTGCCTGCGCGCTGCCGGCCAGTTCGCGACGATAGAGTGCAAACAAGGGTTCGCGCCTCGCGTCGACGTCCACGACAGCGGCGGACGCGGCTCCGACAGCGCTCCAAAGACGCCGTGCGAGATCGGCCGGCGGCCGCGGGCAATCGACCGGCACCGTCAGCAGCCATTGCGTGCTGCACGCGGTCAACGCGGCCAGGATTCCGGCGAGCGGGCCGCGAAAATCCGGTGCGGCGTCGGCGCAGACGGGTGCAAATTCAGCATAGCGTTCGGGATTGCGATTGGCGCAGATCAGCAGGCTTCCGGCTTGTCCGCGGAGTGCATCGACGACATGGGCGATCAACGGTTTGGACGCCAGCAATTCCAGGCCCTTGTCCCGACCACCAAGGCGCGTACCCGCGCCTCCGGCGAGGATCGCCGCAGTGATTTCCGTCGGATCGAAGTGCGTGGCTGACATCGGTAAGCGAGGGTCACGCTAGTGTTGCGTATCCCTCGTCATTCCGGACAAGCCCGCGCAGCGGGCGCGATCCGGAATCCAGTGCCTTTCAAAGGCGCTGGATACCGGCTTTCGCCGGTATGACGATGTGGAGTCATCACGGAACGGCACACTAGCGCTTCTTCACCTTGCGAATGAGCCGCTTGCGCTTCTTCACCTGGCGTTCGGTCAGCTCGTTCTTGCGCCCGGCGAACGGATTCTCGCTCTCGCGGAATTCGATGCGCACCGGCGTGCCTTCAAGCTTGAAGCGTTTGCGGAAGAAATTTTGCAGATAACGTTGGTAGCCTTCGGCGACGTGCTTGGTGCGGCTGCCATGAATGACGAAGGTCGGCGGGTTGCTGCCGCCCGGATGCGCGAAGCGCAGTTTCGGCGCGTGCCCACGCACGAGCGGCGGCTGATAGCTCTCGTAGGCTTTTTCCAAGGCTCGCGTCAGTTCGGCGGTGCCGAATTCGCGCGTCGCCGAGGCGTGCGCGCGATCAATCGCCTTCATCAGTTCGGCGATGCCAGAACCGTGCAGTGCGGAAATCGTGACGACGCGCGCAAAGGCGACAAAATCCAGTTTGCGCGAAAGCGAACTCCTGCACTGTTCGCGCTCATAGGTGCTCAAGCCATCCCATTTGTTGACCACGATGACCAGCGCACGGCCTTCTTCGAGCACGTGACCGATCAGCGTAGCATCCTGCTCCGAGACGCCTTCGTGCGCATCGAGCAGCACGACCGCGACGTGCGCCGCGGCGATCGACTGCAGCGTCTTGATCACGCTGAACTTCTCGACGGCTTCCTCGACGCGCGCGCGGCGGCGTATGCCGGCGGTATCGATCAGCGTGTAGCGCTTGCCGTCGCGATCCAGATGTACGCTGATCGAATCGCGCGTCGTGCCAGCGACATCCGAGACGACGACACGCTCCTCGCCGAGCAGGCGATTGACGAGCGTGGACTTGCCGACATTCGGGCGACCGACTATCGCGACCCGAATACCGTCGTCGGGACTTTCAGCGACTGCATCCGGATCGACTGCCGGCAGTCCTGCCAAAATCGTCTCGACCAACGCCGGCACACCACGTCCGTGCGAGGCGGCCAGGGGCAGCTGCGCCGCAAATCCGAACTTGGAAAACTCCGCCAGCGCAGCGCTTTCGTCCAGGCCGTCGGTCTTGTTGACCGCAAGCAACACCGGCTTGCCGGTGCGGCGCAACGCGTCGACAATATTGCGATCGGCTGGCAACAGCCCATCGCGCGCGTCGACCACGAAGACGACGCGGTCGGCCTCCTCGATTGCCATTTCCGCCTGACGCGCCGTGAGCGCGCCGATGCCTTCCTTCTCCCCGGTCAGGCCGCCGGTGTCGACGACGACGAATTCGCGCGCGCCGAGACGGCAGATGCCGTAGTTGCGATCGCGCGTGAGCCCGGGCATGTCGTGCACGAGCGCATCGCGCGTGCGCGTGAGCACGTTGAACAGCGTGGATTTGCCGACATTGGGGCGGCCTACAAGGGCGACTACGGGAAGCATTTGCGAGCGGCTCCTTGTGCCAGCTCCTTATCGGAGCGATGACTCGAAAAACCGTTCGCCCCGAGACATGTTGGGCGAATCATAAGCGGCGCTACGTTCGTGCTTCGATATCTCGGCACGAACGGTCCAATGTGTTCTTTTTGTGGCCGACTACTTGGCGATACGCCAGGCCCCGATCCGCCCGTCGACATCCTCGACGTAGACCGTATCCCCGACTACGACCGGGGTGGCCTGGATCGCGTGCTTGGACAGGCGCGCACGTGCAGCGAGCTTGCCATCGCTGGCGGCGAGCCAGTGCACATAGCCTTCCAGATCGCCGGCGACGAGGTAATCGCCCATCGCGCTGGTGCCGCTGAGCCAACGGTATTTGAGGCCGTCCTGCTTCCAGTCCGAACTGCCGGTGCGCAGGTCCAGCGCCCAGACCGACGAATCGGCATCGACGGCATAGACCTGCGTGGGGGCCAGCGACACGCCGGTGTAGCCCGACAAGTTGTGCGTCCACAGCGGTCGGCCCGATTGCGCGATCAGCGCCGCAACGAGGCCGCGATACGCCGACGCGTAAACCACGCCGTTGTCGACGACCAGGCCGCCGTCGGCATCCTGCAGGCGCTCGATTTCGGTGCGACCTTCGCCTGGAGACAGCGTCTGTTCCCACAGCAGGCCGCCGTCGGTCAGGCGCAACGCGATGACCTTGCCGTTGTCTTCGCCGGCATAGACGACGCCATCGGCAATGTGCGGCGCGCCATTGCCGCGCAGGGTCAGACCCGGCACCGACGAGCGGTCGTAGATCCACTTGCGCGAGCCATCGTTTGCATCGAAGCCGTATAGACGGCCATCGCTGGTGCGCACGACGACGATTCCCTCGGCGATTGTGGGCGGCGCGACTACTTCGCTGGAGACGTCGGCATGCCAGCGCTCTGCGCCGGAACCGGCATCGAACGCTTGCACCGCGCCTTCGAGCGTTCCGGCGACGAGCAGGTTGCCGTCGATGGCGGGCCCGCCGGCCCAACGGATTGAATTCTTGCCACGATGCAGGATGAAGCCGCGGCGCTGACCCAGATGCTTGCTCCACAGCGCGTGGCCGCTGCCGGCGTCGAATGCGGCGATCGTGCCGTCGACACCGATCGCGTAGAGTTTGCCGTCGGCATAAGCCGGTGCGAGGCGCACGCCGGTCGTGTCGGCGCCTTTGCCGACGCGCTCGTCCCATAATTTCTGTACGGTCACCGCGGGCGCGAATTCGGTCAATGGCGTCGGCGGCTGGATGTTGTCCTTCTTCGTGTCGGAGAACCAGCCCTTGACCGTGGCGCAGCCGCTGACCGCGGCGGCGAGTACTAGCAATATCAGTGCGCGCCTCATGAGCCTTTCTTCTCCTCACCGCCCAGATCGTTGCGTTTCATCTCCACGAACGCGCGATTGGTGGCGTTCGGATCCAGATTCGCCAGCGCGTCGCTGTAGGCGGTGCGCGCTTCGTCCTTGCGGCCCAGCGCTGCGAGTGCATCGCCGCGCAATTCCTGGCGCATTGCCGCATAGCCGGCCTGCGGCAGCTTGTCTAGAAATTCGAGCGCTTCCTTGGCCTTGTTCTGCGCGATCTGCGACCGCGCCAGGTACAGGCCGGCCAGCGTCTTCAGCGCATCGATGCCGGCATGATCGTAGGCGGTTTGCAGCGAAGCCTGCGCGGCGGCCTGATCGCCGCGCGCAGCTGCTTCGTCGGCCAGGCGCATCGCGGCCAGTGTTGCGTACGGGGTATCGGCGAAATCGCTCTGCAATTTGGTGGCGATCTGTTTTGCGCCGTCGACGTCTTTCTTGTCGAGATCGGTGCCGAACACGTCGTATTGCACGGCGGCGTCGAGACGGTGCGCGGCGCGATGTCCGCGCCATTGTTGCCAGCCGAAGATCAGCAGCAGGCCCAAGGCCACGCCGATGATGATCGACATCGCGTTCTCGCGCAGCCATTTCTGCACCAGTTCGCCTTGTTCGTGTTCGTCGAGGACATCAAAAGCCATTACGGTTCACTCGTTGCGGAATGTCAGTGATTGGCGGCGGGCTGAATGCCGCGCCGAACGCGCAGGCGCACCGCCGCGCGAAAGATGCGTAGGTTAGCAGAACGCGGCCGGACATGGACGCCCGGCGCGCAGCGTTGTTCAGCCGCCGCTATGCAGGGCTGTGGTTTCGCCTTCGCTGAGCTTGAAATGCGCGACGTTGGAATGTCGGAACGGCGCAAGATCCTTGGACTTGCCGTTAATTTCAAGGGTAGCGCCATTGGCATTGCCGATACGCACGTCGAGCGGCTTGGCACTGTCGTACGAGTGTGTACTGCCGGCCGACAGCAGGCCGTATTCGAGCTTCTGACCATCCGCTGCCACGATTTCGACCCAGCTGGCCTCGGCCAGGTGCAAGCTCAGCGTGTGCTGATTCGGGTTCGATGCGAGTTCTGCGGGTGTGTCCGCGCCTGCACTGGCCGGAAACGGAGTCATTGATGCGATCAGCGGAGCGGACGTGTCATTGGCTTGTACCGGAGCCGTCGAAGCGGCGGTCGGCGCGATCTCGGTCGGACTCGAGCCAGTGCTTACGGCAGCGGCTTCATCCTGCGGTTTGGCAATCGGCGCCAACACCTCCGACGCGTCCAGTGGCGACACGCGCACAAGGTTTTGGTCGAAGCCGGCGCGCATGGCCAGCAGAACTGCCGGCACGACGATCACGCCGGTCAGGATCAGATATAGGGCGGAACCGGAATAACGATCGAACAGATAGCGTGGGCGCGATACCGTGCCGGTCGTGACGAGCTGTGGCGCAGGCGCTGCGTGCTCGTGCACCACTCGATCGGCCAGCACTTTCGGCAAATCCAGCAGTTGCAAGTATTTGCTCAGATAGCTGCGCAGGTAAATCGCCTGACCGATGCGTTCGAAGCGCTCGGTTTCCAGCGCTTGCACCACAGCCACCGGGAGCTTGAGCGACTGCGCGGCGGCCTCGCAACTCAAGCCCTTGGCCTCGCGCGCGGCGCGCAGGCGCAAGCCAATGGATTCGCTTAGCGCGACGGCGTTTTTCGCTGTATCCGTTTGCACGACGCGCGGCGCATCGTCAGTTGTTAGGGTTTGGTCGGCAACGGGCTGCGCGAGCGGCTCGGTTATGGGGTCCGTATTGGAGCTATCGCAGGTCTGGATGGTCATCGGGATGGAATCATTTTTTGTTAGTGGCAGTTGACCCTGCTCTGCATCGGGGTGAGGAGTTACCCTCACGTCGAAAGCGTGCTTGTATACCACACCTCGTTTGCGCTTTTTTGTGCTCATCGTCTCATTGCGCCGTCGGAGTGACGCTGTCGAGGCTGCGCGTTTGTTCCGAGTCCGGAAAATCCTTGTGCAGCCGCTGCGCATAGTCCTTTGCGCTGTCGGCGTGACCGAGCTTTACTTCGATATTACGTGCCAGCAGCAAGGCGGCCGGGTCAGGCTTGCCGAGGGACTCGAAGCGCTGGATGAACGCGCGCGCATGGAAAAAATCGCCCTTCGCGTAGAGCAGCTTCGCTATGTAGTACAGACCCAGCGCATTGTTCGGATCGACTTCCAGTGCCTGGCGCAGGTATTTCTCCGCCTGGCCGAGTTGCGCCTCGCCACCGTGGTCCGCCAGACACATGCCGGCGTTCGCGTAGAGCATCCCGGGTGTCTTGTAGAACGGGTCCTCCATGGCGCGGGCGTAGTACTTCTGCGCTTCGTCATAGCGCCCCGTGCCGCACAGGAATTGCCCGTAGTTGTTGTTGGTGTCGCCGGACTTGGGTGCCAACTCCGCGGCGCGTGCATAGTGCTGCTCGGCGGCTTTGGGGTTGCCGAGGCGCTCGTAGAGCACGGCGATGACGGTGTGTGCGTCGACCGAGTTGGAGTCCCGATCCAGCGCCTTGAGCAGGTTTTCCTGCGCCAGCTCGAATTTGCCCTGTTGCAGGTAGGCCCTGCCGAGGGCGACACGCGTTTCAACCGCGTCCTGCTCCTTCTGCGACTTGCTATCGCTCAGCCTGCCGTGACCGCCGGTTGTTTCGCAGGCGCCGAGCGCCAACAGCGCCGCCACGGCCAAGACTCGCAGTGCATCATGCCGCATGTTTGGCTCCCTCCTCCACGCGCCGCCGGAATTCGGCCTGCCGCCTCGTGCGATCCAGCACTTGGCCCTTGAGCTGCCCGCAAGCCGCGTCGATGTCATCGCCGCGGGTGCGTCGCACCATCGTCAGCACGTCGGCGTCGAGCAGGGTCTTTTGGAAACTGCGGATCACGCTTTCGTCCGAACGCTCGTATTGCGTGCCCGTGAAGGTGTTGAACGGAATCAGGTTGACCTTGCTCGGCAGCTGACGCATCAGCTTGATCAGCTGGCGCGCGTGCTCGGGCTTGTCGTTGACGCCCTTGAGCATCGTGTATTCGAACGTGATCGACGTGCGTGGGCGCCGCGCGGCGTAGCGCTGGCACGCGCCGAGCAGCTCGGCGATCGGGTACTTCTTGTTGAGCGGAACGATTTCCGTGCGCAGTTCGTCGTTCGGTGCATGCAGCGAAACCGCGAGCGACACGTCCGCAACTTCACCGAGCTTGTCGATCATTGGCACGAGGCCGGCCGTCGACAACGTCACGCGCTTGTTGGCCAGGCCGAAGCCAAGGTCGTCACGCATCACGCTCATCGCGCGCACGACGTTGTCGAAGTTCAGCAGCGGCTCGCCCATGCCCATCATCACGACGTTCGTGAGTTTGCGCTGCTGATGCGGCACGTTACCCAGGTGCTTCGCCGCCACGAACACTTGGCCGATGATCTCCGCTGCCGACAGATTGCGGTTGAACCCTTGCGTGCCGGTAGAACAGAACGTGCAGGCCAAGCCGCAACCGATCTGCGACGACACGCACAGCGTGCCACGAGTGGATTCCGGGATGAACACGGATTCGACCGCGTTGCCGCCATCCATGCCGAGCAGCCATTTGTATGTCGCATCCGCTGCTTGTTTCTCGAACAACGTTTTCGGCGGAACGATCTCGACGGCGCCGGAGAGCTTGTCGCGCAAAGCTTTGCCGACATCCGTCATCTGCGCGAAATCGGTGACGTGGCGATGATAAATCCACTTCATCACCTGCTCGGCGCGATACGGTTTTTCGCCGAGCTGCGCGAACAAGTCGCGCAGGCCTTGGCGGTCGTAGTCGAGCAGATTGACTTTTGCCGTCGTCACTAACGCATGCTCAACGTGGGCAGATTTCGGTGCCGGAGAAAAAGTACGCAATTTCCACATTTGCAGTTTCCGGCGCATCCGAGCCGTGCACCGCATTCGCGTCGATCGATTGCGCGAAATCGGCGCGGATCGTGCCCGGCGCCGCTTTTTTCGGATCAGTCGCACCCATCAGATCGCGGTTCTTGAGAATCGCGCCCTCGCCTTCGAGCACCTGGATCACGACCGGACCCGAAATCATGAATTCGACGAGCGGCTTGAAGAACGGACGCTCGCGATGCACCGCGTAAAAACCTTCCGCTTCGCCACGCGAGAGTTGTTTCATTTTCGACGCAATAATTTTCAATCCGCCTTTTTCGAAACGCGAATAAATCTCACCGATGACGTTTTTCGCAACGGCATCGGGTTTGATGATGGACAGCGTGCGCTCCAGCGCCATGTATTTCTCCGGAAGAAGTTGATTCGAATGCGTCGGGTCTGCGCCCGGTAAGCTTGTGGATATTAGCACCAAATGCGCGACAATCCGAGGGGTTAGCGCGTAAAACTTCCGCGCTTTCTAATCTTCCCGATCAGGCCGAAACCCGCCCGCGACCGAGGCGATCAGCGCGCGCGGATTCACCCCTTGGTTTGACCGCCCCAACCGACCCAACTATCCTTCAAACGATCGTTTCACGGATAACGTACGACAAGGACTTTTTCTTGAGCGTTCCGCATTTCTCCACCAAACAGCGCATCCTCGATTCGGCCGAATCGCTGTTCGCCCGGCACGGCTTCGCCGGCGCTTCGCTACGCCAGGTCACGTCCTCGGCCAACGTCAACTTGGCCGCGGTGAACTATCACTTCGGCTCCAAGGAAAACCTGATCAACGAGGTGTTCCGCCGGCGCCTGGACGCATTGAACGAAGACCGCCTAAAGGCCCTGGAAACCGTTCTGGCACAGCCCAAGCACGACCTGGAAGATGTCCTGGCCGCATTTATACGCCCGGCGCTGGCGATCTCGGCCGATCCGCATGGCGGCAGCGGCTTCGTGCGCGTGCTTGCTCGCGCCTATGCCGAACACAATGAGCGTCTGCGCAAGTTCCTGCACGACAACTACGGCCATGTACTCAAGCAATTCGTCGCGGCCTTCACACGCATGCTGCCACAGCTGGACAAGCAGGAACTGTACTGGCGGCTCGACATTATCAGCGGCGCGCTCACCTATGCGATGGCCGATTTCGGCGTGATCAAGCGCCCCAGCGGAATGTCGGAACACAAACATCGGGACCTCGCCGCCGAACATCTGATCAAGTTTGCTGCCGCCGGCTTGCGCGTTGGCTGAGATAGCGGCTGTAACTTTCCGTTCTTAATCTTCTTTTTCGCTTATTTCCACGAGGATTCCATGCGCAATTCCCGTTTGCTTGTCCGCCGAGCCGCGGTGCTCGGCGCCGGTGTTATGGGCGCGCAGATTGCTGCGCATCTGGCCAACGCCGGGGTCGAAACCGTGCTGTACGACCTGCCCGCGAAAGACGGCGATCCGAACGGCATCGTGCTCAAGGCGATTGAGAATCTGAAAAAGCTCTCACCTGCGCCGCTGGCGGACAAGTCGCGGGTGAATTCGATCATCCCGGCCAATTACGACCAGAGTCTAGGGTTGCTCAAGGATTGCGATCTCATCATCGAGGCGATCGCCGAGCGCCTCGACTGGAAGCGTGACCTGTACGCGAAAATCGCCCCGTTCGTGGGCTCGAATGCCGTGCTCGCCAGCAATACATCTGGCTTGAGTATCAATGCTTTGGCCGATGTTCTTGATGAAGGATTGCACCATCGGTTCTGCGGCGTGCATTTCTTCAATCCGCCGCGCTACATGCATCTGGCAGAACTGATCCCGTGCAAGAAAACCGATGCCGCCGTGCTCGAAGGCCTGGAAGCCTTCCTGACCACCACGCTCGGCAAGGGCGTGGTCTACGCCAAGGACACGCCGAACTTCATCGGCAACCGTATCGGCGTGTTTTCGATGCTTGCGACGATGCATCACACGGATGCTTTCAAGCTCCGCTTCGACGTAGCGGACGCGCTCACCGGTCCGGCGATCGGCCATCCCAAGAGCGCGACCTACCGCACCGCGGACGTGGTCGGGCTCGACACAATGGGCCATGTCATCAAGACGATGGACGACACATTGCCGAATGACCCCTGGCACGACTACTTCAAGGCCCCTGCGGTCGTGCAGGCGCTGATCGCCAAAGGCGCGCTCGGCCAGAAAACCGGCGCCGGGTTCTTCCGCAAGGTCGGCAAGGACATTCTTGTGCTCGATCCGGCCAAGGCCGATTACGTGGCGCAGACCGGCAAGGTCAGCGACGAGGTCGCCGCGATCCTCAAGCTGAAATCTCCGGCCGAAAAATTCGCCAAGTTGCGCGCCAGCGCCGACAGCCAAGCGCAGTTTCTGTGGGCGATCCATCGCGATCTATTCCACTATGCTGCATATTTCCTGGCCGACATCGCCGCGAGCGCGCGCGAGATCGACTTTGCGATGCGTTGGGGCTACGGCTGGGAACTGGGGCCGTTCGAGACCTGGCAGGCGGCCGGCTGGGCCGACGTGGCCAAATGGATCGCCGAAGATGTCGCCGCCGGCAGGACGATGAGCAAGGCGCCCCTGCCCACCTGGGCCGCCGATGCCGCGCGCAAAGGCGTGCACGATGCGCAAGGCTCCTATTCCGCGGCGACCGGCAAGCAGGTGCCGCCGTCCGCAGCGCCGGTATACAAGCGCCAGCTGTTCCCGGAAACCATGCTCGGCACGCCGCGCGACAACGGCAAGACGATCTTCGAGAACGACGACGCGCGCCTGTGGAACCTCGGCGGCGACGACATCGCGATCCTGTCATTCAAGACCAAGATGCACACGATCGGCGGTGGCGTGATTGATGGCATTCACAAGGCCATCGACGAAGCCGAACGCAATTACGCCGGCCTCGTGATCTGGCAGGACAGCGAGCCGTTCAGCGCCGGCGCGAACCTCAAGGAGGCCAGCGCCTCGTTGCAAGCCGGCAACGTCGCCGAATTCGAGGCCTTCATCGACCGTTTCCAACAAACCAGCATGCGCATCAAGCATGCGCTTGTCCCCGTCGTAGCGGCCGTGCGCGGCATGGCATTCGGCGGCGGCTGCGAATTCCAGATGCATTCGGCGCGCACGGTCGCAGCGCTGGAAAGCTACATCGGCCTCGTCGAAGCCGGCGTCGGACTGTTGCCCGCAGGCGGCGGCCTGAAGGAGTTCGCGCTGCGCGCGGCGCAAGCAGCGGTTGAAGGCGACGTGTTCACGCAGCTCAAGAGCGTCTTCCAGACCGTGGCGATGGCCAAGGTTTCCGCCAGCGCACTCGAAGCCAAGGAGCTAGGGCTGCTGCGTGACAGCGACGTGGTCGTCTACAACGCCGACGAACTGCTATACGTCGCCAAGAGCGAGGCGAAAGCACTGGCTGAATCCGGTTGGCGTCCGCCGCTGATGCAACGCGCGATCACGGTCGCCGGCGACGTTGCCACCGCCACATTCAAGGCCAACCTCGTGAACATGCTCGAAGGCGGTTTCATTTCCGCGCACGACATGGAAGTGGCCAGCCGTATCGCCGACACGCTGTGCGGCGGCCAGATCGAGCGCGGCTCGCTGGTGGACGAGCAATGGCTGCTGGATCTGGAGCGCAAGCACTTCGTGGCTCTGGCGCAAATGCCGAAGACCCAGGAGCGCATTGCGTACACGCTGAAAACCGGTAAACCCCTGCGTAACTGAGTGCAGGATGCACTCATCCCGGACAGCACAGGATGTGCGTTGATCCGGGATCCATGCGGCAATCGAGCAAAGACACTGGATTCCGGCCTTTGCCGGAATGACGAGAAGAGAGAATCCCATGACCAGACAAACCCAGGACGCCTACATCGTCGCCGCCCAGCGCACCCCGGTCGGCAAGGCCCCGCGCGGCGTGTTCCGCAACACGCGGCCCGACGACATGCTGGCTTTCGCCATCGATGCCGCGTTGTCCAAGGTTCCGCAAGTGGACAAGGCGCGCATCGACGATGCGATCATCGGCTGTGCGATGCCCGAAGCCGAGCAAGGCATGAACGTTGCGCGCATCGCAGTGCTGCTGGCCGGCCTGCCGAACGTCGTCGCCGCGGCCACGATCAACCGCTTCTGCTCGTCCGGCCTGCAAGCCGTATCGATGGCCGCCGACCGCATCCGCCTTGGCGAAGCGGACCTCATGCTCGCCGGCGGCACGGAGAGCATGAGCATGGTGCCGATGATGGGCTATCACCCAGTGTTCAACCCACTGGTATTCGCGGGCAGCGAACATATCGGTATCGCCTATGGCATGGGCATCACGGCCGAAAAAGTCGCCGAAACATGGCAGATCACACGCGAACAACAAGATACCTTCGCCGTCGCGAGCCACACCAAGGCACTGGCTGCGATTGCCGCCGGTGAATTCGCGGATGAGATCGCACCGTACGCGCTGGCCGATCGCTATCCCGATTTAAACAAACGCGGCATCGTCGATGACGCGCGTGTCGTGAAGAACGATGAAGGTCCGCGCGCTGGCACCACGCTGGACGTGCTCGCCAAACTCAAGACCGTGTTCCGCGCCAACGGCAGCGTGACTGCCGGCAATTCCTCGCAGATGTCCGATGGTGCCGCGGCCGTGCTGCTCGCCAGCGAACGGGCGATCAAGGATTACGGCCTCACGCCACTGGCGCGTTTTGTCGGCTTCGCCGTTGCCGGCGTGCCGCCAGAGATCATGGGCATCGGACCCAAAGCCGCGATCCCGAAGGTGTGCAAGCAAACTGGCATCAAGCAGGACGATCTGGACTGGATCGAGCTCAATGAGGCCTTTGCGGCACAGGCGCTCGCGGTTATCAAAGACATTGGCCTGAATCCCGACAAGGTCAACCCGCTCGGCGGCGCGATCGCGCTCGGTCACCCGCTCGGCGCGACCGGCGCCGTGCGCGTTGCCACGCTCGTGAACGGCCTGCGCCGGCGCAAGCAGAAATACGGCATGGTCACGATGTGCATCGGCACCGGCATGGGCGCGGCCGGGATTTTCGAGTCGTTATAGGACAGATCGATGTCTGATTTTCCCGCGTGCCCCGTCTGCTCAATGGAGAACACGTACCCGGATCGCGACAACTACGTCTGCGCCGATTGCGGCCACGAATGGCCCATCGCGGCGATGGCGCAGGCGGCTGATGCCGGATTCATGGTCAGGGACGTCAACGGCAATGCCCTCAACGCCGGCGACACGGTGACGGTGATCAAGGATCTGAAGGTCAAAGGTTCTTCGATCCCGTTGAAACAAGGCACTGTCATCAAGAACATCCGTCTCGTCGATGGCGATGCCGAACACATCGAAGGCAACTCCGACAAGATCAAGGGGCTGGTATTGAAGGTTTGCTTCCTGAAAAAGGCGTGAGGGCGATGCTGGCGGGCGTTCGCAGTTGACCGCGAATGCGGAACTCGCACACGCCCGCGCGGGTCACTATCGCGCATTCACACGGAGTTCGTCATGCCACTGCGCCAGCACATTCAGAATCTGTTCGTCGCCAACAAATCGCTACTGATCTTTTTCGCGCTGATGATGATTTTTCGCTCGGCGGTGGCAGATTGGATGTACGTGCCGAGTGGTTCGATGAATCCGACGATTGTCGAAGGCGACCGCATACTCGTCGACAAGTCCACTTACGGATGGCGCGTTCCGTTCACGACTGTACGCCTGACGCAGGGCAACGATCCGCAGCGCGGAGACATTGTCATCTTCGATTCACCCGAGGACGGGATCACCCTGGTCAAACGTGTCGTCGGTCTACCCGGCGACACGGTCGAAATGCGCGACGAACATCTGCTGATCAACGGCGCTGCCGTCGAATATGCCCCTGAAAACGCGGCGGCGGACGCCGAACTGCCGCACGCGACGCGCGCGCAGGAGCATCGCTACTTTGCCGAGAAACTGGGCCAGGAAAAGCATCCGATCATGTTGCTGCCGCAGCGTTCGGCCGCACGCTCGTTCGGCCCTATCACGGTCCCGACAGACGAATACCTCGTGCTCGGCGACAGCCGCGACAACAGCAAGGATTCGCGTTACATCGGCTTCGTGCCGCGCGCGAGCATCGTCGGGCGCGCGTTCGGCGTGGCTTATTCGCTCAACGCGGAACGCTGGTATCGCCCGCGAATGGATCGTTTGCTCAGTCGGCTCAATTGACGCCGTGAGCCTCCTTAAGCCGCGGCGCTTGCCGCGGCTGTGAGCGTATAGGCCTCGTACAACTGCAGTTCCTTCGCGCTGATGTAGGCATCCAGTGCAACGCCGGCTTCTTCGAAGTTTTCGGAGGCCGGCGAGCGGGCGCGGCAGGCCACCATCAGGGTTTCGCACAGGCGCAGGAAACGCCGCGCCAGCGTGTGCGCGCGCAGGCGTAGGTATGCGACCGTGGCTGCCGAATTTGAATTGCCGGAAGCCTGATGAGTGAGCACCGGATACAGCCGCAGTGCTTCCAGGCGTTGCACGTCGCGCAGTTTCTGCATGCACCGATTCAAGGCATCGGCAGCCGATTCGAACGAAGCGTCGCGGCACGCTTGTGCGGCAATCGAGAACAGCGTGCGCAATTCGAGATTGGCGCGCTGCAGCTGCGCGATCAGGAACGGATCGTGGCGATTTGGTGTGGTCCAGGTCAGCGGCTCTGGACCATTCGCATGCCCCTGGGTCCAAGCTCCGACAACATCGGATAGTTTGATCATATGCCTTCTCCGTACGGCGCCCTGTCGCGGTCACGATATGCGGCGCCGCAGGGAATGCCAATCCGGGTAAAGCCTAGCTCCGAAGCCGTTCCTCCCTCAGTGAACTACGTCACGCTTGGCAGGCGGCCGCGCAGCCGTTCAGCATCATGAAGGCCGCGTTCGGCGATCAGTTCGCGCGCCGCCTCGACCTGACCCCACGTGTTCCACAACAGCACGCCGCGCACGCGGCCGTTGTCGAGATAGTAGATGACGCCCTCGCGGTACGGCGTCGTCCACTGCTCGACGAGGTCGAGGCGATCGTCGAGCATGCCGACCGCCTCGTAGCCCAAGTCGAACATGTCGGAGTAGAAAAACGGCAGCGTGGTATATGCCTCGTCGGTGCCGGCCATGACGCGCCCGGCGTGGTGGCCCATGCCGATCGCGGCATTTTCGTGCTCGACGCGCAGTCGCGTATCCAATGCCGCATTGTGGAAATTAGCCACGTCGCCGGCTGCGTAGATGTTCGGATCGCTACTACGCAGACGATCGTCGACGATAATGCCATTATCGACTTTCAGCCCGGCGGATTCCGCCAACGCCGTGTTCGGCGTGACACCCAGCCCGGCGACTACGGCGTCGAAGGCTCGCGTTGTGCCATCCGACAACGCAACCTCCGCCCCATTGGCATTCGCGCGGCCATCGACGACTTTCACACCGGCCTGCAATTCGACGCCGCGCTGCCGATAGTAGTCATTCAGAAAATGCGCAAGAGCGCGCGGATAGCGCCCTGCCCCGATGGCCTCGCCCGGAAACAGCATCGTGACCTTGCAGCCGATGCTGGCAAGGGATGCGGCCAGCTCGCTGCCGATAAAGCCGCCTCCGATGACTGCAATGCGAGCATCGGCAGTCGCAACGCGCCGCAGTGCCAGATAATCGTCCAGCGTACGGAAATCGATCGCACGCTCGCCGTCGAACGGCAAACGCCGCGGCGTCGCGCCAGTGGCGAGCAGCAGGCGTCCATAACGATACGTGTCGCCGCGCTCGTCGGTAACACAGCGCGCAACGCGATCGAGCGCGACGGCGGTCCGGCCCAGATGTAGCTTCGCGCCACTCTTGGCTGTGTCCAGATCAATCGATTCGGGCGACTTGTCGCCCTTCCACAGCGCCTTCGACAGCGGTGGCCGCTCGTAGGGCGGCCGCGTTTCGTTGCCGATCAAACCTACGCTGGCATTCGCATCGGCCTTGCGAATCGCTTTCGCGGCTGCATCGGCGGCCATGCCGCCGCCGATGATCAGATGATCGTAGCGATGTTCCACGGCACTACACCAAGGTGACGTTCACCTCGACGTTGCCGCGCACGGCATTCGAATATGGACAGATCTGGCTATGCGCCTTGTCGATCAGCCCCTGCGCCGTGGCGCGATCCACGCCGGGCATCGACACCTTCAATTCGACTGCGATGCCGAATCCGTTCGGGATCGGCCCGATGCTGACGGCGCTTTCGATGCTCGTGTCGGCGGGCACCGCGACCTTCGCCAGTGTGCCGGCGTATTTCACCGCGCCGATGAAACAGGCCGCGTAACCACACGCGAACAATTGTTCCGGATTGACACCCTCGCCCGTGCCGCCCATTTCCTTCGGCGGCTTGAGCACGACATCGATGCGCCCGTCGGAACTGCGTGCGCGCCCGTCACGGCCGCCGGTCGCGGTAGCATGTGCGGTGTAGACGACTTTTTCGAGTTTCATGGCGATCTCCTTTGCCGGGTTCAGCGCAAAGTATGCGCCGAGTGCTCAATAAAATCAGCCCGTCGGCCGGCTCTGCCAGTAGCGTCGGATCAGTGCGTTCGTCGAGCTGTCGTGCGTAAGCGGAGCTCCGGGTTTCGTCAGCTCCGGCGCGATGCGGTTGGCCAGTTGCTTGCCCAACTCCACGCCCCACTGGTCGAACGAGTCAATGTCCCAGATGCAGCCCTGCACGAACACGCTGTGCTCGTATAGTGCGACGAGTGCGCCGAGCGTCGCCGGCGTGAGGCGCTCGGCGAGAATCACGTTGCTCGGGCGATTGCCGTCGAAGCAGCGATGCGGAACGAGGTCCTCCGGCGTGCCTTCCGCGCGCACCTGTTCGGCGGTCTTGCCGAATGCCAGGGCTTCAGACTGGGCGAACAGGTTCGCCATCAGCAGATCATGCTGATCGCCGAGCGGATTCAGACTTCGGCAGAAACCGATGAAATCGCAGGGCACGAGGCGTGTACCCTGATGCAGCAACTGATAGAACGAATGCTGGCCGTTCGTACCAGGTTCGCCCCAGTACACCGGGCTCGTGGCGTAGTCCACGCATGCGCCGGCCCGCGTGACCTGCTTGCCGTTGCTTTCCATCACGAGCTGCTGCAGGTACGCGGGAAAGCGTTTCAGGTACTGATCGTACGGCAGCACCGCGACGCTCTCGACGCCGAAGAAATTCACGTACCAGATCGTCAGCAGCGCCAGCAGCACCGGCAGGCTGCGCTCGAACGGTGTCGTGCGGAAATGTTCGTCCATGGCGCGAAAGCCATCGAGCATTGCGTGGAAATTGTCGGGGCCGATCGCGAGCATCGTCGACAAGCCGATCGCCGAGTCCATCGAGTAACGCCCGCCGACCCAGTCCCAGAAACCGAACATGTTCGCAGTGTCGATGCCGAACCTGGCGACTTCGGCGGCGTTCGTGGACACGGCCACGAAATGGCTGCGGACGGCGTCATCGCCAAGCTTAGCGACCAGCCACGCGCGCGCGGCGCGCGCGTTGGCCAGCGTTTCTTGCGTGGTGAACGTCTTGGAGCAGACGATGAACAGGGTTTCGGCCGGGTCAACGTCGCGCACAGCCTCGCTGAAGTCCGTGCCATCGACGTTCGAGACGAAACGCAGACGCAGATCCTGCGCGCTGTAGTGGCGCAGCGCTTCGTAAGCCATCACCGGTCCGAGATCGGAGCCGCCGATGCCGATATTGACGATGTTGCGGATGCGTTTGCCGCTATGTCCTTTCCATTCGCCACGGCGCACGCGTTCGGCGAATGCTGTCATGCGCTCAAGCACGGCGTGCACCTGTGGTACGACATCGACGCCGTCGACGATGAATTTCGCCGTGCGCGGTGCCCGCAGCGCGATGTGTAGCACCGCGCGTCGCTCGGTGGTGTTGATCTTGTCGCCGCGCCACATCGCGTCGATCCGTTCGCGCAGGCTGCACTCGTTGGCGACCGCCAACAGCAGTCGCAGCGCTTCGTCGTCGATGCGGTTCTTCGAATAATCCAGGTGCAGGCCCGCGCCATCGGCGGTAAGGCGCTCGCCGCGCTGCGGATCTCGCGCAAACCACTCGCGCAGATGTGTGCCGGCGATCTGGGCATAGTGTGCTTGCAGTGCCATCCAGGCTGGACGTTCACGCAACATCGGCTTCGTCATTCAGAACTCATCCTTGTGATGGCCTGCACCCTGCGCGGGTCCACGCAAGACACTGCGAACATTATCGCGGCCACGCTAAGGAAAACCCAGTAGTCGGCTGGTGCAGGCCCCCACCAGTGCACATGCCAAGGTACCTCGGCTGGCGCGAATCGCGCCAGGCCGAAAGCCGGATTGAGCACGAACCACAAGAAATCTTCGGCTATCCAGAACAAAAAGACGCAGCCGAGCACGCGCGCTTCCAGGCGCCAGCCCCAACGCCCGAAAAACGCCAGCGGAAAGTGAAAAAACAGCGCGACGCATGGGAAGATCCAGGCGTGATAGCCGGTCATCTCGCGCCCACCCCAGAACAGGTTGAGCCACCAGTTTGGCGGGATGCGCCAGGTCGGCAGCTTGGCCGCCCAGCCGGAGGCGCCTTCGATCTGGATTTCCACGTTGGCAAGGAAATACGCCAGCAATAGCACCATGCCGATCGTCGGCAGCAGCAGACGCCGGAAATGAGCAAAGTCCTTCATCAGCTACCCGCAAGAACAATCCGCAACACCTCGCGTGCCGCATGCGGACGCGCCAGCGCGCGGGCACGCTCGCGCATACGTGGAAGCTTTTCCGGCACGGCGAGCAATTCACCAACCCGGAATTCCATGCCGACCGCATCCACCGCTTTCAGTGCCGCGCCCTGCTCCGTCAGGTAATCCGCGTTGCGTTCCTCCTGGCCCGGAATCGGCGAGTGCACGATCATCGGCAGGCTCATCGCGAGACATTCGGAACTCGTCAGTCCGCCGGGCTTGGTGATCGCGAGGTCTGCACAGGCCATCAGACGTTCGATCCGGTCAGTATAACCTCGCGGAAACAACCGCGCCGGGTAAGCCTTTGCGAGCCGCTGCAACTCGCCCAGCGCCTCTGCGTTTTTTCCAGCGAGCACGATCAATTGGAAATCCGCATCGAGCGCAAGCAGGCTTTCCGCGACTTCGGTGAGCTTGCCCACGCCGGCGCCGCCGCCCATCAGCAGCAGCGCGCGCCGAGCCGGATCAAGTCCGAGCTCGCGCGCGCATTGTGCGCGATCGAGCGCCTGCGCGAAAACCGGCATGATCGGTATGCCGCTGACATGCACCGATGGCAATTCCAGCTTGCGCATGCGAAAGGCGACTTCTTCGTTGCCGGCGAAGTAACCAGTCATATGCGGAATCACCCACATGCTGTGCAGATCGAAATCGGTCACCTGAACCCATACCGGAATCTGCAGGCGCCCGCGGCGGATCTCGTGCATCAAAATTTCCGCCGGCAGGAAGTGCGTGCAGACGATGGCGTCCGGTGCAAATTCGTCGATGCGCTTGCGCAAGGCGCGCGTATTCATGCGCTCGACCGAACGCCGCATCTTGTTGACCGTGGCGTTGGCATGCGTTTCCGAAGTGACCCGGTACAGCATCCCCCAAACGCGCGGGTGCTTGTTCACGAGCTTGATGTACGCGTCGGCGTAGACCTTGCGAAACGCCCCTGACGCGTAGTCCATCACGTCCAGGTGCAAGGCTTCGACCTGTTTGAACTCCAACTCGGCGTACGCGCGCAAGGCTTCTGCAGCGCGCACGTGACCGGCGCCGGCTGAGACACTGAGGATCAGTACCCGGTGGCGTGCGCTCATGCGCGCAGCGCCCCAATGGCCGCGTCAGCGATCGCTCCGCCCGTCGTAGTGGCGCAGGATCGCCGCGATGCCGATGATGTTCGCGGCACCAGCGGCCGCGACGACCATTGCCCACGGCCCGGCGTGATGCAACAGGTTCGCCAGGCCGCCGTGGTCGAGCCAATAGAGAAATTGCGCCATTGTCGAGAATCCAGTCGAGTGCCGGAATCAGGATGGCGCAGGCCGGTTACAGCAATGTGGCAACGCGAGATCAGGCGCAATGCGGCAATGCCTCGGCCACGATCAAAGTGCCGCGCGAATGCCCCTGCTCACCCAGATATTCCAGCCATCGGCTCAGGAAGCTCGCCATGCGCATGCGCTGCTGGAATACCGTCTTGGCCGGTGGAAACGGCCCAAGTTCGCGCCACAGGCGCTGGCCGGGATGGCAGTGCGTGGCTTCGGCCACGTGAGCGTCGCGGTACAAGCGCAACCAGGCGGAAGGCGATGGTCCCCCTGTGTGGCTGTCGGTTATGCAATACGTCAGGTGCAGTTCCAGCGTGTAGCGGTGACGTTCAATCACGTCGAGCCGTACATCGAGCCCGTCGTCGACGCTGGAGATGTAGCTCCCCACCTGCAGCTGCTGCGGAGCGAATAGGCGCGACAGGCGATGATAGTTTTCCGCGTACAAACCCATCAGGTACGCGAAGCGTCCCGGAAGTAGATTGCGAGGTTGTTCGAGTACGGCGGACATGGCCCGATCATAGGCATTCGTGCGACATGCGGCCAGACTGCACAAACGCCGCGGTTGGGACTAGAATCAGTTTTCTCCCCCCGCAAAACGAAACGGGCGACCCGTCGGATCGCCCGAGGCTTTGCGCACTCGATCAGTGGTGATGGTATGGAGTCGTGTGCGTGCCGCTATGGTAGTGATGGTGGTGATGGCCGCCATAGCTGCCGTAGTAGCTGAATCCGATATACGGAAAACCCCAGCCGTAATACCACGGATCGCGGTAATAGCCTGATGAGTAGTATGGCTCGGCGTACGTCGCATAGCCGTCGTCATAGACGACGCCCGCGCGATGATAGTACGCCGGGTCGTAGACGCAGCCGCCGATTCCCAGGAAGACAGTCGCCAGCGCAATAAGCAGGATGAGTCGCTTCATGATTCGCCCCTTTCGCCAATCTGCCATCAGGCTATATCGGGACAGTTGAATCGTGGCTGAGTGAAACCTGTATCGAGCGACTACATCGGCCGCAGTTGGGGATTAGTCAGGCTTGTGAAGAAGAACGAAACGACGCGCGGCTCCATCGCGATCGTAAAAACCACGCCGTACAGCGCTCCCCATAGATGCGCGCTGTGATTGATGTTGTCCGTGCCGCGGCGCTCCATGTAGAACGTGTAGGCGACGTAGAGCACGGCATAAAGAATGGCCGGCAGCGGAATCACGAATACGATGATCCTCGCCCAAGGCTGCAGCAAAATGAACGCAAACAGCACAGCCGAGACCGCACCGGAAGCGCCGAGGCTGTGATAACGCGCGTTGCTGCGGTTGTTCAGGTAGGTCGGCAGGATCGAAGCGATCAGACCTCCAACGTAGAACAGCACGAAGCCCAGCGGCCCCAGGTAGTGCGTGTACAGCGCCTCCATGGAGTTGCCGAAGAAATACAAAGTCAGCATGTTGAACAGCAGGTGCTGCGGGTCAGCGTGTAGCAAGCCGTAACTGACCAGCCGGTAGTACTGGTGGTCACGCGAAACCGCCGGCGGCCACAAGATGAGCTGCTGCACGATTCGGGTATTGTTGAACGCCAGGATCGAGACGAGACAAGTGATGGCAATGATGATCAGGTTGCTGTTGATGCTCACGCGGATTCCCTTCAGCAGTTCAGATATTTCCAGTTGCGGACCTTGCCTTCGGCCAGCCATTCGATCGCCTGGACCAACCGTTTCGTTCGAGTTTCCTCGCGTTTGGCTTCGCTGATCCACTCAACGTATTCGCGGCGGTTGGTCGGACTAAAACCCTCGAATGTCGCAAGGGCTTTGCGGTTCTTTTTCAGCGCCGCGGACAAATCCGCCGGCGTTGCCAGCGGGGGGCGCTTGCGTATGCCGCGTGGAATCTTGATGTCGCTGACATTGAGCTGCATCGCCTTCTTGATGTAGCCGCTCAGCGCGACCTTGGATGGCAATTCCGACAGTTTCGCCACCTTGCCGAAGCTGCCCATACCGTCGCGTGGCACGCCCGTGCCCATCACGAGCGAATGCTTCCAGAAGCCGAACGAGACGTGCTGCTTGAATGCCGCCATGCCGCAAAGCATGCCGTGATATGTGAACGTTGGCATGCCCCACTTGATCGTTTCTTCCACGTCTGGACATGCGCGATGCACGAGTGTGCGCAGGTGCGCGAGGATCGGCCGCGCGAACTCGGCGGCGTTGTCGATGTAGGCATCGACACGCGGGTCGATTTTGACCATATAGGGAACTCCGGCTACGCCTGTGCGTGCCGGAATCTTACGCGATGCGCGTGTCGGGCGCGTATCCTTCGGCCGCGTGTGACTGTGGCTGTGCGTCGAGGCGGCTCAAGCGCCAAGCGATCGCCAGCGGATAGGCGATCAGCAAGGGCAGGCACGCGAGTATCTGCAGCATCGATGTCTGTGGCGCAAACACGAGCCCGTGCAAAGCCAGCATCAGCACGCAGGCCGCGGCCTGCACGATCAAGCCGCGCAGCACCAGGCTCCAGCCGCCGGCGATGGCTTTGTCGCAGGTCAGTACCAGGGTCAGCAGCACGCTTGGCAGCAGGTTGAATTGCAGCAGCCCGATCCAGGCGCCGCCCATCGCCGAGTCGATCAACAGATTGCGGGTTTCAACCGCATGCGAATCCGTGCTGCGCAACGCTAACGCGCGTGCGAGTCCCGGCCACGCGAATGCATTCAACGCGAGCAACGCCGGCAGGACGATCGAACCGCCATCCGGGGACAGCACCGCCGCCGCCGCGATGAAGCCGAGCCCGAAAGCCAGCAGGCGCATGTGATAGCCCTGCTCCACGGCGCGCACCACGGGCGTGTCGTGAAACGCTGGCACAGCGATTTGCGTCATCAGCAACATGGACGATCGGTCCTACCCTGTCCCACTTTCGGAAAATCTCGAAGCAAGTTAAGTGCCAAGGACAAACCCGCCCCGGGCGCGGCTGCGGACTTTACATGGTCATATCCACGTGAAATGCTGCGTCACCTTTTGCCCACAAGGAGAACCCAATGATCGGCTATGCCATCTTCGGCACCAACGACCTGCCCCGCGCGGCGGGCTTCTACGACGCGCTGCTCGGCACGCTCGGCGCCAAGCGCTGGATGGAGTCGGACACGTTCGTCGCCTGGGCATGTTCACCGGACAAGCCGGCGCTCGGCGTGATCAAGCCATTCGACGGTAAAGCCGCCACGGTCGGCAACGGCACGATGGTCGCGCTGATCATGGACAGCAAGGAGAAAGTCAACGCGCTGCACAAGAAAGCCCTGGAGCTCGGCGGCACGGATGAAGGCGCGCCCGGTCCGCGCGGCGAAGGCTTCTACGCCGGCTACTTCCGCGACCTGGACGGCAACAAATTGAACGCGTTCTTCATGGGCTGATCGCGTAGCGCGAGCGCACCCGCGCATGAATACCGACAAGAACCCGCAAGCCCAGCAGATGGGCGATGAGTCGATGGCGCGCAACTTGGCATTCCAGGCTCAGGCGATCTGGCCGCAGGAACAGTTGTTGTTCGAGCGTTATGGTTTGTCCGGCGCCATACGGATTCTCGACCTGGGCTGCGGCACCGGCGAGATCACGCGGCGCCTGGCCGAGCGCTATCCGCAGGCGCAACTGGTCGGCGTCGATATCCTGGAAGGCAACCTGGAAATCGCGCGACGCGCCAACGCACCGTATTCCGATCGCGTGCAATACCTGGCCGGCGACGCGTTCGCACTGCAATTTCCCGCTGCGCATTTCGATCTCGTCGTCTGCCGGCACATGTCGCAGGCGGTGCCGGACTTTCCGCTCGTGCTCGACGAGATCGGCCGGGTGCTCAGACCGCGCGGCTGGCTGCATCTGCTGTCGGAAGATTATGCGATGCTGCGCATGCCGCGGGGCGCGCGCGACCCTGACCGGTTCTGGGTCGAAAATGCGCTCGTGTACCTCGAAAGCATCGGCTGCGACGGTCGCATCGGGCGGCATTCGCCGCCGCTGCTCGAACAGCGCGGTTACACCTCGATCGCCGTCGACTACATCATCGTCGACACCCTGCGCGTGCCGCGTGCCACGTTCGCGGGCATCCTGCACGCATGGCGCGACGGTTATGTCGAGCCACTGGCGCAGGCGACCGGACGCGATCCGGGCGATGTGCGCGCGGATTTCGATGCCATGATCAGCGCGGTCGAAACGCCGCCGCAATATGCGGTCTGGCATGTGCCCGTGATTTCCGGGCAACATCCCTGATCGCGTACACTGCGCGCGCTGCGGAGTGATCTATGCCCTGCGACGCCAAACTGCTTGCGGATTTCGAACTGTTCGAACATGTGATCGACGAAGATCGCGCGAGCCTGGCCGAGTTCATCGATATCCGCCAGCTCGCCGCCGGCGAAACGTTGTTCAAGACCGGCGAACCGGGCGAGGCGCTATACATCGTGCGCGAGGGCGAGGTCGAGCTGTTCATCAAGGACACCGCCGGCCAGAAGATCCTGCTCGCAATTGCCGGGCGCGGCGAGGTGTTCGGCGAACTGGCCCTGCTCGATCGCGGTCCGCGTACGGCCACGGCGATGGCGCTGGCCGACACCGAGCTGCTCGAACTCGATCGCGAGGATCTGCTGTTGCTGTTCCACAAGAGCCCGGCAGCGGCCTTGCGCCTGCTCGCTGCTATGAGCCAGATGACGCGCAAGGCCGATGAGTTGCTGCGCACGCGCGTATCGCGCAATGCGAATGAGGAGGCCGAGGAAAAAATCACGCCGCTGCAACGCATCGCGGACTGGATTTCGTGGTTCAGCGGCAGCATGCAGTTCCTGCTGCTCAACGCGGTCTGGTTCGTCGTCTGGATCGCGATCAATACCCTGTCGCTTGCTGTGCCGCAGTTCGATCCCTATCCGTTCGGGCTGCTCACGATGATCGTCTCGCTCGAGGCGATATTTCTCTCCTGCTTCGTGCTGATCAGCCAAAATCGCCAGGCCGAGAAAGATCGAGTGCGCGCCGATATCGAATACGAGGTGAACATCAAGGCCGAGCTCGAAATCGCGCACCTACACGAGAAGACCGATCGCATCTACACTGAGATGCTCGAGCATTTCATTCAGCTCGAAAAGCGCGTCGCCGGGCGCTAGTAATCGAAACTGTCGGCGAATATCTCGTCATCGCCGTCCTGCCGCTCGTACGCGCCGATATCCGGTCCGAACCCGACACTGCGCTCATATCCCAGACCGCGCTGGTCGTCGAACAGGAACGTATACAAATAGCCCTGCTCCAGCGCCGGGCTGAAGCTCTGCACTGCGCAGGTTCTCGTGATGCCGCCGTGAAAGCCAAGCCGCACGAGACGCGGATTGCCGGTCGTTGCGATCAGCCCGGACGGTGAATAATCGGTCTGCATGACGAGATTGTGCGATCCGGTAACGCCACTGCTGTGGGAAATGTCCAAATCGGCGGCTGGACCGGAAACGGTCGAGTTCTCGGCGACGATCGAACTGTACATTGCCAGGGTATTGCCGATTTCGAGCGACAGCCCCCCGGCTCCGGAGGTACTGCGGTTGAACGCGATCGTGCTGTTCAGCAGATTCAGCGATGCCTGAAAACTCATCGCTACTCCCCCGACGCCGCTCTTCGCCGTGTTCGCCGAAATCGTGCTGTTGACGATATTGCTCTTGACCGTCGGATTCGACGGATCGCCGAACAGATAGATACCGGCCCCGCGATCGGCCTGGTTCGTGTCGATCGTCGATGCCGTGATCGATACGTTGCCCGCTTCAATGCCGCCCGCGTAGCTGGTTGCAGCGGAGCCTGCTACCGCACTATTGCCTGTGATCGTGCTGAAGTTCGCGCTGACATTAGCAGCAACAATGCCGCCACCACGCGCCGAATAGCCGCTGTCCTTGGAGTAAGCCCGGCTGTTGGAAACGGTGCTGTTTGTCAGTGTCACATTGCCCAAAGCGTAAATACCGCCACCGCGCGCACCTTCGCCATTGACGCCGCCACCGGTTTCGTTGGCATGACAGTCGGTCACGACCGAATTCGTCAACGCCACAGCAGCGCTCGAATAGATGCAGCCGCCATGCGCATGCGTCCCGAAAGCGTCGTATTTTCCGTCCGCGATTGTGAGGTTGTTGATGGACAAGGTTCCCGTGTCAGGCAACGGGAACGGCGAATGAAAGAAGACCCGGTAGCTCAGATTGCCGGAAATGATCAGCGGAGCATGCACAGCCGACGGACCCTGCAGGGTCAGATTGCCGACGCTGATTGGGATAGCCCCCAGCGTCAACGTGATCTGACTGCAATTGAGTGCGGCCAGGTTGATTGTTTCATTGTTGCTCGCGGCCTTGACGACTGCGCGCAGTGACCCCGAGCCTGGTACGTTGCTGTCGACGCACGTTGTGACGGTTCCCGCGCACGCGATGGATGCACTCATGCCGGCGCCAAACGCCGCAGCCACGCGCACTGCCCATGGCAGCTGCGCAGCGACAACTTGTGATTTCGCAGTCGACATATTTATGTCCATCGGCACTGATGGAAACGATGTGAAGCCGGGAAAGCGTACATCCTGAGGTGCCGTTCAACTTCAAACCACCCTGCCGACCGGGCTTGATTGCTCGCCAACCTGCGTGCACAGTGCCAGCATGGCCATGCTATCTGACACCCGTAACCTCGCGCTGTTCTGCGATTTCGAAAACGTCGCGCTCGGCGTACGCGAAGCGAAATACGCGCAATTCGACATCAACAAAGTACTGGAGAAGCTGCTGCTCAAGGGCAGCATTGTCGTCAAGAAAGCCTACTGCGACTGGGAGCGCTATAAGGAATTCCGCCCGGCGATGCACTACGCCTCGTTCGAACTGATCGAGGTTCCGCACGTCAGCCAGTCCGGCAAGAATTCGGCCGATATCCGTATGGTCGTGGACGCGCTGGACCTGTGCTACACCAAGGCACATGTGGATACGTTCGTTATCATCAGCGGCGACTCGGATTTCTCGCCGCTCGTGAGCAAGCTGCGCGAGAACAACAAGACCGTGATCGGCGTCGGCGTGAAAAGCTCTACGTCGCAACTGCTGATAGCCAATTGCGACGAGTTCATCTACTACGACGATCTCGTGCGCGCCCAGAAAGCCCGCCAGGCGCCGAAGAAGAAACCAGAGGAAAAGATCGCAAAGGCCACGGCGCCGCGGACGCACAAGACCGATGCAGACCGGAAACAGGAAGCGTTCGACCTGGTGCTGGAAACGGTCGAAGCGCTGATCGCCGAGCGCGGCGAAGACGAGAAGGTCTGGGGTTCGATGGTGAAGCAGGCGTTGAAGCGTCGCAAACCCGGATTCAACGAGAGCTACTACGGCTTCAAGTCATTCAACGCGCTGCTCGAAGAAGCGAAAGCGCGCAAGCTGCTCGATCTCGTGCTCGATGAGAAGTCGGGTGGGTATTTGGTTAGGGGCGCGGCCGCGGACAAATAGCCGGAAACAGGCCCCTTGCGCTCGGATGCCGGGTGCCGAGCGAGTGAGTCGACAAACGCACGCAGGCTCGGAACGATGAGGTCCTGCTAAAGCAAAGGGTCTGTTGCAACATTCGGCATGCCCATCCGACGCAGCCAGCGGTAATGCGAAGCGATGCCTGCGCCCAAGGATCGGTTCTCCGCGTACCTGACGCCGAATTCGCGGCACGTATCCTCGACCACGTTCGCGATGGCGGGATAATGGATGTGGCAGATGCGCGTGAACAAATGGTGTTCGATCTGGAAATTCAGACCGCCGATGAACCACCCTAGCACACGATTCTCGCGCGAGAAATCGACCGTTGTCTCCAATTGATGGATGGCCCACGCATTCTCGATGCGTCCGCTTTGCAGCGATGGTGAAGGAAATGCAGCTTCTTCAACCACGTGCGCCATCTGGAATACCAGGGCGAGCAACAAGCCCGTGACTGCCGCTACCAGTGCATAAAACAGCAGTACCGACCAAACCGAATTGAAGAGCAGCGGCAGCGCAAACGCCAACGTGAAGAAAATCACTTTGCCCAGAACTAAGATCGCCAGATCCCAGCCTTTGGGCCGTGGGAATGGGCGCTCGCCGATGGTGCCGGTAATCAGATCGCGGAAATCGCCGTAGAAGTGCCAACGCAAGACGGTAATCCCGTAGAGCACCCACAAGTAAAAATGCTGCCAGCGATGCACGCCAAGGCGTTTCTGCAGCGGTGCAAGGCGCGCGAGGACGCCGAGATCGATATCGCTGTCGTGGCCGGAGATGTTGACGTAAGTGTGATGGAAGACCGCGTGCTTCCAATGCCAGATGTAGGAACTGCCGCCGATCACGTCGAGCGACATCGCCATCAGCTTGTTGACCCAACGATGTGCCGAGATCGCTTGATGTCCGGCGTCGTGCATGATGTTGAAACCGATTTGCGCAGTGGCGAAACCGAGCGCGATGGCGCACAGCAAGCCTTGCCACCACGTCGACGCGAAGAAAACCAGAAACGCATACGAGGCGATGAACGCCCCGAGAATGATCGCAATCTTCAGGTACATCTGCGGACAATCGTGTTGCTTGCGTCCGGTACGTTCGAAGAATTCGTCGACGCGATGGCGCAGTTCGCGCTGAAACTCGTTGTCGCCGCTGAACTTGATCCTGTGCGAAGGACTTTGCGCGCCATCGTTGACCGAACACTCACCCGCCATGCTGCCGCCTATTCGTCATGTGCAATTCGCATCATAGTGCGTGCGGTGGCTCGCGTGTGTTGGAAAGCTTAGTTCGACGACGTTCGTCGCTCCTTCCCGCGGCCTGTTCTGAACGCGCCTTGGGGCATTGCCTAGCCCCCGCCGGCTTTGGGGATTCCTCTCGCAGCGCTAATCCTGACCCGGCGGCCCATCGCGCAGCGCCATAGTCAGGTTTTCCTGCACGCGCGCACTCCACTCCGGCGTGATTTGAATCGGCGCCGCCGGAACGGCCACACGATAAGCTTTCGCGCCAAGCGTGGTTGCAGCCGAGACTTGCGGCGCGACGAACACATCCGTGGGGTTACCAGCATTGCCGTTCGTCTGCGCGAACAATGGAACGAACACGTTGCCGACGCTCGACAGCGCCTGGTAATCGCCGAGGAAATGGCCGCCCGCGTCCGCCGTGGACAGCGGCGCAAAATTCACGTCGAACGGCCCGGCGACCTGGTTTTCGTGCCACGTCGCGCTGTCGCTCGAGCGCGCCAGCCAGTAATCCGTGGGCAACGTTGCAGCGTTGCTCGTGTTGTCGCGGAAATCGTAATACGCCACGCCGACCTGGCCATCGCTGCGCACGTGCACGCTCGGCACGAATGCCGCGACCACATGGGCGCTGTTGACCTGCACCGGTGCCGACCAAGTCACGCCGGCGTCGGTCGAATGTGCGAGCGCGATGCCGTCGCGCACGCCGCCGGAGAAACGCGCGTCCTGCCACACCACGTACAGGGTGCCGCCGGGGGCCACTGCGATCTGCGGGACTAGAGTGCCGTCGCGCACGCGCATGCCGGTGTCCGGATCCTGCGTGCCGACCGCGAGCAACTGCGCTACACGCGACGGGGCCGACCAAGTCGCGCCGTTGTCGCTGGAGCGAATCACTGCAGGGAATGCGTCCTGGATCGCCCCGCTCGCATCGGCGTGGATTTCCAGGAAAAAATCCACCAAGGTGCCGTTCGGCAACACGACGATGAGATTGCTGATCGTCTGGTTGTTGGTGCCCGGATCGTAAATCGGCCGCGGAGTCTCCCAGGTCAGGCCGTCGTCGCGGCTGCGCGTGAACTCGGTTGGCGCGCTGCTCACGTTGTTCTGGCGATCCCACACGGCGTACACGAAATGCGGGGTCACCGGATCGGCGGTG
>Ga0068863_100000941_pt1 | contig 29222 bp, 19 predicted proteins | sample KBSSwiS62_FD_66596 | JGI IMG/M metagenome (GOLD analysis project Ga0068863, IMG submission 66596) | Switchgrass rhizosphere microbial communities from Kellogg Biological Station, Michigan, USA - KBS Switchgrass S6-2 | ecosystem: Host-associated > Plants > Roots > Rhizosphere > Soil ... | reverse complement strand
CTGTGTCGGTCGCTCGATAAACTCGGCCCGATGGCGCGGGGGTAGAAGGTACGGTCCTAGTCCTAAATACGATCAGCGGCCCAGACGGCCATGACCTTGCCTGTATGCCCTGTCATCTCATGTTCGATGCCGCTGCCGCTGTCAAAGGTCTTCGTGTAGGCTACTTTCCTGCATGGATGAAGGAGAGGCCGGCGACAGACGTCGATCGGCCGCCCTTAACGCAGTTCGCAAAAGTGGGATGACAGTGGTCAAGGTGTCATTGCGCGACTGGCCTTACGACGCATCCGTCACTTATCCTCGGCGCGGGTTCATCGAGGTGTCGGAGGCGCGCAGTGACTGGGCTCCAGATCCTATGCATCCCCTTCCTAAATTCTCACCGCCGAGACGGGTTCCACATAGCGGAACGCTGATAGGAAGGCTCTTCGAGGAGGTACTATCGCCCAAGCTGCATTGCCCTTGAGCGGACCTTGAATTTGTCACCCGAAACCCGGATGGTTTCTAGCCACAAAAGCGGTGGCCGAATTTCCCCTATCTTTAACCCTGGGGATTCGGCCACGACTCCACGATAAAATCCGGAGATTGCGGGACTACAACTACAGCGCCAACCGTCTCTTCATGACTCCGGCGAGACCCGCAAGTCCGGTCCCAAGGAGCATTAAAGTTCCGGGTTCAGGTGTTGGAACTGGTACCAAGGTCGTCGTCCCGGCCAGGGTACCGGCACCGATCCCGCGCATGAAATTTGTGGCATCCGTTTGCACCACCATGCGACTGCTGAAGAGGCTACCCAGTATGGGGTCGATTACGATGGGGTTGCCAAATACAAAATCTATAACTTGTCCATCAACGCTTCGAGAGATCGTTGTCGGGTTCACTCCGAAAGGATCCGCGTAACCGACGCTCGTGTGATATCCACCAAATGGACCCACTGCAAAGTCACCGATCTGACCGGTCGTGATACTTCCGATCGAGTAAACGAAGTCGAGGCAACCAGCGCAGTAGATGTTATTAGGATCAGCGAACACCTGAACGGCGTAGTGTGCACTATAAGTCTGGGTCGTGATAACAGCATCGAAAAACCCAACTTGGTACTGATTGTCCCCCGGCCCTGAAGGATACGCGAGTTGTGAAGCAGCAACCGTAGTACCAGGTACCAGTGTTGTTGCATAAACTGCGGGCACTGTTGCCAACAGTAAAACGATAAGCACCATCAGACTTTTTTGCATGACTACAACCTCCGGAAGTGAACCGACTTAACCTAATCCCACAAGTAACTGGGATGCACTTCGCATGCCAAAGGGTAAGACTATAATGCAAAAAAGGTTTTCTGAGTAAAATCATACTGTTGGGAAGCAAAATTCTGCATATTCATTGATTCGCAAAGGTTCAAGATGCAAAGCAATACATTTAATGAGAAAGGATTTTCTCATAGTTGCACTCGCTAAAATTCTTGTAGCACCGCATATGATGAGTATTTACCTCTCGAATGCTACTGAGTATGGGACGACGTCCTGGATCCCTACCTCGTTGTTTCGCTTTTACCGATCTGTAGACATAATTTGCTTAAGTTGCGCATCTGCAGTACGTCCATTCCACTAGGTGGAAGCGAATGGGCACGTCGTGTTCTAAGCTGCGGTTCACGCACAGCAACATAAGAAACCTACCATCGACATTTCGGGTAGCCACCACGTCGATGTACGGAATCTCTCGAAGCTTGTTGAGGAAGCGTATTCCTCCTCCGACCTCATAGGTCCCACTGTCACTTTGTTAGAGGAACAACGTTGTCGCCCGTTACCGAGCTATACGTCTGAAAGACGTAGTATGCGGGAACGGCGTAGACCTGTTCTCTACGCTTCCAAATGCCCGCGAACTCCATCAATCCGGTCATATGCGTAATTGTGATGGATTCCGGACGTCGCAGCACCTGGGGTTAAGAGATCCACCCGCCAATACGGCTCCGCCCTCGTTCATCCAACTGTGGGCCTCATTGGTGAAGTTGCGCTCGCCATAACTTTTGCTATTGAAAAGCCACTCTGTGATAGCCAGGTGAATTTTCCCGCGAACATCTGGGTGTTGATCGAGCTCTGCCTGTACCTTGTCCAAGGAGACCCCGATCCGATGGGAGCTCCGTAAGCAGACGCAGCGACAAAATCGGGAGTCGCAGGCTCATTCACGGGGAGGTTCATACCGCATATGGTGTGAAGGCAGAGATTGTTGAAGGTTCCGCTAGGCAGGGAAAGCTGAATCTCATTCCACCTACTGTTTTCAAAGTGTTGTCATGAAGCTGATGTTCCGACCACCTACTACACTGTCGAGCACCCGATTCATATCGCTTCCAAAGCGTTTACCGCGACCGAACTGAAGATCTTAGACCGCACTGATTACTAGCGATTGGGGAACGTTTGAAGTGGTGGGGCCGTAGTCGCATGCGAAGCAGTTGCGCCTCTGGTTCAATGTGCTGTTGCTTCACTGTTGCGCGGATGCCAGCGCCTTTTGGGTAAGTGTAATTGGCAATCAGACTGAAGCCGTTGCTGAACTGTCGTCGAAATTTGACGATGTGGCCGTTGTAATTGCCCCATCCTTAGCTCGATACCTGCTGAATGTAGGGGAATTTCGGATTGTAAGGATTTCTAGAAATATTACAGAAGAGAACGCTACTGGATTTCGCAGGGATCGAGCCATCAGCACGAATGGATGGCATCTCCTTGATGCCCGCACTCACCGGCCACTTTACCGGAGCGCAATCCATTGCTGTTTTTCGTAGGTTGGCATTTCGGCGTAAACTTTGCCTGTGGGTTGAGCATCGACCTTCTGACGGCCGGCAGTTGCTTACAATTGTAAGCTCACCGAATGATGAACTTTATGACCTTGACGCAGACGATGCGACAAACCTCATATTGAGCCCCGATCACAAGGCTGTTCGAGAATGCATGAGTCGTAAATTGGGCGATGCGTTGCGACGCCATTCGCGATGGATCAGTTACTGGGCCGAGTTTCGCGTCGAATATTACTCTCTGCTGCCAAAGACGTCAGGGATATGGAACTTTCACCAAACCCGATTAGAACAAGCGAATGCGGTCGGCTAACGATCGGAAGCCCTTTGTCGTCGAACACATCGGAAACCCAAGTTACTTGTTGAACTATCCGAAGTATTTTGGGTTCGCGCCGCCACACGATAGCGATTGCAATAAGACTCATGACAGAGGAAAGAGCCCCCCTTCATCACTCGACTTGATCCCGTCCGCGGTCCTCGCGGATCCCTGGTCTCATGCTTTGGATGCCGTACTCCGAACCAGTCTGCCGTCCACTCCCAGACATTGCCGGCAACAGAATAAAGTCCAAAGTTATTCGGTGGAAATGCGCGAACCGGACAGGTTCCGAGCCAACCGTCGTCGGCAGTGTTTCGCTTCGGAAACTCACCCTGCCAGATGTTGCATAAATGCTTTCCCCCTGGTTGCAATTCGTCGCCCCAGGGGTACAGCTTCTGTATTAATCCGCCGCGCGCTGCATACTCCCATTCAGCCTCTGATGGCAGTTCCTTGTTGGCCCAGCGCGCGTACTGCTCTGCGTCTCGAGAAGAAACCTGAACAACGGGATGATCGAGTCTCGGCTCGATAGAACTTCCCGGCCCCTCTGGGTTCTTCCAATTTGCCCCAGGGACCTGGCACCACCAAGGCGCCTCAGCGACAGTATCTGTGACAAGTTGCCGGAATCTACTCTCTGGTATTAGGTTCCAGAAGACGAACGACCAACCGAATCGCTCCGCGTCGGTTTGGTAACCGGTGCTTTGGACAAACTCTACAAAAGACTCGTTCGTCACCGGAACCGTGTCGATTGCGAAGGGAGACAATATCACTGACCGCACCGGCCCTTCGCCATCAGCCCCAAAGCCATTTGGATAGTCTGTGCCCATTAAAAACTTGCCCCCAGGCAACTGCACCATCGACACGTCTGTCGTCTGTGACCCGGGATAAACAACATCGATCGCGGAAAGATTCCCGGCACCAGTCCTTCTCGAGACACTACAGCACTTCCCGACTTTTTCAGATCCCTGCGCTTCCATTAGGCTTCCTACTGCCATAGAGCGTTTTCCAGTCATCCATCGTGATGGAATCACTCACAAGACGAAAATATGGTACACGCTAATTAGACAACAGGATGGGCCGGTATGATTCTCCCGGCGTTCAGGAAACGATGTCAGATATAGTGATCGTGAGCGTCATTCGTTGTTAGAGAACGGACGTTAACCCCGCTTCAAGCACGTTAGTATTTTTCAGGAACAAAGCGGCGTCCTTTGACAAACTTTTGATCGTCAAAGCTCTTCTTGACAGAACGCTGCGGCAACTTAACCTCTTTCCGCGGGACCTTTTTATAAGGAATCATGCTGAGCAAGTGAGCTATGCAATTAAGGCGGGCTTTACGCTTATCGTCAGATCGCACTAGATACCACGGCGCATGGCTGGTATCAGTTGCTTTGAGCATTTCATCGCGGGCTTGAGAGTATTCATACCAGCGACCAAACGATGCTGTATCCATCGGGCTAAGCTTCCACTGTCGAAGGGGATCCTTAATGCGCGCCTTGAACCGCCTCTCCTGCTCGTCCATACCAACTTCGAGCCAATACTTGATGAGCAGAATCCCGCCATCGACCATGTATTTTTCAACCGTCGGACAAAGTTTGAGGAACTGACGGTGCTGCTCCGCGGTGCAGAACCCCATGACATGTTCAACTCCGGCCCGGTTGTACCAACTCCGATCAAAGATCACGATCTCGCCCGCTGCTGGGAAATGCTGCATATAGCGTTGCAAGTACATTTGCGACTTCTCTCGATCGGACGGGGCCGGCAGCGCAACCACGCGAAACACACGCGGACTCACCCGCTCGGTAAGCGCGCGTATCGTTCCACCTTTTCCAGCGGCATCGCGCCCCTCAAAAACAACTATGACTCGCAGGCCTTTATACTTCAACCACTCCTGCAATTTGCATAGTTCACTTTGGAGCCGTCGTAATTCCTTTTCGTATGTTTTCCGATTTAGACGGTTGTCGTCTTTGGATTCGTTTTGCTTTTCCATCAGAAATATCCTCCTCGCCTAGGCGAATAGACTTTCAAACACGCAAAATAAGAAATCGTGATTTCGTAAATGCTTCTTCACGGGTGTGGCTGCACCTGCGCGGGTGCAGGTGTCACGTTCGTGTTAGCCCACTGCGAATCGCTTAGATTCCATCCACCCCCCAACGATCGGTACAGATCAACGAGGGCCAGTTTTCGGCCCAGGTCATAAATGATTGCGGATCGCTCGGCTGGATACATTTCGATCTCAGCATCGATGATCTCGAGATAATTTGCGAGACCACTGTCATAGCGAATGAGAGAGAGTCGGACCGATTCTCGATAAGCCGCTACTGCGTTCTGTTGTTCTTGATACGCCTTGGCCAACTCCTGGTGGGCCGAGAGCGACGTTGAGACTTCACCAAACGCTTGTTGGACTGATTTCTCGAAGGTAATCTTTGCTTGATCGCGTCTCGCTAGGCTCGCCCGGTATTCGTTCTTCAAACGGCCTGCCGTGAAGAGCGGACCGGCCAAATTTCCCCCGAGATTCCATGCTCTTCCGCTACCGGTCAGGTCCGAAAGTTGAGGGCTTATTCCACCAAACGCACCGGTTAGAGAAATGATAGGAAAGAAGTTCGCTTTTGCTACACCCACATTTGCATTTGCAGAGATCAATGCTTGTTCGGACTCACGGAGATCGGGACGGCGTTCCAGCAATTGTGAGGGTAGGCCAGTAGGCACCTCCGGCGGGTCAAACTGCTCAGCCAAAGCACTTCCTCTGGGGATTGGACCAGGGCTGCGCCCCACAAGCAAATTTATAGCCGCCTCCCGGGCAACAATCTGGCGTCGAAGGTCCGGTATCACAGCAGCAACATTCGCGAGCGCCGCTTGCGCTCGAGCCACCTCAAGGCCAGAGGCAGCGCCCCCCTCAAATTTGCGTTGAAAGATATCAAGCGTATCCTGAAAACTTTTCGTAGTTCGGACCGCGACTTCCAAATCTGCATCAAGTGCGCGCAGTTGGAAATATCCCTGAGCAACATCCGCCAGCACTAAGAGACGAACGTCGCGTCTAGCTTCCTCAGTGGCGAAATAAACAGCGCGCTGCGCTTCATTCAGTTTGCGAAGACGCCCAAACAAGTCAATTTCCCAAATTGTGTTGAAGTTGTAGGCGTAATAGGTGTGGTTGGGAAAGATCTGGGATTGCAGTCCCGAAATGCTGGCGCCGTACCCAACCTGAGGATAATATTGGGAACGAGCCACGCCGGCGAGGGCACGCTCCTCCTCCACCCGAGCCAGGGCGACTTGTAGGTCATAGTTATTCTTCAGTGCTTCCCTAATGAGATCCTGGAGGATTGGATCCTTAAACAACTCCCACCACGCCAGATCAGCCTCCGAACTCGTGGATATTTGTCGTTCTGCATAGAAGTCGGGCGGAGACGGGAGAGCGGGGCGCTTGTATTTCGGCCCAAGGTTGCAGCCAGTCAACAAGAGTGCCAGAAGGGCAACTGCGCTGGTTAGTCGCATCAGCCGTGTCCTCCCTCGGGCACTGTAGTTTGTTCCGCTGCCACTTTGGGCTTCTTCCCAGCGAACCGCTCTACGACGACAAATAAGACTGGTACGAAGAAGATTCCTATAATGCTCGCTGCGCTCATGCCAGTGATCACCGTGCTGCCCAGCACTTTTCGGCCAATAGCACCTGCGCCAGTCGCTGTCCAAAGAGGAACGCATCCCAGAATGAAAGCAAACGAAGTCATCAAGATCGGCCTTAGGCGCAAGCGCGCTCCCTCAAGCGCTGCTTCCACGAATTCTTTACCTTTTGACTGTTCTAAGATGGCGAACTCAACAATCAGGATGGCGTTCTTGGCAGTAAGGCCAATCAACATGATGAGGCCGATCTGCGCAAAAACATTGTTGTCGAACTTTCGCAATATCAATCCGCCATAGGCTCCAAACACTGCAACCGGAACTGACAGCAGGACGCTGAATGGAAGCGACCAGCTCTCGTACAACGCCGCTAGAATCAAAAATACAAGCAAGAACGACATTCCAAAGACAAGTGCTTGCCCGCCCTCAGCTTTCTTTTCTTGGAAGGACATGTCGCTCCACGCGTATCCGAACCCCGCAGGCAAAACTTCATCCGATACTTGTTCCATCGCAGCCATGGCCTGTCCCGAACTGTATCCGGGGGCTGGCGCGCCGTTAATCTGAATGCTTCGATAAAGATTAAAGCGGGTTGTGTACTCCGGGCCTGACACTCTTTTTACTGTGACAAGCGAAGCCAACGGAGTCATGTCGCCTTTTGAGTTTCGAACGTAGAAGCTGTTGACCTTGTCGGAGCTTGTCCGATACTCCGGCTCGGCCTGTAGATAGACTTTCCACTGACGTCCAAACCGATTGAATTGGTTTACGTAAGCCCCGCCCAGGAAAGCTTGAAGGGTCTGGTAGACCTCTCCGAATTGGACCCCCTGCTTCAGCACTCGATCCTGATCGATGTCCATGAATAGCTGTGGGACGGTAGGGCGAAATGTACTCACTAGAGAGGCAATTTCAGGGCGCTTCCGTGCCGCCTGAGTCAGCTTGTCGAGAGTGTCGGACAATTGTGCGACGCTCCCACCACTTCGGTCCTGCAACATAAACGTGAACCCTCCAGCTGTACCGAGACCGGGAATGGCTGGGGGGCCAAAAGCGAAACCGATCGCTTCCGGAATTTCCGTTCGCAGTTTTTTGTTGAGGCTTTGCATCAGCCCACTAGCAGACAGTGCTTCGCCTTTGCGTTCTTCCCAAGGTTCAAGCTGAAGAAAGTAGAATCCGTTATAGCTCGCAGATGTATTGGACAAAAGACTAAAGCCTGAGATCCCACTGAAACTCTGAACTCCGTGCGTGTGTGCCAGCATGTCATCAATTTTTCGCATGACTGCGTCTGTGCGCTGAAGAGAGGCCGCGTCCGGCAGCTGTATCTGCAGGAAGGCGTAACCCTGGTCCTCTTCCGGGATGAAGCTCGTTGGAAGACGTCCACCCATTCTCACAGCAATCACAGAGATACCTGCTAGCAACAGTAGTGCCAGAATCCAACGGCGAATGAGAACATGGCTCCAGCTTACATAACCCCCAGTAACTCGTTCGAAGATGCGATTGAACCAGTCAAAGAATTTGCCAAGAGGGCCTTTGGACTTCGTGCGGTGACGAAGCAAAAGCGCCGAAAGTGCCGGGGATAGAGTTAATGCGTTGAATGCAGAGATTAGAACTGAGATAGCGATGGTTATTGCGAACTGCTGATTAAGCAGCCCCTTAATGCCCCCCATCGCCGCCATAGGCACAAATACGGCTGAAAGCACCAAGGCAATCCCGATCACAGGAGCGGTGACTTCTTCCATCGCCTTTTCGGTTGCTTCTTTGGGCGACAGTCCATGTTCGATGTGCAGTTCAACCGCCTCGACCACGACGATGGCGTCGTCTACGACAAGTCCGATAGCCAGAATGAGACCAAAGAGCGACAAAGTATTAATGGAGAAACCCAGAAACGGAAAGACTGCAAATGTGCCGATAAGTGAAACGGGCACTGCAAGTAAAGGAATGAGGGTTGCTCGCCAATTCTGCAGGAATAGGAACACGACAATTATGACCAGGACAAGTGCCTCTCCCAAGGTCGACACAATTTCCTTCATGCCCTCAGTGATGGGAAGGGTAGTGTCCATGGCAACCTTGTATTCGAGGCCTTTGGGAAACCGAGACTTAAGTTCCTCCATTTGTTCCTTCACTTGTTTCGCCACGGTTAGAGCATTAGACCCGGGAGCTTGATACACAGCAATGATGACCGCCGGCTTTCCGTTGTATCTTCCAATCTGCTGATAGACGACGGAGCCTAGCTCTATCCTTGAAACATCTTTCATCCTTACCGTCGAACCGTCGGGGTTCTGGCGGACAATGATCTTGCCAAAATCCTCCGGATTGACGAGCCGGCCCGGTGCTCGAACGGCGTAAGTGAACTGCTGCCCCTTCGGAGCAGGTTCTGCCCCGATCTGGCCGGCAGGATTCACCGCACTCTGCTGCTGAACCGCGTTCATCAAATCAGTAACGGTCAAGCCGAGTTTGGTTAGTTGGTCCGGCTTTACCCAGATCCGCATCGCATAATCGGCCGCACCAAAATTGGTGACTTGCCCCACTCCCTTAACGCGCAAGAGTGCGTCATTGATATTGATGGTGGCGTAATTACCCAAAAATTGACCGTTGAAGGTGTTGTCCGGCGAATAAACGGAGAGCACGAGAAGGGGAAGGCCCATGAGTTTCTTTACGGTAACGCCATATTGATTCACCGATGTCGGGAGATTAGGACTGGCTTGAGAGACGCGGTTCTGCGTGTTCACCTGATCTATGTCCACGTTTGTACCGACGTCATACGTCACCTTTAGTGTCATGGTGCCGTCATTCGCGTTCGTGGACATCATGTAAAGCATGTTGTCCACACCGTTCATTTGTTGTTCGAGTGGCGTAGCCACCGATTGCTCAATCGTCACCGCATCCGCTCCCGTATATGTGGCGGAGACGTTTATTTGTGGCGGCACAATATCAGGAAGCTGGGCAACAGGTAGCTTAGCGATGCCTACGAGGCCAGCGATCACCGTAATAATCGAAATGACAATCGCGACTATCGGCCGACCAATGAAAAATTTCGACATGGTTAGTCCTTGCCAGTGGTCGCGTTTGACTGGGTGTCTTTAAAGGGGGTTGGCGCGACGGTCATGCCATCCTTCACTCGCTGCAGGCCATCAACGACTACGCTATCCCCCTCCTGCAGACCAGACTCGACTAACCACCCATCACCGAGCTGGGGTCCAAGCTTTACGCTCTTGATTGTGACTTTGTTGTCGGCACTAACCACTCCAACCTGATAAACGCCCTGTAATTCAGAGACGGCTTGCTGGGGCACCAAAAGTGCACTTTTGCGGACTTCCGTAATGGCTTGGATACGCGCATATTGTCCTGGGCGTAGTACATTGCCTGGATTCGGAAATTCTGCCCTTACTTGTATGGTCCCGGTCCGTGAGTCCACTTCACGGTTGACGAGAAGTGCATGCCCGCGGTGAGAGAATACCGTTCCGTCGCCCAGAATCAATTGCAGAGACTTCCCTGCGGCCTGCCCTGTTTTATCGCGTACAAATCGGAGGTAATCCTGTTCAGATATGCTGAAGTCAATGTCGATTGGATCGACCGCAGATATTGTCGTCATGACGGTCGTCGGGGTCATCAAGTCTCCAATGCCCACCTTGGAGATACCCGCAATTCCCGAGATCGGCGAGGTTACAGTTGTCCAGGCCAAATTTAGCTTGGCGTTGTCGAGGGTTGCCTGATCTGCTGAGACCTCCGCCGTTGCTGCTCGCTCCATACTTTGTGCTTTGTCGAGTTCGGCTTGACTGACGGCCCTTTGCGCCACCAATGGCGTGTACCGTTTTACGTCGATCTCGGCCTGCGCCAGGGCCGCTCGGCTACGTTCAAGTTTCCCTTCAGCTTGTTGCACGGCCGCTTGTCCTTGACGCTTGTCAAGCTGAAACATCGGCTTTCCCTTTGCTACATACGAACCTTCCTTGTAGAGCTGACTGAGCAAAAAGCCATCCACCTTCGGGCGAATCTCCGCATCGACGTTGCCGAGCATCGTTCCTACCCACTCCTGTCGAATATCCACGTCCTTCTTCACAACTGGAGTAACCGTGACACTAGGCGGTGGCGGAGTAGGTTTTTCTTCCTTGGAGGAGCAGCCGGCAATAACTCCGAGAAGCAGGAGTGAAGCGTATAGAAGCCGTGACCGGCCAGTCGTTATTTCAGGAGCCCGAGACAGCGAAATGCAACTCTTTGATCCTGTGGTCATTTGTTGCGTCTCCGGATTGTCCAGCCATCCTAGCATCGCCATGCAAAGAGCAGATTTTTTTGTCTTAAGGCAATTGCCAAATGACAGAGTAGAAAACAGATCTGGAGTCCCTGCCGCAACTCCATTCAGACCAATGATCGCAAGCAAGCCATCGCGAAGGTATTCAATCTTTCGCTGCAGAAGGGGACACATCCGGCGCATCAAACGGCCAGCTATCATCAGTGCGCTTCCAGGACTTGTCTGGGTCATAGAGTTCCATTTCTTTGAATTTCTTAAGCGTGTCGGGACCCAAGTCCTTTTGGTACACAACCCCTTCGTAACTAACAATGAATGTTTTGACACCCGTGACACGATAGTCGGCCGGAGCAGCAGCCAATGCAAAGCCTCCGATCATTGCTCCCTCTACAACAAAATCGATCTTGCCAAGCGGGGCCGACGGACCCTGCCCTTTAAGAATCTTGAAGAAATATCCGTGATAAGGCTTCGCCTTATCGGTGTAGCCCTGCTGCAAAGCATCGGCAATGCCCTCGGCGATAGGTCCATCCAGACTTCCATCTGCATTCCGCCAGACCAGGCCATCTCGCTTTCCAGGGGTGCTGAGGATGCGCTGTGCGTACTGATTCACCTCGGATCCGTCGTGCTTAGTCTGAGCATATTCAAGCTGGTCTTCCACGTAGTTTCGGCAAATTTGGATCGCATCGAGTTCATTGGCTCCGATGCGTCGGAGAAGTAATTCTTTTCGCCCTCCTTTCGTGTCGAAGAACCATGTTCCATTACGCTTGACTATGGGGATAGGCATTGGCCAGCTATCATTTCCGACCAGTAGCATCGCGCGACTGCTGTTCTTTGGATCAACGCTGATAGAGTTCTGCTCATGCGCCTTTGCGGCAAATGCAAGCGTCACATTCTTGTCCTGAACGGGATCCTCCGACGACACTAAGTCTTCACCTTGAGGTCCAAGAATCTGCTTCATTGCCGCCACATCGTAGCTTTCGCACGCTTGGATAAGCGCGGCAGCCGCCAGTTGGGGCGTCGCGAAGGTTTTTTGTGGTGTGACCGTCTTGGTTTTTTCCTGTGCTGAACTTAGTGCTCCTGGGATCAACAAAGCTAGACCCGAGGACATCAGGAAAAACAGAGGAAGCCTGAAGACGATTTTTATTTGCGATTTCATTTGATCTCCCTGGCTCATAACTCACCTACCTCCGCCGTCCACCACCGCCACCACCGCCCCGTCCGCCACCCATGCTGGCACCACCGCGCGAACTACTGGCACGTGCCGAACTGCCACTCATACCGCTGGATCCCCCACCAAAGCTTCCTCCTCCGCCACCACCACCGCCTCTCGAGGCAGTGCTAGATGATGCGCTTCGATTCCCAGCCCCGCCGCTAGCGCGATTGCTGGCGCTAGGTGATGCACCTCCACCACCGAATCGATCGCCCCCTCCTCCTGCTCCGCCACTGGCGCGATTGCTGGCGCTTGGTTGTTGGCCACGCGATCCAACATCGCTCTGACGGTTGCCAGCCTGTGCTCGGTTCCCTTGTTGGGAAAGGCCCTGTCCGCCGCCTGCTTGACGGCTCTCACCGCGCGCGCTGCCACCATACTGCTGTGCAGTCGCTCGATTGCCATACGGTGTTCCACCCCTGTGTTGAGGATTGTGTTGCCAACTACCGCCTCCAGCACCACCTCGAGCCGGTTGGTTCGAAACACGGTTCCCCCCATTTATGTTGTTACGGTTGCCGCCGTTTACGTTCGTGTTGCGATTGAAATTGTTATTGTTGTTGATCGTCACATTGTTGTTGCCACCCCAACCGCATCCCCAACCCCAGCCTCCGCCCATAGCCGCACCCATGGCAATCCCGACTCCGAAGGAAATCGCCATCCCGGCCGCGTAGTATCCGGGCGGAGGATAGGCGATCGGAGGATATGGGTAAGGAGGCGCACCGTAAACAACGGTCGGGTTGTAGCTTGGGACGTACACAACCTGTGGATTCGATTGTTCGATGACTATGACTTGCTTGGACTCCACTACTTTCGTTTCTACCTTCTGCTGCTCATTCGACTTGAGGTTACCCGTGCCCTCCGCTTTCTTGCGCATGCGCTGCACAGCGTCCATGACTTCATTTTGTTGATCCAAAAATGCGTTGCCTAAGTCGGTCGTCCACTGGATATCGTTCGTCAGGCGCTTGACCACATCCGGCAGTCCGGCCATTGACTGAACGCTTGGGTCCCAGGGCTGCTTCGCCACAGCATCGGCCAAAGCTTTGTCCTTCAGAGTCTTGTTTTTTTCCATCCACTGCTGCAACTGCACTAGTTCCAATGGATACGTCGCGGCAGCGAGAACCTGAGCAAGCAGCGGATCGGGATACAGTGCAATCGGAGCTACCAGCGAATCGAGCTGGTCTGGTGGAATCTTCGGACTTTCTGCAGGCCCCGGTGTCTGAGCAGGTGCCTGCGCCGCTGCTTGAGTTGACTGCATTGCACTTGTTGACGCAAGCGCCGTTACATCTCCGGGCACCAGCAGCGCCGAACATAGCATCGCGACACAGCTTCGCATGACTTTCCAAGGAGTCTTTGGTGCGAGAGTTCTAGCTGCCATTATGGCCTTCCTTCTTAACCCGCCCTCTTGCTCACTCCCAGTGCTATAGACCCTTTGAATCGTTCCGAACAACTAGGAGAATCCCTAACGACGGCCAGCCAAAATGATTGCCGCCAATCACACGGAAGTGAGTGGAGAAATATATGGCAGATCTTCAAGAACTGCGCGTATCGCTGGAATCAGGTGCGCCTTCATGCGGGATTTCCAAACATACCCGCGAGCACCCGTGTCCAGACACGCTTTAACGAACTCCTGATCGGTGTTGATGGTCAGGAAGACAAATTTAGCGGCCGAACCAGATTCGATTAGTTTGCGAACGGCATCGATACCATTCATCACTGGCATCGTGATATCGACCACAACAACGTCAGGCTTGAGGCGCTGCACTTCTGATATGAGGGATCCGCCGTCGCTCGCCGTGCCAACAAGATCACAATATGGCCGCAGGAGAGCGCTTTCTGCCTCGAGGAATTCACGATGGTCGTCTGCTAAGAGTACACGCGGGCGAATCAATGTTCGCCTCCGTCCAAGCCTCCGTGGGCTTACGTCCTTGCAGTAAGGAGGCGCAGAGTTGGGGATCGACTACACCCCTAATATGTAGTGGATACGCACTGTTGTTACCACTAGGAAAATCCCTAGGCAATTGTTCTTCTTGCTGTTTGAGCGATCTCATACGCACTGGCGTGCGACGGCGAGAGTTCTGCTGGATCCGGGTCTACCGAAATGAGTCCTCGTTTCAACGCAAACAAGATCAATTGTGCATTGCTCTTGATGTTGAAACTGACCATAATGTGGTGCTTGTGAAACTCTACGGTCTTTTCGCTCAAATCCAGCAACCCCGCAATCTCTTTCATCGCTCGGCCTTCGGCGAAGAGCTGGATAATCTCTCGCTGTCGAGGGGTCAGTTCTCTGGTGAACTGCCTTGCCCGAGTTCGCGTGGCGAACCAATCGTCCGCTTTCAGTTGAGGAGTCAGATAAGACTTCCCCTGCAACACGCGATCAATAGCGGTAAATAATTCTGTCCCGGTGGAGTGTTTGAGCACGAACGCAACTGGCCCCAATTCGAGGGCTGCAGCGGCAAGATTCGGATCTACCTGCATGGTCAGGAAGACGAATTTGATTTTAGGAGCGACTTCCCTGACCCTCCGGGCAGCGTCCAACCCATTGAGAATGGGCATCGCCACATCAACAACGATCACATCCGGCTTGAGCCTTACAGCTGCCTGCATCAATGCGCGGCCGTCGGCCACGATCCCAACCACAGGATATTTTCGCTCTATATATCCCTTTAGAGCCTCAGCAAAGATTGCGTGATCATCGGCAATCAGGAACTGCGGTTGAGCCCTGTTTGTGGAGATAGCTTCCATAACGTGGCGTGCCCCCTCTTGATTTGTCCAAGCTGGCCCGCACTACTATATATCCACAGCTTTTTCTTGAAAACACCCTCTGCCGCAAAGCGCTGTGATCTTCGTCACACCGGATCGTGATGCGCAGATACCTGGTCAATCCGACAATAAGTATTGCCTGGGGACTGAAGTGTACACCACTTGCATGCCGTCGGTGACACAACGTCATTTACTCACAAGATTTTCGTTCAACCTGAGTGGAACCCATGCTTGAAGCTTCGTCCCTCTTCCAGGACGAGAAAGGACACTAAATTCTCCGCCCAGTGAGAGAGCACGAGCTTCCATACTGCGGAGTCCGATCCCTTGGTGCAAGTGCCGATTTTTCATATCCAATCCACAACCTTCATCACGCACGGTGACCTCCAATCTGTCGCCGTGCGTGCGCAGATCCACCCACGCTTCTACAGCACCGCTGTGCTTCTTTGAATTCCTAAGCCCCTCTTGAACAATGCGAAAAACACAAAGTGCCGTCTCAGACTGGAGCAACCTGGGAATCTCTGTCGATGTAAAGTGAACTCTGATCTCTTGCTGTGCAGAAAATTCTTTGCATAGTGCGCCAATGGCAGGAACAATCCCAAGGCTTTCGAGTGTGGAGGAATGCAACCGGTGAGATAGGGTATGGAGATCAGTACCAAGCTCGCTTGTGGAACGAACAAGCTCGTGTAATTGCTGATGCGCGTCGCTGAACGAATCTGGCATTGCTTCATCCAAATTCTCTAGACCCAGCGCGAGCACAGCCAGTCTTTGACTAAAGTCATCGTGTAGTTCTGACGCTATTCGGTGACGCTCTTGCTCCTCCGCGTTGATCAGCATACTGCTGAGTCGTTTTTGCCCGTCCTGCGCTAATTTCAAATGCTTTCGGTTGTAATACAGATAAGCGGCTATCAGCAAAACACCTAAAACAATCAAAAATACACCTGGCAAAAGCCCCCTGGTGCGCTCCCATACGTTTGGTTTGCGAAAAACGACTCTACTCCCCGGAGGCAGCCGATCGTCCGGCAGGTGCCAGCGTTTTAATTCGTTCCAGTCGAACATCAGCACACTGGGGAGATTAGTGATAGGAATGTCGGAGGCCTTCTTCCCCTCCAGTAGTTCCGCGGCGATCCGGGCTGTGATCTTACCCTGTTCTTGGAAATCCATCACGTCTCCGCCCACGATGCCATGTCCCAAATAAGTGTCAGACATCCCGAATACCGGGGCGTTGGCGGCCGCCGCAACCATAGGTAGCGCCTGCGTCGCATTGACGAACCTATTCCCCACTGAATCCTGGAAGAAAGAGGTATAAAACACTATGGAGTCTTCAGGTAAGTTGCGCAGCTGTTCTAGGATATTTGCCATCTCCATATCATGGAGATAGGAGAAATGCGCTTTCGTCTGAAACGAGCTAAAGAATTCCTTGGTCGCCGTCATTACCACACGGTCATAAACAGAACTTCCTCCGACCACAAATACATTTCGGGTGTTTGGAAACAGAAGCAGAGCCGAATCAACTGTCTTCCCGGGCTCACGAAGCTGCCATGTTCCAGTGAATCGCGAAGTTAGCGTTGGGTGTCCAGCCTGGTCTTCCGCGCTCCCACAAATGACGATCGGGACCCCGGGGAACAACGTATCTGCAAAATCTGAAACAAATTTGATTGTATCGGGCCCTACAGCTATGACAGCATCCAAATTGCGACGACTATATTTTTGAGCAAGCCAGTCTCTCGTTTCGGTAAGCGACGGCTTCTGTGCAAACGACGCCAGGTCGAGGTTTTCCGAGCTGAATTCAACACGGATTCCGGGGACCTGTTGCACACCTGCCACGATCTCTTGATACATCAAGTTCGTCAGCGTGTGTGATAGTCCCACCTCATTGAGGATCAGAACTTCTTTTTGTGGAAGCATCTGCGCCGGGGCAGGGTTTCCGACCACGGCCAGCAAAACGACTAGCACCAATAGTGAGGAAATCCACCGTCGGCGTAAGTTGGCAAAGATAAGTTTTTTACTCGGACCCTTTTCAAGCATATTTTCCGGCGCACTGACCTGACAAAATTGAGCCGTTGCTGCCTCATAGTACTGCAACAAGGTGGCTTATGCATCAATACGCTTGCAAAACAAATGGCCAAAGTAAGTCTGCTTGCCACGGCGAGTGCCAACTATGACTCTGACTAATTGGGCTGAAGCCAACGTACGGACGCGAGCGCCGCGGTCTCTGAGTAGTTGGACAATTGAGCTATTAGCCAACCGCTTGGCCCATCTCCTTCACTAATCTCCAGGTGCGTAGCTCGGGTGAGCTTGCCTACTACCATCAATCCTTTCGGTTTCTATCGCCGGCTCGCCAAAGCACCGCTAGGCAAATCCCTAGGTGTTGAAAGTGAATTCGGCTTGTTAACATCCAAAATCTGGAAGGTCGGACGATCACATCAAGGTCGCCGATTTTATTCTGCCCACCCTACTTGCTGATCTTGAGCGGCGAACTCAAAGAAATCCTGGTGAGAAACTTGATGAATCATCGTCGAAGTCACGCCAGCTTACCGATCGCAGATTGGATATTCAGCTATCAGAAGAACTGGCTTCGGCCAGATCTCATAGCCGGCTTTACCGCCGCCGCAGTAGTCATCCCCAAGGCGATGGCATATGCCACGATTGCAGGCCTTCCCGTTCAGGTGGGCCTATACACTGTCTTGGTTCCCATGGCGATATATGCCATGTTGGGCAGTTCCCGCCCTCTCAGTGTAAGCACCACGACCACCCTCGCAATTCTGACCGCAACGCAACTCGGCCATGTCGGACCCGGGGGAGATTCATCGACTCTCCTCGGCGCTTCAGCAATGCTGACACTACTTGTTGGCGGCGCGCTTGCTGCCGCTTCGGTGCTACGGTTGGGTTTTATTGCAAATTTCATCTCCGAACCTGTGCTAGTCGGTTTCAAGGCGGGTATCGGCGTGGTGATCATACTGGATCAACTCCCGAAGATTCTCGGTATTCACTTTGGGAGAGGTACATTCATCCACAATCTGATTGCGACTGTCCGAGGTGCTCCCGAGGCATCACTCCCAACCTTAGCTATTGGGATCCTCATGATTACCTTGCTGGTTGGGACAGAACGGTTTTTTCCGCACGCGCCAGCTCCATTAGTAGCGGTTGCCATCGGGATCCTCGGGACACGGTTCCTCGACCTAGGCGCACACGGAGTGGCGTTGGTTGGGGCAATCCCTCGGGGACTTCCCTCGATTACCCTTCCAACAGCTTCCCTTATTTATGGGCTCTGGCCTGGAGCTCTAGGCATAGCCCTCATGAGTTTTACCGAGACGATTGCCGCTGGCCGAGCGTTCGCCAGCACGGATGAACCACCGATCCGAGCAAATCAAGAGTTGCTGGCAACTGGGATTGCAAATGTTGGGGGGGCATTCTTCGGAGCAATGCCCGCTGGAGGTGGCACGACTCAAACCGCTGTCAACCGACGCGCCGGTGCGCGGTCTCAGTTCGCGGAGATCGTCACAGCAAGCGTTGCACTAGCCGCGGTCCTCTTCCTGGCGCCAGTCCTCGCACTCATGCCTCAAGCCACTCTCGGAGCAGTGATCATCGTCTACTCTATGGGATTGATTCAACCAAAAGAGTTTCGGGCGATACTGGAAATCCGGCAAACTGAGTTTATTTGGGCCCTGACTGCCTTCGCCGGTGTGGTTTTATTAGGAACGTTAAAAGGGATTGTGGTTTCCATTATATTGTCCCTCTTTGCTCTCGCATATCAGGTAGCCGATCCACCTGTCTACGTACTTGGCCGCAAGCCCGGAACCAATGTGTTTCGGCCACGTTCTCCGGAACACCCAGAAGACACTACATATCCAGGCCTGCTCCTACTGAGACTCGAGGGGCGCGTGTTCTTTGCAAATGCCCAACTCATCGGACAGAAATTAATGCTACTGATGAACGAAGCGAAGGCCAAAGTAGTTGTTGTCGATTTCAGTGCCGTGTTCGATCTGGAATATACGGCGTTGAAAGCTCTAGGAGAAAGCGAGAAAAAGCAACGCGATCGGGGAATAACCATTTGGCTGGTGGGGCTAAACCCGAGAGTTTTGCAAATGGTTCAGAAATCACCTCTGGGCAAGTCGCTCGGTCGCGACAAGATGCAATTTAGTCTCGAGCTGGCAGTTGCAAAATATCTTGAACTGTCTGCGCATGCAATTGGCTTTGACGACCATTCAAGCAGGGTGTAACCGGTCGCAAGGGTCTATCGTTTCCTCTTACTTCACGTCAATCGCGATGATCTGCACAGCGTAGGGCGGCATTGTATGGGTAAACTTGTCCGCTGTTTTTATTGATGACTTTACCGGCACGATGCGTCGCGGATCAGAGATCGAGTTCGTCTCCGCCGTGTTACTACCGGAGAGCGTCACGAGGGTAGCTGTACTTGATACGTTTCTGACGCCGGTCATAGCAATCTCGACGTTCTGAGGAAGAGATGCAGCGTTGACGAGTTTCAAGTAAACAACGCCTCTGGCGGGACCGCGAGTGACAGAGTAAAAGAAACGGCCACCGCCGCCGCCGGCGAGCGACGATGAGGGAACCTCACTACCCAGATATTCGGCAAACATGCTCTGGGCATAGTACCCAGGTGACCCATAGGCGCGCGCCGCATCATAGCCGATCAGGTCGGACTCCCACTGCATCCCGCCTGGATTGACATTAACGAAAAGCGGAGCATAGGACGACATGATGATCAAGTCGCTATTCCGCTCCATCGCGGTCATCCATGCTGCATCACCCAGTGCCGCACCGAGATTGGTAGTGGGACTGCCTTCGCGTGTTGCCCATTCGCCAATAAAGATCTTTGGGCCGTTACGATCCGCGTCGTCGTAGTGGTGGACGAATTGAAAGAACTCATCTGCACGCTTGTAGTAGTGGTCGTCCAACACGTCGGGCTTCATCCGTTTCAGGGGAGCTGTGGCGATGATCTGGAGCTTTGGATACTTTGCCTTGATCGCTTCGTAAAACTGCGCATAGCGGCCCTCGTAGCTGCCTGATCGGTCAAACCAGTCTTCGTTTCCAATTTCGACATAATGAAGCGGAAAGGGCGCAGGATGACCAAGCTTTGCGCGCACCGCACCCCACTTCGTCGATGTATCTCCATTGACAAATTCGATCTCGTCCAGTGCATCCTCAACGTAAGGAGCTAGCTGGGGACCAGGGCGAATATGATCGCCCTTCAGCGCGTAACCTGCAAAAACGGCAAGGACGGGTTCGATCTTCAGATCTTCGGTCCACTCAAGGAACTCCAGCAATCCCATCCCATCGCTCGACTGGTAGTTCCACGGACTGCGGTGAGTTGGTCGATCGACAAGAGGGCCAATGGTGGTCTTCCAATCAAATCGCTCATCAATCTGGTCGCCTTCAAGATAATTGCCCCCGGGCAAGCGCAGGAAGGTTGGATGCATGGCCGCGAGCATCTCCATAAGGTCCGTCCGATTGCCATTCTCCCGATTCTTGTATGTCGGAGGGAAAAGAGATACGAGGTTGATCCAAACCTTACCGGCGTGGCCCACGGAAATCGAAAGATGATTGGTTGAGGACGGTGTGAGTTTGGCGGTCTTCAACGTGAAATCATAACGTTTCCACGATGACGTGACGGTGCCAACACGTGCGGTTGCGAGCTCCTTGCCGGTGTTATCGCTGATTAGCGAGACCGTTACCGGGCCGAGTTCTTCCGCATCACCTTTGGCATAGAAAGAACCCTTGTACGCGGTATCAGGCTGCAACGCCATTCCCCAGTATCCTTCGTTGCGCACACTGGCAGGATTGCTAGCATCAGCTCGCGTAATCTCAAGCAGCATACTTCCTGGGAGTGCCGTGCTTGGACCTTCAGTAGGATCGTAGGCGATAGTCGCCTGGGCATTGCCATGATTGTCGAGATTCCAGTGCGCGAGGCCGCCGAATCCGTGATCTTGGAAGGTGCGATTGCGCACCATCTCGGCGTAGAGACCGCCGTCATAGGAATAGTTGATCTCCTCGGTCATCAAGCCGTAAAGCATAGGACTGACGGTGTGCAGGGGCTTGTCGAGTTGGATGGAAAGCTGCGCGGGTACGGAGGCCTGCGCGGCGGCTCTGTTGGTCGCCGCTCCGATTGAAAGCGACGCTAGCAGAAGACCTAGCACCAGAGAGCTTTTCTTGTTCATCTATTCCGCCTCCTAAGGTTCAGTTTTGCTTGTGTCAGTTGTTCCTGAATCGTCGGATCCCATGATGATAGTCACCGAGCATCAAGCGAAGCGTGTGGCCAATCATCTTTCCATGTGAGCGTGGAGACCTGCAAAGCAGGTTTTCCGGTGATGTGGTCGTAGCCGTGGAAGACTATGAGGTCCGGGGCATGCTTTCCGATCAGCACTGACTGCCCCCCAGGCCCGAGCCATAGCGAGTTGGCATTGAGCAGAAGTGTGCCGCCACCTTGGCTCATGTAGACTCCGTCGCGGTCGATGTAAGGGCCCGTTATATTCCTCGCACGCCCGACCATTGTTTTGTACGTACTCTTGAGTCCCCGGCAACACAGGTCGAATGAGACAAAGAGATAGTAGTAGCGGCCACGATGAACGATGAACGGTGCCTCGATCGCCTGCCAGTTCGCCGGGAGGCCGGGAGTTGTGGAACCTGGGATCTCAGGAGGTTTGCGGCTTGCGAGAGAATATGTCTTCTCATCGTCCCTCGCCAGCTTTCCTGTCTTCTCATCGAGGGCGCGCAGCTTGATGCCGGTCCAGAAGCTGCCGAAGGAGAGCCACGCGTGATGCGTAACGTCTTCGATGTAGTTGGGGTCGATTGCGTTGTAGTTGTCTGTAGCCGTGGACTCGAGGATTAGGCCTTCGTCCTGCCATTTGTAGTCCGGACTGGCGGGGTCGAGCGTCTTGTTGGTTACGAGGGCAATGCCTGAAGTGTTCTTCCCGAAGAGTGAGTAGGCGTAGTAGAGACGATAGCGGCCGTTCGCATAGGAGATGTCCGGAGCCCAGAGGTCTTTTGTGCCGGGGCTTCGTTCCTTGATCCACGGAGGTATTACGTCGAAGACATGGCCGCAGTGACGCCAGTGCGCGAGATCTTCGGAGCAACGGATACCTAGCTGTCCACCGTCAGATGCTTTGCCTGTGGTGAAGACGTAGTAGGTCTTTCCTTCACGAGCGACAGAGGGATCGTGCGCTCCGTTGATGTCCCCTTCGAGTTTGTAGGCGTGCGGCTCTTTCGCTTGCGCAGTGATTGCGAGCGCAAGTGCCACCACCCAGAAGAGTGCGATGCACGGATTCCATGGCTTCCTTTTGGAAGTTTCGGTGAATCCGGTAGTCGCAAATTCTGCGATCTCTCTGCTATGCAGGACGATGAAACCGTCTCTCACCGATGGAGAAACAGATTCGTGGCACTGAAGATATCGCGACATCTTAGTTCTTCACCGGTGAGCGCGACGCTACGGTCTTTACGCTTGTTGTGCCGCGAAGACGAATATCTTCCGATGAGGAGCCGACGAGCACGTCGAAGATACCCGGCTCTACGCTAAAGTCGTGAATTTTCATGTCGTAATATGCGAGTTGCTTAACGGGAATCTCGAGCGTGATGGTCTTGCTTTGACCAGCCTCAAGTACGACACGTTGGAAAGCGCGCAGGCTCTTGATGGGCTGGTATGTGGAACTGTTGCGCTGGTGAGTGTAGAACTGCGCTACCTCAGCACCCGAACGCTCGCCTGAGTTCTTAATGTCGAAGGAAACGGTGAGCTTCGCGCCGGCCTGCGTGACCTTGAGGTTGCTGTAGGCGAAGGTCGTGTAGCTAAGGCCGTGGCCGAAGGGGTAAAGCGGCACTCCCTTGAAGTACATGTAGGTATAGCCCTTGCTGACGTCGTACTCGTTCTGAGGGGGAACGCCATCGAGGCTCTGGTAGACGGTGTAGGGCAGATGGCCGCTTGGGTTGTTTACGCCGAAAAGGGTGCGGGCGATCGTGTCACCGCCGCCTTCGCCGGGATACCAGGCGCTTAGGATGGCGGGAAGATGATCGTGCGCCCACGTAACCGCAAGCGGGCCGGCATTTTCAAGTACAAGGACGGTTTTCGGGTTCGCGGCGTAGACGGCTTCGAGGAGTTGTTCCTGTGCTCCAGGAAGATCGAGGTTTCGACGGTCGCGCCCTTCAGCTTCGACTCGAAGGCTTGTGCCAAGACAGAGCACGACGACGTCGCTTTTGCGGGCGAGATCGGCAGCGTGATCAATGGCCTTCTGGTCGAGCGGATCGATATAACCCCCACCCTTTTCGAACTCTACCTTGACGCCTTTGCCAAGAAGAGATTCGAGGCCGCGCACAACACTGACTTTGCGGAAGGGTGTGCCGTAGTAGTTGCCGGTCTCATAGTCGTCTCCCGCCGCAGGGCCGAGAACAGCGACAGACTTGATCTTTTCCTTATCGAGCGGGAGGAAATTTTGGCGGTTAAGCAAGAGCGTCATGGACTCTGCGCCGACCTGATCGGAAAGCTTAAGGTGCGCTGACGAACGAACAACATCCATGCCGATCTTCGAATACGGGCTATCCTGGGGCGGATCGAAGGCCCCGAGGCGGAAACCCACGCGGAGCACATTGCGGAGGGCGTGGTCGAGTTCTTTCTCTGTGAGCAAGCCGCGCTTTATAGCTAGAGGCAAGTTACGTTCGAACTCGGGGTCATCGGAGTCATTGCCTGCCTTGATGGCCATGGCAGCAGCGTAAACGGGATCTTCGGAGAAGCGCTGTCCGACTTCGGTACGGCGAGTTTCGGTGAGCAGTTGTACGGCGCCGAGGTCATCGGTAACGAAACCGTCAAACCCCCACTTGCCGCGAAGGATATCGGTAAGCAGATAATGATTAACCGCGTCGGGGGTTCCGTTAATAGCGTTGTAGCTCGACATCACTGACTGCGCGTGGCCTTCCATGATGGCATCGCGCCAGTGAGGCAGCCAATACTCGAAGAGATTGCGCTCATCGACTGTCGCAGAAAGGTGTTGGCGGCCGGTCTCAACGTTGTTGACTGCAAAGTGCTTCACCGTAGCGGCGAGTTTGAGGTGATTGATGTCGTCGCCCTGCAAGCCACGTACATACGCGACTGCCATGCGACCCGTAAGATACGGATCTTCGCTAAAGACCTCCTGGATGCGTCCCCACCGCGGGTCGCGGCTGATATTGATGACCGGTGAACGGAACACGAGGCCATGTGTTGTTCGCGGCCCCTCAGCCTTTGCGTTGTACAGTGCGCGACCTTCGTCGCTCATGGCAACTGCTACTGAATGAATTAGCTCAGGATCCCAGGTTGCGCCCATTGCTGTGGGAATTGGAAACAGCGTAGTAGGTTCCCTAGACCACACCCCATGCAGTGTCTGGTTCCATCCACCCCACGCGGGAAGTCCAAGGCGAGGCAGACCTTTATTGGTGTGATTGAGTTGCTGGGCCTTCTCTTCCAGTGTCAGGCGCCCGATAAGGTCGGTGATGCGGTCTTCAATTGGCCGCTTTGTATCGCGGAATCCGGGCGCCGCCGCGCTCTGTGCTAAACCTACAGTGGTCACACACGCCAATATCCCCCCACAAATCCAATGCCGCATACACCCTCCTGTTGCCAGTTCGCTATTTTGCTCACGACCCCTGCCCAGTGCGCAGAACTTCTACGACAGCCGACATATCCTTCTCGCCGAGACCTTGAGTCTCTGCTCTATCAAAAAGCTTTTCGGTCACTGCAGCAGTCGTCAAACTAACTCCTTTATCAGCCGCTGCCTGCTGCGCATAGCGGAGATCTTTGTTGAGAAGTCGCAACAGGAAGTTCACCTCGTAAGTGCGGGCCGTCATCCGATCGGTCATCGCGGTCAGAATTCCGCTGCCCGCCGCACCGGTCTTGAGAAAATCTAGGGCCTGTCCGCGATTGAGATTGGTATGCTCCACCCATGCGACGGCCTCCGCGAATGAGGCCACTTGAACACCACAAAGAAAGTTATTGATAAGTTTCAACTGACCGCCTGCACCAACAGGACCAACGTGGATGATGACCTTGCTCATCGGCACAAGAACAGAGCGCACTTCTTCAAGTGACTCCACATCGGAACCAACAAGAAACGTTAGCTGGCCAGCCTCAGCCTGGAGACGGCTTCCAGTAACTGGAGCTTCGAGCATCCGGAGACCTCGCGCCGTTGCCCTATCCTTTAGCTCCACAATCCAATCGGGACTAACGGTACCGCACTCAACCACAATGCTTCCTAGTCTCATTGCCTCAAGCGCACCATCGGCTCCCAACCACGCTGCGCGGGATGCTCTGTCGTCAGACAGCATAGATATGACGACGTCTGCATCTTTCGCCGCCGCAGCAGGAGTATCAGCGATCTGTGCTCCCTTGGCAGCAAGGTGTTCAGCCTTCTCCTTTGTGCGGTTGTACACAACTAGCGGCGACTCTGCGCGCAGCAGGTTCCCCGCCATGCCGTTTCCCATTGTTCCAATGCCTAGAAGGGCAATTCGCTGTTTTGCCATTTTGTCGGCTCCTTATGCCATCGTCTTTACTTGCACGGCAGAGCTAATCTTCTCTTCCGCAGCAATTGTGTTGCGCAGCGGCCTGCCGAATCCCTCGAAGCTGACTTCAGCGACATCGCCGGCCTGCAACCGGATTCCATCGCCGAATGACAACGCATCCGCTCCAAGGAAATGAACGTGGAGCGTTCCGGGCTGGCGATGACCTTCAAATTTGAAGTGATGGTGCTCAAGGTTGGCGAGGCTATGGCACATGTTCTCTTCGCCAGTGCGGATATGTTTCTCCCAGATCACGTTTCCATCCCGCAAGACTCGTACCGCTCCTGCCACGTCGATGAAATCGCCGTCAATAACAAGTTCAGGCCCCAGACTGCATTGGCGGAGCTTTGACCCGGCTAGGTTTAGATAATTGCGCCGTTCGAAGATGTGATCTGAAAATTCGTCGCCCGCGCACATGCCGATTCGATAAGGGGTACCGTTGTCATCGATCAGGTAGATTGCAGCAACTTCACCCTCTTCCCCGCCATCTTCTGCGTAACCGGGAATGCTGAGTGATTCAAATGGCGGTCGTACAACGGATCCGTCGCCTTTATAGAACCACTCAGGGGCGACCCCGATGTTCCCGGCCGTCGGACGTCCCTTTTCCTTACCCCACTCAAACATACGCATGCTGTCAGTCATCTCTACAGCCTTGGCCACCGCCGCCTCAGCATGCATGGCCTGCCGCTCACGCGCACTGCCAAGGTGCGTAAGACCGGTTCCGGAGACGAGAACTCTCTGAGGCGCGTCTGGATAATCAATCGGCGCCAGCAGCTTCCATGAGGAGCGTGAATTGTAGATATCGTCATAGGTTAGCCTTTCACCCGTCGCGAGTTGCATCACAAATTGGGAAAGTGCAGTCTTCTGCTTGATCGCCCGAGTGGTTAGTTCAAGCATCGAGACAACATCGTTCAGCAGAACGAGATCCGGTTCATCCACGAGCGCCACGCGGCGTTCCGCTCCGTTTGTTAGCTGTACAAGACGCATTCACAATCTCCTATTCGACGATACGGAATCGCTTCAGCGACTCCTCGTTTACAGTAAGACCCAGGCCCGGCAAATTGTCGTCGAGGTCGATATGTCCGTCCTTTGGAACGGGCTCGCCATCGAAGATGTACCAGAACAGTTCGTTCCCCACTTCGACATTCACTTTTGGGAAAAACTCTGCAATAGGCGAGTTCAAACTGGCCATCACGACGTGGTAGTTATGCATCTGTCCAGCGTGTGGTGTCACGGGGATCTGGAACGATTCAGCCAGGGCGGAGATCTTCCGCGCCTGGCTGATGCCACCCACTCTGTTCGTGTCGAACTGGATTACGTCGAGAGCGTTGTTCTCCAGCAATTCGCGGAATCCAAAAATCGTGAACTCATGCTCTCCACCGGCAATCGGCACACGGCCATAGCTCTTGAGCTCCTTATAACCGCGGGTGTCGTCTGGAATTACCGCCTCTTCGAGCCAGCGCAACTGAAATGGTTCGAGCAACGGAAGCATTCGCTTCGCATAGTCGAGCGTCCATCCCATGTAAGCATCGGTCATGAGATCGAGGTCGTATCCGATCACGTCGCGAACGTTCCGAACCAGTTCGATGTTTTTCTGCATGCCCGCCGCACCATCGAGTGGTCCCCATCCGAATCGCAACTTCATCATCTTGTAGCCTTCGTCCTTATACCTCTGGGCTTCGGCTCGCAACTCCGGGATGGGCATGGCGTAGAGACGGCTCGCATACACGGGGATATGTTCTTTGGTGCGTCCTCCGAGCAATTTAAAGACAGGCTGCTTCGCGTCCTTTCCCAACAGGTCCCATAGCGCTATGTCGACTGCAGAGATGGCCGTCAGCGCAACACCCTTACGGCCAAAGGCAAGCGTGCGTCGGTACATCTGTTGCCACAGATATTCGATATCCCACGGATCCGCGCCAATCAACAATGGCTTGAGATAGATGTCGATTAACTGCTTGGTTACCATAGGAGAAAGCGCAGCGTTGCCTATTCCTACAAGGCCGCTATCAGTAAAAATCTCGACCAGTAACCAGTTATGAAAGGCAAAGTTCCCCATAGATGCTTCGCGAAACGCGACGAGGTCCATGGGGTTGGTGCAGAAATGCGGTGGCAGGGGAACGGTCTTGCCTTCCCACTGAACCACGCGGGTGCGAACTTCTGTGATTTTCATGCGGCGCTCTCAATCTTCTGAAGGTCAATTGCGCTTAACGGTTGAATCTCGCCAGCAAACAAGAAAATGGCAAGAAAGCCAATGAGGTGAAATGTTCCTACAAGGACAAACAACGTCGCGTAGGTGAAACCATGGCCCAACAAGAAGCCAGCGATCAGCCCAAAAATTGCCCCTCCGATAGCCCCGCCAAAGCCGATAAGACCGGCGACAGTGCCCACGACGGTGAGAGGGAATATGTCTGTCGGAAGCGTCATGATTAGACCCGACCAAGCCTGCTGACAAAAAAAGGCGACGCTGAAGAGAGCCAGCGCAACCTGAACCGGCGCTATCGAAACGAGCATCACTACAGGCATTCCCAGAGCGCAGCAACCCAGTACAATCTTGCGTGCAAAATTCAGAGATTTGCCTGAATACAACAATCGTGACGAGACCCAGCCGCCGATGAAGCTGCCCAGGCCAGAGGCTGCATAGGGAATCCATGCGTAATAGCTCACCTGCTTAATGTCGAAGCCACGTGCGTCGTATAGATACTTTGGTAACCAGAACAGCAAGAAGTACCACGCTGAATCGCTCATAAACTTTGCGAAGACGATCGACTGCACGCTGCGCAGCGGAATCACCTGTTTCCATCCGATACCGCTACCGAGAACCCTGGCGTCAACTGTATTTGACGATAGCGTCACGGAATTGCCGCGGTAAGTCAGGCCCCACCAAAATACCCATATCAGTCCTGCTGCACCTGCAAATATGAAGACCGCGCGCCAGCCACTTAACAAGAGGACAGCGCCGATAAGAGGGGGAGCGAGTACTGACCCCACTGCTGTTCCCGCGTTGATTAACCCCATTGCCGTCGAGCGTTCTTTCGGTTCTATCCACTCAGACACTACGCGCGTGGCCGCCGGAAACGCGCCTCCTTCGCCTGCACCAAGCAGCAACCGCGCCACCAGCAGCAGCGAAAAGCCGGTTGCGAGCGAATGCATCGCGCAAGCGAGCGACCACCAGACCATAATGAGCAGGAATCCCTTTCGCGTCCCAAGCAAGTCGAGCAATCTTCCACCCAGCATGTACAGCGCTGCATAGGCAAGTAGAAACGCCGTCTGCAGATACGAGAACTGCTGGTTCGACAGCGGTATATTGCGCTGGATCGCAGAGATCGCGACCGGCAGAGTCTGCCGGTCGAAGTAGCTGATGGCAATCGCCACCGCCACCATAACAACGTAATACCACTTGCGGTTCATCAAGCTCGACCTATCCTGTTTACCAAGTGATCTTAAGAAGCGAAATACTCTGCCGCGGAAGCTCCGTTGAAAGATCGAGCTTGCCATCTACAACATCGAGCCACACTGGCGAGGTTAGCAATTGCAAACCGCCCTCAGACTTGAGCCGGGCATACTGCTCGGTTGTCAACTGCTGCGGAGAGCCCATCGCCTTCCACACTGTGTATGCATTGCTATGCGTATCGTCGACTCGATAGTCCTTCACTAGAACGCGGGTTACTCCACGTGGAATACCCTGGATTTTCACCGTGGTTGGTGTCGCCGCCGCAACGAGGTCGGCATCGTGATAGTTCCACAGCAGGACTGCCGCGTCGCGATCAGAAATTGTGGCCATGCCATCGACGTCAGC
>Ga0068863_100000935_pt1 | contig 29339 bp, 19 predicted proteins | sample KBSSwiS62_FD_66596 | JGI IMG/M metagenome (GOLD analysis project Ga0068863, IMG submission 66596) | Switchgrass rhizosphere microbial communities from Kellogg Biological Station, Michigan, USA - KBS Switchgrass S6-2 | ecosystem: Host-associated > Plants > Roots > Rhizosphere > Soil ... | reverse complement strand
CGGTAACGATGTCACCGTCACCGTCCTTGGGGTGAAGGGCAATCAGGTGCGAATCGGTATCAATGCACCGAAGAACGTTGCCGTCCATCGGGAAGAGATCTTCGAGCGTATCAAGCGCGAGCAGCAGGGTGAGCCGACTGGCGAAACCAAGCCGGCCGCCGAGTACGTTTCGGCCTAGATCAGCTATCGGCTCGCGCGCGGGTCGCCCGCGCGACGCCGAAAGCCTCCCCTCCCCAGCGAAACCCCGGCTTTTTACCCATATTTTCCGCCTTTAATGGCGTAGCCGGTGCACCGCGCTTACCTTTTCCCGGATGCTCCATTATCATGGCGACCCCCGCCAAGCCGCCGGGCATGCCCGGTGCGCTTTCAAGTATTTGAAAGCTAGAGCTTTTTAGCGATGCGGAGAGATGGCCGAGTGGTCGAAGGCGCACCCCTGCTAAGGGTGTAAGGGTCAAAAGCCCTTCGAGGGTTCGAATCCCTCTCTCTCCGCCAAAATTATTGCGGTAAAAACCCGCTACCCGGCGTTAGTCCACTCTAGGTCTTAGCCCGCACAAGAGAGGGATAACGACCGTAGGGTACGCACGTTAGTTTGCGTCGCTCCTGGTGCCGTGGTGGCATGCTCCTGGGGCCACCGGTTTTCCCAACACCCGAAGGTTGGCCCCGAAGGGGCGAGGCGCGCAGCGCCGAGTAATCCCTCTCTCTCCGCCAATCAATGAGTTAGAGATCACCTCGCCGGTTGCACCGCCGGCATGACGTGAAACCAAATAAAAACAGAGTTCATACGAGGTGCTCAAGTACGAGAAGTCAGCAACGCAATCTCAGCCCATGTGGCTGCCTTGGATCGTTGCCCCTCGGCTTGTGCATTTTGCTAAATGACCCTTTATTTCGTGCATCGCACGAGTTGAGTTACGTGATCCAGTGAGTTGAATTTCTGGCATTCGGCCGAACTCATTTGAATGATCCGTGTGGCCTAACACCCTAAAAAAGGGTGTAGCACAAAGTTCAACGCATTCTCACGCGCAGCGCTCGCCTGCTGGGGCCACCAAGACATTCAGCAACGGCTGAGCGATATTGAATGGAACGATCTGCTCACCAGCAGAAATGACTGAGTCGTCCATCGAGTAAGGGCTGAGGGTTCCCTTGATCGCGGTCAGATCTGCTCGCTCCCGGATCATGACTACCGTGGCGTTCTAACACCGAAGCATCAGGGGACGTCAGCGCGCGGGCTACCGGTTCAAGAGATCTGCACGCGTGAACGCCCAACTTTGCCGATAGACCTTCGCCCGCCTTCACTAGCGTTCTATTGACGGGGGATGGCTTCGCCATGCGCGCAGGCGCATTTTAGCTCCGCGGATCGAGTGCGAGATCAACTCGACCAAACGCGCAAGGACATTGTGATCGCCAAGGCGGCCGAAAACGCACCTGCGGTCTTGGATAAGCTCGAAACGCAGATCGGGAGATGCGACGGCGTGAATCGCGGTTCCGGCGGCCCTGACATTCGTCGCATTGCCGACATTCGCTCCGTTCCATCTGACCGACGAACAGTGCATCTGCTGATGGCTTATGCGCTGCTCAACTGCGCGATTTCATTTGTGATGTTCTGGTTCGGATATTTCCGTAGCAAGTGGGTTCCGTCGCAACGTTTGGGCCATGAGGTCGCGGCCGTGGTGCTGGCGAAACAGGACGGTAGTATTCGAGCGGAGGAGGCTGAGCGCTGGCTGTTCCCGGCAATCGTACGAGAGCGAGGCTACCCCTTGGGTTAGAATGCGTGCCAGACGTGCGCGCCGTGCACAGCGACATTCCGGTGTTGTTGCGGGCCGGTACCTTGGAAAGGTGGAGGACGGTCGCGTCCTCTGCGCCTTTGACGCCATCCATGTCGATTTCCTGTTGAAAGCAGCGTAAAAGGGGGAGGGCCTCGCATGTCGAGAACCGTGTTCTACGCCTGGCAAAGCGACACCGATGAACTGACCAACCATCACTTCATCGCGAAAGCACTACAGACCGTACTCGAGCGTCTCAATACTGATCTTCAAGTCGAAGAAGCTGACGCGCAGCTCGCGTTCGACCGCGACACTCAGGGTGAGTCCGGAATGCCCGCCATCGCGGACACGATCCTGCGCAAGATTGCTGAGGCCGGCATCGTCGTTGCAGATCTGACATTTGTAGCGAAAATCGACCGAAAGCCGAAGCCAAAATATCTGCCGAACGCCAATGTTTCCATCGAGCTCGGGTACGCGGCCCATGCCCTTGGGTTTGAGCGCATCGTTGCCGTATTCAATGAGTACTATGGTGCCCCCGCCGATCTGCCTTTTGACCTGGTCCACAGGCGGTTCCCTGTGCGCTACAAACTCTCACCGGATGCGACACCGGCGGAACACGAGGTCGCCGCGACAGCGCTTGCCGAAGGGTTGGTGACCGCTCTGCGGGACGTCGCGACGCAACAGGGGTTCATGCCGAAGGAGGATCCATTTGCTCACGCTGCTGCACCCATCGACAACTGCTCATTCATTCCCAGTGGCGACGGTTCGGTTGCGCGTACCAAGGCGCGCGACGATGATGGACGGGAAAGCGAGCACGTCTATTGGCACCATGGCCCGAGTGCTTGGCTGCGCCTCATTCCAGCTTGCAGCAAGGAGTTCGGTCGTACTGAACTGCGTCGACGGGTCGAACGAGCCCAGATTCCGTTGCGAGCTTTCGGCAACGGCGTACGCCAGCAACTGGAATCCAACGACTACGGTGTTATCTTGTTGGGATACGATAGCGATGAACTACCCCATATCGCCGTTCAGCTCACGCAAGTCTTCCGATCGGGCGAGATCTGGGGCCTCAATCGCTCGCTGATCGAGCCTGTGCGCACGAAACCTCAGCGGACCTTCCAAATCCCGTGGCCCGCCACCGAATTGCAGTTCCGGCATACGCTTGCGCACTACATCGACTTCGCGCGTGACGTGCTTGAACTGCCGCTCCCGGTCACCCTGGTGGCGGGACTGGCGATGGTCAGGGACGCGGAATTCATTGCGGAGAAGGTGAAATGGTTTGCGAATTCGCCGAAACGCAGCCGATGCTTTCAAGAATTCATTCGCCATCGGACGACCATTCGCCAGTGGGATGCGCCGCAAGGGCCGCTGCTCGATCCGTTCTTCAAAAACTTATTGGACGAATGCGATCAAGACTACGCTCCGTGGGAGGTGCACACGGCGTCGAATGGGGTGCCGGGACCTCTATGAGCTAGCAGGGCGACGGGACTTTTTCAGGATGGCCGGTGATCTCATCAGCATGAGAACGCGACAGGAGTTTCGCGAGTACTTCGTCGGGACGTCGTTACTAATCATCGGCGATGCATTCGATGCAGAAGATATTGCCTGTGACACCAGGTACAGCCCGCCGTGGGTGGCGCTGCGCGGCGCCGATGCTATGCGCCAACTTCTCAGTCAGCTAGGTTCGATGGCCCAGAATGTTGCCGAGCTGTGCAGCCTTTACGGGACGGGTCACGGTAAGGATGGCGGTGCCACGGGACTGAAGCCGCGCCGCGCGTCTGATGGTGGGCTCCGCCGCGTCGGTGGCGACGTTCCTGTTGGAAACACACGAGAGCCGCCCCAGCGTCACAGTTGGACCTAGCGATGATGCTAAAGACACCTGACGGTTCCTTTCTCGACGAGCAAGGGAAGGTGCTCTTCTTCAGCTGCGAGCGTTTTGTCCGCGACATCTGCGAGGGTGACTGCTGTTTTATCTGTGGCGCGAGCCTGTCGACAAGCCCTTCAACGACGAGCACGTCCTTCCGAACTGGCTGTTGCGACGCTATCGGCTACACCAGCGCACCATCACATTGTCTAACGACACGCTGTTCCGGTATGACCATTACACGATCCCGTGCTGCGCGGACCGCAACAGATTGATGGGGCATGGCCGCTTGCTGCATCAGGCGGTACGACATGCGATCGGTAAATTGCAGGTGGCCGGGTTTAGCGACGAGCAGATCCTCGCGGGTATCACCTCCGGGGACTGGACATTTTTATTTGATGATGACGGGAAGTTCATCAGTTAGCCCGACGAGACCCTATAAGCAGGTGACCATGAGCGAGCCGCGAATTCCTCATAGTTCGGTTCACAAGGGCATGGACCCTCTCTTCTTTACGGACTACGCGCTGTTCAGCGGCGCGTTCCGACACTACGTCGCGAAGGGTATCGAAATTGAATACCAACGCAACCCCAACGATGCTCATAAAAGATTGTTCACGATTGGGCTCTATCGCGAGGAATACGCCGCGTATGAGGACATGGGGGCGATCGTCGAGGCCTTTATTCGATTTCGGGAGGGGGAGATCGCTTATCCGGTGGAAGGCGTTCTGCGCTATAAGGACGATAAGGTCGTGCTCGAAACGCTGTTTGCGCGGCGGCGAATTCAATCGGCGGACGATCTCTTCACGGCCCTCGGAATGCTCCAAGGCATTGAGGCGAGCTGGCGCAGTGTCTATCCCAACATTGATTGCGAGCGCGTTCTGCGTCGCATGTGCAGGTTTATTTATATCGATTGCAGGACCAGCCAACGTCTCTACGGTGTTGCAGCCTACAATCGCATTAAGCACGGGTTGGCATTTGTGCCGAATGGCCAGCGGTATCTGCATGGCTTACCCAACGCGCCCGCGGTGATGATACCGAGCCGCGAACCGCAAAGCCCCAACCCTTATGCCCTGTGGGGTTTGCCGATGCAGGATGCAGTTTTGGAGCGACGGGCGCGACTGATTGAATTCATCCAGTCCACGACGCGAGCCCTGGTTGGGTTTTATCTCATAGGTCGCTATCCGGAGTTTTTGCGCGACGACCGAAAAGTCGATCCCCCGCCGACACTGTTCAAGCTCCAGCCATTGGTCTCCGTGCTTGAATTTCTGCAACAGCTCAACGACAAGCCCGAGCCGGAGCCCCAGACGGACAGTCATTAGACCGCAGTAGTGTGACTTCGGTCGCGCAGGGGTGGCAGCCATGAAATGGAATGAGGCGGTGTTCAATTTGTTCGTGCCTCTTCGCGAGGCATGGCGGTGGCACATAGACTGATAGGTCGCCCCGCGTGGGAAAGGAGTTACTCGGCCTTGGCTGCTCTCGCCTGTAGTTCAAAAATCGCGGTATCTGCCCAAGTCGTGCGCGCCGCCCACTCGATTCTCAACGCCTCGCCGTGAGGTTCGCCTTGGGGAATGAACGTCGCGGTGAATGGCACAGCGGCGCCTGGGACTGGCCCAAGCTCAAAGGACGTCAACTGCAACTCAGAGGCAATGAATACCGTCCTCGGCTGTATGTCCACCGCATAGACATCCACGTCGTTGACTGAAAACCGATAGCCCTTGTGCGCCTTGCTTCCGTCAGGATCGCGCCGCTCAAAGACGAGGGCTTTGTGGCTTCTAGCACCACTGCTGAGGCGTTCCTGGTAGACGCTTGTGACGTCGGCCATCGACATCAGCACGAAGGCACCAGGGCCAACGGTTCGCGCATGGCGTACCACCTGTGCCCAAAAGGACAGGCTGGTGATAGATACCCCCGTATCAACACGCCTGCGCGGTTGCTGGAAGAACCCGCCCCAAATCGATTGCGCGAGTAGCATGCCCACTTGTTCGGCAATCATGCGGTCAAAGCTCGTCTGCTTCGGTTCTATGGGCAACTCGACCAATTGCCCCTTAATTTGTCCAGTGATGTAACGTGCTTGGATGTCGTTGCGATTCGAAGGCTCATCCGAGAACACCGGCGCGGCCGCCAAGATACAATTGGTCTGAAAATTGTCTTGGACATGTTGACGGATGGCTCCCTCTATTTCTCCTAGCCGTCCCGGCGCAAGGGGTGCCTCGCGTAACCAGTGTGCTCGGCTCGCCTCAAGGGACGCGATGGCTTCGGTGAGTACCTGCTTCAGGCGCGTCACGCCGTCGTCGAAGTCTTGATCGGGATTAAGCGCTTGCACACCGGCTATCAGTCGCGTCACGGTTTCTGAGTGATTCAGTTCTTGTTGCAACTGCTGCAAGGCTGCTCCGAGGCTAAAGCTACGGGCTTGGCCATTCGGGACCTGCGTGAGGTCGATGGCGAAGGGTTGCCTGGGCGACTTAGAGTGTCGACGGTCAAGGTCGGAGATTCGCGCGAGCAAGATGCAGAGGAACGCCGCGCGCAGACCGTGTTGGCCGAATATCGTGCCCGGCGAATAGATTTCTCCGGGGACAACATCGGGCTCCCTTAAGGAGTCCAGTCGATGGACGAGTCCATCAAGGCGGACGCCGTATTGATCGCTGGAGGGGTGGGATTGGCTGGAGGTGATGCGCAATATTTGCAGCAGCAAATGTTGAAAGTCGGGTGGGTTGAAGACTTCTCCTGCCGTATGGCCGCTCTCTTGAAAGTCAGAATGCCTGTTAAAAATATTGCGCGCGCTGTTCACTGTGAGTGGGACATTTGCGCGATTGTGCAGGCACCAGGAGATCAACACCGCGCCGGCGAGCAAGGTGACATCGTCATGCGCGATGAAGAGAAGCTCAGTCGCCAACTCCGTCGCTCCGTAGCGTTGATTGGGCCACGGCGATGCCGCTTGTGCTGTGGTCTGGGCTTCCTCCCAAGACAGCTCGATGACTTCGGGCGACAGCATGGCCGCGGGAAAGAACAGCGCGTCATGGCGGTCATGGATGGGCAGGTAGCTCGGCCACTTAATCAGCGTATCTAAGTAGGCGATGGCGGCGCGACGGTCGTTGTTGCGCACGGCCACACCGAGAAGATACGCTGAGTTGAATAGATGAGTCTCTGAGTACCACCAGGATTGGGCAAATTGCCGCCACCAGGTCTCGGGTCCAGCGTCGCGCTCCACCTGCCAGCGCATCAGTGTGTCGGACATGCGCAGCGTATCCCGCCAAATCCCTACGAATTGTCGAATAACAGCGGTATAGGCGCGAACCTCGGATCCGGCGAGATCGGCGGTGCCTGCCGGCTTTTCGTCATCTTCCGACCTTTGGCGTCTGTGTTCGGTCAGCCACTGTTCCAGTCGATGTACGTAATAGGTACTGAAGTTCAACAATTCCGTGACCACCGCGCGTGCCGGTGTTTGTCGTCGTGCTAACAGCAACTTGAAGGGAAGATAGGCGACGGCCGCTGCATAGCTCGTGTCTTCGGAGATTTTTGACACCGCCTTTTGTGACAAACGAAAGTAGGGGCGAATCCATTCTTGCTGAGGCGCTTCGATATACCCAGGAACCTGAGCGAAGCTGAAGGCTTCCCCCCGGACATCAATGGTCGCATACACATCCAGAAGAAAACCGTGGAAATCCAGGGCCTCCTCGATCGCACGCTCGTAGGCGCTATTGGCGGCGCGATCGATGGCGGCAATTGCGTGCGCCACAAGGTCATCCAGTAGGTCAGCCGCAGAAATAGGGGTTCGGTCTGCGTTGCCTACCCGGCGCAGATGAAAGGCGAGGCCGATGAGCTGTCTTTCATGCCACCGCAAGGGTACGCAACGCTGGCTGACGCACCATGCGGAACGTCCGCGCACGGGGTGATCGAGATCCGGAAGAAATCCAATGAACGGTGCGAATCGAGCGGCTCCCGGTCGTCGTGGAGCAGAACTCTCTATCGACCGTGTGAGCCAAGGTCGGAGGGCCAGCCCAAGGACGCGCAGATGTAGATCGCCCAGCACGGTAGGAGATTTGAATGTCTTGACACACTCCTCCTTTGAGCCTTCGAGCCGGGCAGATCGCCCAAATAGAATGACGGGGTTATCAAACCCTCCGCGACGTTGCTGCGGGAGAAACTCCAGCGCCGTGTTGGAATAGTAAAAGAGCTTCAGATGAGCACGTAAGTGCGTGGGGAGAATGCAGTTGACTATATGGCTACGACGGATTTTCTGGCGCTGGCGCGGATCGACGTAACGCAGACTGATGGTGATGAACTTAGCCGCAATTCCTAAATTGAGAACTAGCCACGCGACGTGCGCCACACTCAGGTCAAGTTCAAAGACCGGGTGCGGAACAAAGTGATGTAGGAGTAATTGCGCCGGCCAAAGGAGTTGCACCGTCAAAACCACTAGCAATGCCAGGCTGCTGGAGAATACTTCGTGCGCCAAGGACTGGCGGTAGTAAAGCTCAATCTCTCTCGTCGAATCGTCGCGCTGGCCGATGTAGGTGATGAGGCCGACCGGTACGGCGACGATGGCGATGAGCGCGGCCTGAATGGCGGCCAGGTAGGTCGGTAGGTCCTTAGGGACGATTTCGCTGTCCAGTATTGGGAGCCAGGCGAAATAGTTTGCCGGGAGGTACCGCGAACAAAAATACTGGCTCAGGACACACAGCGTATCAACGAGGGCATAGATCCACAGAAAGCCGAGGAAAGTGCGGCCCTCGAGCGCGCGCCGAAACCCGCGTGCCATGAGTGGGTCGCGTTCAGTGCGTATGGCCTCGTTTTGCTTCAGGTGCGACTTGACTTCAAGCTCGACGCGCGCCCGGATGCTGCCTGTCAACTTCCATATCAACTTGTTCAAGGGAGCCTCTTTTTGATCTTTTTGTTGAGTCCAGAGCGCGTTTTATCACAACTGCAAGTCGACGGGCTCACGCCTCGTACCGACGGAACGATCAGCGGTCGGATTCCTAAGCGTCTCCGTCCTCGCTACCCGGTATCAGAGCAGTTCACGCACGCGCTTAAAGGACCGTCCCGTTTGCGCGGCGCGACGAGCCTTTGCCGCTAATACGCCTTGTGTAGTAACCCCGCGGAATGAGAACCGGGAATGCGAACTATAATTAGTGGTCCGAAGTAATTGGCCATCGCCGCTGTATCAATACAAATGATAGTTACGGCCGTAGGTAAGACGCCGTTCACGTCTCAACGGATCCAAGATGCGATGGTATTCTCCCGGATCCTGGAATCTGGTTGGGCCAGATTGGGTCTGCCTTCCGCTCTAGGAGATGACTTGCGCTCTCATCAAACATTAAGAAATTGTTGACTGTAGGCCACCCATGAGATCATCCCATGAGTGACGACGGAAGTGGATTCAACCCGTTGAGTCCGCTGAACGGTTCGAGTGCATCCAAATATGTCCGGTTTCGTCTTCCAGACTCAACCTCTTTTCGGGACACGAGAAAGAAGGAGGATGCGCAGCAACTGAAGGACTACCTCAAGACATCCCTGCAGATGCAGCATTTGGCGCTTCTGTGTGGGAGCGGAACCTCTACAGAGGCGAGGGGGCCGTCGATGTCGGATCTTTGGAAGGGAGCGGCAGTCCTCAAGGATTTCGATGCCGCGTTGAGCGCCGTATCATATCAAGGCGGAAAGGATATCGAAGAGTTCCTTTCCAGGTGCGATGCGCTGCTGGAACTAACGCCCAATAATAAGATTGTCGCTGATACCCGCGAAGCGACGGTAGAGATGATACTTGCGCGTTGCAGAGAGGTCGGAACTGATCCATCCACCCTCATCCCGCATCAGGACCTCCTGAAGAAGGTTGCGCGGCGACGTGCAAGAGACTCGCGGGTAAAGGTTTTTACCACGAACTATGACCTATGCTTTGAGCGTGCTGCCGCAGAGCTGGGTATAGTTCCGATCGATGGATTTTCCTTTGGAAGCCCGAGGCGCTTCGACCCGCGATTCTTCGATTTCGACGTCGTGAGGCGGACTTCTTCCTCCGAAGCAGTGACTTTCATATCCGGGGTGTTTCAGTACTTGAAGCTCCACGGCTCGGTCGATTGGTCTGCGCGAAACGGGAGGATTGAAGTGATGCAGAACGTATCACCTCAGGATGCGTGTCTGATATATCCGGCACGAGCTAAATTCCAGCGCTCTTATCAGCAACCCCACTTAGAGTTGATGGCGCGGTATCTGGCTGCTCTCAGGGAGCACAATACCTGCCTGGTAATAGTTGGGTTCGGCTTCAGCGATGCTCACCTTTACGCCCCGATTTTCGCCGCGCTTCGTTCGAATCCCCATTTCCGACTGATTGTTGTCTCCAGAACGATCGATCAAAAAGTCGAATCTGCAAAGCCAGGCTCTCCGTACGCTGAGTTGAGTGAACTGGCTGCTCGTTCGGATGTGTCGCTGGTGGCTGCATCATTTACCGATTTCGTGTCTACGATCCCGGACTTGGCGGCACTCTCACCCGCTCACGAGTTGGAGGCGGCGGTACTGCGGGTTACCGGCAAATCCGAATGAACTCCGACTTTGATGCTTTTCCGAATGGTCTGTTGCGAAAAGAGCTGTTCCTCGGAACAGTGAGCGCGGTATCCGCAACTCAGGCACGTCTAAACTTGAGTGCGGCAGGGAGTCCCAGTGGCTCGCACTTCGAGTCCGGCCGCTATGGTCGGGGTGAAGTTGGAGAACTCGTCCTCATTGAGGGCCAAGTAGATCTGGTTCTCGCTCGGCTCGTCGATGTCAATGTGGGTGATGCCGAGCGTTGGGGGATTGGTGAAGCTCGAGCCGCGCCTTCAATCGAAGTATCTGGGTATGCGCAGTTCCTCGGCACAGTCCGCCCCGACACGTTGCGAGTAAGTGCGGGCGTCGCGCACTACCCGCGCCTGGGTGACCGGGCCTACGCCGCGCCGCACACATTTGTTGGACGCATTCCCCACCTGATGACTGAAGCGGACGCGTCCGCAATTGAGCTGCAGATTGGCACGGTTGCTGGAAACAGTGGTGCCAAAGTGATCGTCCGCCCGGAGAAGCTGTTCGGCCGACACTGCGCCGTGTTGGGCGCAACCGGAGGGGGGAAGAGTTGGACGATTGCGCGGCTCATTGAAGAGTGTCTGAAGCACGGCTCGAAATTGGTTCTACTGGATGCGACAGGCGAATACCGTGGGCTGTTGGGATCGGATATCTCCCATTGCCACTTAGGATCCCCTATTGAGCTCGCTCCTGGGTCCGTCGCGGCCGCATTGCCCCCTTCCAATTTCATAGAATCCGACTTTGTTGCGATGTTTGAGCCCGCAGGGAAGGTGCAGGGGCCGAAACTGCGGGAAGCAATTCGGAGTTTGCGACTGGTACGTTTGCAGCCGGAATTGGCAACGAATGGACTGCTTAAGAAGGCTCGCCAGCCAAAAAAGGATGTACAGAAAGCATCTGCTGCATATGCAGCGGAGCTGGAGAATCCCACGAGTCCCTTCGATGCCTCAAAGCTACCTCGGCAGCTTATGGAAGAGTGCGTGTGGCCTGATGGAGGAACGAATGAAAATCCCGATCCTACGCAATGGGGCGCCAAAAACGCTTCCGACATATCCTTCTGTCTTTCACTCGGAACTCGCATCCAGGCGGTTCTTCTGTCGAGCTCCTTTGCTCCCGTATTTAACTCCAGCGGGTTAACATCTTTGGGTGAGATCATCAATGGATTTCAGGCGGGCCCGAAGAAATTGTTGAGAATTTGCCTCGGTGGCGTGTCATATGAGTACCGTGCACGAGAGTTTATCGTCAACGCGATCGGGCGAAGGCTCCTGACACTGGCACGAGGTGGTACGTTCTCGCGCTTCCCAGTCATCGTATTTGTCGATGAAGCGCATAACTTTCTCGGACAGAAGATTGGATTTGAGGAAACAGCTATCCGCCTCGATGCGTTCGAAGTCATCGCAAGGGAGGGCCGGAAATACGGGTTGAATTTGTGTCTTGCTACTCAAAGGCCTCGTGATCTCACAGAGGGGGTTTTGAGCCAGATCGGCACGTTGGTGGTGCACCGACTGACGAATGACCGGGATCGGGAAGTCGTTGAACGGGCATGCGGAGAGGTTGATCGAACCGCGAGTGCTTTCTTGGCTAATTTGCGTCAAGGGGAGGCGGCGATTATCGGCGTTGATTTCCCGATTCCCATGACCGTGCAAGTTGATGCGCCAGAGCGAAAGCCTTATTCGGATGGGCCTGATTATCAGGATGCTTGGACTCATTCGAGTTGACAGAAAAGTGTTTGGTCCAGCCGATGTGCAATTGTGCGATGGTGCGGCCCGCGCCCCAACATTTCTCTACAAGATGTCGATGGAGTTCTATGGATTTCCGAAAGCTGCAAGAATCGTTGAAGATGTCGCTTCGCGAGCACGGGCTGAATGATCGCAGGGTTCGAGACGTTCTGGACTCCGGCTATTTTTTGCGGACGTGGGGCGACCCATTCTCGGGAAGAACCTGGACTACCGTCAGTGACTTTATGTATGGGAATAAGCAGAATTCCAGCAGCTTTGAGCTTGGCAAGTTTATAACATACATAAACGGTGTGAATTCCTTTCCTCCGCTGCCATCCTTTGTTGAGTACACCGCACGTTCGCGGGTGGATATTGACGAGATATTGGCGGACGACCGACGTACTCACTATATCAAGGAGGGCTCCCTCTCCTTCAGAGGTCAAACGAGACATCACACCTTCAAAAGGAAAATTCCCAATCCGGTGAGATCCGACAGTTCGGGTGCAGAGATTTCATTGTTCCCCGGAGCCTATCGTCAAAAACTAACAGACTACAGGTTTGAGGAGGTGGTGGAAGAGACGCGCACCCTGCAATATCTGTTGCACAAGTTGGAGCCGAACAATCCCGATGTGTTCGCGGATAGCTTCCATGCCTACGACCTGATGCGCACGGAGCAGCACTACGCAACTCAGACCAGGGGTCTCGATGTTTCATTCGATATAGATGTGGCGGTGTTTTTTGCGACGCAGCGTTTCGAGCGCACGGAGAACAACAAGGCGCGATACACCAAGGTGTTATCCGGTAACCATACAGGAGTCATTTATTGCTTCCGTTTCCGCGATCCCCCGGTTAAGAAGACACAATTCCTAATAGAAGAGTTTGACTTGTTCAAGACTTGTCGTCCGGAACGGGTCCTGCGCCAGCACTGCGGGCTGCCGCTGATAGGGGACTTCGAGCGCAACATTGCGCTGTGCGATATTGACTGTATTATTCATCTCGACAAAAATTTCGACGGCGCAGATGCCTACACCGCTCGGGATCTGTTCCCTCCGGTTGACGCTGATCCGTTTTACGCCAAACTGCTCGAGTTGAAAGACGAGCACCCTGAAGCGCTCGGCAACATAGTTGAATACGAATGGGCTCGGTGACGTCCTGTATGGTTGATCCAGGGGGAGGCGTGAACCGCACCGGCATCTGGAGAGCTGGGGCGGTTAGAGGCACTCTGTGCGGCGCGCTTCAGTGTGGGGCCTCGACCATGCGGGGACCGTCCGTGATTCATTACGATCACTCAGGCTCGCCAGCTTCTCCAGCATGGCTGAAGGGATGAATTTGAAGTAGGTGCGCTCGATCATGCGGAGGCTGGTCCCGGTTTGCGCTGCAACTGTTAAGGGGTCCACCACCCCGTAGACTTGCAGGAGTTCGCTGATTCGAGGGTGGCGGAAGCTGTAGGCGGACGCGTCCGTCGGGAGGTGATGCTCCGCACTCGCGTCCTTGTTGTCCTGTTGGAAGGCGCTAAAGAATGCGACAATTGTCCGTGGCGTTTGTCTGTGCGGTGTGCGCATCGGTAGCTGGCTGCACGCCTCATATACCGCTGAAGAACCCCCAGACCGGGGATACGGTGGTGTGTAAGGGTGGGAGCAGTTATGGGCTCATTGGCATCCCAGGACGGAACATCCAAGAGCGCTGCCTGGACGACTACCAGAAGCAGGGGTATCAGCGGCTGCCGGGATCCAAGTGATCGACGCGACTCTTTAGCCAGACTTGTTCGCTCTGCGAATAGCGGTCCCGAAGATTTTCTCGAACATGAGACCACTCGGGTTGGCGAGGTTGTCCAGCATGTCAACGAACCCTGTGCGGGTGTAGATGTTTAGATGGCTCATCCGGAATGAGTGCTTGGTGTAAACACCGTCGATGAGGACCTCGCGATCAACGAACAGGGTCGCTTCATCAACCTGCTCGGGTGCTCGCCGCGTGCCGCTGTCACTGTAGTCCACCACCCACAGAGATTGGTCGGAAACGATTAAGACAGGTAGAACGAATACAAAAGTAGGCTCCACACTGGAGTGCGGCTTCTTTGCATATGTCGCCAGCAAGTCAGCAGCGGAACTCAGGGCCTGCGACCACTTATCGTAGGTTTCAGAATCCGAAGATACTAACTTTTTAGAATTGTCGTTCCATCGGATTTGTGTGGTGGATTTCCCCACTTGTTTTTGTTCTGGATATAACATTATCCCCGCATCAATCTTATCGACGGACGTGGAGCTGTCACCCTGCGCGGGTCGGTATGTCTTCCGTAGTATGTTGTGGTAACTGTCGATTGCTTCTCGTGGAACTCTCGATACGACTAACGGGTTCTCTGTCGACAGGCTCTTGCATTCGACAGCTAGAAAAATCTCGCAGTGAAGCGGGAATCGGCTCCATGCCTGCAAATCAAACTGACGGGGTTTGTTAGTAAAGGGGTCAATATAGGTGCCGCCGTGTAAGGCGCGCCAGTGGTGCTCCTTCAACTCTCGATTGGCAAACAATTCCAAGTCGAAATCATCGCGGCTCTCAAGGAACTGCGCGATGTGATCCGCTGTGATGTCTTGTCCCATCTGACCGAAATCTCCCTCTCATTCCGCTGCCCGGCGCGTTATCTACATTGCCTTAACCAGAGCCTGTGGAGGACATTGTGGATATTCCTGTGGGTATCCTGCGAACACAATATCTAGTGTTGAAGGAAACCGGTAGACAATTGCCGCAGGCGCAAAAATTACGGGACTACTACTGCGGAAAATGTCGTAAAACCCTGTTTTCGCAGGGCTTACATGGTGTTACAGAATACGGCGGCAAAACTTGACGGTGCGGTGCCCCCTCATTACGCTCCTGACACCCGACACAAGCAATTGTGTTCGTCGAAGAATCAATATTCAGGAGGTCTAACGCTTAGATAGATAAGGAGGTGAGACAATTGGCGCAATCCAGCAAGACGACGCTGCGTGGCCGGGATTCGCGTACCGGGGAGTTTATACCGGTAACCGAAGCCAGAAGGCGGCCAGCAACGACTGAAGTTGAGCGTATCCCGAAACCCGGATACGGCATCACGGACCGTAAAAAGTCCAAATAAATCCCCCGATCCTTTTGGACCGAGGGACTGGTTCAGTGGTTTCCGGCTAGGTGGCTGAGCTTGGTCGAAAGCAGCTGTTCGGTAAACAGCCAGACGAAAGAGCGTCAACGTTTCCGGCGTGGGTGCTCGTAAGTAGTCTCGACGTGGGTCCGAATCCCACCCTAGCCTCTATTTGGGCGAAGTCTAAAAGCTTCGCCCTTTCTTTTTTTAGCTCAAAGCTGGGGACTAGTGCGGGGCACGGGTTCACGGAAGTGAACGATTTACGTGTCATGCAGAAATTTCCCAGGTGTCGCCAAACGCAGACAGTTGTGCCTGCGATATTGGAAGTTAATCACGCACGGCGCATCGACGCAACCCCTCAATACTATTAGTAGTGGTTACAGTCGTAACTTGATCGAGTTGTGACACAACCTGAACGCTCAAGGTTGGTGTCCAACTGCGCCGTTTGCAGCCACATTACGAACAATTGTTTGTATGGCAGCGACCGAGTTGGGGTGCGCCGCAATCAATGCCTGAATTGCCTTTTGCGCCGCCGTATCGCCCATCACTGCCCGTTGGATTGTCTCCGTCGCCAGCACGTTTGCGCCGCCGATTGCGGCGCCAGTGGCGACAGGGGTATGTAGGCCAAGCCCGAGCCCCACTGCGCCAATCTTCCCGATCCACGGATATCCACCACCGCGTGGCTGGCCAATGGTGCCCTGGGCCGCCTGGGCGAGATCGTTGATTGGGCCGGTGTCCCGTGCAGCGGCGGAGAGCTGTCTCGGGGTGAACTGTCCTCCTACGCCTCGCGCCGCTCTGGCTGCTTTGGCCACTTGGGCGAAGTTGGAATAGATCCCCATCAGGTCCTTATATCGCGCGAGGTCACTCGCCGCCGACGGAGCCACGTTCGTGCTCAGCTCGTCGCGAATGATGTCGTCGAAGACGCCGGTAGCAGACTTCAATGCCGCCCGTTCGGGTCCCCTCATCTGGCCGTAGAGGTCATTTGCGGCGTTCTTCGCGTTGAGCAGGTTATTGCCATCAATCGTGGGTCGCCCCGACGAGAAGCGGGTCATCTGTTCTTCCACGGCATTCGCGACCCGAGCGACCGTGGTGTCGTCCGCGACGGAACGGCAGCTCTGATCCGCGCCTCTATCTGCGCAGGGAAGTCGGTCGGTACGTCGTACGTGTAGGCTTTGACAGTGGTTTGATATTCGCGGTCGATTGCGTCTTTAAGCTGGCGGAGAGTTGGCTGGACGTTACGTCCGTATCCGGGCGGAACAATGGTGCCGGTGGGCTCCGCCGCATTCATCCCCAGTTCGCGCATGGTGTCGGCGTCGCGTCGGAACTGTGCACACCCACTCGTTCGGACACACCAGTGTCCCCTCGAATCCCGGCATCCAACGAAGTCGGAAAGCCCGGAGCATCTTCTATCGCACGGCCGAGACGAGTTTTCAACGGAATAGGCCGTTTTGAGCCATTCGAACTTGAACCAAGCCCCTACCCAGGCTCGAGGATCAGGGCATTGGAGCGTACAGACGTATCTGTATCGCCTACCCCTCGAACTCGTTGGCGCGCGCCAACGATCGCATATCCAACTCCAAACTCATCCTCTGCGTCTGCCGCTCAAATCATTCACTGACACTCAAAGTGTGAACCGAAGGTCGATCAAGAGGGTTCATTTTTGCAAGCAGCCGAGAAAAAGTGACGTCGCACGTTGGATCGTGCGCGATCGACCAGAGCCAGCAGCCAGGCGGACATCCAACTGCCGGACTCGTCTTTGCAACCATGCGAGCACTCATTTTGCTAAGCGCCCCAGCTCACAAGACATCTGTCGGCGGCTGTCGTGGGTCCTGCGGGGGATTTGCCGTCTTTGGATCACTCCCCTTTAGACTCGCCAGCTTGTCGAGCATTGCCGAGGGGATGAACTTGAAATACGTGCGCTCGATCATGCGCAGGCTGGTGCCCGTCTGGGCTGCCACGGTTAAAGGGTCCACGCCATAGACCTGAAGCAACTCGCTTATTCGCGCGTGGCGGAAGCTGTAGGCAGAGGCATCGGTGGGGATTTGGGAATCCCTGCTCGCTTTGTTGTGCGCTGAAATGGCAGCACGCACCTCGTCTGCCCAGAGGTCGCGGCGCCAAGGCCGGTCGCCGGAAGCAGCAAAAAGTAGATCGCTGGGTGATTTGCTTCGCGACCTCGACGTGAAGAAGTCGACTCCATCCTGATCCAGCACGACGTGGCGGGTTCTCAATCGCGGCGGCCGGCCCTTTTTATGAGAGAGTTTCAAATGCGCACCATCGAAATCGCCTGCGGTCGCTTTTGCGAGCTCATGTGGGCGGGCTCCGGACAGCTCAAGAGCTCGTAGAAAGTCTGCTCCCTCTGGCGAGGCTTGCCGTATCAAGAATCGCCGTTGTTCGGGCGAAAGGAATATGGCGGTGTCGTCCTCGCCGTCGTCAAAGAGGTTTCCAATCTGCCACGCAGTGGGCGATCCTGTATGTCCGAGCGAGTGGGCTTTATTGAGGGCCGCGACCAGAGCCCGCACGAGCCGGTTGACTGTTCGAGGCATGCGACCCGGTGCAAGCCGGTCCCGCCACTCCAGAAAGTCGTCCTTTGTGGCAACCTCGAGCTGTAGTGAGGCCAGGGGGTCCGCGTAGTGGTCTTGTTTGCGATCGTACCCAAAGGCCGTCTTGAGTTGACCGTCGGCTTTCTTGGCCGCTTCCGGGCGACCTTGGCGGCGCAGGTCGGTGAGATAGGTCTGGACGGCCGCGATCACTGACCCTCGCTTGACGCTCCGAACGGCCGACCCGCTCATCTGGGCAAACCAGTCTTCGGCTCGTTCCTTGGCTTGGTCGTATTCGAGCCCCTCACCCAGCGGCTGAAAATGCTGCTTCTTGTCCCTTCCGCGGAACCGGGCCAACCAAGTATCCGGACCGCGCCGAAACCCGATATAGCTTCCCTTGGCGAGGCGCTGCCAGTAAGGATCGGGGCGCACCGCCAAGCGGCTGCGGAGGCGCTTTAAAGTTAAATCGGCCATGAAAAGGATACTAACATGAAATGACGTGAAAACACTTCTGGAGCCAGCCATAGACACGAGGAGACAAAAAGCCTATAAATTGGCTAATTTTTAAGATAGGGTAGACAGCCATAGACGAGCTAAAACCCCTGCTAAGGGTGTAAGGGTCAAAAGCCCTTCGAGGGTTCGAATCCCTCTCTCTCCGCCAGTTTAAAAACAATGGGTTAGGGCACCCAAGCCAACATCGCGGTTTTCTACTGCCAGCCTACTGCCGAAACGACGCTTGAACCAGATGCACATAGGCTGCGGTCTGTAGACATACCTGCCGCGCAACAGCTTGTCTTCTACCGAGTTCGTTTCCTCGACGCGGCGGAAACTCGGTGGGTCGCCGCGCATGCAAGGGCAAGCCACACTTACACCCTTGCACGTAATCATGGTCGAGCGGCAGCCTCGGTCCGAACAACCAGACGCCGACGCGCCGTTCGAATCGGATGACGTCGGAAACTCGTCGACGGTGTTGGCCACTCGTTGTTGACTCATCAGATTCCAACACGCTGATGCTAACTCTCCGGCCCACGACGACGTGCCGGCTATTTGAAACCCCTGGATCCAGCCAATTGAAACCAGATTGGTAAAACGTGTGTCGTATGATTGTCCAGAAGATGTTGGTTGAAGGTTGAGGAAGCCAGCAGCACGCGCTGCCGCGAAGCAGATCTGAAAGGGTGGTTCGCATCCAGAAGATGGCAGCCCATCGACGGAGCTATTTGCGGTCCTTGCGGCCTGCGAGGGGCTTGGTGCGCGCTGGTTTCCCCTGCACATCGGCACTTTCCAACAATTCCGCTTCGGGAGCGGAGCAGACGCAGACCAATTCGGCCGGCACCTTGCCCGTGCTGATGTAGGCGTGTCCCATGCGGCTATCGATGTAAATGCTGTCGCCCGCGCGCAGCCGCTCGGGTTCGTAGAACTCGGTATGGACCTCGATCTCGCCCTTGAGGACGTAGATCCATTCCTCACCCCCATGGCGGATGAGGGGACCGAAGTCCTCCAGGTTCGTGACGCGTACCGTTGCGGTGAGCGGCACCATCTGCTTGCGGCTGAGCTCCGGCGACAGGTACGTGTAGTTGTAGTTACCGGTCACAACCTTCTTGCCGCTGCCCTTGCGCGCCACGCTGCGGCGGCCGGCGGCAAGGGGCTCGTCGATCTGCGCACCGTCCGTGAAGAGAGTGCTCATGTCCACGTCGAGCGCGACGGTGAGTTGTGCGAGCTTGTCGTAGGTGAGCCCGAGACGCTCGTTTTCCATTTTGGACAAAGCGGAAACCGAGTAGCCCGTGCGCTTGCTGAGCATGCTCAGGGTGAGCCGGCGATGCTTGCGCAACGCCTTCAATTTCGCGCCCATGCCCCGGTTTTCGCCCCTCATCGCGCCTCGCTCCGCTCAATTCGTGACTATTCTGGAGCGGTTGCCGTCACAGAGTCAAAGGGACGGCGGGCTGTCGTAACCGGCGCCGCGCAGCACTTTCCCGGGCTTCGCGCCAGTGTGCCGGCCGTGACTCACCACCAGCTGGCCGTTGACCAGAACATAGTCGATGCCGGTGGGATAGCTTTGTGGATTCTCGTATGTCGAGGTGTCCTGCAAGGTGTCGTAGTTGAAGACGGTGAGGTCGGCTTTCAGTCCCTCGCGGATGGCTCCTCTGTCATACAACCGCATCCGCGCTGCCGGCCAGGAAGTCATCTTGCGAACCGCATCTTCAAGCGTGAGGACGTGCCGTTTCTTCACGTACTCGCTGATGACTCGGGGAAAGTTTCCATACGAGCGGGGGTGCGGCAGGCCGATGGCGTCCATTGTTCCGGCGCCCTCGTTGGCGCCCGCATCGCTGCCGATGCTCATCCACGGCCAGCGCAACGCGGTCTCGATGTCCGGCTCACTCATCATGAAGTAAAGCGCCATCGCGCGATGCGGTTGCGCACCCAACACAATGTCCCATGCCACGTCCGCCGGGTCCTGATGGAGCTGCTGGCCGATATAGGCGAGATCCTTGTAGCGATATGCGTCGTATTTCGGATTGAAGGCATTCGCCAGAACCACGTGCTCCCAGCCGCCGCTCGACTCGATCAGGTTCGACCAGCCGGGCTCGGAGCCCGTGGCCACTTCCTTCTTCAGTCGTGCGCGCACCTTGGGGTCGGCTAGCAGCGCCAAGCCGTGTTTCTGGCCTTTTTCCCAGATCCAGTTCGGAACCGTGATGTCGAGACCGGTGCCCCCGGCGGTGTAAACGTACATATCGGCCGCGATGTTCACGCCACGGGCGCGCGCTTCCTCGATGAGCTTGCCGGCCGCTGGGGTCAGCTTGCCGAATTGCGGTGCGTAGGCCGCCTTGAAGTGGAAAATTTCCACTTGGACGCCTGACTCCTCGCCAATGCGGATGGACTCGTTGATCGCGTCCAGCAGCTTCGCGCCCTCATCACGCATGTGACTCGCGTAGATACCGCCGTAGCGGCCCGCCACCTTGGCGAGCTCGATGAGGTCCGCCGTGCTTTGATATGCGTCCGGAGGATAAATCAGCGCGGTTGCGATGCCCATCGCACCGGCGCGCATGGCCTCCTCGACGTGGGCCTTCATCTTTTCCATCTGCGCGGCTGTTGGTTTTCCCGCGACATCACCCATGACCTCGACACGCGCCTGCGCAGAGCTGTAGTAGGTGCCGAAGTTGAGTGAGATGCCTTGCCGCTCCAGGGAGCCGAAATATTCGGCGATTTGCGCGGACGGCACGGGCGTTCCGCCTTCGCCGGCAATCGCGGTCGTTATTCCTTCGCGCAGCTTGTTTTCCGCAAGGCCATTCTTGGGCAGCACTTCGCCCGACTGGTCCATCATATCGATCCAACCGGGCGAGACATAGAGTCCGGTGGCGTTGATTTCTTGCCGTCCGTGGCCCTCAATCCGGCCGATCTTCACGAGCCGGTCGCCCTGAATGGCAATGTCGGCAACGACCCATGGATTGCCGCTGCCGTCGATGACGCGGCCGTTGCGAATGACGACGTCGTAAGGCGGGTCCGCCGCCTGTGCCCCGGCAAAAGAAAGCAATGCGGTGCATGCCCAGGCTGCGCAGCGGACTCTCATGAGCTGTCACTCCCAATTTGTGTGCCGAAAACGGTGCCGATGTTGTTACGGTAGCACGCTAGGAAAATATTTCCAAAATGGATAATTAAGTGTACATTCGGGAAAAATGACTCCAACTCGCAGCTCACAGGTACGGCACATGAATCGCAACAGACTGGCCGCTCTGCTCATTACGGGATTGTTGATTGCGGCGCAGAGAGTCGCGACTGCGGCGGCCGCATTGCCGGTCGTCATCGATGCGCCGCTTCAGGTTGCCATCCCGGTCGCACCGATGCTCTTCCGCGCAAACGGGGCGGCTCATCTCGCCTACGAAATCGAGATCACCAACGTCAGTGAGAGTGGCTGGACGCTCCGGCAACTCGACGTCCGTGACGAAAAGGGCATCAACCGGCTCTCCGTGGCGAGCGACAAAGTTGCCGAGCTGCTCTGGCACAAGGGTGGGCCGCGACGCTCCGAGCACCCGCCGTCCGTCGTCGTGGCCCCCGGGGAGAGCGTGATCGCCTACCTCTGGGTGGATCTCGATGGCAAATCAGCCGCGCCGACGCAACTGCGGCATCATTTTTCCGTGCAGCGTGAAGGCGAGGCGCCCCGGGTGATCGACGCACCTACCACGGTTGTACGGGGTAGTGCGCGTGAAATCTCCTCGCCGCTGCGCGGAACCGACTGGGTCGCCGCGAATGGCCCCGCGAATTCTTCACAGCATCGCCGCGGGTACTTCGTGATCGGCGGAACGGCATACATCGGTCAGCGCTTTGCGATTGACTGGGTCCGCATCGGGGCGGATTCGCGGACCTTCCATGGGGACGGGAAGGATAATCGCAGCTATCTGTGCTACGGCGCGGAAGTGCTGGCCGTCGCCGATGGCGTGGTCAGCGAGATCAAGGACGGAATCCAGGAGAACGTCCCCCAGCAACCGCCGGCGGTGCCGATAACACTCGAGACGGTAGCCGGCAATCATATCAATCTCGACCTGGGCGGCGGGGTGTTCGCCATGTACGCCCACCTGCAACCGGGCTCACTGCGCGTGAAGGTGGGTGACCGGGTGGAGCGCGGACAAGTGATGGCGCTCCTCGGTAACTCCGGAAATTCCACCGAGCCTCATCTGCATTTCCAACTCATGGACCGCAACTCGCCGCTGGCAAGCGAGGGCGTGCCGTATGTGCTGCTGCAGTTCACGGTGACCAAGCAGATTCGCGGCTCGCTCGGCGAGAGCATCACGATCGAGCCGCTGCCCGCGCCGCAGAAGCACCGGGGCGAGCTGCCGCTCGACATGCAGCTCGTGAACCTGGACTGAGAATCGCAACCGGCGACAAGACTGAATCTATTGGGGGAAGAGAATGAACCACAACGACAATTCCACTCCGGTGTCGGTGATACAGGCTGTTGCAGCGTTGCTGCTCGCTTCGACGGTCGCTATGGCAGCCATGCCCGCGCTGGCCGCGTCAGCCGCGGACGACCCCTCCGAAGGAAGCGTGCTGCAGGAAGTGGTCGTGTCCGCGCGCAAGCGTGACGAAAAGCTGCTCGACGTTCCTGCTCCCGTCAGCACGATCAGCGCGGACACACTCGAGCAGACTCAGTCGGTGCGCCTGGAGGACTATCTGACGAGGCTGCCCGGCGTGACTTTCGATGACCTGCGGGCCGGTCAGACCAGGATAACGTTTCGTGGCATCAATGCGGGCGATTCCAATGCCACGGTGGTGACGTACATCGATAACGTTCCGGTGACGCCGAGCGCATCGAACGCGAATAGCGCGTATGTCACGCCAAGCCTCGATCCCAGCGATCTGGCGCAGATCGAAGTGGTCCGGGGGCCGCAGGGTACGCTGTATGGCGCCAATGCCATCGGTGGCGTGCTCAAGTATGTGACCGTCAAACCCGATCCGAATCACTTCAGCGGACGAGTTGAGGTGACGGGCGACACCGCCCATGACGGAGGCCTCGGAGGTGCGCTGCGCGGTGCGGTAAACATTCCGCTGGTCGCCGATACCCTCGGACTGCGTTTGAGCGCCTTCACTCGTAAGGATCCGGGTTATATCGATGATCCGTCGCTCGGCTCGACGGATGTCAACAGCACACGCACGCAGGGTTTCCGTGCTGCGCTTCTTTGGAATGCCACCGACAAAATAACTGTAAACCTGTCGGCCCTGATCCAGGTCATGAAGTCCCAGGGGAACGATTCCGTCGACATCGATCCGTATACGAATGAGTCTCTTTACGGGGGCCTCACTCACGAGCGCTCCTGGCGCAATGAGTTCTTCAAGGCGCGTTACGGCGTTTACAACGCCGACATCCAATGGAATCTCGGTTGGGCGAACCTGATGTCGTCGACCAGCTTCTCGACCCTGACGAACGGCGCCGACAATGATGTCTCGCCCGCGTACTCCGCGTTGTTGGAAGGCGCGCTAGGCGTGGCCAACGTCGGTCTCGACAATCCGCTCCAGGTGTATGGCCGCCAGAGCACCGAGGAGCTGCGACTCACGTCGAGCACCACGGGCCCGCTCGAATGGCAGCTGGGTTTCTACTACACCCACGACCAAACCACGTACGCTCAGTCCGCGAACATGTTCGATATCGCGACGCAGACCTACGATACTCAATTCGGGCCCACCTTCGACGGCTATCACAACAACGATTACCTCGAGCGTTCCGGATTCGGCAACATCGACTATCACTTCACGAATCGCTTCGACGTCAACGTCGGTGCACGCTACAGCGTGGACGATCAGCAGCTCGAGTCGTTCTTCGAAGGACTGATCTTCGGCCCCACGGTTCACGTCAAAGGGCTGGAGCACGAGCACGCTTCGACCTGGGCCGTGAATCCGCGCTTCAAGCTTACGGACGATCAGATGGTGTATGCCCGAGTCGCGACAGGGTACCGCCCCGGAGGTGTTTCTTTCCTTACGCCGGATGCCGTCGCTGCCGGCATCCCGTCGACGTTCAAGCCAGATCACTTGACGAGCTATGAGGCCGGCTGGAAGGCCGCGGTTCTCGATCGCCGGGCAACCGTGGATCTGTCCGTCTATTACATTCGCTGGAAGGATGTTCAAGAGAGCGTAACGTTAGGAGCGTTCACCTTCGGTGCAAATGCGGGTCGCGCGCATTCCGAAGGCGTCGAGGCATCCTTTACGTGGGCTCCGATCAACCGTCTCAAGCTGGCCGCCAGCGCGACGTATAACGACAATCGACTGGACGACGATGCGCAGTCGAATGTGGACCTGGCCCAAACCGGGCACCGGCTGCCGCTGACTCCCCGATTCAGCGGTCAATTCGACGCCGACTACAACTTCCCGCTCGCCACGAATCTGGATGGCTTTGCGGGCCTGTCAGTGTTTGCCACCATGGCGCGCCCGAACAGTCTGTCGCTCGGCTACGATCCGCAGAAGGCCTCGGGCGAGGGCGCGGTCAACAACTTCGGTGTCATTCCGATCTACGACCCGAACACTGGAGCGATTACCGGTTACACGCGCAATTTTCTACCGGGATACGCGACGTTGGATCTGCGTGCCGGCGTCATTCGCGGGCCGTGGACTATCCAGGCGTTCGTCAAAAACGTGACGGACACGCGCGCGTTCGTGGGCTACGGTGGACTCAACAATCCGAGCTTCGGAAACTTCTCCAATCAATGGACCGCCACGGTGCTGCCGCCGCGGACCATCGGGCTGACGGCCTCGATGAAGTTCTGAAGCCGCGGGGGGAGGGCGTATGGTCAAGAAGAGATATATCGCGGTTGCTTGCGCTGCGATAGTCGTGTCGATGCCGCTCTCGGCGGCCGCTTCGAACACGCCGGCACGGCGTGCTGTCGAGGCGGATATTGCTCGGCTGGCTAAGGATGCGGGCGGTGAGGTCGGCGTGTTCGCGCGCCACACCGAGTCTGGCTCGACACTGTCGCTCGCCAGCGATGTGCGCTTTCCAATGGCGAGCACCTTCAAGGTCGCGGTCGCGGGGGCCATTCTGGCCAAGGTGGATGCCGGCTCGCTCACATTGACGCAGCTCGTGCCCATCGACCCCGAGCGCATGCTGATGTCGGAAGGGATTGCGGAGATCTTTCCATTCGAAGGCCTTTCCGTCTCCGTTCATAACCTGATCGAAACCATGCTCGCTCGCAGCGACAATACGGCGACGAACGTGCTGACTGCGTTGGCCGGCGGACCCGCCGCCGTGACCGACTGGGTGAGAAAGCAGGGCGTGCAGGACTTGCGCGTGGACGGTGACACGAATGATCTCGTGAGGCGCTTCATCGACATGCCGCCGGGGCCCGGGCCGCTGAACGAGCAATTGAAGACGCTCATCGCAACCCATCCAGAGATTGACGACAGCACGACGCGACCCAATCCACGCTACGACGATGATCCGCGCGATACCACGACTCCGGAGGCGATGGTCGCGCTGTTGTCGCGCATCGCGGCTGGCCACGTGTTGAGTCCCCGTAGTACGGACGTCCTGCTGGGCGCGATGCAAAGAAACATTACGGGTCTGAAGCGGCTGCGCGCCCGGTTGCCGCCGGGTACAGTCGTAAAGGACAAGACCGGCACCATCGGCGGCACTCTCAACGATGTTGGCATCATCGACTTGCCGGATGGCCGGGGTCACATCATTGTCGCGGTCTACATCAAGAAGAGCCCGAAGCCGTTCGAAGCGCGTGAGCAGGTGATCGCGCAGATCGGACGTTCCATATACGACTACATGTTGATTGAGAGCGCGGCTTCCCAGGAGACAAAGCATGAAGGTCACTAGGTCGCTCGCCGGGTGCCTCGCTTTGGTGGGACTGCCGCTCGCAGTTGGAGCACAAGCGCCCGCGGGCTTCGAGCCGTTGACCGTGCCACCGTGGGCCGAGCAATCGAGCGCGGAGGTCATGCGGGCCCGAGAGGGCCGGGTGGAGGGTCCGGACTTCACACCGGTGCTGAACAAGACCGCCGCACGAATCAAAATGCGCGATGGGGCCGAGTTGTACACGGAGATTTACACCCCGCGCGATCAGAAGGAGCCTCTCCCCATCATCCTGGTGCGCTCGCCGTACGGGCTGCGGCCCGATAAGTACGGCTATGCCGCCTGGCTGCGTGAATACCCCCATCTGATTCGCGATGGCTACATCTTCGTATTTCAGGATACCCGTGGGCGCGGCGCCTCTACGGGGAAGTACGTATCGCTTGGGCCGCGGATCCGCCACAACACTTCGCGTAAGGCGACCGACGAGTCGTCGGATACCTACGACACGATCGACTGGATGATCGCCCATATCCCGAAGAACAACGGTCGGGTGGGAACTCTGGGTATCTCCTACGGGGGCTTTCTCACTACTCGCGCGCTCGTCGATCCGCACCCGGCGCTGAAAGCTGCCTCCCCGCAAGCGACCTGCGCCGACATGTTCGTTGGCGACGATTTCCATCATAACGGAGCATTCCGACTCGACTACGCCTTCAGTTGGATCGGCAGCATGGAGCGGGGGTTGGACCGCTCGGCGAGCTTCGGTAGCTACGACCATTACACGCAGTTCCTCGAGCTCGGCCCGCTCTCGAACATCAATAAGAAGATCTTTCACGGTCAGGCGCCAAGCTGGAATGCCTTCGACCTGCATCCGAACGACGACGACTTCTGGAAGGAGGATATGTGCGGGGTGCTCCCGTACATCCAGTCTCCGGTGAAGGTGCCCACCTTGACGGTCGCCGGATGGTTCGACGCCGAAGATCACTACGGCGCGTTCGAGACTTACAAGCAGTACGAGAAGGGCGATACCCAGGGGATCAACAATCTCGTGGTGGGGCCGTGGTACCACGGCGGTTGGGCCATGAGCCCAAAGGGAGACGCACTGGGCGCGATCCGCTTCGACAGCAATACGAGTCAGTATTATCGCGAGCAGATCGAGGCACCTTTCTTCGCGCATTGGCTCAAGGGTGTCCCCAAGGTCGAATTGCCCGAAGTGCTGTCATTCCGTACCGGCAGCAACCGGTGGCAGCAGTATGACGCGTGGCCGCCGAAGCAGGGAGTCCAACAGGGTAAGTTGTATCTCCAGGCCGCCGGTGGTCTGGCTTTCGCGCCGCCCCGCGAGCCGGCTGGGGATCACGATCAATACGTGTCGGATCCCGACAAGCCGGTGCCCTTCGTGCCGCGTCCGATTACCCGGAACGGTTGGCCGCAGTGGCAGATGTACGATCAGCGATTCGTCGACGGGCGTCCCGATGTTCTCGTGTATCAAACGGACGTTCTGCAAAAGGACATGACCGTTACAGGAGAGCCTGTCGTGCATTTGTTCGCGGCGACGACGGGCTCCGACAGCGACTGGGTGGTGAAGCTGATCGACGTCTACCCGGAAACGATGCAGCCGGAGAATCTCGGCGGCTATGAATTCATGTTGGCCGAGGAAGTGTTCCGCGCGCGGTACCGCAATAGTTTCAGCGTACCCGAGGCGGTGACGCCGGGGCATGTGACGCCCTACGTCTTCAGCCTGCGCTGCCGCGACCACACGTTCAAGGCGGGCCACCGGATCATGGTGCAGATCCAGAGCAGTTGGTTTCCGCTCATCGACCGTAATCCGCAGACCTACATACCGAATATCTACGAGGCGACCCGGAGTGACTTCCAGGTCGCGACGCAGTCCGTCTACCGCTCCGGCGAGACCGCCTCGTATGTGAGCTTGCCCGTCAACACGCAACCGGATGCATCGGATGCCCACGTCGGCCAATAGCTGTCGACAGCCGTATACCAGCGACTTCCAGGGGATGTCATGATTGATCTTACTTTGCCGCAACCCTACCTGCTTTTCGTCGGCGACATTACCGTGCCGCGCCTTGCCAAGACGGCATTCGGGCTCTGTGATTGGGCGCGCGACCGTTGCGTAGGGGAGTGTGCCCTGTCACCCACCGCGGTCACGACCGGCTTGCCGCGCATGACTCCGGCGCAAGCCAAGGAGTTGGGCGCGCGGAGCCTGGTCATCGGGGTAGCGCAGATCGGCGGCAACCTCGCGGCCGCCTGGGTTCCCACGCTGGTGCACGCCATGGAGGCGGGGTTGGACATCGTGAGTGGAATGCACACTCGTCTCGAGTCCGTGCCCGAGTTGGCCGCCGCCGCCGCGAGGATGGGGCGCAAGCTGATCAACGTGCGCCGGCCGCCGCCGGGCCTGACAACCGGTAACGGACGTAAACGGACCGGTCGCAGGCTATTGACGGTAGGGACCGATTGCGCGCTCGGCAAGAAATACACCGCGCTGTCGCTCACTCGAGAGTTCAAGAAGCGCGGCGTGTCTGCGGACTTTCGTGCGACCGGGCAGACGGGAATTCTCATAGCCGGTGGCGGTATCCCCATCGACTCGGTGATTTCCGATTTCGTCGCCGGGGCGGCCGAAGTGCTGTCGCCCGATGCCGATCCAACTCATTGGGATGTGGTAGAGGGTCAAGGATCGGTCTTTCATCCTTTGTATGCTGGAGTGTCTCTGGGACTGATGCACGGGACCCAGCCCGATGTGATTGTCATGTGCCACGAGGTGGGCCGCGATACCGTGCTCGGCCTTCCCGATTATCCCACGCCGCAGATTCCCGAGGCGATCGAGCTCACCTTGCAACTCGCTCGACGCACCAATCCGCGGGTGCGTTGCGCGGGCGTATCGTTGAACACGTCCGGGCTCGATGCAGCGGGCGCCGCGGAAGTGCTGTCGCAGCAGAGCAAGGCGCTCGGTCTACCGGTCGCCGATCCGCTGCGTTCGGGGGCTGAGCTGGATCGTTTGGTCGCCGCCTGCCTGGACGGATGAGAGCATGCAAACTCGTGGTACTGGCCCCGTCACCCTGCGGCTCGCGATCGAAAAGTTTCTCTTGAAGGAGCCGTTCCACATCACCGGTCACACCATGGTGGACCGTGAGGTGCTCACGGCCGAGGTCGAAGCGAATGGCCTGGTGGGACGCGGCGAATCCGCCGGCGTCTATTACCACCCGGGCGACAACCCTCACGACAATTTCAAGCTGCTCGACGCGCAACGTCAGCGAGTGGAAGCGGGCTTGGACCGCGCGGCCTTGCAAACTTTGCTGCCGCCGGGCGGCGCTCGTAATGCTTTGGACTGCGCGCTGTGGGATCTCGAAGCGAAGCTGAGCGGGCGACCGGCCTGGCAGATCGCGGGCCTGGAGCCGCCGCAGCCGCTGCTCACCACTTTCACGGTGGGCGCCAATAATCCCGACAAGATGGCCGCGGACGCCCGCGCCTACACTCAGGCGAAGGCGATCAAGTTGAAACTGACAGGCGAGCCCGCCGATGCCGCTCGGGTGCAGGCC
>Ga0068863_100000934_pt1 | contig 29355 bp, 25 predicted proteins | sample KBSSwiS62_FD_66596 | JGI IMG/M metagenome (GOLD analysis project Ga0068863, IMG submission 66596) | Switchgrass rhizosphere microbial communities from Kellogg Biological Station, Michigan, USA - KBS Switchgrass S6-2 | ecosystem: Host-associated > Plants > Roots > Rhizosphere > Soil ... | reverse complement strand
GATGAAGATCAGCCAGACGTGGTTCGCCTCCCACACCGGGCCGATCGAGTTCTCGACGAGCGCACGGGGCCGTGCGCCCCGCTCCGGGCTCCCGGCCGTGAGGTCCCAGAAGCCGGCCCCGAAGTCGGCGCCGCCGAGCACGGCGTAGGCGACCACGGCCACCAGCAGCACCACGGCGACCGCAGTGCTCACGGGACCTTCTCCTCGGGCGGCGTGCCTGGTGCGTAGGGGGCGTCGTGGTCGACGAACCCGCCCGCCCTGCGGAACCGGCGGCTCATGCCCCGCAGGACCAGGATGGTGGTGACACCCACGGCGAGGTACAGCACGACGACGGCGGTGAACGAGATCCACAGTCCCGTGTTGCCGGTGGCCGCGTCCTCCACCCGCATGAGCTCGTAGACGATCCACGGCTGGCGGCCGACCTCGGTCACGATCCAGCCGGCCTCCATGGCGATCACCGCCAGGACACCCGACGCCGCCGCAGGCACCAGGAACCATCTGCTCGTCGGCATTCTGCGGCGGAAGGCCCAGGTCAGGCCGTACCAGGCGGACAGCAGGAACAGCAGCGTCCCGAGGCCCACCATGACGTCCCAGCCGAGATGGACGATGTTGACCTGGCTGATCGTCGGCCGCGCGTCGGCGGGCACGGAGTCCAGGCCCTGCACGACGGTCGCCCGCCCGGTGCTCGGGTCGGACAGCCAGGAGGCCAGCCCGGGGATCGGGAGCCCGCCGGTGACCGTCCCGTCCTGGTTGAGGTGGCCGAGCAGCGTCTCGGGGACGTCGCTGCTGGTCGTGGGCACCAGCTCGATCGCCGCGAACTTGACCGGCTGGTCGGCGTACACCCAGCGGGCGAGGGAGTCGCCCACGCCCATCTGGATCGGGGCGGCGACCGCCGCGACGCTGAAGGCGATGACGAAACCCAGCCGGTGGTAGCGGTCGGTGCGGCCCCGCAGCATGGCCGTCGCGTACACCGAGGCGACGAGGAACCCGCCGACGAGGTAGGCGGCGACGAGCATGTGCGCCGCCTGCAGGGGCATCGAGTCGTTGAAGATCACCCGCACCGGATCCACCGTGGCGAGGGTGCCGTCGGGATTCGTCGTGAAGCCGGTCGGCGCGTTCATCCAGGCATTGGCGGCGACCACCGAGATACTTCCGAATATCCCTGCGACGACAATGGGTACGCCCGTCCAGAAGTGTGTCCACGGTTTCAGGCGGCGCCAGCCGTAGATGTAGATGGCGATGAAGATCGCCTCGGTGAAGAAGAAGATTCCCTCGAAGGCGAACGGTACTCCGAACGCCTCGCCCCACTGGTCCATGAACCGCGGCCACAGGAGGCCGAACTCGAAGCTGAGCACGGTTCCGGTGACCGCGCCCACCGCGAAGGTCACCGCCATGTACTTCGACCAGCGCTGGGCCAGGACCAGCGCGTCCCGGTCGGAGTGCCGGACCGCCCGGTAGTTGGCGACCAAGGTCATGAATGCCCACGACACCCCGAGCGGCACCAGGATGATGTGGAACATCAACGTGAAGGCCATCTGCGCCCTGGCCCATGGCACCGGGTCCACGGTCGTGAGCGCGAGCAGTCCGGTTGACGTGGCGATCACCCCCCGGGTCGCGCATCCGGCCGTTCGAGTTCCAACCTCGGGGGGGAACGACATCAGTTGCATCACCCATCGTGGGTGAGGCCGCCGTGGCGCGGCGAGTATCGGTGGATCGGCGCAGCTCTACCGGTCGTGCACGGCGCGGGCGGACGCGCTGGTCGAGTTGACCGACACGGTGTAGTGCGCCGACGGCCCGGTCCGCTCGCTGGTGGAGCTGACGCTATCCCCCGGAGCCTAGGCGCGCCGGTCCCGGAAGGCCGCGAGCAGCTCGTCGTAGACGCTCTCGGGGAGCGTCTCGACGGGGAGCCGGCCCAGCGCGGCGATCGTGGCTCGCATCTGGGCGAGGTAGGTGCGGCAGGCCTCGCAGAGGTCGAGGTGGGCCTCGACGGCCGCGACCTCGTCGGGCGGGAGAGCGCCCTCGAGGTAGTCGGTGAGCAGCTCCACCAGCTCGATGCACGCGACGTCGCGCGGGGTCACGTGAGTGCCTCCTCGAGCGTGGCGCGGAGTCTGGCCCGCCCGCGGTGGAGCAGGACCCGCTGGTTGGCCGGGGTCAGGTCGAGCAGCGCGCACACCTCCTCACCGTCGAACCCGTGCACGTCGCGGAGCTCCACGACGACACGCTGGCGCTCGGGCAGCTCGTCCAGCGCCCGACCCAGCACAGCACGGAACTCGGCCGCGAGCATCTCGGGCTCGGGGCCCCAGTCCGCGGGAGCGGCGTCGTCGCGCCAGTGACCGGGGTAGGGATCGTCGTCGTCGCGGAACCGGGCCGGGTCGACGGTCGGGCCGGCGAGCTCGGCATTGCGGCGCTCGTCCGCCCGGCCGTGCCGGCGGGCGATGTTGGCGAGGACGCGGAAGACCCAGGTCCGGAACTGCGCCCGGCCCTCGAACCCGTCGAGCGAGCGGAGCACGCCCAGCCAGGCCTCCTGGACGACCTCCTCGGCCGAGGAGTGGCTGTGGACGTAGCCGCGGGCCACCCGCAGCATCGCCGGTGACCACTGCCGGACGACGGTCGCGAACGCGACCTGGTCACCGGCGCGCAGTCTGTCGACCAGCTCGGGGTCCTCCACCGGCACCGGCGGAGTGTAACGCGCGTCATGCCGGCTGGGTCACGCGTCGGGGCAGCAGCGCGAGGGCCAGCGCGGGGAACACGAGCACCGAGACGAGCCCCGCGGCGACCAGTCCGGCGCCGACCGCCGGGTCGAGCAGGCCCATGCGCTGCCCGATCTCCACGGCGGCGAGCAGGAACGGCAGCGAGGTCGCCTGCAGCAGGCCGACCGCGACGAGCTCGCGCCGCGCCAGCGCATGCCGGAACACCACCGCCGGGAGGCCTCGGACCAGCAGCAACGCCGCCAGGAACGCGGGCACCGCAGCGAGGGCCGACGGATGCTCGACCAGGCCCGCGACGTCGAGCGTCAGCCCGCTGGTGACGAAGAAGACCGGCACGAGCAGCCCGTACCCGACCGCCTCCAGCTTGACGGGGTAGAGCGGGTGCGTGCGCTGCGGGTCGGGATCCAGCGCACGCACCAGCATGCCGGCGAGGAACGCGCCGAGGATCGCCTCGAAGCCCAGGGCCTGCGCGGCGAGCGCCAGGCCGGCGACCAGCAGCACGGTGAGCCGGACCCGGATCTGGGCGCTGGTGTCCGAGAGCCGGGCGACGACGGCGGTGATCCGGGCGGAGTGCTCGGCGCCCAGCACCGCGACGGCGAGGACGCCGAGCGCGGCGAGCAGGAGGGCGAGCAGCAGCAGCCTGCCGGCCAGCGGGGTGTCGGTCCCGGTGAGGCCCACGGACAGCAGGACCACCGCCACGACCTCGCCCGCCGACGCGCCGGCCACAGTCAGCCGTCCGACCGGCCGGTCCAGTGCGCCGGCGTCGGCCAGCACGGGCACGACCAGGCCGAGCGAGGTCGCGAGCAGGGCCACCCCGATCAGCGGCGCGCCGCCGACACCGAGGGCGAGCAGCACGCCGACGACGGCGGCGGCCGCGGCCAGCGACAGCCCGACGGAGCCGGCGACCTGCCGGCCGAGGCTCCCGCGGAACCGGCGCAGGTCCACCTCGGACCCCGCGAGGAACAGCAGGAACGACAGGCCGAGCAGCGCGAACGCGCGGATGGTCGCGTCCGGGGTGACCCAGCCGAGGATCGACGGCCCGATCACGATCCCGGCGACGATCTCCAGCAGCGGGCCGGGCAGCCGGACGGCCGGGAAGAGCCCGAGCAGGAACGGGACCCCGGCTGCGACGGCGAGCACGATCACCAGGCCGGCGGACATCTCACACCAGCTCCGCGTCCGCGTGCACGTGCAGGACGGCGGGTCCGTCAGCGGCGAGGAGGGCCTTCATGCCCGCGTCGAGCTCGTCCGCCCGGCGGACGGGTATCCCGGTCGCCCCGCACAGGTCGGCGTAGCCTGCGAAGTCCGGGTTGACGAGCGAGGTCTGCCAGACCGGGTAGCTGCCGGCCAGCTGCTCCTTGCTGATCTTGCCGAGGGAACGGTTGTCCAGCAGCACGTGCTTGACGGGGATCCCGTACTTGACGGCGGTGGTCAGCTCGGCGAGGTACTGGCCGAAGCCACCGTCGCCGGTCACCGCGACCACCGGCCGGGACGGATCGGCCGCCCAGGCGCCCAGGGCGGCCGGGTAGCCGAACCCGATCGAGCCCAGGTAGCCGGACATCAGGACGGGCTGGCCGGCGCTCTCGAAGTAGCGGCCGAAGGAGTAGGCGTGGTTGCCGACGTCGACGGTGATCGTGGCGTCCGCGGGGCAGTGCGCGGACAGGGCCGCGAACACGGCGGCGCTGGGCACCCCGTCTCCACGGTCGTCGGCGGCGCGGCGGGCCTTCTCCGCCCGCCAGATCGCCCACCGGGTGGCGATGTCGGCGCGCTGGTCGGTGGCCCGCGGTTCGCCGAGCCCGGCGAGCAGGGCCCGCAGGGTGACAGCGGCGTCGCCGAGCAGCCCGACGTCCGAGGCGTGGAACCGGCCGATCGCCGCCGGGGTGTCGTCGACCTGCACGATCGGCTTGTAGGTGGCGATCCCGGTGTGGTTGGCGAAGGAGGCCCCCACCACCAGCAGCAGATCGGACTCGTTCATCAGCCAGGACGCGACCGGGGTCCCGGAGCGGCCCAGCACGCCCGCCCCGAGCGGGTGGGTGTCCGGCACCAGGCCCTTGGCTCGGAACGTGGTCAGCACGGGGGCGCCGAGGCATTCGGCGAGCTCGCGGACCTCGGCCGCGGCGGCCCGGGCGCCCTGGCCCACGACGATCACCGGCCGGCGTGCGGCGGCGAGCCGGGCCGTCGCGGCGGCCAGCGACTCGCGCGACGGTCCGGTCCGGTGGTCGGCCCGCCGGCCCCGCGGAGAACCGGCTGCGGCGTCGCTGGGCAGGTCCTGCACCTCGTCGGGCAGCACGAGATGGGCCACCCCGCGGCCGTCCACGGCGTGCTTGACGGCTGTCGCGGCCAGCTCGGCGTGATCCGATCCGCCGGTCACGGTGACCGTCGAGACCGCGACGTCTGCGAACACCGCCGAGAGGTCGACGTCCTGGAACGCGCCCCGGCCGCGGACCTTCGAGGGCACCTGGCCGGAGATCGCGAGCACCGGGGCGCCGTCGAGCCGGGCGTCGTAGAGGCCGGTCAGCAGGTTGGTCGAACCGGGCCCGGCGATGGCGAAGCACGCGGCGGGGCGGCCGGTCAGCTTGCCGTAGGCCGACGCGGCGAATGCGGCCGCGCCCTCGTGCCGGATGCCGATGTAGCGCAGCTCACCGCGCTCCTCGGCGCGGCGCAGCGCCTCCGCGAACCCGAGGTTGGAGTGCCCGACCATGCCGAAGACGGTGTCGACACCCCACGCCACCAGGGTCTCCACCAGCACGTCGGACACGGTGCGCGGGCGTTCCTCGATCTCGGGCAGCTGCACGTAGGTCCCGTCGGGCCGCTCCTCGACGGCGAAGGCGCGGGGCGCGTCGGAGAACCCCTCCGGCGGCACGCCCGTCAGGGGGTCGTAGTCGTAGCCGTGCCACGGGCAGCGCAGCAGCCCGTTCTCGATCGAGCCCTCGCCGAGCGGTCCACCCTGGTGGGGGCAGTGGTTGTCCAGCGCCCCGACCCGGCCGCCGCAGCGGGCGACGGCGAGGCTGCGGCCGTCGACGACCGCCGTGTGCACGCGGCCCTCGTCGGGGACCTCGTCGATCCGGTGCCAGGTCATCACTTCACCCCCGCGTAGGAGACGCCTACCAGCTCGGCGACGTCGCGTTTCCAGCTGGTCAGGTCCTTCGGCGTGAAGTGCGACAGCGAGTCGTGCCCGCACGCGCGGGCGAGCACGACCATCAGCTCGGTGATCGCGCCGAGATAGCGGGCCAGCTGCTCGGCGGCCCGCTGCACCGGGAGCCGGGCCCGCAGGTGCGGCTTCTGGGTGGCGATGCCCATCGGGCAGTTGTCGGTGTGGCACGCCCGCATCCCGACGCAGCCGATCGCCTGCAGCGCCACGTTGGACACGGCGATCGCGTCCGCGCCCAGGGCCAGCGCCTTGACCATGTCCTGGGCACGGCGGAACCCGCCGGTCGCCACGAGCGTCACGTCCCGTGCCCCGGCGAGGTCGAGGTGCCGGCGGGCGCGGGCCAGCGCGGCCATCGTGGGCACGCTGATCGTGTCGCGGAAGATCGTCGGTGCGGCTCCGGTGCCGCCGCCCCGGCCGTCGAGGATCACGTAGTCGACGCCGAGGTCCAGCGCCGCGTCGAGGTCGGCCTCGACGTGCTGCGCGGACATCTTGACCCCGACCGGGATGCCGCCGGACCGCTCCCGGACCCGGTCGACGAGCGCCTTCGCGTCGAGCAGGGTCGTCCAGTCGACGAACCGGGCGGGGGAGACGGCCGGGGTGCCTTCGGGCAGGCCGCGGACCTCGGCGATCCGGCCGGTGACCTTGGCGCCGGGCAGGTGCCCGCCGGTGCCGGTCTTGGCGCCCTGGCCCAGCTTGAGGTGCAGCGCCTGCACGGTGTCGAGGTGCATCTCGTCCCAGCCGAACCGGCCGGACGCGAGCTCGTAGAGGTAGCGCGAGCTCTCGGCCTTCTCCTCGGGCAGCATCCCGCCCTCGCCCGAGCAGATCGCCGTGCCCGCCGCCTCGGCGCCCCGGCCGAGCGCGGTCTTGGCCTCCGCCGACAGCGCGCCGAAGCTCATGTCGGACACCAGGACCGGGATCTCCAGGCGCAGCGGACGCACCGCGGCGGGACCGATCGTCACGGCGGTGTCGACGGGCTCGTCGTCGAGCCGGGGGAAGCGGTGCAGCTGCGCGGTGAGTACCTGCAGGTCGTCCCACGACGGGAGGTCGGCGCGTGGCACGCCCATCGCCGCGACCCGCCCGTGCGCGCCCGCCAGCCCGCTGCGGGCCAGGGCGTGGATCTCCGAGACGAACGGTTCCTCCGCGCTGTCCTGGTGCGGGTCGTCGAACAGCCGGTCGTAGGTGGAGACGACTGCCCGCTCGGGCCGCATCGCGCGGTACGCCATCAGGTCCGCCTTGTCGACCAGCACCTCACCGTCGCGCACGTGGCAGGCGAACTTGTAGATCCGCTCGGCCGGGTTGTAGGCCGAGACCCCGGTGTCGAGCCGGTAGTCCCAGCCGTGCACGCCGCAGACCAGGTTCGTGCCCTCCACCCGGCCGTCCGCGAGGAGCGCCCCGCGGTGTGGGCAGCGCCCCTCGAAGACGTGCACCTCCTGGCCCCGCCGCACCAGCACGAGATCGAGGCCGTCGACCGCGGCGTGCGCGGGGGCGTCCTCGGCCAGGTCGTCGAGCCGCGCGACCGGCATCAGGGTTGCGGGGTCCATGTAACGCTCCTCTGGTCGTCGGACACGTACTGCAGGGAACAGTGACCCGCGCCCGGCGCGGCGTTACACGAGGAGGACGAATGGACGAGCAGATCCTGGCCGGCACCCGGCGCTCCCTGCACGCGGTCGCCGAGCTGGTGATCGCGGGCCCGCAGTACCGCGCCGCCGGGACGATCCGGCTGCGGGTCGCCCCCGGCGGGTTCGGCGGGGTCGCGAGCCCGCTTCGCGTGGAGGGCACCCGGCTGGTGTGGGACGGCGGATCTGTGCCGCTGACCGGGACGTGCCGGGAGCTCGCCGGGTCCGCGGGTGTGGACGTCGGCGCCCCGGCCGGGCTGTACACGGACGGGTCCGACGGCGACCCCGACGCCCCGCTGGAGGTCGACGCGGCCGCGGCCGAGCTGCTCGCCGGCTGGTTCGCCCGCGGCGACGCGGCGCTGCGGACGCTCGCCGCGGACGTCGAGCCGGTGATCTGGCCCGAGCACTTCGACCTCGCCGTGACGGTGGACGAGGTGACCTACGGGGTGTCCCCGGGCGACGCGGCCCGCCCGCTGCCCTACGCCTACGTCGGTCCGTGGACGCCCCGGACCGGGACGTTCTGGAACGCGCCGTTCGGGGCGGCCCGCGACGCCGGCGTCCTGCCCGACGCGGACGCCGTCGCGGCGTTCTTCGCCGAGGCGCGCCGGCACCTGTGACCCTCCCGCGCCGCCCGGTCGTGCCCGCGCGGGGGGAGCTGGTCAGCCGGGGGAGGCCGCCGGGCCGACCTTCTCGGCCGCCGCAGGCGAGTCGTCCGGCTACGGTCTCCGTCATGCGTGTACTGGTCACCGGGGGAGCCGGGTTCGTCGGGTCGCACGTCGCCGATCTGCTCGCGGCGACCGGGCACGAGCCGGTGGTGCTCGACGCCCTGTTGCCCGAGGCGCACACGGGCGAGCCGGCCTGGACGTCCGCCCACGAGTTCGTCCATGGCGATGTCGCCGATCCCGATGTCCTCGGGGCGCTGCTGCCCGGCGTGGACGCGGTCTGCCACCAGGCGGCGATGGTCGGCCACGGGGTGGACCCGCTCGACGCGCCGCGCTACGCGGCCCACAACGACCTCGCGACGGCGGTCCTGCTGGCGGAGATGTTCCGCGCCGGGACCGAGCGACTCGTCCTCGCCGGTTCGATGGTCGTCTACGGCGAGGGCCGCTACGAGTGCGCCGAGCACGGCGTGGTGCGCCCGGGGCCGCGCGCGGTCACGGACATCGAGGCAGGGGTCTTCGAGCCCCGGTGCCCGCGCTGCGGCCGCGCGCTGCGGCCGGGGCTGGTGCCCGAGGACGCACCGATGGACCCGCGCAGCACCTACGCGGCGACCAAGCTCGCCCAGGAGCACCTGGCGCGCGCGTGGGCCCGGCAGACGGGCGGGTCGGTGTGGGCCCTGCGCTACCACAACGTGTACGGCCCACGGATGCCCTTCGGGACGCCGTACGCCGGGGTGGCCTCGATCTTCCGGTCGGCGCTGGAGCGCGGCGAGGCCCCGCGGGTCCTGGAGGACGGTCGGCAGCGGCGGGACTTCGTGCACGTCACTGATGTCGCGGCGGCGAACCTCGCCGCGCTCACCGCGCCGGCCGAGGGGTTCGTCGCGGCGAACGTGTGCTCCGGCGAGCCACATACGGTCGGGGAGTTCGCCGGGGAGCTGGCGCGGGTGATGGGCGGTCCGGAGCCGGTGGTGGTGGGTGGTGCCCGGCCGGGCGACGTCCGGCACGTGGTGGCGGACCCGTCGTTCGCCCGTGAACGGCTCGGGTTCCGGGCAGGCATGCGGTTCGCCGACGGGGTGGCCGCGTTCGCCACCGATCCGCTGCGCGCGCCGGTCTCGACCGGGTGAAGCGCAGAGCGGACGTCATCGATCGGTAAGCACCGCGGGGCGAACCGATCGGCCCGGCGGCGGCGAAGATCGGGACATGGACAGTCCTGAGATCATCCTGCCGTGCCTCGACGAGGCCGAGGCGCTGCCCGGGGTGCTGGCCGCTCTCCCGGCGGGCTGGCCGGTGGTCGTGGTCGACAACGGGTCCACCGACGGCACTGCCGCGGTGGCCCGGGCGCACGGGGCCCGGGTGGTGGTGGAACCGCGCCGCGGCTACGGCGCGGCGGTCCACACCGGGCTCGAGAACGCCGGCGCGGAGCTGGTCGCGGTCCTGGACGGTGACGGCTCGCTCGATCCGGCGGTGCTGCCCGCGCTGGCCGAGGAGGTCCGGAGCGGTCGGGCCGATCTGGCGGTCGGCCGGCGCGTGCCGGAGCGCGGGAGCTGGCCCTGGCACGCCCGGGCAGGCAACGCCGTCGTCGCGGCGGAGCTGCGACGAAGGGGGGTCGCGGTCCACGACATCGCCCCCCTTCGGGTCGCCCGGCGTGAGGCCGTGCTCGGGCTCGGGATCACCGACCGCGCGTTCGGCTATCCCCTCGAACTGTTGCTGCGGGCCGGGGCAGCCGGCTGGCGGATCGCCGAACGGCCGGTCCGGTACTCCCGGCGTGCCGGTGGACGCTCGAAGGTGACCGGATCGATGGTGGGTACGGCTCGGGCGGTCCGTGACATGGCGGGACTGCTCCGATGACCCGCGCGGCGCTGGTCGTGCTGGCCAAGGCCCCGGTCCCCGGTCGGGTCAAGACCCGGCTGTGTCCGCCGGCGACCCCCGCGGAGGCGGCGGACGTGGCGGCCGCGGCGTTGCTCGACACCCTCGACGCCGCCGCGGCCGTGCCCGCCACCCGGACGCTCGTCGCGCTCGCCGGCGGGTTGGCCGACGCCGCTCGGCGGACGGAGCTCGGCCGGGCGCTCGGCCGGACCGATCGGACGGCCCAGCGGGGGGACGGGCTCGGGGCCCGGATCGTGGCCGCCCACGCGGACGCCGCCCGCCGGTATCCGGGCCTGCCGTCGTTGCAGGTCGGGATGGACACTCCGCAGGCCACCCCCGCGCTGCTGGCCGACTGTCTGGAGCGGCTGCGGGGTGTCGACGCGGTGCTCGGACCGGCGTGCGACGGCGGCTGGTGGGCACTCGGGCTGCGCGATCCCACCGCCGCCGGGCCGGTCGCGGACGTGCCGATGTCGAAGGCCGACACCGGCGAACGGACGCTGGCGGTGCTGCGCGCCGCGGGACTGCGGGTGGCGTTGCTCCCGGAGCTGCGCGACGTCGACACGGCCGCCGATGCCTGCCGGGTCGCCGCGCAGGTGCCCGGATCGCGGTTCGCGCGAGCCGTGACCGCGGTCGCAGGCTTCCGCGCCGCGGAGCTGCGATGACGGCGGCGGGGTTCGACGCGGTGCTCGCCGGCCGGTCCGGCCATCTCGTGCGCGACGACGGCGTGGTCATCCCCCTCGACGCCGGACGGTGGGGGGCGGTCGCCGACGCCGACGACGCCTGGCTGCTGGATCGGTGTTCCGGTCCGGTCGTCGATCTGGGCTGCGGGCCGGGCAGGCTGGTCGCGGCACTCACCGCCCGCGGGATCACCGCCCTCGGGGTCGACAGCTCGCCCGTCGCCAGGGCACAGTGCCGCCGGCGCGGCGCCCCGATGGTGCGCCGGGACGTCTTCGACCGGCTACCGGGGGAGGGCGGCTGGGCCCATGTGCTGCTTGCCGACGGGAACATCGGTATCGGCGGCGACCCCGTCCGGCTGCTGGCGCGAGCCGCCGACCTCCTTGCTCCCGGCGGCACCGTCCTCGTGGAGACCGGGGGCGATCCCGAGGAGTGCTGGCGAGGCATCGCGCAGGCCACCGGCCCCGGCGGGCACCGCGTGCGCTGGGCCTGCGTGGGAGCGGCAGCACTGCGCGCCCTCGCCCCGGCGGCCGGCCTGAGTGTGACCGCGGTGTCCGATCCGACCGCGAGCAGCCGTGCATTCGCCGAGCTGGCCGCCGGATGACCGCCGGATCAGGCCTGGGCGACGGCCCGGTCGACGGCGGGGCAGGGGAGCTCCAGGGTGAACACGCAGCCGGGCTCCTGGTTGCGGACCGCGAGGGTGCCGCCGTGCGCCTCGGCCAGCGCCCGCGCGATGGCGAGCCCCAGCCCCGCGCCGGAGTCGGGGCCGGGTGTGCGCGCGGAGCCGCCGCGGAAGCCGACGTCGAACACCCGGCCCAGCTCGTCGGCGGGGATCCCGCCGCATCCGTCCCGGACCTGCAGCCGGGCGCGCCCGTCGCCGCCCCCTCCGCTCAGCACCACGGTGCCGCCCGGCGGCGTGTGCTGGACCGCGTTGTCCAGGAGGTTGCGCACGACCCGGGTCAGCTCCGTGTCGCTGCCGAGCACGATCGGCCAGCGGTCCGGGCGTTCGGCGGTGATCGCGACACCGGCGCGACGGGCGGCCGGCGCCTCGGCGGCGACGGCGTCGGACACGACTTCGCCGAGCGCCAGGGGAACGAGGTGCAGTTCCAGGGCCGCGGAGGTGGCGCGGGAGAGCTGGAACAGGTCCTCGACCATCGCGGTCAGGTGGTCGGCCTCACGCCGCAGCCGGGCCAGGTAGTCGGCGACGTCGCTCGGTTCGTGCACCACGCCGTCGGCCAGCGCGTCGGTCATCGCCCGGATCCCGGCGAGAGGGGAGCGCAGGTCGTGGCTCATCCACGCGACCAGCTCCCGACGCGCGGTCTCCGCGCGCCGGACCGCGGCGAGCTCGGCAGCGTCCGCCTCGCGCTGCCACAGCGCCTCGCGGGCGATCCGCCGCCCGAGCCACAGCGCCGTCGGGACCGTGACCAGGGCGACCACGACGCACACCGCCACCGTGCCGACCAGCTGCGGGGTGTACATGAGCCCGCTCAGCCCGATCACCCCGGCGAGCGCCGCGGCCAGGGGGACCAGCGTGAGCGTGATCAGAGCCGCGGCGATCGACCGCCGCCGCACCGCGCGCAGCAGCAGGACACCGAGCGCCGCCACGGGCACAGCGACGAGCAGGGCGAGCGGGGCGGCGTGGGCGAGCTCGGTGAGCATGGTTCAGCTCCCGGGGTCGTATCGGTAGCCGGTGCCCCAGATCGTCGCGATCCGTCGTGGCGTCGTGGGGTCGGCCTCGACCTTCTCGCGCAGCCTGCGCACGTGCACGGTGACGGTGGAGCGGTCCCCGAACTCCCAGCCCCATACCTGCGCGAGCAGCTCCTCGCGGGTGAACGCCCGGCCGGGATGGGCGAGGAGGAACGCCAGCAGGTCGAACTCTCGGGTCGTCAGGGCCAGCGTCCGGCCGTCCAGGGTGGCCTCGCGGGCGGCCGGGTCCACACGCAGGCCGCCGTCGGTGAGGACAGCGGCCGTGGTGGCGCCGGTGGTGCGCCGCAGGATGGAACCGACCCGCAGGACGAGCTCGCGCGGACTGAACGGTTTGGTCAGATAGTCGTCCGCGCCGAGTTCCAGACCGAGCAGCCGGTCGTCCTCCTCGCCGAGGGCGGTGAGCATGACGATCGGTGGGAGGTCGCCGTCGGCGCGCAGCGCGCGGCACACGTCGAGCCCCCCGAGCCCCGGCAGCATCAGGTCCAGCACCACCACGTCCGGCCGGACAGCCCGGGCGGCCTGCAGCGCCCGGTGTCCGTCGGCGACGGCCTGCACGTCGTGGCCCGCGGCGCCGAGGTAGCGGCCGACGACGTCACGGACGGTCTCGTCGTCGTCGACCACCAGGACGTGTGCGCACACACTGCTCACGCTAGCCTCGCCAGTCCGCCGCGCCCGGAACCGTCACCGCTCGGTAATCCCGGATCACGAGAGCCTTACCGATCCGCCGGGACCGGGTCGGGCCGCCCCGGACGGGCCTAGCGTCGGCCGGCATGCGGATCCGCTGGCGCAGCCCCATCCGGGGACCGTGGCTCACCTCGGTCCTCGGCCTGGTCCTGCTCTGCACCTTGCCGGTGGTCATCGTCACCGGCCTCCTCGACTGGATCGCCTACGGCCCGCGGTTCGGCCAGGCCATCCCCGCCGACGTGGGCGGCCTGCACCTGCCGGTGTTCGACTGGCCCACGCGCCCGGCCTGGCTGTTCCGGCTCACCCAGGGCCTGCACGTCGGGCTCGGGATCGTGCTGGTTCCCGTGGTGCTCGCGAAGCTGTGGTCGGTCATCCCGAAGCTGTTCACCGCGCTGCCCCGCAACCCCCTCAAGGCCCTGGAACGCCTCTCCCTGGTCCTGCTCGTCGGCGGGATCCTGTTCGAGATCGTCACGGGTCTGCTGAACATCCAGTACGACTACGTGTTCGGGTTCAGCTTCTACGCCGCGCACTACGTCGGTGCCTGGGTGTTCGTGGCCGGATTCGTGCTGCACGTGGCGCTGAAGCTGCCGGCCATGGTGCGGGGTCTGCGCTCGCGCTCGCTGCGCGCGGAGCTGCGCACCCCGCTCGCCGGCACCCGGCCCGAGCCGCCGGGCGAGCTCGTCGCCCCCGAACCCGACCCACCGACGATGAGCCGCCGCGGCGCCCTCGCGGTCGTCGGCGGCGGAGCACTGCTGCTCGCGGGCCTGACCGTCGGCCAGAGCGTCGACGCGCTGCGTCCGACCGCCCTGTTGCTGCCCCGGGGCCGGACCGCGCCCGGGGAATTCCCGGTCAATCGCACCTTCGTCGCCTCCGGTATCGCACCCGCCGCGATCGGTGAGGCCTGGCGGCTCGACCTCGGCGCCGTGCGCCTCACCCGGGCCGAGCTCGCCGCGTTGCCCCAGCACACCGCGGACCTCCCGATCGCCTGCGTGGAGGGCTGGTCCACCGAGCAGACGTGGACCGGTGTGCGGCTGCGCGACCTCGCGGCGCTCGCCGGGGTGCCGCAGCCGGGCAGCGCGGTCGTGGAGTCGGTCGAGGCCGGGCCCTTCGCCCGGGCCACCCTGACCTCCGCCCAGGTGCTGGATCCGGACTCGCTGCTGGCGCTGCGGGTGAACGGTGCCGACCTGTCCGCCGACCACGGCTTCCCGGCGCGGGTGATCGTGCCGGCCCTGCCCGGTGTGCACTGCACGAAGTGGGTCCGCGCGATCGGGTTCCGGACGTGAGCGCGATGCGGGCAGCGGGCGCGCTCGGTTGCCTGGCCCTGGGCGCCTACGCCGCGACGATCCTGGTGCGGGACCCGACGTTGTGGCCGTCGATCCCCTGGATGCTCGTCTGGTTCGCCGGCGCGCTGCTGCTGCACGATCTCGTGCTGTTCCCGCTCTACGCCGCGGCGGACCGCGTCCTGCGGATGCTCCCGGCCACGCCGGTACCGCTGGTCAACCACGTCCGGCTGCCCCTGCTGGGTGCCGGCCTGACCCTGCTGGTGTACCTGCCCGGCATCGTCCGGCAGGGGGAGCCCACCGCCATCGCCGCCACCGGACTCGGCCAGGAGCCCCATCTGGCCCGCTGGCTCTGGCTCGTGGCCGCGATGGCGGCGGTGTCCGCGCTGGTCTGGGTCGTGCGCGTCACCACACGGTCAGCAGCAGGTGGTTGACGGCCAGTGCCAGCACGGCCTGCGCGGCCAGCCATCGCCGAGGGTGGGGCAGCGCTCCGCAGGCGACGACGACCCAGACCGCGAACGGCAACCAGATCCGTTCCACCTCGGCCTTCGACATCCCGGACAGGTCCGCGAGCAGGATCGCCACCACCGCCGCCAGGACCAGCAGCGCGGCGGCGCGGGGCAGCGTCCGTAGGCGGCGCAGCCCGGCCACCGCAGCGGGGCCGAGGGCGAACGCGACCGCTGCCAGGTTCGCCCACACGAAGTAGGTGTACGGGCGGCTGCGGGCGATGCTGGCCTCGTAGATGACCCGGACGTCGGCGAACCCGTCGAACCACCAGAAGCCCGCGGCGGTGAAGGCAGCAACCACCGCCAGCATCCCGGCGAGGGCGGGGACCAGCACCCGCCACCGGCGGGTGGCCACGAGAACCGCGAGGGGGAGCAGACCACCGAGCACGAGCCCGTAGGAGAGGTAGAGGCAGTAGCCCAGCAGCAGACCGCCGCCCACCGCGAAGGCCGCGGACCGCGGTCCAGAGCGTGCGGTGGCGATCGCGACCAGCGCGACACCCCACGCCAGCCACGCCGCGAACATGCCGTCCGCGGACACCCCGACCCACACGGCTCCCGGGAAGAGCACCACGAACGGGAGGGCCCGGCGGGCCAGGTCCTCCGCCCCCAGCGCCTTCAGCGTCACCGCGATCGCCGCGGCCGTCGACGCACCGGCGAGCATCACCGCGACCCCGGCCGGGCCGCCACCGACGGCCCCGATCCGGTCGAGCCACACGAACAGCAGGAAGGCCCCGGGCGGGTGGCCGCCGACGTGCGTCGTCCAGAACCAGGTCTGGGCCGGGTCCACCTGCGTGGTGAGGATGTGGTCGGAGAACTCCCGGAGCATGCCGGCCACCGACGTCACCCGCGGCAGATCGTGCAGGTACTCCTCGGTGCTGGTCAGCCGCTCGACCACGCCGCGCTGCCAGCCGTCGACAAGGGCGAGGCCGGCGGTCCAGGCGAAGCCCGTGGCCCAGGACAGCCACAGCAGCGGTGCCCAGCGCAGCCGCGCTGCCGGCGCCGGCCCCCACGCGACGACGGCGACGGCCACCGTCACGGCGACCGGGGTGCCGGGCCCGACGTGCGGGAGCCATTCGGCCAGCAACGGTGGCCAGCCCAGGAAGATGTCGACGCCGTCGGCGAGCAGGCGCCGTCCGACGACGGCGGCCGCGGCGACCAGCAGCATCACGACGCCCACGACGACGAGGTCCGTGCGGCCCCGCCGCCGCGCGACCCGGGCGCGGAGGTCGGTCACGACGATCACGCTAGCGGGTCGGCGTGGTTCATCCGGGCGCCGCCGGGGATCCGGAGTCGCCCCGGCACCCAGCTGCGTTGCGAAGGATCAGCCTGACCGCTTGCTCGGTCCCGTTCGTGGAGATGTCGCTCTACCCGCGGCTCCGACGCGACGTGTCTCTCAGCATCTCAGGGGCGCGAGTCGATGATCGTGTCGAGGACCGCCCTGGCGTCGACGGGTGGGGCCGGGCGGGTGCGGCCGGCTGCTCGCGAGCAGGTGCGTCCTCGGACGCAGCCCTGCGCGCGGTCACCTCGCGGGCGAAGTCGTGCCAGTACTGAGCCTCCTGGCTCGTCCGGCGGACGATGGTGTCCGGCGTCGCCTCGGCGGGCCAGAACTGCATGAGGTACCTGTCGGTCGCCCCCTCCTGAAAAAGGGTCCGGTTCTCGACACGCATCTGGTCCGCGCAGTAACGGAGGCGGTAGGTGCCGGGTGGTAGATCCAGCTGGTGGCCCTCGTGCTCTCCCCAGGGGAGCACGATCACGGGCCGGTCGGCCGCGAAGGACACCTCGACGACCTCCTCCCAGTCCGGCACGACCGGCTCGTCGGCGTGCAGCTCGACGGTCAGTGGCACCTCACCGAGAGTCCGGCTCGCCATCAGGAACACCACGCCGGGCACGGCTGCGCCGCACAGCCCGTTGACCTGCCCGGCGAAGCAGTCGTCCATCTCCCAGCCGGGAGCGTCGTCGAGGTCGCCGAGCACGAGGTAGTACTGCCCGTAGTCGACGAACACCCCATCCTGGAACAAGATCTGCACTACTTCAGTATCCGATGATGGCTCGGACCCTCCCGCAGAAGAGATCGGCGACGACCGTCCTCCTCACCGACCCCCACGGTCGCGTCCTCGTGCTCAGGCCCACCTACAAGCTCGGGTGGGAGCTTCCCGGGGGTGCGGTCGAGCTGGGGGAGTCGCCCGCTGCCGCGGGCGTGCGGGAGGTGGCGGAGGAGCTGGGCCTGGCCCTGGCGCTGGGGCGACTCCTGGTCCTCGACTACGTACCCGCGTCGGCGGAGCGCACCGAGGGGCTGATCGTGGTGTTCGACGGCGGGATCGTCGAGGAGTCCGTCGAGCTGACCCTGCCTCCCGACGAGCTGAGTGCGGCGGAGTTCGTCGACGAGGACCGGCTCGAGCGGTACCTCCCGGCGCTGCAGGCGCGGCGTGCGAGGGCGGCGCTCCGGGCCCGCCGCGAGGGCAACGCGGTCTACCTGGAGGACGGCCGGACGGCGGGCGCGGGCGCCGCGCATACCTGACGGTCGCGGCAGCGCTCACACCCTGGTGATCACCGGTGGGGCGCTCGGCCTAACGAATCCCGCGTGCCGTCCGAAATGCAGGTACGAGGACCGTCCCCCGGCTCCTCTTCCTGGTGGAGTCGGGTGGAACGGCCAAGGGGGGACGGACCGTGAGTCGCCAGTACCTGATCGTCCGGCCGCAGGACATGCTCGTCGTCGGGGTGCAGTGGACCGACTTCGAGGGATCCGGCACCGCGCTCGTCGCCGGCGACGGCGCGCGGGTCACGCTGACCTTCCCGCCGCAGACCCTGGGCGAGGAGGTGGAGGGCCCCGGCGGGCCGTTCCGCGGCGCCCGGATCTCCGGGTCCAGCCAGGTGACCTACGCCGTCCCGGCGGGCACTGCGATGACCGTCGACGCCGCCGGGATCATGGCCGCGCTGGCCGGGGCGACCGTCGTGGCAGGCGAGCCCGGCAGCGGGGACCGGTCGACCGCGATCGAGCTGCCGTGGCGGCTGGTCCTCGCCCCGCGCGACGCCGCAGGCAAGGAGGTCGTGGCGCGTGCACCGGGGCTGCCCGTGGCGTCCGGGGCCGGGGTGGTCGGGCTGTGGCACACCCGGTTCGCCGGCTCGACCGCGGTGCCCGGCGACGCCGGCCTGCAGCTCGTGCCGATCGTCGCCCTCGACGACCGCTCCGTGCCGCCGCTGGGCGAGTCCGCGCTCGACGACGACGTCCGCCGCGCGATCGTCGTCGACAGCTCCCCGCCCGGGGCCCTGCCCGCGGCGACGCGGCTCGAGCTCACCACGCTCGGCGGCACGCTCACCGCCCGCGGGAGCTGGTCGGACCTGCTGTGGGAGCACGACACCGTGCTCGGCCGCGACCAGCGCGTCCGCACCGTGACGAAGGGCGTGCTCTACCCGTTCGGCCACCGCGCCGAGCTCACGACCTTCACCGAACGCGTCCTCAACCCGGCCGCGGACCCGGCAACCGCGATCCTGCGCAAGGAGCGGGTCCTCACGATCACCGAGCCGGTGCGCGGCGCGGTGGACGAGAACGACCCCCTCCACCGGCGCTTCCCCTTCGCCGAGGTCGAGGTCCTGCAGCGCACCTACCAGCACCTCGCGCACCAGCCGTTCACCCGGCTCACCCGCCCCCAGCTCCCGCACGGCGAGCTGTCGGACAGGCTCGCGGGGCTCCAGTCGGCGCAGGCCGAGCTGCAGGCCACGCTCGACGACATCCTGTCCCAGGTCCCCGCCACCCTGCAGGCCTACATCGACAGCGGCGCCGGGAGCTCCCAGCGGCTGCTCGACGCCCAGGCCGCCGCCGCGAGCTTCGATCCCGACGGGCTGCAACAGGCCCAGCGCGACATCGACCGCGAGATCGACTTCCAGGAGCGGCTGCTGGAGCCGCAGAAGGGCCCGGACGGCGAGCCGATCCCCGTCGACGAGGGCACGGTCGCCGCCGTCCGCGCGGAGATCGACCGCCTGCTCGGGATGCGGCCGACCAACCAGGCCATCCAGGCCGCGATCGTGGGCAAGCGGAACGCCGACATCGAGCTGACCGCCGCGTCCGATGTCGTGCGGCGCGAGTTCGACGCCATCCCCCGCACCATCGACGCCCTCGCCACCGCCGGCAACCAGACCGCCCTGGACTTCCAGCAGAACCGGCGCGACCAGGACGCGATCCAGGACCAGATCGTGCAGATCACGCAGGCCGTCGCCGTGGCCGTCGATGTGTTCTGCCCGCTCGTGGACTCGGCAGGCGACCCGATCCGCTTCCCGCTGCGGCTGGCAGGCGCCGTCGGTGACCTGCACGTCTCGACGCCGCTGATCTTCGTCAAAGACATCCGGCTGGACGCGCACGGCCCCTTCGTCCCGGCGTTCCACGCACTCACCGACCCGGTGGTCCACGACGCCCTGGCCGCCGCCTACGACCCGCACGTCCCCCTGGCAGGCGAGCGCGTCGACCTCGTCCGCGCGCCGGACCCGCAGCCCAGCGACGTCCACGAGCTGCACGCGATGATCCTGCGGCCCGTGCCCCACGACGGCACCTTCCGCACCGAGCTGCGCCAGGTCCTCGCCGAGCTGCCCGCCCTGCGCGCGCTGCTCCCGGGACAGATCGAGCAGGTCCCGCTGACCTACGCCGCGGAGTTCCTCGACCAGGTGGGCCCGGTCGTCGAGCTGCCGGAGGTCGCCCTCGTCCCGGAGTTCCCGCCCGGTGCCGCCGACCTCCTCGTCGACTTCACCGGGGCACCCGCGCGGGCCGGCGGGCTCGTCTCGCCCAAGTTCGTGGTCGACGGGATCTCGCGGACCCTCGGCCCGGTCCCGACCGGGGCACTGTCCCAGCTCGCAGGCGGGCAGGTGCCCGACCTCGGCAGCGTCTACAAGGACGCGACGCTGCTCGGCTTCGACCTCGGCTCGCTGATCAAGGTCGACGGGCAGGCCGGCATCCCGAACCCGCCGAAGATCGTGCAGAAGACGGTCGGTGGGCAGCCCGGCGTCGAGATGACGTGGACGCTGCCGCTGGGCAGCCACGGCCCGCTGCGAGCCGCGCCGGACAGCACGCTGACCGTGGTGGTCGAGAGCTCGACGGCGCTGTCCACCACCACCGCGACGGTCACGGACGTGACCCTCGCCCTGCCCACCGGCTCGCCGCTGCTCACCCTGCACTTTCGGAAGATCACGTTCCTGCAGGAGCCCGGCCGGATGCCGGACGTGAGCATCGACGGGTTCGGCGTCGACTTCGGCGGGGCGCTGCAGCTGATCCGCACGCTCACCGCCGGCCTCAGTGGGCTGGCCGGGCGCGGGCCGGAGATCTCGAACAAGCCGAACGGCGTCACCGCGAGCTACACGATGACCCTGCCCCAGGTGTCCGCCGGGGTGTTCACCCTGCGGAACGTCGTGGCGCGCGCCGCGATCGAGGTGCCGTTCGACCGCAGGCCGGTCGTGGTGTCGCTGTCCTTCGCCACCCGGGACAACCCGTTCCAGCTGGCGGTGCTCGCCTTCGGCGGCGAGGGCCACATCGAGGCGGACATCGGGCCGACCGGGCTGACCCGGCTCGAGGCCTCGCTCGGGTTCCGGGCGTCGCTCGGCGTCGACTTCGTGGTGGCCTCCGGCGAGGTGCACGCGTCGGGCGGGCTGGTGTTCGCGAAGACCGGCGACACCGTCTCCTTCACCGCCTACCTGGAGTTCGGCGGCAGCCTGAAGATCCTCGGGCTGGTGTCGGTGTCGGTGCAGCTGCGTCTGGAGCTGGAGTACACGACGGGGGGCAACCGGCTCGTCGGCCGGGCGTCCATCGTGGTCACGATCGATCTGACGCTCTACTCCGACGCAGTCCGCATCGACAGCGGCACCTGGGTCATCGCCGGGGACGACGAGCCGGCGCAGCCCGCGATCGGCGCGTTCGCCGCCGGCCCCGATACCGCCCTCGAGGAGTGGCTCCGCTACCGAAAGGCGTTCGCCCCGTCATGAACGACATGCTCTGGGTCGCGGTCCCCGCCGGCTTCGGCCCCGACGGCGCCGCGCGGCTGCGCCTGCTCGTCGTCCCCCGGTTGGACCCGGGCCCGATCGCGGCCGCGGGCCTCGGGCAGTGGCCGCCGCCCGAGCTCGTCTCGGCCACCCTCGCTGTTGGGTTCGCCGCGTCCGCAGCCGATCCGGTGACGGTGGTCGAGGTGGCGCCGCCGCACGTCACGGCGCAGCCCGGGCTCTGGGAGTCCTTCTTCCCGGCCGGCACGGACGCCGCGACCGTCCGCCCGCCGGACCCGGCCCGCGCGCCCAAGCCCGTCGACACCGAGCCGACCACGGCCCGGGCCGAGGCCATCGACGCCACGTTCACCGACGTCGCCGGCACGCCGGTGACCGTCGCGGACCGCACGGCCCTCGACGACACCGTCCGCACCCGGCTCGAGAGCTGGCAGCAGGGACCGGGGGCCACCCCGGCCGGACCCGGTGGGCCGCAGGCGGTGGAACCGGACTTCCACACCACGGTCTCGCTGCTGCGCGAGCACCCGGCGGTGCTGGCCGCGCTCGGCCTCGTCGTCGAGCTCCGGATCCCGGCCCTGCCGGCCGGGCTCACCGGCGGCGGCCTGGTCGAGGTGCGCTGGCCCGGCGCGCCCACGACCCTCCCCGAGATCCGCTCGCCGTGGACGCGGTACGGCGCCACCTTCCGGCCGGCGTCGACACCGACCGTCAGCGACGGGATGGTGACCCTCACCCCGGACGGGCCGCCCGGCCCGACCCCGTGGAGCGTCGTCACGGTCGACGTGACGCGCGGGGCCCGGCTGCTCGACGTCGCCGCGGCCGAGCTGGACGGCCGCCTGCAGGACGGCGAGGCCGCACCGCGGGTCGCGATGCCCGCGCTGCGCACCGCCGGGCTGCAGCTCGTCCGGGCCGACCGGGGCACCGAGTTCACCCGCCGCGCGCAGACCGGGGCCCGCAACGCCGCGCTGTCCACGATGGACGATGCCGAGCTCGACGCGGACGATCTCGTCCTCGGCTACCGGATCGACGTCCGCCCCCGCGGCGGCGACTGGTTCTCCCTGCAGCAGCGCACCGCCGGCTACTCCGTCGGTGGCACCACCATCACCACGCCCCCGGTCGAGGAGGGGCACGTCAAGCCCAACGCCGCGATCGACGACGGCGGCCCGACCCTGCGCGCGGACGAGATCGTCGCCCGCTGGGACGGCTGGAGCCTCGCGGTGGGGCGGCCGGCCTTCACCGGCACCCCGGCCGTGGCCAACCGCGCCGCCGGGCTGCAGTTCGATTTCGACGTACCCGCGGGCACGCTACCGCGGCTGCGCTTCCCGCAGCGCTACGCGCTGCGCGCCCGGGTCGCCGACATGACCGGCGACGGGCTCGGGCTGCGGGATCCCGCGGCCGACCGGTGCGCGACGACCGAGATCGCGTTCGGCCGCTACGAGCCGGTGCCGCCGCCCGCCGTCGAGCTGCCCGAGGGCGCGGACCCGGTCCGGCTGGCCCCCGGCGAGTCCGCGCTGGAGGTGGTGCTGCGCAGCGACAAGGACGTCACGCCCGAGGCGTTCGCCGCCGCCCACCCGGAGTACACCGCCGTGCTGACCCGGACGCTGCGCCCGCCGCACTCGTCACCCACGCTGGCCGAGTACCACGGCGCGCTGGACACCCTCTCGGACGCCGACGCGTTCGCGCTGGTCCGGGGCACCGCGAACGGCGAGCAGCTGCCCGACGCCGCCGGGGGCGGGGTCGCCGCGTTCGTCGTCCCCGAGCCGGGCGGCATCGCCGCGCCGCTCGCATCCCGCGACTGGCCGACCGGCTGGCCGCGGTACGGCACGAAGGGTGTCGCCCTGGCGCCGCGCACCGGCGCCGGGCTTCCGGTGGCGTGGGACGCGGACACGCTCGCGGTCCGGCTCGCCCCCGCGCAGCAGGTGACCGTCGAGCTGTCGACCTATGTGCGCACCGGCTTCCTGGACCACTTCGCCGCGAAGGCGCTGCTCCCGGTCGGGCCGTCGGGCCAGGGCACCGCCGAGGCCGTGGACAGCGGCCGCCACCCACTGCTCACCCCCTCCGTCCCGGTCCGGTTCGTGCACGCGGTGCGTCGCCCGCTGCGTGATCCCGCCGGCGCCGTGACGCCGGTCCGCGACCCCGGCTCGACGTTCGCCCGGCTCGACCCGACGGTCGCCCGGTTCGACGTCGATCCGGACAGCACGATCCGGCTCGACCTGACGGCGGCCTGGTCCGAGCACGTCGACGACGAGGTCCGCCCGGTCACCGGGGCGCCCGTGGACTCCTCGCCAGTGGCCCGCGGCGCCGCCGAGCCGGCCGAGCCACTGATCCACGAGCTCGGCGACACCCGGCACCGCATGATCACCTACACGGCGACCGCGGCGAGCCGCTTCCGCCAGTACTTCGCCGCGGACGAGGACCCGGCCGCGTTCGTCGCCGTCACGCCGTTGGCGCCGGTCAGCGTGCCGAGCACCGCCCGACCCGTGGCGCCCCGGGTGCTGTCGGTGCGGCCGGCGTTCACCTGGTCCGAGGAGGTCCAGGGCACCCGGACGGTCCGTCGCCGCGGCTCCCGGACCCTGCGCGTCGAGCTGGCCCGGCCGTGGTTCGACTCGGGCGAGGGCGAGCAGCTCGCCGTCGTCGTCGCGCCGACGTCGGCCCCGGAGCAGCGGCTGTGGCCGTCGGTCACCCAGTTCGGCCGCGACCCGATCCGCCAGACCCGGGACCTGCACCGCTTCCCCGGCGCGGCGGCCTTCCCGCGGGCCGCGGGTGCCCCCGCCGAGGTGCTGCTCGAGGACGGCGTGACCTCCGTGGTCGCCGTGCCGCACGCCGTCTGGTTCGACGGGACGAGCTGGTTGTGCGACATCGAGATCACCGAAGACGCCCTGGCCGAGTCGTACGGCCCGTTCGTCCAGCTCGCGGTGGCTCGCTACCAGCGCGAGAGCCTCCCGGGGCTCGAGCTCTCCCGCGTGGTCCGCTGCGACCTCGTCACCGTGCTGCCCGACCGGCAGCTGACGGTCGATCGGGCGGGCGCCGCCGTCACCGTCGCACTGTCGGGGGTCGGTCCCGGTGGTCCCGCCGGCAACCGCGTCGACGCCCTGCTCGAGCGCTTCGACGGCCCCACCCCGACCCCCGACGCCCCCATGGCCGAGGCCCCGAACGCCGACGGGGTGCCCACCTGGCAGCCCGCCGGCTCCTCGGCTGCCGGCCCGCCCGGCGTGCCGCTGACGCTGACCGTCCCCGGCCCCGGCACGTTCCGGGTGCGGGTCATGGAGACGGAGCTGGTCGACGAGGTCGACCCGGGCACCCCCGCCGACACCGCCGACCAGCTGCGGAGGCGGGTCGTCTATGCCGATGTGGTCGGGGTCTGAGGGGCCCTCACGCATGAGGCGACCGGCGCCGACGTCCGGGCTCAGCGGTATCGGGCACCGTCGGGGCGGTCCTCACAGGCGCGGTTCGGGCTGAGCGTGATCCCGACCCCGTCGGTACCAGCGGAGCGCTCCGCAGGGTACGGCTCGGGGCACTTGACAGCGCATATGCCGCACGGGGTATATTCCTTGGATGGCATCAACGTTCGAGGTGCTGGCCGAACCGCGGCGTCGCGAGATCCTCGACCTGCTCCGCGTCGGCGAGCGGCCGGTCGGCGAGCTGGTCGAGCTGTTGTCGCTGGCGCAGCCCGCCGTGTCCAAGCACCTGAAGGTCCTGCGCGAGGCCGGGCTGGTCGAAGTCCGCCACGACGCGCAGCGACGGTGGTACCGGCTCCGGCTGGAACCGCTCACCGAGCTGGACGCGTGGCTCGCACCGTACCGCGCGCTGTGGAACTCGAGCCTCGACGCCCTCGAACGTCATCTGGACTCCGACGAAGGGGAATGAACAGTGGACGCGAACCTGGAGACCGTCGGTGGCAACCCGGTGCTGCGATTCGAGCGGCGCCTGGCGCATCCGGTGGCGGACGTGTGGAAGGCCGTGACAGATCCGGCCGAGCTGCGGCATTGGTTCCCGGCCGTGCTCGAGACCGAGCTGAAGATCGGCGCGCCGATCCGGTTCGTCTTTCCCGAGGAGGCGCCGGTCGAGACGACCGGGCATGGCGAGGTCCTGGAGCTGGACCCGCCGAAGGTGTTCGCCTTCCGGTGGAACCACGACGTGCTCCGAATCGAACTCGTGCCCGACGGCGACGGGTGCCTGCTGTACTTCTCGCAGACGCTCGGTGGTGGCGCCATCGGCAGGCTCGCCGCGGGTCGCAACGCGGCGGGCTGGGACCACTGCCTCGCCGCCCTCGCCGCCCAGCTCGACGGTCGCGAGGCCGAGCCGTTCACCGACTGGATCGCGGCGATGGAGCACTACATCGAGCGGTTCGGGCTCGACGAGGGCGAGGTCACCAGGACCGCGGACGGGTTCGAGCTGCATTTCGCGCGTGACCTGGTGTGGAAGCCGGCCGCGGACATCTGGCGCCTGCTCACCGACGACGACTTCGCACCGAAGGAAGCGCCTGCCAGGTCGGAGGAGCCGCGGCTGCTGGCGTACACGTCCGAGGAGGGCACGGTGCGCTGGGAGATCGTCCACGACGCCGAGCTGGGCGCCCGCGTCGAGCTGACGCACAGCGTTCCCGCGGCACTCGCCGATCGCGTCCCGGAGCTGCTCGCTACGTGGCGCACCAGGCTCGACCAGTTGTTCGTCGCCGCACTGAGCCGCTGACCCGTCGAGCCGAACCGGCCGGGTGCGGCTCGTTCGTGGCGAGGCCGTGTGGGCGGGTCTGCGAGTCGCGGCGGGGTCCGAGGGGCGGGCCGTCGCGGTGGTGGGCGTGGACCGCGCCGGCGCCGTGGGCAGACCGGGGCGCCCGCCGGGCGGTCACCGCTGACGGCTTGCTCCTCGGCCGCTCGATTAGGGTCCTCCCATGACCGTCGACCCGGAGGGCCGTGCGCGATCTCTGCGGCGGACGGACAAGGTGTCCGAGGCCGTCGCGAGAGACATCGTCCAGCGGATCTCGGACCAGTCGCTGCGTCCGGGGGACAAGCTCCCGGCCGAGGCGGCGATGATCGCCGGGTACGGGGTCGGTCGCGGCACGCTGCGCGAGGCACTCCGCCTCCTCGAGTCCAACGGGATGATCACCATCAGGCCCGGTCCAGGCGGCGGGCCGCAGGTGCGGGCGGTGACGGCGGAGGACTTCGGCCGCAGCGCGGCACTCTTCTTCACCGCGCGGAGCCTGAGCCTCGACGACCTGATCGAGGCCCGCTCCATCATGGAGCCGCTGGCCGCGCGGCTGGCCGCCGTCCGCCGCGAGCCCGGGCCGGACCTGGACCACCTCCGGCGCAGCGTCGAGCTGGACACCGCGGCCGAGGACCCCGCCTACGCCGAGGCGACGCGGGACTTCCATACCGCGGTGATCCGGTTGTGCGGCAACGGGGTGATCTCCCTGTTCACCGAGTCGCTGGCCACCTTGTTCCACGATCGGGTACGGGGGGTCCACTTCCCGCGGGGCAGGCACCGCCAGACGGTCCGGGAGGCCCACACGACCGTCGCCCAGGCGATCATCGACGGGGCGGCGGACCAAGCGGAGGAGGCGATGCGCGAGCACATGCGGACCTTCGTCGCGTTCGTGAAGAAGTCCCATCCCCAGCTCAAGGACGAGATCATCACCTGGCCGCGCTGACGGTCCGCTCCGAGGCGGTCGCGACCTTCGGTGACGCCGAGCACGAGAGCACGCCGCCGCACTCCCCGACGATCCCCGCCACCCCGGCCGTCCGGGCGGTGACCATCACGGAGTCGCCGTCCGCGCCGTCGACGCCGGTGGGGCCGGAGCCGTCGGCGCCGATGACGTTCACCGTGGTCACGAAGCGTCCTCGTCTCGTCTCGGGGCGGCTCAGACCGACAGCGGGAGCTCGGCCGGCCCGTACAGCGAGAAGTTGGCGGACATCCGCACGGGGCCCCCCAGGGCGAGCCGCGGGTAGCGCTCCAGGATGGTGGTGAGGGCGACCTCGAGCTCGAGCCGGGCCAGGTGCATCCCGATGCAGCCGTGCACCCCGTAGCCGAACCCGAGGTGCTTGCGCGCGTTGCGCCGGGTGATGTCCAGCCGCTCGGCGTCCTCGAAGACCGTCTCGTCGTGGTTCGCCGAGCCGAGCAGGGCCCGGACGGTGGTGCCGGGGGCGATCCGGTGGCCGGCGATCTCGGTCTCCCGGACCGCGACCCGCGGCATCGTGTGCACCGACGTGCAGTACCGCACGAACTCGTCCGAGGCACGCCGCACCTGGGAGAGGTCCTCGCGGAGCAGGGCGAGCTGCTCGGGGTTGCGCAGCAGCGCCACCACCGTGTTGCCCAGCAGGTTGGTCGTGGTCTCGTGGCCCGCGAAGAGCAGCAGCACCCCGAACGAGACGACCTCGTCCTCGGTGAGGTCGCGGTCGCCGCCGCCCCGCACCAGATGGGCGAGCAGGTCGCCGAACTCCGGGTCCTCCCGGCGCAGCGCGATCTGCTCCCGCACGCACTCGCCGAACGCGCGGTACGAGTCGTAGACGGCGCGGTGGTCGGCGAACCGGGTGTAGACGCCCTGGGCCAACGTCTTGGCCCACCGCCGGATCTCGGGACCGCGTTCCACCGGCACGCCGATGAAGGCGCAGATGACGCTCACCGGCAGCTGGTCGCCGAAGGTCGCGACGAAGTCGAACTCGCTGCCGTGGGTCCGGTCGACGTCGTCGAGGAGGTGGTCGACCGCCGCCTGGACCGACGGCCGCAGGGCGGCGACCTCCGACGACACGAAGGACGGATTGACGATCCGGCGCAGCTGGGCGTGCTCCTCGCCGTCCAGCGTCGCGAGCCAGGTGTCCATCTGGGAGCGCACCCACGACACCTTGTCCCGACGTTCGGCGTCCGCGCCCGCCAGGATGCTGTCGGCGTAGGTGCCGCGGTCGAACCGGCTGCTGGACAGAGCCGCGGTGTCCAATAGGACGGCCTTCGCGTCGGCGTGCCGGGCCACGAGGACCTGGGTGCCGGTGTCGAACACCGGCTGTTCGGCGCGTAGCCGGGCGAGCAGCGGGTACGGGTCGGCCAGGATGGTGGGGTCGTTGGCGGTCCATCGGGTGACCAGGTCCGCCAGCTCGGCGCGTTCGTCGGTGATGCTCACGAGCTGCTCCATTCCGGCACGGACGGCGGCGACCAAGCCTCAATCCATGATAATGATAGACATGGCTTGTCCGTTCATTGCAGTCTCTTGAGGCGCCGGTCCCGCGACGCCGACGGGGTGGGCGGGGCCCCGAGAGGTCTCGCCCACCCCGGGCCAGCGACGGTCCGGCGCTCAGAGCTTCCCGATCACCGTCCCGCACAGCGGCGACGCGTTGGGGGCGGGGGTGAAGTGGTCGCCCTCGACGATCGAGATGTAGATGCAGTTGCCCGGGCCGTGGGCGCCCGCGTAGACGCCCTTCTCGGAGAAGGTCCGCGGCCGCGGGTACAGGCCGTCCGCGTCCCAGGTGGTGTCGCGGTTGAGGGCGGCGATGTAGTCCGCCTGCGAGGCGTCGCAGCCCGCGAGCTCGAGGCCGTGCAGGAACAGGTCGGCGGCGAGCCAGCCCTGGTTCTGCGAGAAGGACGGGACCCCGGACTTCGAACCCGCGTACTTCTTGAGGGCGTCGGACTGCGCGCGGGTGGCGGGGGTGTTCAGCTCGGTGGGCGCGGTCGGGGTGACGAACCCGACGCCCGCGGCCGCGGCCAGGGCGGGCGGGCTCTCCAACAGGTCGGCGCCGTAGCCGGTGTTGACCAGCACCGACTTGATCGGCACGCCGGCCTGCCGCAGCCCGGCGACGACGGCGAACGCGGTCTGCGGCGTCACGGGCATGGACAGGACGTCGGCGCCCGAGTCCTTGATGCCCAGCACGACGGCCCCGACGTCGGTCGTGCCGATGGGCAGCTTGACGTTGGTGTAGCCGTCCTGCAGCCCCGCGCCCAGCGCCGACTGACGGGCGCTCTGGGCGGCGTTCGCCGAGCTGGAGGTGTCCACGCCGACCACGGCCACCTTGGTGCCGCCGAGCCCCTTCCAGTACTGGCCGTAGGTACTCGGGACGTTCTTGTAGTCGGTCGCGCCGATCGTGCTGAAGAAGTTGGTGACCGCCGGGTCGATCCACTGCGGGGCGCCGTCGATGGACCCGCCGACCACCGGGGTGCCCTTGGCCTGCGTCGCGAGGTACTGGGAAGCGCCGCTGAGGAAGGAGGTGACCGGCAGCACCGCGTAGACCTTCTCCTGCTGGACGAGCCGCTGCGCCGCCGTCAGCGCCCCCTGCGGGCTCGAGGTGTCATCGCCGGTCACGATCTGGAAGTTCTTGCTCGCGCACTTGCCGCCCGCGGCCTTGTACGCCTGGATCCGGGCCTCGGCCCCGGGCTGGACGCCGACGAACCCAGCGCTGGTCTGTCCGCTGAGCGTGGTCAGGAGCCCGAGCTTGATCGTGTCCCCGGCGGCCTGGCCGCCCCCGCCCCCGCCGCCCCCGCCGCCTCCGCCGCCGCCCCCGCACGCGGTGAGGGCCAATGTCGCCACCGCGACCACCGACAGCGCTACACG
>Ga0068863_100000930_pt1 | contig 29374 bp, 21 predicted proteins | sample KBSSwiS62_FD_66596 | JGI IMG/M metagenome (GOLD analysis project Ga0068863, IMG submission 66596) | Switchgrass rhizosphere microbial communities from Kellogg Biological Station, Michigan, USA - KBS Switchgrass S6-2 | ecosystem: Host-associated > Plants > Roots > Rhizosphere > Soil ... | reverse complement strand
CGTCGCCGGTCGACGAGCGCATGTTGGTGAGCTTCTTCTCCTTGGTGGGGTTGACGTCCATGTCGTCGGCCCGGGAGTTCTCGCCGACGATCATGCCCTCGTAGACGTCGGTCATCGGCGGGACGAACATGGTGCCGCGCTCCTGCAGGTTGAACAGGGCGTAGGCGGTCGTCGGGCCGGAGCGGTCGGCGACCATCGAGCCGGTCGCCCGGGTGCGCAGCTCGCCGAACCAGGGCTCGTAGCCCTCGAAGACGTGGTGCAGCAGACCGGTACCCCGGGTCTCGGTGAGGAACTCGGTACGGAAGCCGATCAGGCCGCGCGCCGGAACCAGGTACTCCAGCCGGATCCAGCCGGTGCCATGGTTGATCATCTGCTCGACCCGACCCTTGCGGACCGCGAGCAGCTGGGTCAGCGTGCCGAGGAACTCCTCGGGCGCGTCGATCGTGAGCCGCTCGACCGGCTCGTGCAGTTTGCCGTCGATCTCCCGGGTGACGACCTGCGGCTTGCCGACGGTGAGCTCGAAGTCGTCGCGGCGCATCAGCTCGACGAGGACCGCCAGCTGCAGCTCGCCCCGGCCCTGGACCTCCCAGGTGTCCGGACGTTCGGTCGGCAGCACCCGGATCGACACGTTGCCGACCAGCTCGGCGTCCAGCCGGGCCTTGACCAGCCGGGCGGTGAGCTTCTTGCCGGACTTCCCGGCCAGCGGGGAGGTGTTGACGCCGATCGTCATGCTGATCGACGGCTCGTCGACGGTGATGACCGGCAGCGGACGCGGGTCCTCCACGTCGGCCAGCGTCTCGCCGATGGTGATGTCCGGGATGCCGGCGACGGCGATGATGTCACCGGGGCCGGCCTCCTCGGCCGGGGAGCGCTCCAGGGCCTGCGTCATCAGCAGCTCGCTGATCTTCACCCGCTCCTGCGTGCCGTCGGCGCGGCAGAGCGTCGCCTGCTGGCCGCGCTTGATCGTGCCGTTGTGCACCCGACACAGCGCGAGCCGGCCCAGGTAGGGCGAGGCGTCCAGGTTGGTGACGAGGGCCTGCAGCGGGGCGCCCTCGAGGTAGGTCGGCGCCGGGATGGTCTCCAGCAGCAGGTCGAACAGCGGCTTGAGGTCCGGGGAGTCCGGGCTCTCGCCGTCGGTGGGGCGGGTCATCGAGGCCCGGCCGGCCTTCGCGTTGCAGTAGACGATCGGGAAGTCGATCTGGTCCTCGTCGGCGTCGAGGTCGAGGAACAGCTCGTAGGTCTCGTCGACGACCTCGGCGATCCGGGCGTCGGAGCGGTCGACCTTGTTGATGACGAGGATGACCGGCAGCCGGGCGGCCAGCGCCTTGCGCAGCACGAACCGGGTCTGCGGCAGCGGCCCCTCGCTCGCGTCGACCAGGAGCAGCACGCCGTCGACCATGGCGAGACCACGCTCGACCTCGCCGCCGAAGTCGGCGTGGCCGGGGGTGTCGATGATGTTGACGGTGGTGTCGCCGTAGCGGACCGCGGTGTTCTTCGCGAGAATGGTGATGCCCTTCTCGCGCTCGAGGTCCATCGAGTCCATCACCCGGTCGGCGAGCTCCTCGTGCGCGGAGAAGGCGCCGGACTGGCGGAGCATCGCGTCGACGAGGGTTGTCTTGCCATGGTCGACGTGGGCGATAATCGCGATGTTGCGCAGGTCGTCGCGGCTACGGACGGCCTCGCTGGTCGCCTGTGCCGAAGTGGGCTGCGTCGAAGTGGGCTGCGTGGTGCTGGTCGGCACGGTGACGGGCTCCGGGGCGGACAGGGGGCGCTCGACCCCGAGATGGGCTTGGCTGGTGGAACGCCCGGATCCGAGGTGACGGGGCGCGTCTTCGCGCGCGAGGCCAGGCGTGCCGACAGCCCGGGCGGCTCCCTCGGTGACACGAATCCGGTGTCGTGGAGATGCGGCGACATGAATCCGGTGCGATGAACCCGGTGTCGTGATCGAGGGTCCGGCTCGGGCGTCGCTCCCATGGTACGGACTCGAACGGCTCGGCCACGCGGAGCGGGGGCGTGCTCGCCTGTTCGCCGACGAGATTTCAACTACAGGCCGCGTCCCGGCGCTCGACGGGACGCGGGGCGGTCAGCTCTCGAAGAGCAGCGGCGCCGGGTCGACCAGGCGGTTGCGCAACGCCTCGACCAGCGGCCGGTCGGCGGGCAGCCAGGGCACGTCGTCCAGTTCGGTGACCGACAGCCAGCGCAGCTCGCCGCCCTCGACGGCGCGCGGGGTCCCGGCCAGCACTCGGCCGAACCACACCCGCAGCCGCCAGCCCGGGCTGGCGAGATCGGTCTGGCCGAGCAGCGGGCCGACCTGGATCGCGACGTCCAGCTCCTCCCGGCATTCGCGGGCCAGGGCGGCGAGCTCGTCCTCCCCCGGCTCGACCTTGCCGCCCGGGAACTCCCACATCCCGGCATAGGCGGGCGGGGAGGTGCGCAGCGCCGCCAGCACATTACGGTTCGCGTCGACCAGGGCGACGGCGACCACCAGTCGGCCGCGGCCGGCCGCCGGGCCGCCGCCGGCGGCGGCCCGGCTCCTGGCGGCGGAGATGGCGCTTCCCCCGACCGCCTCCCCGGAGCGGACCCCCCTCGCGGGCCTGACGAGGCCATGGCCGAGCGCGGCGGCGGGGCCCGGCCCGTGTCGGGCCTCCGGCTCGAGTTCCATGACCGCGGATTTTCCCAGAAAGACGCCGCGCCACGGGTAGACACCCGCCCCCAACGAGGACCAATGGCCCGACGGGGCCGATCGCGGCCGTCAGGGACCGGCCAGTCACAAGGGCGATCGCAAGGGGCGATCCAGGGAGCTCTTCCATCGTCGCGACTGGCCGGCGTCGGACCAGCGAACGTCTCGGTGAGCTGGAAAAGGCGCAGTGGTTACGGTGCAGCCATGTCCGACAAGCCGGAGCCGGCGGGGTCACCGGGGCCCCAGCAGCGCCCGCGGGGGCCGCGGCCGATCCCGGGGCCGTTTCGAACGCCCGCCCCGCGCGAGCCGACGGACCCGGTCGCCACGCCGTCGTCGGTCGTGACGGACAGCAGCGGGTCGGACACCGGTGCGTCGGCCCGGCGGCCCGCTCGCCTGGTCGGCGTGGACGCGGCGCGCGGCGCGGCGCTGATCGGGATGGTCGCCACCCACGTCCTGCCCGAGTTCGGCCCGACCGGGCAGCTGACCTGGGCGTTCCGGATCGCGGCCGGGCGGTCGGCCGCGGCGTTCGCGGTGCTCGCCGGGGTCGGTCTCACCCTCGCGACGGCACGGGCCGCGCGGCCCTGGGCCACGACGCTGGTCCGGGCGGGGTGCATCGGGCTCGTCGGGCTGGTCATCGGTGAGACGGACACCCCGCTCGCCGTGATCCTCCCCTACTACGCGGTGTTCTTCGTGCTCGCGCTGCCGCTGCCGCGGGCGCGGCCCGGTGTGCTGGCCGGCGTCGCCGCGGCGGCGCTGCTCGCCGAACCGTTGCTGAGCCAGCTGATCCGCCCGCACCTGCCGGCGCCGATCATGTCGAACCCGTCCTTCGGGACGCTCGCGGCCGCGCCCGGACGGCTGGCGCTGACCTTCCTGGTGACCGGCTACTACCCGGCGCTGGCCTGGATCGGGTACCTGGCGGTCGGGATGCTCGTCGGCCGGCTCGACCTGCGCTCCGCCCGGGTCGCGGGCTGGCTGCTGGGCGGCGGCGTGGCCGTCGCCGTGGCGGCGAAGGCGCTGTCCTGGCTGCTGCTCGGGCCGCTCGGCGGGCGGGCGGCGATCCTCGCGACGGACACGGTGGTTTCTGGCGTCGGCCCGGTGCCTCCGGGCGAGGTCTCGCGGCTGCTGACGGCCGGGCTCTACGGCAGCACGCCGACCCAGACGTGGTGGTGGCAGGCCGTGGCCTCGCCGCACGCGACCGCCCCGTTGGACCTGCTGCACACGACGGGGACGGCCGTCGCCCTGCTGGGCCTGGCGCTGCTGGCCGCCCGGCTCGGCTCCGACGGCCGCGCCGGCCGCACCCTGCTGTGGCCGCTGGCGGCGCTCGGCTCGATGACCCTCACCTGGTACACCCTGCACGCCTGCCTGATGTCGACCAGCCTGCTGCCGCTCGACCCGCATGTTTCCTACGTCTCGCAGCTCGCCCTGGCGTTGGTCGCAGCCTCCGTATGGCGTCTTACTGGCCGGCGCGGCCCGCTGGAGGCCCTGATCGCCGCCCTGAGCCAGCGCGTCGACTCTCACTGAGCGTCGGACCGCGCTTTCCCGTCAGGCCGGCCTGACGGGTTCCGCCCTGGACAGCTACGGCCGCCGAGTACCTGATGTGGAGCCGGCTGCGCCCGGACCAGCGCGCGCCGCCGTGCGGCGGACCGACGCGACGCTACGGAGCTACCTCGGCAGGGCCATCGACGCCGCCGGCGACCCCCGGCGTCAGACCCGGCCGGCCCGCGGCTCAGACGTTGAAGCGGAAGTCGACGACGTCGCCGTCCGCCATCACGTAGTCCTTGCCCTCGATCCGGACCTTTCCGGCGGCGCGGGCTGCGGCCATCGAGCCGGCGGTCATCAGGTCGTCGTAGGACACGATCTCGGCCTTGATGAAACCGCGCTGGAAGTCGGTGTGGATGACACCCGCGGCCTCCGGCGCCGTGTCACCCTTCCTGATAGTCCACGCCCGTGCCTCCTTCGGCCCGGCTGTGAGATACGTCTGCAGGCCCAGCGTGTGGAAGCCGATCCGGGCCAGCGCCGCGAGGCCGCTCTCGCTCTGCCCCAGCGACGCGAGCAGCTCCGCGGCGTCCTCCTCCGGCAGTTCCAGCAGCTCCGCCTCGACCTTGGCGCACAGCACGACGGCGTCGGCCGGGGCGACCAGGTCGATCAGCTCCTTGTGCCTCGCGTCGTCGGACAGCACGTCCTCGTCGACGTTGAACACGTAGAGGAACGGCTTGGCGGTCAGGAGGAACAGCTCACGCAGCAGCCCCCGGTCGATCGATGGCTCGGCGGACAGCGGCCGTCCCGCGTCGAGCACCTCCCGGGCGGCCTCGACGGCGGCGAGCAGCGCCTGCTTCGACTTGTCCATCCTGGCCTCCTTCGCCAGGCGGGGCAGTCGGTTGTCGATCGTCTGAAGGTCGGCGAGGATGAGCTCGGTGTTGATCGTGGCGATGTCGTCGGCTGGGTCCACGCGGCCCTCGACGTGCACCACGTCCGGGTCGGAGAACACCCGCACCACCTGGCAGACGGCGTCCGACTCCCGGATGTTGGCGAGGAACTTGTTACCCAGTCCCTGGCCCTCCGCCGCGCCCCTGACCAGTCCGGCGATGTCGACGAAGCTCACCGTCGCCGGCACGACGCGCTGGCTGTTGTAGAGCCTGGCCAGCTCGCCGAGCCGCGGGTCCGGCACGCCGACGACGCCCACGTTCGGCTCGATCGTCGCGAAGGGATAGTTGGCCGCCAGCACGTCGTTGCGGGTCAACGCGTTGAAGAGCGTCGACTTGCCGACGTTGGGCAGCCCGACGATGCCGATCGACAGACCCATGCCGCCGAGTCTAAAGGGGGCGGTCGGCCGGAACCGGGCGCTGAGCGCCCTTCGCGGACCTCCCAGATCACGACCTCCGAGATCACAGACCTCCGAGATCACAGACCTCCGAGATCGACTTCGTCGATCCCGCAGGGACCCCGTTCGTCGATCCCGCAGGGACCCCGTTCGTCGATCCCGCAGAAACCCCGGCTCTGGTACGGGCGCGCAGCGCCCTCCCCTGCCTGATCCGCCGGGGTGCTGTTTGACGTTGGCGCTGGCGGGTTCACGGGTTCTTGCCGGGAGTGGGTTTCGCTGAACTGTCGGACGTTGGTGATTGCCTGTGGTCATGGATGCCTCGGGGGTGTTGCTCGCGCTGCTCTGCCTGGTGGCCGGGGCGGGGGTCGGGTATCTGGTGGGTCGGCAGGCGGCTCGGCAGCGGGTGACCGCGGACCTCGCCGGCCTGCGGACCGCGCTGGAGTACGAGCGCAGATCGGCCAGCGAGCGGGTCGGGCTGGTGCGGGACAGCCAGCAGCGGCTCACCGAGTCCTTCGAGGCGCTGTCCGCGCGGGCGCTGGAGGGAGCGAGCCGGCAGTTTCTTCAGCTCGCGTCGGCCCGCTTCGACGAGGCCGGCGTCCGGGCCCGCGGCGACCTGGAGGCCCGCCGAGCGGCTGTCGAGAATCTGGTCACGCCGCTGCGGGAGACCCTGACCCGAATGGAGGAACGCCTCCGCGAGCTGGAGACCGCGCGGACGGAGGCGTACGCGACGCTGGTCGAGCAGGTCCGCTCGGTGCGCGACGCGTCCGACGGGCTGCGCACCCAGACCGCCCAGTTGGTGACGGCGCTGCGCAAACCCCAGGCCCGGGGCGCCTGGGGCGAGTTGCAACTGCGCCGGGTCGCCGAGGTCGCCGGCATGCTGAACCGCTGCGACTTCACCGAGCAGCAGACGATGGCCGGCGACGGCGGCGAGGCGGCGAGGCGGCCCGACCTGATCGTCCAGCTGACCGGCGGGCGCAGCATCGTCGTCGACTCGAAGGTGCCACTGGCGGCGTTCCTCGAGGCGGCAGAGGCCACCGACGACGCGGTCCGGGCCGATCGGCTCGCGGCGCACGCCCGGCACGTGCGCACCCACGTCGATCAGCTCAGTTCCAAGGCGTACTGGCGTCGGCTGGACTCGCCGGAGTTCGTCGTCCTCTTCATCCCGGCCGAGGCCTTCCTCGCTCCTGCGCTCGATCACGACGCGGGGCTTCTCGAGTACGCGGCCGCGCGCAACGTCGTGATCGCCACGCCCACAACGCTGATCGCGCTGCTGCGCACCGTGGCCTATGCCTGGACGCAGGAGGCGCTGACGACCCGGGCCAAGGAGGTGTACGACCTGGGCAAGGAGCTCTACGGCCGGCTCGGGACCCTCGGCGAGCACCTCGACCGGCTGGGAACCTCGCTCGGGCGTGCGGTCGAGAGCTACAACGCGACGGTCGGTTCTCTCGAAAGCCGGGTGCTGGTGCAGGCCCGCCGGCTCGCCGCGCTGGAGGTCGTCGAGGAGGAACTGGCGAGTCCGCGCCCGATTGAGCACGGCGTACGTCCGCTCACCGCCCCCGAGTTGCTCCTCGACGACGCCGGCCAGGCCAGTGCCGACGCGCGAGAGCAGGAGACGTCCAGCTCGCCCGAGCCCGTCACCGGGCCGCCGCGGATCGCGGGGCTCGTGCCGCCGGCTGCGACCGAGGCCGATGGCGACACGTTCACCACCGACGCCGTCGATGCCGACGGGCTGGAAGCCGGAACGATCCAGGCCGGCACGGCCGGTGTCGAGACCACTGCGCGAAGTGTCTGAGGGCGGGCGCCCGGAGCGGAAGAAATAGGGACGGTACGCCCGCGACGTATCGCTCTGACGTTTTCTTAAAGCGGGAGCGGTACGTTGCCCCGGTGAGCTTCCCCGACCGGGAACCCGCGGGCGCGCGGGGCCGTCCCGAGCGCCCGCGCGGGTCCGACCGTGCTCCCCTCGGCGCTCCCCTCGGCCGACGGCGCCCGACCCTGCAGCCGACGACCGTCGTGAGCAACAACCGCCGGGGTCTGTCCGCCTTCGGCGCCGCCCTGATCGTGTTGATCATCAGTGCGGTGGGCGCGGCCGGGGACGTGGCTGTGTTCGACCACCTAGGTTGGATCTTCGGGGTTCTCTTCGTGCTCGCCTGCGTGGCGACCGCGCTGCGCACGCACGTCGACGACCTCGTCGGGGTCGCGATCATGCCGCCGCTGGTCTACGCGGCGATCACAGTCGGCGTCGGAGTCCTGCATCCGGCCTCGGGAAGCGGCGGTGGTCTGCGAACCAAGGCCATCGACATCGGTTCCGAGCTGATCCTGCGCGCCCCGAGCCTGCTGATCGCGGAGATACTGGTCATCCTCATCGCCCTCGTCCGCGCCCGCCGCGCCACGGTCGCGCGCCGCGAGCGTGCCCGCGCTCTGGCGCACCGCGCCCGCCGTGACCGCGACGACTTCTCATGAGGCTGACCGCCCTCTGACGGGCCGGTTCGGCCACGACGTGAGCGCGACCGAACAGACGCACATGGCACTCCCGTGTCCCGCGCCTCGCAACCGGGCCGCTCTCGGCCGGCCGCCGTGTTATCAATTTGTTGTGTGCACGCGGGCCGGAAAACGAATGGGGCTGGCCGCCTGGCTGCGCACCTGTGCCTGCGGTCACACTTCCCTGGCACATCAGCACTATCGGCCTGGCACAGACTGTTCTTTGTGCGAATGTGGCCATTTCTCCCATTTTCGGCGCCGAACGCGACAATAGGCGGTTCAAGGTGCGGGCGCCGCGACGGCACACTCAGAGGCCGCCCCGGCCTCTCCACCGGGACCGGTCGCCGGCCACTGGGTCCGCCGGAGTCCTCGCCGACACCCGCCGTGATCCCTGAGCCGCCCGTCCCCACTGCGCTGCCGGTCCCGGCACCACCTCTGGGCCGGCCCCGATGAACGGCAGGTGGATGCGTGCGGTCGCCGAGGAGAACCCGCTGACAGGCCGGACGGCGAGCCGGGCTCGGCCTCCAGCGCACCGATGTCAGGTCGCGAGTCGAGGTCGCTCACACCCAGGACCACCAGGCGCAGCGAGCACACACCGCCCACTGATCGTAGCGAGTCGCGTTCACATGACTGCGCTCCGAAACAAGGGCCGCAGCTGGGTTGACGCATACCTCACTGCTCCCCAGCGCCAGATCCGGCCGCACCGTCGAGTGCTATCCTAACGGCGCGTCTGACACCGAACCCCGACAAGCCGGGAATGACGGTCAGTAGGCGCACCGGGGGCAGGGCGGGGGCATCGGCGATCTTTGAGGCCGTACATGAATTGCGGTCACCGCGCGGGCGAACGCGTGACCAGGCGCTTCTCGCCATCCTCAGCAAAGTCCAATGCGCGCCGGGACGAGAATGCCGGCGCCGCCGGACCGACCGTCGACCGGCCTCGGCAGCCAAAGGACGGACCAGAACATGCCCGCCGAGGCGCCACACGGGGAATCCAGAGGGGAAGGATTGTGACGGCAGCAGCACGGGACCCGAAAATCAGCATCGTCGTTCCGGCACTGAACGAGGCTCGAAACCTGCCGCACATTTTCAGGATGCTGCCACAAGACGCCGAGATCGTCCTGGTCGGCGGCCGTTCCACGGATGGTACGGAGAACGTGGCACGCTCGCTCCGTCCTGACTGTGTAGTTGTGCACCAGACCAGAAAAGGCAAGGGAAACGCGCTGGCGGCCGGTTTCGCCGCCGCTACGGGCGACATCATCGTGATGCTGGACGCCGACGGATCCGCCGACCCAGCAGAGATCACGGACTTCGTGCGCGTACTTCTCGACGGGGCCGACTTCGCGAAGGGCTCCAGGTTCGTCAGGGGCGGCGGCAGCAGCGACATCACCCGGCTTCGTGCCCGCGGCAACCTGGCCCTCAGCACCCTGGTCAACATCCTGCTACGGCACCGGTTCACGGATCTCTGCTACGGCTACAACGCGTTCTGGTCCTACTGTCTACCGGTACTGGATCTACACCCCGGCGAGCCGAGCGCGGAACCGCAGTGGGGAGACGGCTTCGAAGTCGAGACCCTCATCAACATCCGGGCGGCGCGCGGCGGGCTGAACATTGTCGAAGTGCCGAGCTACGAGCACCTCCGGCTGATGGGCGTCACGAACCTCAACGCGTTCTCCGACGGTATCCGCGTGCTTCGGACCATCTTTGTCGAGGCGTTTCGGCCGCTACCCACACGTCTGATCTGGGAAGCCGCCAACGGCCGGGCCGAACTACGCCGCCGGCTCGCCGCCGGGCACGCACCGAGCGCCGCCGTTCCGCTCAGCGACGCGAGCTGATCCGATCGCGCTGCCCGGCCAGGCCTAGCCGGGCAGCGCGCTTCCCGCGAACGCGGCCGCAGCGCCCACCCGTGGACCGCGCGACCCCCTGCCACATCGCCTGGCCCCGGATCAGCTTGGCGAGGGCGCTCAGCGCCCGGGTCCGGCCGACCGCCCTCTAGAACGGGACGGTCGAGTAAGCCTGCAGCTTGGTGAGCTGGTGCTGGCTGTCGACGCGGCGGATGGTTCCGCTGCGAGAGCGCATGACCAGCGACGAGGTGCTGGCACCGCCCGGGCGGTACCGGACCCCGGCGAGCAGTTCGCCGTCCGTGATGCCGGTGGCCACGAAGAAGACGTTGTCACTGTCGACCAGGTCGCGGGTGGACAGCACCCGGTTGGCGTCGAGCCCGGCGGCCGCGACCTTGGCCCGCTCGACGTCGTCACGCGGCCATAGCCGCCCCTGGATGACGCCGCCGAGGCAGGTCACCGCGCAGGCCGCGATGATCCCCTCTGGGGTCCCGCCGACGCCGAGCAACAGGTCGACACCGGTGTCGGCGGAGGCTGCCATGACGGCGCCCGCGACGTCGCCGTCCGAGATCAGCTTGACGCGCGCCCCGGAGGCCCGGACCTCGTTGACGAGGTCGGCGTGTCGGGGGCGGTCGAGCACGACGACGGTGACGTCCCGCGGATGGATGCCCTTGGCCTTCGCGACAGCCCGTACGTTGTCCTCGACGGAGGCGGTGATGTCCACGACCGCGGCGGCTTCGGGGCCCGTGACGAGTTTTTCCATGTAGAAGCAGACAGTCGCGTCGTACATCGTGCCGCGCTCGCTGACAGCCATGACCGACACGGCGTTGTTCATGCCCTTGGACGTGAGCGTCGTGCCGTCCACCGGGTCGACGGCGACGTCGCACTCCGGGCCTTCGCCGGAGCCGACCTCCTCGCCGTTGAACAGCATCGGGGCCTCGTCCTTCTCGCCCTCGCCGATGACGACGACACCCCGCATCGACACGGTGCCGACCAGGCGGCGCATCGCGTCGACCGCGGCCCCGTCGGCGCCGTTCTTGTCGCCGCGTCCCACCCAGCGCGCGGCGGCGAGGGCAGCGGCCTCGGTGACCCGGACCAGTTCGAGTGCCAGGTTCCGGTCGGGCGCCTGGCCCTGGACGGCGAGCGGTTCGGGGACGGCCCCACTGTCATGTGCCACGGCAGAAGACTAGTGGTCTCGTCCCTCCTCGGCCCGCACTTGTGACGGCCGCCCAATGTCCTTGACCGATACCGCCATGCCCTGCCGCGGCGCCTGGTCGACGGTGCCGGTCCGCGACGGGCGGCCGTCACGCCCCCTCCGCGTGACGGTCGCCCATCCTGCCGGTTGGACGCCCTGGTACCCGCCAGGGTTGCGTCCCCAAACGCAGCAGGTGGCGGGCGCCACGTGCCCGCCCCCGCTGGACACCCAGCTGACCGGGATTATGGAGGGGTGGCACGTACGCGTGGTCAGGAGACCGTCCGGGACATGGTGCTCTCGCTCGCCGTGGTGATGGCGGGTGTGCTCGCCTTCTTCCTCTTCGTGATGCCGAAGGGCCACGGCCAGTCGGTCACGGTCGTCTCCGACGCGTCCGCCTCCGTGCGGTCGTTCGCCCGGCAGGCGCCTTACCAGGTGCTCGCACCGACCGGCCTCGGTCAGAGTCTGTGGAAGCCGACGTCAGTGCGCATGCGGGTCCCCGGCTCGGTCGAGGGAGCCGCGCAGCGCGCGGACCTGACGATCGGCTACGTGATCGATCGCCCCAGCGACCAGACGTACGCCCGCTACGAGGTCACGAACGACCCGAGCGCAGTGCAGCAGCTGCTCGGCAATCGCCCGGTGACCGGCCGGACCACGATCGGTGGCCAGAACTGGGAGATCCGCCGGGACGACTCCGGGCACCTGGCGCTCACCCGCGCTGTCGGCACAGCAACGCTGATCGTCGACGACGGCGCGTCCTCGGGCGGGGCGGACCAGGCCGATCTGGAGGCACTCGCCGCGTCGCTCCGCCCCGTCGCCACCGCCTCGTCCTGACAGGCCGCCTCGTCCTGACAGGCCAGTAGTCAGGCGTTACCGCGCGTCGGAGCAGTGTCCGGGTGCGCGGCGGTGATCCTGGCGCGGGCGCCGTCGAGGAAGTCCTGACAGGTCCGAGCCAGCGCCTCCCCGCGCTCCCAGAGAGCGAGCGACTCCTCCAGGGCGATGCCGCCCGTCTCCAGTCGGCGCACCACTTCCTCCAGCTCGGCGCGGGCGGCCTCGTAGGTGGTCGGCGCCGGCCGCGCAGCAGTCGGCTCGGTCATGCGGTCGGCTCACTCATGGCAGCGCTCCCTGGGACTCGGGACGGTCTACTGATCGAGGTCTGGCCGGCCACTGCCGGCGCGGCGGCGGACTCGGTCGCGGCGGTGGAACCGACGGGCTCGGCCGGCTCATCGTCTGTCGCGGTTTCGGCCACCGTCGCGACGAACGAGCCGTCGGCGACCCGGACGTGCAGCCTCTGGCGGGCCGCCAGAACCGCGGGGTCGCGCACGACGGCGCCGCTCGACGCCTCCTGGACGAGCGCGTAGCCGCGGTCGAGCGTCGCCGCCGGCGACAGCGCCCGCAGCCGGGCGCTCGCGTGTGTCACCTCGCGTTCGGCGAGGTCGACGGCGTGGGTGACGCACCGGAAGGCCCGCCGGGCCAGGGCGTCCACCGCCTCCGAGCGGCGGTCCAGGTCACGCAGCGGAGCGGCGAGCACCGGCCGGCCGCGCAGGTGCTCCAGTGCATGGGTCTCGCGCTCCAGCCGGTGCTCGACGACGCGGCGGGCCCGGCCGCGCAGCTGCGCGACCAGCGCGGCCTGCTCCCCGACGTCGGGGACGACCTTCTTGGCCGCGTCGGTCGGGGTGGAGGCACGGACGTCGGCGACGAAGTCCAACAGCGGGCTGTCCTGCTCGTGTCCGATCGCCGACACCACCGGGGTGCGGGCGGCCGCGACCGCCCGCAGCAGCGCCTCGTCGGAGAACGGCAGCAGGTCCTCCAGCGAGCCACCGCCCCGGGCGATGACGATGACCTGGACCTCGCGGTCGGCGTCCAGCTCGCGCAGGGCGTCGATGACCTGGCCGGCGGCCAGCGGCCCTTGGACGGCGACCTCACGCGTAACGATCCGGACCGCGGGCCAGCGCCGCCGCGCGTTCTCGACGACGTCCCGTTCGGCGGCGCTCGCCCGGCCGGTGATCAGCCCGACGGCCCGCGGCAGGAACGGCGGCCGGCGCTTGCGGGACGCGGCGAACAGCCCCTCGGCCGCGAGCACCTGGCGCAGCGCCTCCAGCCGGGCAAGCAGCGCGCCGACACCCACCGGGCGGATCTCGAAGACCTGCAGCGCCAGCGTTCCTCGCCCCGGGTGGAAGGACGGCTTGGCCCAGACCACCACCCGGGCACCGTCGGCCAGGGCCGGCCCGACGGCGTCGAGCACCGACCGGGCGCAGGTCAGCCGCAGCGAGACGTCCGCCACCGGGTCGCGCAGCGTCAGGAACACGGTGTTCATCGCCGGCCGGCGGGAGATCTCCGTGACCTGGCCCTCGACCCAGACCCGGCCGAGCCGGTCGATCCACTCCCCGACCGCGCGCGAGACCGTCCGCACCGGCAGCGGCTGTTCGGGGGTCGAGGTCATCGTCACCTCTGCACCGTAGGGCAGCGGCGGCGATCGACGTGCCCACCGCCCCCTGTGATCGACATCCGCCCTGACATCTGGTCCGCCGCGTCATCAAGCCGACGGTTCGGACCGGGACGCTGCGTGGGACGGAGCGCGTCAACGTGTGACGCACCGACGGCGGGTCTTCCCGCCGGGCCGGGGCCGCGTAGACTCCCGAGACATGGGGCGGGTCCTTTTGGCCAAGCCGCGCGGCTACTGCGCCGGTGTCGATCGAGCGGTTCAGACCGTGGAGAAGGCACTGGAGGTGTATGGCGTTCCGGTATACGTGCGTAAGCAGATCGTGCACAACGCCCACGTCGTGAAGACGTTGGAGGCGAAGGGCGCGATCTTCGTCGAGGAGACGGAAGAGGTGCCGCACGGCGCCACCGTCGTGTTCTCCGCGCACGGGGTGGCACCCACCGTGCACGATGAGGCGGCGGAGCGGCGGCTGCGCACCATCGACGCCACCTGCCCGCTGGTGACCAAGGTGCACTCCGAGGCGCGCCGGTTCGCCCGCGAGGACTACGACATCCTGCTCATAGGCCATGAGGGTCATGAGGAGGTCGTCGGGACCACCGGGCAGGCGCCGGACCGGATCCATCTGGTGGACGGTCCCGAGGACGCGGCCGGGGTGAAAGTGCGGGACCCGAAGCGGGTCGCCTACCTGTCCCAGACGACGCTGTCGGTCGACGAGACGATGACCACCGTCGACGCGCTGCGCGAGCGGTTCCCGCACCTGACGGGCCCGCCGAACTCGGACATCTGCTACGCGACCCAGAACCGCCAGGTGGCGGTGAAGGAGATCGCGAACGCGGTCGACCTGATCCTCGTCGTCGGGTCGCCGAACTCCTCGAACTCGGTCCGCCTCGTCGAGGTCGCGCTCGACGCCGGCGCCCCGGCCGCCTACCTCGTGGACAACTGCGAGCAGGTCAAGGCCGAGTGGCTGGAGGGCGTCGAGACCGTCGGTGTCACCAGCGGCGCCTCGGTGCCGGAGGAGCTCGTCACCGAGCTGATGTCGTGGCTGGCGGCCCGCGGGTTCAACGACGTCGAGGAGGTCACCTCGACGGAGGAGCACCTGCTTTTCGCCCTCCCGCCGGAGCTGCGCCGTGACATGCGAACCAAGGAACGCGCCAGCAGCTGAGCCGAGAACCTGACAGGGCCGCGCCTCGTGCGCGGCCTTTGTCGTTGCGGGCAGCCTTTTGTCATTGCGGGCAGCCGCTGTCGTTGCGGGCAGCCGCCGACCCTAGCGGCGCTCCACCCGGCGCTCCACCCGACTCGGAGGCTGACGAAAGCCGCGAAGGCCGCCACACGCGGCTCCGGCGCACCGCCGCCAGTCGTTAGCCTGCGAGGAGCGCCACCGGCCGCGTGTGCCGCCGTGCCCCGGCCGTGCGGTCCCGGCGTGCCCTGAGTGCAGGAGGACGCGAGCGGAGGTCCCATGCGAGGAACGAGCATGGGGCCGTAGCTCGCGGCCGACGAAGCGAAGCAGGTGCTCTGAGGCGCACGGCGCCGCCAGCCGAGCACCTCGACGCCCGCCTGCCCGAAGATGACCGGTGGCAGCATCTTCAGGACGACGCGCCGGTCCAGGACGAGGAGTAGCAGGACATGACCGAGCAGGAGTACCGGATCGAGCACGACAGCATGGGGGACGTGCGGGTCCCGGCCAGCGCGAAGTGGCGGGCGCAGACCCAGCGCGCGGTTGAGAACTTCCCGGTTTCCGGAATGACCATCTCCCGCGCGCACATCCAGGCCCTTGCCCGGATCAAGGCGGCGGCCGCGGCCGTGAACGCCAAGCTCGGCGTGCTGGACGGCGAGATCGCCGAGGCCATCGTCTCGGCTGCCGGCGAGGTCGCCAGGGGCGACTGGGACGACCAGTTCCCGCTGGACGTGTTCCAGACCGGCAGCGGGACGTCGTCGAACATGAACACCAACGAGGTCATCGCGACGCTCGCGACGGAGCGGCTGGGCCGCCCGGTGCACCCGAACGACCACGTGAACTGCTCGCAGTCGTCGAACGACGTCTTCCCGTCCTCGATCCACATTGCCGCGACGCAGGGCATCGTCACCGAGCTGATCCCGGCGCTTGAGCACCTGGCCGCCTCGCTGTCGCGCAAGAGCGAGCAGTTCGCCGACGTCGTGAAGTCCGGCCGGACGCACCTGATGGACGCCACACCGGTCACGCTCGGCCAGGAGTTCGGCGGCTACGCGGCGGCGGTCAACCTCGGCATCGAGCGGCTGAACGCGGCGCTGCCCCGGATCGGCGAGCTCCCGCTGGGCGGCACCGCGGTCGGCACCGGGATCAACACGCCGCCCGGGTTCTCCGCGACCGTGATCTCGGAGCTGGCGTCCAGCACCGGCCTGCCGCTGACCGAGGCGCGCAACCACTTCGAGGCGCAGGCGTCCCGGGACGGGCTGGTCGAGGCGTCCGGCGTGCTGCGGGTCATCGCGCTGTCGCTCTACAAGATCTCCAACGACCTCCGGTGGGCGTCGTCCGGGCCGCGCGCCGGCCTCGGCGAGATCCACCTGCCCGACCTGCAGCCCGGCTCGTCGATCATGCCAGGCAAGGTCAACCCGGTCATTCCGGAGGCGGTCTGCCAGGTGGTCGCCCAGGTCGTCGGGAACGACGCGGCAGTCGCGTTCGGCGGCTCGGCGGGCAACTTCGAGCTGAACGTGATGCTCCCGGTGATCGCCCGTAACCTGCTGGAGTCGATCCACATCCTGTCCACGATCAGCCGGCTGTTCGCGGACCGCTGCATCGACGGCATCGAGGCGAACGTGGAGCGCTGCCGGCGGTACGCGGAGTCCTCGCCGTCGATCGTCACCCCGCTGAACAAGTACATCGGCTACGAGGAGGCGGCGAAGGTCGCCAAGCTGTCGCTGGCCGAGGAGAAGACGATCCGCGAGGTCGTGCTGGAGCGCGGCTACGTCGAGGACGGCAAGCTCACCCTGGAGCAGCTGGACGCCGCCCTGGACGTCCTGTCGATGACCCACCCGTAGGGCGGTCGGCCGGAACCGGGCGCTTAGCGCCCTTCGCAGACCTCCCAGATCGGCTCCGCCGATCCGGCAGGGACCCCGGCTCCGCCTGTCGGACGCTTCGCGTCCTCCCTGCGCTGAACGGGGCGGATCATTGAAACCGAGGCTGGCGCGGTGCGAGGTCGGGGTCCTGGTCGGGTTGCGAGGTCTGGTTACGGATGCGGCGTTCGCGGGGCGGCGGCCGGCCGGTTCGGCCGGCCGCCGCCCCGCGTTCGGATATCGACTCACCCACCATCAGGCCGCCGGCTTGCGGCGTTCTCGGAACCAGGTCGAAAAAAGCGGGTAACAGAACGTCATCGGCCGCAATGCCCCCTGTCTATGCAGATACCCTCAATGCGCAGGCTCTCCGACCGAACGGCCGGGGCGGGTCCGGCGACACAGGTACTCTGCACCGCTTCAGCAGGAGCGGCTGGTGCAGCTTTTCAGCAAGAGCGGCTGGCGACACAGCAGGGGGAGCCCGCGTGTACGACTACGACGTACTGGTGATCGGGTCCGGGCCGGGCGGCCAGAAGGCCGCGATCGCCGCCGCCAAGCTCGGACGCCGGGTGGCCATCGTGGACCGCCGCGACATGATGGGCGGCGTCTGCATCAACACCGGGACCATCCCGTCCAAGACGCTGCGCGAGGCCGTTCTCTATCTCACTGGTCTGTCCCAGCGGGAGATGTACGGGCAGAGCTACCGAGTCAAGGACGACATCACCGTCGCCGACCTGACGACCAGGACCCAGCACGTCATCAGCCGCGAGATCGACGTCATCCGCAGCCAGCTGAGCCGCAACCACGTGTCGATCCTCACCGGCACCGCCGCGTTCGTCGATCCGCACACGATCTCCGTCACCGGCGCCTTCGGCGACGAGGGCCGGCACGTCACGGCGGAGAAGGTCATCGTCGCGACCGGCACCCGCCCGGCCCGGCCCGACTCGGTCGACTTCGACGGCCGGACCGTCGTCGACAGCGACCAGATTCTCAGCCTCGCGAAGCTGCCCGCCTCGATGGTCGTCGTCGGCGCCGGCGTCATCGGGATCGAGTACGCGTCGATGTTCGCGGCGCTCGGGACGAAGGTGACCGTCGTCGAGCGCCGGGACCGGATGCTGGACTTCTGCGACCTGGAGATCGTCGAGGCGCTCAAATACCACCTGCGCGACCTGGCGGTCACCTTCCGGTTCCGCGAGTCGGTAGTCTCGGTGGAACGGCACAACGGGGGAACGCTCACCCTGCTCGAAAGCGGGAAGAAGATCCCGGCCGACACGGTGATGTACTCCGCCGGCAGGCAGGGTCTCACCGACAACATCGGTCTGGAGAGGGCCGGCCTGGCCGCCGACAACCGCGGCCGGATCAAGGTGGGCTCGGACTTCCGCACCGAGGTCGACCACATCTACGCGGTCGGTGACGTGATTGGATTCCCCGCGCTCGCCGCGACGTCGATGGAGCAGGGCCGGCTCGCGGCCTACTCCGCGTGCGGCGAGGAGGTGCACGCGATGCGCGCCGAGCTGATGCCGATCGGGATCTACACCATTCCCGAGATCTCCTACGTCGGGAAGACCGAGGACGAGCTGACCGAGGGCTCCATCCCGTTCGAGGTGGGCATCGCCAGGTACCGGGAGCTGGCCCGCGGCCAGATCGTCGGTGACTCCTACGGAATGCTCAAGCTGCTGGTGAGCCCCGAGGACCGCAAGCTGCTCGGCGTCCACGTCTTCGGCACGGGCGCCACCGAGATCGTGCACATCGGCCAGACCCTGATGGGCTGCGGCGGCACCATCGACTATCTCGTCGACAGCGTCTTCAACTACCCGACGCTCGCTGAGTCGTACAAGGTCGCGGCGCTGGACGCCATGAACAAGATGCGCGCGGTGGCCCGCTTCAGCGGCTGATCGGCGGCCAGCCCGCCGCCGGGCAGCCACGGCAGCGAGCCTCGAAAGGCGTGCCGCCTTGCCAGACGGAGATCGGGCCGACGGTCATCGTCTGTGGGAACGGCGTGTTGGTAGGGTCGCCCGCGCCGATGGCCAGGTTCAGGACGAGGTTCTGGGGCTTGCCGAAGGGCCAGTCCCAGCCAGCCGTCTGCGCGTCCTGCGCCCAGTACGCCGCGTGCTCCACCCGGTCGATGTAGAACCGCACGGTCTGGCTGTCGAAGTACACGCCATAGGTGTGGGGGCGAGCCCGCAGGTCCTTGCCCAGGTCGGTGGAACCACCGGCGTCACCCCAGCCGAAGCCCACCAGCTTCGTCAGGTCGCCCGCGTCGGCCATGTGGGCGGCCGTGTGCACCCAGGTAGTGTCAGCGCCCGCCACCTCCATCACGTCCAGCTCCCCGGCGGCCGGCCAGCCGACCTGCGGCAGGTCGTTCCCGATCATCCAGAACGCGGACCAGACACCGGCGCCGACCGGGACGTCGATGGTCGACTCGACATACGAGCCCGGCTGGATGGCGACCTTGCCCTTGGTGTTGATCCGGGCACTCGTGTAGCGGCTACGAGTACCGCCCGCGCCGGTCTGGCCCTCTCGCCTGGCGGTGATAACCAGATGACCGGCACCGTCCAGCTGCGCGTTCGAGACGCTCGTCGTGTACGTCTCCAGCTCTCCGTTGCCCCACCCGCCGCCGCCGACGTCGTGGTTCCACTGCCCCCGGTCTGGCGGGCTGCCGGCGGGACCGTCGAAGGAGATCACATGGGCGGGCGGCCCGTCCACGTGAGGCACCGCCGCGACGTCCACCGGGCGAACACTCGCACCCGTCAGCTGGTAGTGGAAAGCCCGGTCCGCGGGTAGTTGTACGTACAGGCAGGTGTCCTTGCCGCCGTACGCGGTGGCGACGAACGTGCGGGAGACCAGGTGCCAGCCGGTGTCCTGGTAGGCCAGATCCGCGCTCGCCGTCGTCGGCCGGGCGCTGTAGTTCTGGTTGGCGAGCACGACGACCAGGTCATCGTCCGAACCGGTCACGTCCCGCGCCCACAGCTGCATCCGGTAGGTCTGCCCGATCTGGAAGTACGTCGCTGGCTCGTTCAGGGCGATCAGCGCCATCGCCCAGTGTCCGGAACCGCTCGTCGCCGCCAGGTCCGCGGCAGTCGCGACACCGGCCGGGGAGCGCAGGCCGACCACCCGCGTCAACGAGATGTGTCCCCCGTCGGATGCCACCCGCCAGCCGGTGAGGTCGGAGCTGACCGACCCGTTGAGAACGGCGTCGCCGCCGGTTTGGGGCGCCGATTCGCTGGCCGTCATCCTGGCGGAGTCGGACCCCTGCTCCAGGCGAGAACAGCTCGCTTCGGTGAAAACCGCCGCTACGAGCACGATCAGGGCCGCGAGGATGATCATTCGGCTTCGCCGTCGCGGCCCCAGCCGCGAACGGTTCGGCCGGTCCCGTACCGCGCTGGACGTCTCCCGCGCGCGGCTCGCCGGCGCGTCGCCATCCGCGGCATCCGCCGCGGGACGCTTCGCGCCACCAACCATGACCCCTCCCCAGCATCACCCCCCGAGATCCGGGATCAGACAATGCCACGTGGGTCCTATGGCGGCTGCCGTACCCCGCACGATGCGACGCTCGGCACCGAGTTGCTAACCGTCGGCGAGAGGACCGACGTGGGCAGGTGACCGCCTTCGAACCCGAAGCTGGCCGAGTCCCGCCGCGCCGCGTGGACCGCCAGGAGGGCTCAGTACCACCCGCTGCCACTCCGTCGGCCGCGTACTCCGGCCCCGCTCTCGCTACGCTCCGGCGAGACCTCCGCACGCCGCCTCCTGCGTGTCAGTACCACCCGCTGCCACTCCGTCGGCCGCGCGTCAGGGCACCGGGAAGGCTCAGGCCGCCGGGACGGTGGACCAGGCCAGGCGGGACAGGCCGGAGATGGTGTTGATGCCGATCTGCTCGGTCGCGCTGTCGCGGGTGTAGACCGCCATGACGTAGTCCCTGCCCGCCCCGTGCACGTGGGCGAGGCTGTTGACGACCCAGCCGGGGCCGTGCGGCAGCCAGCCGTTCTTGAGCTGGACGGAGACGCCCGACGGCACGCCCGCGGTCAGGCCCCAGCGCTGCGACGGGATCACCGTGTTCAGCAGGCTGGTCGCGGTGGCCCTGGCGTTCGCCGAGAGGAACGGCCCGGGGTAGGAGACCGCGCGCAGCACCTTGAGCTGGTCGGTGGCCGTGGTCTGCGTCAGGCCCCAGTACCCGCCCGATCCCGCCGTCGTCGCGGTCATACCCAGGGCCCGGTAGAAGGTGTTCATCCCGGCGGTCCCGCCGGCTGCCCGCCACAGCGCGCTCGCCGCGCCGTTGTCGCTGATGGAAATCATCGGTTTGGCCTGGGCGAGTTGCCAGGCGGACAGCTTCCCGTTGGTTCCAGTCTTCGAGAGAAGGTCGGTGAGAATGTCGAGCTTGACCGTGCTGGCGGTCTCCCACCCGGAGCGCGGCGCTTTCGTCACGGAGACGATCCGGCCACTGATTTTGTCATACAGCGCGACGCTGACCGAGCCCGGCCGGCCGGCGAGGTATGACCTCCAGGAAGCGGCCAGGGCGGCGGTGAAGGTCGCACTCGGGCTGGTCGCCGCCAGCGAGGCGGACGCGGTGGTCGCGCGCGCCGCCCCAGCCAGCGCCGAGGTGCTCCCCGTCGGGACGGCCGCCCCGGTCGTCGACGGGGCAGGAGTGGCCCTCAGCGCGGCGGGAACGGCGTAGGCCCGCGCCGTGGTCGTGCCGGCCGAGGCGGCGGTGGCGCAGGAGGCCAGGCCCACCGTCGTGACGGTGATGCCGGCGCCGATCGTCAGCGCGATCCGCCGGGAGCGGGGACGAACCGGCCCGGGCGAGCGGTCAGAAGAGCCAGAACGGCAGTAGGAGAGCGCCATGGCCATGTTTGTATGGCCGTTGTTCTCCTATTGATATTTGCGCAAGGTTACGATTTCCGAAAATACATGTCACAATCCGTGGTGAACCTTCGCCGGAGCGCATTTTCGCCCGATTAAATCCGGCCCAATCAGACCGAAAGCAAGCGCACACAGCACTGAGTTCTTAACAACCGGATCCTTTGTCCGCGCCCGCTCTCAGATCATCGTGGGCTGACGCGGGCGGAACCGGGGGCGATGCCCGCGTCAGCCGTCCGACGACGGCCGCTCTGCCCCCGCCGGAGTGGGGGACGCCGCCTGGATGGCGGCGGCGCGCGCGAGGCGACGGGCGATCGAACGGATGGCGGGCTTGAGGGCGAGGCACAGCAGCCGGCCGGTGCCCCGGTAGGCCGGGACGAAGGTCGCCCGCCAGGTGATCCGTGTGCCGCCCCCGGGCAGCGGGTCGAGATCGACGGTGCCCAGATAGTCGCGGACCGGCACCCCCGAGACGACTGTGTAGGCAAGTCGCCGTGGCGGGGAGAACTCGACGATCTCCTCGCGCATGATCATCGGTCGCCGCCCCAGCTCGCGCACCGCGCCAACGCCCCCAGGCGCGGGGGTTCCGGTGCGGTGCCAGCGCGAGCGGGGCACCAGCGGCCCGGCCCAGGACGCCCAGCCGCCGCCGTCGGCAAGCAGCGCGAAGACAGCGTCCACCGGCGCCGCCGACTCGACGACGAGGTCGAACGACTCCCCGCCGCCAGCTGCCGCCCTGGCCGCGCCTGCCGGACCGGTCTCGTCGTCCGGGGCGTGCCCGCCCGCGGCGCCGTCTTGCGTCATCGCCTGAACCTCCCACCTCGGCCGGTGAGCGCCCGGCGTGCAGCCCGCCCCCCGCGACCATCGCGGGGTCCGCACCCCGGGAGCTTCGCCGGAGCTTCTCCCCATTCTTCCAGATACGTCGTCCACAGGAAGCCCGCGCAGCGCGGCGCCCGGGGACGCGCCGCCGACGCCCGGCAGGTGAAGGAGGTACCGGAAGTCGTAGGGACGAAGAAGGCTAATTCTCACCTCGCGCCCGGCAACGGAAGGTGGAGCCGCTTGCGGATCTCCGATCGAACCGCGGCGACCGGCTGGCTGGCGTCGACGACGGCCACGTACTCCTTGCGCTGGAAGATCTCCAGCACCGGCCGGGTCTTGGCGTGATACTCGCGCAGCCGCACGGCGAGCGCCTCCGGGTTGTCGTCCGGCCGAGTCACCAGCGTCCCGCCGCACACGTCGCAGACGTCCGGCTGGTTCGGCCGGCTGGCGATCAGGTTGTAGTCGAGCCCACACCGCGAGCACAGCCGCCGCGCGAGCACCCGGCGCACCACCTCGTCGTCCGCCAGGTCAAGGTAGATGACACCGTCGATGTCGTAGCTCTCCAGGAAGAACTCCGCCTGCCGCGCGTTGCGCGGGAAGCCGTCGATGACGAACCCGTAGTTCCAGTCATGGCCGCCCAGGCGCTCGCGCACGACCCGCTCGACGAGCTCGTCCTCGACCAGCTGCCCGCTGTCCACCGCGCGCCGCACCTGCGCGCCGATCTTCGTGTGGTTCTGGACGTTCCACCGGAAGATGTCGCCGACGTTGATGTGGACGAGGTCCAGATCGGCGGACAGCAACCGCGCCTGCGTCCCCTTCCCGCTGCCCTGAACACCCATGATCACATACTTGCGCATCGCCGCACTCCCTGCTTCCCGGGCTTCCAGTGCCCACGGAGCCGCTCGCCGAACGGAGGTCAGGTGCTTCGTCGGACCGGCCGCCGGCCAGCCCGCGGGTCGTGGTCAGCTGACGGTGTAGCGGCACGGGACCCAGGTCTGGCTGTCGAGCGGCGGGCGCTGGTAGGAGCGCTGCTGGCGGGGCGGCAGCGCCACCGGTGGCCGCGGGACCTCCGCATAGGGCACCTGGGCCAGCAGGTGGGCGATGAGGTTCAGCCGGGCCGACCGCTTGTCGTCCGCGTCCACGACGTACCAGGGCGCTTCGCGCAGGTCGGTGTACGCGAACATCTCGTCCTTCGCCTCGGCGTAGTCCACCCAGTGCGCGCGGGCCTGCAGATCCATCTCGGACAGCTTCCAGCGCTTGGCCGGATCCTTCATCCGGGCGTGGAACCGGCGTTCCTGCTCCTCGTCGCTGACCGACAGCCAGTACTTCAGCAGCAGGATTCCGGACCGGACCCAGGCTCGTTCCAGCTGGGGGCAGGTACGCAGGAAGTCCTCGTACTCCGCGTCGGTGCAGAAGCCCATCACGCGCTCGACGCCGGCGCGGTTGTACCAGCTGCGGTCGAAGAACACGATCTCGCCGGCGGCGGGCAGATGGCCCACATACCGCTGGAAGTACCACTGGGACCGTTCCCGCTCGGTGGGGGTCGTCAGCGCGACGACCCGGTAGTGCCGCGGGTTCAGGCGCTCGGTGATCCGTTTGATCATGCCGCCCTTGCCCGCGGTGTCCCGGCCCTCGAACACCACCATCACACGCTGGCCGGAATGCACGATCCACTCCTGCATCCGCACCAGTTCGACCTGGAGCCGGGTGAGCTCGGCCTCGGCGTCCGCCCTGGACAACCGAGCCGGCGTCCCGGCCGGGTCAGCCGGCTGGTCCCCCTTGTCGTCGCGCACTGTCAGTCCTCGTCTCTCCCCGGGCCAGGTCTCGTCGGCGGTGCGATCTTCTGACGGGCGCGGCCGCTCACCCGGTGTCGTCGGCCCAGCGCGGGGCGACGTCATTCCATAGTCCGCCGACGGCCGGACCGGCGCGGGAAACCAGGGGACTACGAACACCAGAAATCGGCCACCGGATGGCGACTGGCACACCAACCCGGTAACAGGTCGGTAAGGAAACCCCAACCCATCGCGCTGGCCTGGACACCATGGGCGACCTGCCCGGCGACAGTGTCCGGGCCGCCCGGGCCGGCGGTGAGCCAACCGGCGGCATTCGTGACTGATCGGACACACCGGTAGGAGCCGCCCGAACAGGCCAGACACGCACAGTCCAGGATGAGGGTAGGGGCGCAGCACACCCGGAGCACCCGAGACACGGTGCATACAGGGCACCGATGCCTGCGCGCCGGACCCCAGCGCGCGACGCGGCGAGCGTCGACACACGGGTAGGCGGCGCGCACGCAGGCCACGGAGGCGGAGGGCGAACAGTGACCGGCGAATCGGCGCGAAGCTGTCGGATCGACAAACATCAGACCGTCAGCCATCAGGCGGCGAGCCGGCCACGGGGCCGTGCCCGGTCCGCCTTCCGGCTTGCCGGTGCCAGCCTCGCGACCGCCGCGCTGGCGTTCACCGTCGCGGCCTGCGGCGGGCACAAGGACAAGCCGACTGGCCCCGCCGGCGTCTCCCTCACCCGGGGGCAGCAGTCGTCGGTGCCGTTCACGTCGACCGGCGGCGAGGTCATCCTGGATCTGAAGGTGGCCTCCCCCGAGGCGTCGTGGGGGACAACGGGCAGTGAGTCGGCCGTCCTGTCGCTGTTCGTCGACAACAAGTACACATCCGACCTGGTCATCCCCGCGTCTTTCCCGATCGCGCGCAGCCTCGATCTCGGGAACCTGGCGGCCGGCGGCCACACCCTCCAGGTCAAGTTCGACGACGACCGCTCTCCCAGCGGGACCAGGACCGCGAAGGTGACCGACGTCGCCTTCCGTACCCTGACCGCCACCGACGACGGCTACGTCGCCTCGCAGTTCGCGCCGATCATTTACGGCCGCAGCGGCCGGGGCGCGACGGCCGACATCAGTGGCCCGTTCCAGACCGCCGTCACCGACACGCCGATGGTCGCGTTCCACACTGAGACGCAGTCGACAACACCTGGCGACACCATGTACCGCTACTGGATCGTCTACTCGGACGAGGACGGCGACCCGTCGGTCCCGGCGATGCTCGCCCAGCGGGGACGCAGCGCCGAGATCAACTGGACCTACCAGGTGGAGGCCGACGCCACCGGCAAGCCGGTCCCCGGTACCGCGGTGGTTCGCGGCCAGGACGGCTCGACCGTGCCGTTCACCGGCGGCTACGAGGGCGCCCACCCGGTGATCCAGACCTGCGGCCTGACGAACGACGTGTGCGGGAAGACCGACGGCCAGATGCGGTACACGCCGTCCGTCCTGGACGACATCGACCCGGAGAACGAGGCTCCGGAGAAGATCATGGACGACAACCCGTGGACGTACTGGGTGATGTCGCAGGAGCTGATTCGCGAGGGCAAGACCGCCGAGGACCCGCTGGATGACCCGGCCGCCGATCCCACCAAGACCGCCGGTGACCCGCGCTCCTACCTCTACCTGGTGCTACGCAAGACCACCCAGGGCAGCACACCGAACACGGACAGCTCCTGGGTTGGTGTCACCATCGGGATCAAGCTCGCCGGCAACCCGAAGATCTACCGGTCGGACCTTGGGGTGGCGAAGTGGTCGCTGGAGCGCGACGAGCCCGCGGCGACCGCGATCGCGCTGCCGCCGGGCAGCGTCGCCGATGACATCGAGCAGATCCGGGCGATCCGGGTAGTCGGCGCCGGCCACGACACCAAGGCGAAGGTGCACATCGATTCGATCGAGCGGGCCTTCTTCCTTGACGCCAACTACCTGCCGCAGGCCTCGTTCGTATTCGCCCCGGTGCAGGGAACCCTGACGGCCGCGAATCCGACGGTGACACTGCTCGACAGCGCGAACGGACCGATCATTCGGCCGAGCACGTCGGCGTCGCAGTCCGCCGACCCGAACGCCACGCCGTCGGCGACCGACACGCCGCCGCTGCCCGGCATCACGATCAGCCCGAGCCTGCGCAATCCGTTCGGCGGCCTGGGGACGTCGGCCCCCCCGAGCGAGCAGGCGACGCCGACTCCGAAGCCGGACCCGACGCCGTCATCCTGACCACTACCTGGCCTGGGCACGCGGCCCGGGCCAGGTAACGAGGGCCCAAACCAAAGCGGGTTACGTGGCCCCGGACTACGACGTGGCGCCGGCTGGCCCGGCGGCGCCGCCCTGCGCGAGGGCGGGCGACACCGCGTCCGCGGGTTCCAGGGCGGCCCAGGCCTGGTCGGCGGCGTCCAGCGCGGCAGTGGTGTCGGCCCGCAGTGTCTCGGGAGCGACCTGGGTGCCGTCGAACAGCTCGGCGCAGGAGTGAGCGGCCTGCTGGTAGGCCGTCAGGCCCTTCGTCCAGGCCTGGCCGGCGTCGCCGTCGGGAACGGCGCCCGCGTTCTGGGCGTCGGCGGCACGCGAGCCGAGCAGCGCGCAGGCCGGTCGCAGCGCCATCCCGTTCAGCTCGGAGATCGCCTGACGGACCGACGCCTCCGCCGCGGTGAGGTCGCCGCGCGGCCCGGAGATCGAGGCGTACCAGGCGGTGAGATCCGCCGTCGGCGTCGTCGCGGCGGCCGCCGCTGGCGATCCGGCGACGACCTCGGCCGCCACCGGCCGCGGAGCGCCCATGGGGCTCGCATCGTCGGCTGGGCCGAAGACCCAGACGACCGCCCCGACGGCGACGACACCCACGCCGCCCAGAATTGCGAGTCCTCGGCGTCGCTCGGAGGTGCTGAGCTCCTCCCAGGTCCGATACTCCCTGCGCCGACCCGCCACCCCGGCTCCCTGATGTGATTCCCCAGCGTCGGCCCCGGTGAGCCTCGCCGGATGGGGCGCGATCAGGTCATTGACCGCGCCGCAACCAGCTCCAGGATGTCACCACCAGGACAGACGCCCAGCTCCGGGACCACGTTGTCCTAACCAGCCGCGCGCCGCCACGGCCGCGGCCCCGAGTTTTTCCACAGTTCCAGCAACGGTGGGTTAGGTGATGAAGCGTAGTGCGGACACACCACCTGGCCATCCACCGGTCACCCTGCGCACGGCCGGATGCCGTCCTGGCACCGCGGCGCGATACACCCGGCGCGGGCGCAGGCGACGGCGGCGGGCAGCCACCCGGCCGAACGCCACCGGTCAGTGTCTCTGCTTCGCTCCGTCGGCCGCGAGCTACGGCCCCGCACTCGTTCCTCGCACAGGACCTCCGCTCGCCTCCTCCTACGCTCAATGTCTCTGCTTCGCTCCGTCGGCCGCGAGCTACGGCCCCGCACTCGTTCCTCGCACAGGACCTCCGCTCGCCTCCTCCTACGCTCAGGGTCTCTGCTTCGCTCCGTCGGCCGCGAGCTACGGCCCCGCACTCGTTCCTCGCACAGGACCTCCGCTCGCCTCCTCCTACGCTCAGTCGAGCAGGTCCGGCTCGCGACGGACGATCCGGTCGTACAGCGGCTGGAAGAACAGCCAGCCGGTGAGCGGGTTGCCGTTGAGGTCACGGGTGAGCTTCGCCTGGTCATGCGGGATGTGGGAGACGGTTCCGGCGGCCTTCGCCAGCAACTGCACCTGCGCCGACCGCTCCGCCGCGATGAACCAGTACGCCGCCGCGTCAACGGTGTCCCCGACGGTCAGTAGGCCGTGGTTGGCCAGGATGACGGCCTTGTAGTCCCCGAGCGCCGCGGCGATCCGCTTGCCCTCCTCCAGGTCCAGCACGACCCCGCCGAACCCGGTGAACAAGCCGTGGTCCTCGTAGAAGGCGCACGAGTCCTGGGTGATCGGCTCGATCAGCTGGCCGATCGTGGACAGCGCCCGGCCGTGAACCGAGTGGCTGTGCGCGGCCGAGACCACGTCTGGGCGGGCCTGGTGGATCTGCGAGTGAATCGCGAACGCCGTTGGGTTGACCGGGTACCGGCCCTCGACCGTCTCGCCCTTCCAGTTGACCAGGATCAGGTCGCTGACCCGGATGTGCGAGAACGGTATGCCGAACGGGTTGACCCAGAAATGGTCGGTGAGCTCGGGGTCGCGGGCCGTGATGTGCCCGGCGACGCCCTCCTCATAGCCGAACCAGCCGAAGATGCGGCAAGCCGCCGCGAGCCGCTCCTTGCGGTGCTGGCGCTCCTCCTCGACGGTCTCGAACTTCGGCGGGAGACGGAAGATCAGGTTGTCAGCCATGTCCCTAGCGCACCACACCGCCGGACGCGACGGAGAACCGGCTGGTCGCAACCCCCGTCGCCTTCGCGACATCTGCCCGAACCACCGGGCCTGCCGCCCCCGAACGGCCCCGCGCGCCCAGGACCAAGGTCCCTGACGCGCCGCGGCGGGCTCAGCTCCTGCCCCATTCAGGGCCTACGGCCGAATGACGTCCTCGGCGGTATCGGCCGTCAGCGCGCGACGCTGCCAGTGCCGCACCAGCACCAGATCAGTGCAGTCGAGGATCAACTGCCGGACGTCAGCGGAAACCGGCACCCCACGATCTTCGAGCAGATCCAGCACCGACTCGGCCCTGCCAAGCGCCTCGCCCCGTGCCTTGCCGCGAGCTTCGCCACGCGCCTCACCGCGGGCCTCACCGCGGGCCTCGGCTTCCCGGTCGATCCTGTTGTAGAGCTCCGTGTGGTACCGCTGACCGACCGCAGTGGTCATCAGGAACACCTCCCACCTGGCCCGGGTCACCGCGGTGAACCCGCCCGTTATCACGTCATCGTAAAAGAGCTTCTGGTTCCGCTCCAGGCCGTTGAGCGCGGCCAGCAGTGCTCCGAACATCGAGACGACGGCTCTCTGCTCCCGGTGGCACAGCGCCGCGAACAGCACCCGCATCGGGTGGGTTGCGGCGACAGCCGGGTCCGTGACCAGGGCAATGTCGTCACGGGTGACGAACCGCGGGTGCAGGCGCACCGAGGAGGCGTCCTTCGCGATCTCGTCCCTGTACCAGGCAGCGACCGCCGGTTTCGGGAAGTACACGATCAACGTGCTCGGCGCCGCCACCGGTTTGTTCCGCTTCTTGAGCAGCTGGGCGAGCTCCGCCTCGGACTGCGCGCAGTAGAGCTTCCAGGTCGCCAGCTTGCCCAGCTCAGCCGCGATCTGGACCTCGACAATCGATGACCGCGTCGGGTTCCTGTCGACGTCGTCGAACACCAGGACGCTGGGGGACTGGAACATGCGCGGGCGGACCGTGGGGTCCGAGAGGCGCGCGTGGCAGTAGGGCGGGATCGTGTCGCCCAGCTGGGTCTGCATCCAGTCAGGCAGTGAGGGGTCAGCTCGGATCATGACGAGGAG
>Ga0068863_100000929_pt1 | contig 29412 bp, 32 predicted proteins | sample KBSSwiS62_FD_66596 | JGI IMG/M metagenome (GOLD analysis project Ga0068863, IMG submission 66596) | Switchgrass rhizosphere microbial communities from Kellogg Biological Station, Michigan, USA - KBS Switchgrass S6-2 | ecosystem: Host-associated > Plants > Roots > Rhizosphere > Soil ... | reverse complement strand
AGCGGGGCGGGCAAGACCACCACGCTGAAGTCGATCGCAGGCCTCGTCGACATCGACTCGGGGTCGGTGTACGTCGGCGGCGTCGACATGACGTTGGTGGAGCCCTACAACCGCAACGTGGCGATGGCGTTCGAGAGCTATGCGCTCTATCCGCAGAAGACGCTGAGCGAGAACCTCGCATCTCCGCTCAAGTCGGGCAGGACCGGCAAGTACACGGATGCCCAGCGTGCCGAACGCATCGACCAGGTGACGACGACGCTCGGAATCAACCACCTGCTAGAGCGCTTTCCCCGAGAACTGTCGAACGGACAGCGCCAGCGGGTCGCTCTCGGACGAGTGCTGGTCCGGCCCGCAGACGTCTACCTGCTTGACGAACCGCTGAGCCACCTCGACGCAAAGCTACGAGCAGCCATGCGAGCCGAACTCAAGCAGTTGAGCGCCATGTCCAACACCACGACGGTTTACGTCACACACGACTACCAGGAGGCCTTGGCGCTCGGCGATCGGATCGCGGTGCTGCGGGAGGGTTCACTCGTCCAGATCGGCAGGCCCGACGAGATCTGGCGCAACCCCGCCGACACGTTCGTTGCCAGGTCGCTTGGGCAGCCGGAGATCAACATCCTCGACGGTGTAGTCGACGACGACCGGATCAGGCTCGCGGATGGCTCGCTCGACGTGGCAATACCGAAGGACACACCCGTCGACAGGGGAGACCGCGTGCGGGTTGGTCTGCGGCCGTGTGACATTCACGTGACGAGCGGCGAAGGGTCGCTCCGCGGCTGCGTGCTGTTGGCCGAACGCCTCGGCCGCAACATCGAGCTGACCGTGGACGTCGGTGGCGCGCAATTGATCGTGCTGACGTCCGGAAGGCACGGCGTCGGCGAGGGGGACAACGTGACCATGACGATCGCCGACTCGGACGTACACGTTTTCGCTGCGGGCGACGGCGACACGCGAAGTCTGACGGCCGATCGCGACTCGACTCTGGAGGCGGCGAAGTGACGATTACGACCGAGAAGCCGGACACCGCCAAGGCCACCGCGCAGAGCCTGACGCTCATAGAGCTCGTCAAGACCTACGCCACGCGCGGGCGAGACAAGGTCACCGCGGTCAAGGGGATCAACCTCGACATCGAACCCGGTGAACTCGTCGCGCTGCTCGGACCGTCGGGGTGCGGCAAGACGACAACGCTGCGGATGATCGCAGGCCTGGAGACGGTCACCAGCGGCTCGATCAAGATCGGCGACCGCGAGATCTCGCAGCTGCCTGCGGCCAAGCGCGGCATCGGCGTGGGATTCGAGAGCTATGCGCTGTATCCACCGATGTCGATCAGGGAGAACCTGCTCTACGGGCTCAAGGCGCGAAAGGTGAAGGGCGCCGACGCGATGGTCGCCTCGATATGCGACCGCCTCGAGATGAACGACCTTCTCGACCTTCGGCCTGCCGGTCTCTCCAGCGGACAGAAGCAGCGGGTCGCGCTCGCAAGGGCGTTGGTGCGGAACCCTCCAGTGCTCCTGCTCGACGAGCCGCTTAGCCATCTCGACGCGTCCGCGCGGCAGCGCGTGCGTCGCGAGCTGAAGGTGCTGCAGCGCGAGTTCGGCTATACCACGATCGTCGTCACCCACGACCAGGTCGAAGCGCTGTCGTTGGCCGACCGATTGGCCGTAATGGACGCAGGCATCGTGCAGCAGTTCGGTACTCCTGACGAGGTGTTCGACGATCCGGCGAACCTGTTCGTCGCGACGTTCGTCGGTGAGCCGCAAATCAACGTATTGCGCGGCACCGCAAAGGTGGTCGACGGGCGGGTGCGCGTCGAGATCGGCTCCGGGCAGGGCCATCTGGAGTCGACGGTCACCGACGTCGCCGACGGCACCAGGGTCACGGTCGGCGTCCGTCCCCAGGACTGTTCGCTGAGCGCAGGCGAAGGCGACGGAATCCACAGCACCGTCGCCTATTTCGAGCATCTCCTGGAATTCGGCCTTACGACCAGCACTGTCGCCGGGATGGAGGAGGGTATCGTCGTTCAGACGCCGGCGCAGGAGAGTTACGAGCCCGAGCAGAAGGTCACCGTCACTGCTCCGCCGGAACGGGTCTACCTATTCGACGCGGAGAGCGGAGATCGCCTGCGATGACCAAGTTGTTCAACGATCCGGCTCAGTTCACCGAAGACATGCTCGTCGGCTTCCTTGACGCCAACGCGCGTTACGTCGTAGGCGTGCCAGGTGGCGTGGTGCGCGCCCACGAGACCCGACCGGGCAAGGTCGCGGTCGTCATCGGGGGCGGTTCGGGTCACTATCCCGCGTTTTGCGGAACCGTCGGCACTGGGTTCGCCGACGGGGCGGTCGTTGGCAACATATTCACCTCGCCATCGGCCGAGGAGGCGGCGTCCGTCGCGCGTGCCGCGCACGGTGACGCCGGCGTCCTCCTCACCACCGGGAACTACGCGGGCGACGTGATGAACTTCGGCCTTGCCGTGACGCAGTTGCGCAGCGAGGGGATCGAGGCCGAATACTTCGCCGTCACCGACGACGTCGCCAGCGCAGAACGCGGCGAGGAAACCAAACGCCGTGGCATCGCAGGCGATTTCACTGTTTTCAAGTGCGCGAGCGCCGCTGCCGAGGAGGGACTGGACCTCGCTGGCGTCGTGCGCGTCGCCGAAGCGGCCAACGCTGCCACCCGGACACTGGGCGTCGCCTTCGACGGTTGCACCATGCCCGGTGCCGACCACCCCCTGTTCACCGTGCCCGAGGGGCACATGGGACTAGGCCTGGGCATCCACGGCGAGCCAGGGGTCGCAGACCACCCGATGCCGTCCGCTAGAGATCTGGCCGCCACGCTGGTCGACGGTGTGCTCGAGGACAACCCCGACGCGGAGTCCAAGCGAATCGCGGTGATCCTCAACGGTCTTGGTCGGACGAAGTACGAAGAGCTCTTCGTCGTATGGGGATCCGTTGCGAAGCTCCTCGCCGAACGCGGCTATACCGTCGTCGAGCCCGAGGTCGGGGAACTGGTCACCAGCCTGGACATGGCCGGCTGCTCGTTGACCGTCATGTGGCTCGACGACGAACTCGAAAGATATTGGACCGCCCCGGCAGACACCCCGGCTTACCGCAAGGGGGTCACGTCGGCGGCGGACGAGGGCGAGGTGCGAAGCGACGCGGGAGCCGATGCGGCAGCGGCGACGCCCGCCCTTGTCGAGCTCTCCGACGACGACGGGCGCCGTGGTGGTCAGTTGGTGGCCCGTGCCCTTGCCGCGATGGCGGACATGCTCGCAGGCGAGGAGGACGAGCTCGGCCGGATCGACGCCGTCGCAGGCGACGGTGATCACGGCCGCGGAATGGTCAAGGGTTCCGGCGCAGCTCGCCATGCCGCAGACGTCGCCGTCGAGGACGGGGGCGGTCAGGGGTCGGTGCTCGCCGCCGCTGGCAAGGAATGGGCGGCGAAGGCGGGCGGTACGTCGGGCGTGCTCTGGGGTGCCTTGTTGTCGGCGCTTGGTGCGCGGCTCGGAGATACTGGCAAGCCGGACTCTGCGACCGTCGCGGCGGGCATGCGCGACGGCTACGACGCGCTGATCCGGCTCGGCGGCGCATCGCCGGGCGACAAGACGATGCTGGACGCCCTGTTGCCGTTCGTCGAGGAGTTGGAGCGTCGCGTCGAGGGTGGCGAACGGTGGCAGGACGCATGGCGGTCTGCGGCGGGCGTCGCTACCGAGGCGGCGCGCAAGACGGCGGACCTCCGTCCGAAGGTGGGCCGCGCGCGCCCGCTGGCCGAGCGAAGCATCGGCACCCCCGACGCAGGCGCCACGTCGTTGGCGATGTGCGCCGAGACCGTCGCGGAATGCTTCACGTTGACGTCAAAGGGAGACGCGTAATGGCGGGCAAGCTGCGGATCGTCGTTGGATCGGACGACGCGGGCTACGACTACAAGGAGGCGCTCAAGGGCGACCTTCGCGGCGACGACAGGGTCGCCGAGGTGTTCGATGTGGGAGTCGGCGCCGACGAGGACACGGCCTATCCCCACGTCGCCGTCGCAGCGGCACGCATGGTCGCCGAGGGCAAGGCCGACCGCGCGTTGCTGGTGTGCGGCACCGGTCTCGGAGTGGCCATCAGCGCCAACAAGGTGCCGGGCATTCGCGCGGTGACTGCACACGACCCGTTCTCCGTCGAGAGGTCCGTGCTGTCCAACGACGCCCAGGTGTTGTGCTTCGGACAGCGGGTGATCGGCCTGGAGCTGGCACGCAGGCTCGCCCGCGATTGGCTTGGCTACGAATTCGACCCCGCGAGCAAGTCGGCGGACAAGGTCGAGGCGATCAGAGGCTACGAATCCGTCCCCCAGTAGAACGAATTTGGCCAGGTCGGAGCATTCGGCAACGCTCCCGTAAGCTCACTTTTCGTGACTCGACGCAGGCTGGGCGTGATGGGTGGGACGTTCGACCCCATCCACAACGGGCACTTGGTCGCCGCCAGCGAGGTGGCCGACCAGTTCCGCCTCGACGAAGTCGCGTTCGTCCCGACTGGCCAGCCCTGGCAGAAGCGGGACCGCAGCGTCACCGCGGCGGAGGATCGGTACTTGATGACCGTCATCGCCACGGCCGCCAATCCGCAGTTCTCCGTCAGCCGCGTCGACATCGACCGCGGTGGTCCCACCTATACGAAGGACACCCTGCGCGACCTGGCGGCGCTCAACCCCGACACCGATTTGTTCTTCATCACCGGAGCCGACGCGCTCGCGTCGATCCTGTCCTGGCAGAACTGGGAGGACCTCTTTTCCATGGCTCGTTTCGTCGGCGTCAGCCGGCCCGGATACGAACTCGACGGCGAACACATCGCCGCGGCCATGAAGGAATTGCCCCAGGATGCGCTGAGCCTGGTCGAGGTGCCCGCGCTCGCGATCTCGTCGAGCGACTGCAGGAGGCGCGCCGAGGCGGGCAGGCCGATTTGGTACCTGGTGCCCGACGGCGTCGTGCAATACGTGAACAAACGCGGGCTATATCGGGCACACGCGCTGACGACGAGGGAGAGTGGCGAGTGACTGCGTCCGATGAGGCCGTCCAGATGTCGACGGTGGCGGCGCGTGCGGCCGCGGAGAAACTCGCAGACGACGTCGTCGTCATCGACGTGTCCGGGCAACTGGTCATCACCGACTGCTTCGTCATCGCGTCGGCGTCCAACGACCGTCAGGTCAACGCGATCGTCGACGAGGTCGAGGAGAAGATGCGCGAGTCAGGCTACAAGCCGGCCCGCCGCGAAGGCACGAGAGAAGGTCGCTGGGTGCTGCTCGACTACGTCGACATCGTGGTCCACATTCAGCACCAGGACGAACGCAACTTCTACGCGCTCGATCGGCTGTGGCGCGACTGCCCGCTAATCGCCGTCGATCTCGATGGTGCGCCGTGAGAGTCCGCCACCTGGTCCTGCTGCGGCACGGGCAGACCGAGTACAACGCGACCAGCCGGATGCAGGGGCAACTCGACACCGACCTGTCCGATCTTGGGCGTGACCAGGCCGTGGCGGCCGCGGAGGTGCTGGCCAAACGCCAACCGCTGCTGATCGTCTCGTCGGACTTGCGTCGAGCCCTCGACACGGCGACTTCCCTGGGTGAGCGGTCCGGCCTTCCCGTGGAAATCGACCAACGGTTGCGCGAAACCCATCTCGGCGACTGGCAGGGCCTGACGCACCTCGAGGTCGACGCCCTTGCTCCCGGAGCGCGACTGGCATGGCGGGACGACGCGCGCTGGGCGCCGCATGGCGGAGAGAGTCGCGTCGACGTCGCCGCTCGCAGCATGCCGCTGATCGCCGAACTCGTCGCGAATCAGACCGAGTGGGGGATGGACACGGAGGAACGCCCCGTCGTGCTGGTCGCCCACGGCGGGCTCATCGCGGCGCTCGCGGCCGCGTTGCTCGCGCTGCCCGTGGACAACTGGCCGATTCTCGGTGGCATGGGCAACGCCAGCTGGGTACAGATCTCTGGACATTCTGCGCCCGACGCGCCCGTCGAGGACATCCGCTGGCGACTCGACGTCTGGAACGCATCGGCACAGGTCGCCAACGATGTCCTCTGAGCGCAGGACACTGCTCCTGTTTTGCGACTCGCTGTCATACTACGGACCCACTGGTGGTTTGCCCTCCGACGATCCTCGAATCTGGCCGAACATCGTTGCCAGGCAACTGGACTGGGATGTCGAGGTGATCGGTCGAATCGGATGGACGTGCCGCGACGTGTGGTGGGCCGCGACCCAGGATCCGCGCGCGTGGGCCGCGCTGCCTCGCGCGGGTGCCGTCGTCTTCGCCACCTGCGGCATGGATTCGCTGCCATCGCCCTTGCCGACGGCAGTGCGTGAGCTGATCCGCTACGTCAGGCCGCCGTGGCTTCGCCGATGGGCGAGGGACGGATACGGATGGCTGCAACCGCGGCTGTCGCCGATCGCGCGGCCCGCACTGCCGCCTCATCTCACGGTGGAATACCTCGAACAGACCCGTGCCGCAATCGACTTCAACCGCCCGGGCATCCCGGTGGTTGCATCGATACCGTCGGTGCACATCGCGGAGACCTACGGCAACTCGCACCGCTGGCGCGAACCCACGGTTACCGCGATCACCGAGTGGGGTCGCGAGAAGGACGTGCCGATCGTCGATCTCAAGGCCGCCGTCGCCGACGAGGTGATGAGCGGACGTGGAAACCCCGACGGCATCCATTGGAACTTCGAGGCACACGCTGCCGTCGCCGAGTTGATGCTCAAGGGGTTGGCCGAAGCGGGAGTCGCCGTACCCGAAGCTAGCAGCGACTAGCCATGGCGGTCGTGGTGGTGACCGACTCCTCGGCGCGCTTGGATCCAGAGGAATTGCAGAAGTGGGGGATTCGAGAGGTCCCCTTGCACGTCATGCTCGATGGCAAGGATCTGCGCGACGGCCTCGACCAGGTACCCTTCGATGTCCACGATCGGCAGCACGTCACCACCGCGGGCGCCTCGCCTGCCGATCTGACCGAGGCGTACCGCAAGGCACTGGCGGACAGCGGCGGCGATGGCGTTGTCGCCGTGCATCTTTCGGCTGCGCTGTCGAGCACGTTCAGCTCGGCGGTGGTAGCGGCGCGGGAGTTCGGCTCGTCGGTGCGGGTGGTGAATTCACGGTCGGCGGCCGGCTGCGTCGGCTTCGTCGCCGCTGCGGCGGCGCGTTCGGCCGCTGCCGGTGACGCCCTCGACGACGTCGAGGCCGCTGCCCGAGCGGCCGTCCCGTGCGGGCACGCGTTCATCGTCGTACACCGACTGGACAACTTGCGCCGCAGCGGTCGGATCGGCACCGCCGCGTCGTGGCTTGGCACGGCGCTGTCGCTGAAGCCGTTGTTGCGCTTGGACATCGATGGTCGACTGGTGCTCGAACAGCGAATCCGCACCATCTCCAAGGCACACGCGGCGATGGTCGATGCGGTGGTGGAGATCGTGGGCGACCGCAGCGCCACCGTCGTCGTGCATCACGTCGACAACCACGACGATGCCGACGTCGTCGGTGCGCTGCTGACGTCGCGACTGCCACAGATCGAATCGCTGACGGTGCGCGACATGGGTCCGGTGCTGGCGGTGCACGTCGGCGGCGGCGCCGTCGGCGTCGCGGTTCACGTCGCCGAGGAAGCCTAGGTGGTCAGGTGGACGCATTGGCATTCGCGCGCGCGGAACGCGAGGAGTTCGCCGACTTCCTCGAATGCCTAAGCCCACGGCAGTGGGTCACTCCATCGCTGTGCGCAGGATGGTCGGTGCGTGACGTCGCGGCGCACTGCGTCAGCTTCGAGGGGTTGTCGCCGCGGGCGCTCGCGATGAGGTTTCTCGCACGAGAATCGCTCGAAAGGCGTTGAGACGACGAGCATTCGTCGGTGAGAAATGCTAGGCGAACACCGTGCTGACCGCGTTGAGGATTCAGGACACTAGCCGCGGAATCGACCGGTCACCGGCGGAAGATCCTTCAGGGTCACGATCCCCGGCGCGGCCGCGACCACCGCGGGCACGGCATTGGTCACGGGCATCGCCGTGTAGATCATGCCGAGCCCCATGAAGCCGGGCTCGGTCCAGCCCTTGGGGGGCAGGCAGTGCAGCACGGTCCGCATGTTGGGGGTGCCGAACACCTGGATGACGTGTCCGTGTTCGAGAGGTTTGGGCGGGGTCACGTGATTGCCCATCGTCCAGTTGAATCCAACACTGACGACGTTCTTCTCGCCGACCCAGCCGCGGTGGTAACCGTAGACCCCTCCGACGGTGCCCTTGGGGATCTGCATGAAGCCGAGGTCGCTGTCACCGGTGGCGGTCGTGAACTCGACGTCGAACGTCAGCCGGTCGAGCGTGGCGCCGATCGCGTCGGCCATCATGGCGGCGGACTCGGCGAACACCTCGCTCTCGCGGCGCACGCTCTCGGCAAGGCCAGGAGTTTCGGGGTCCTTCGAGAAGCCCATCGCCGCCTGCGTGCCAGCTGACTCATAGGTGGAACAGTCCACGGACTCGGTGATCCGGATCTCGTCGACGTCTTCGCATGCCCCAGAGAGCACCATGCCGACCATGTTGGTCATCCCGGGGTGAGCGCCACTGCCGAATATCGTCGAATTCCCTGTCCGACAAGCCTTCTCGATTCGATCGCGATCCTCTGGGGTTTGCTTGCCTCCCGTGATCCACGCGGCGCTGGAGCAGACGTTGACGCCTGCCTCCAACAGCCGGACCAGCTCGTCGACTTCCGGCCAGAGCGGGTTGTAACAGCAAGCGTCGGGCTTCAGCGCGATGAGAGCATCGATGTCGTTGGTGGCCTTCACGCCCGTGGGCTGCGCGAGGCCCGCCAACTCGGCGGCGTCGACCCCGACCTTGTCGGCGCCGTGCGCATACACCCCGACGAGCTCCATGTCGTCGCGCCCGATGATCGCGTGCAACGAGCGTCGTCCGATGTTGCCGGTCGTCCACTGGATCACCCGCAGCGGTGCTGACGGTGTAGCCATCTCGTAGCTCCTCGTAGAGACTGATCGTTCGGCAGGTTCGGTCGTATGTATACGCGAGTACGCGCTCGACGGGCCGGGGGGCCGTCGCGCTGGCATGATCGCCGGATGGAGCACGCCCTGCCCGCCACTCCGTCCACGGTGCACTGGGGCTACTTCGATCCTCGGTTGGAGCCCGTGCTCACCGTCGCTTCGGGGGACCTGGTGGCCATCGAGACCCTGACCCATCATGCGGGCGACGCGCCCGACTTGCTGATGGACGCGCGGATCTCTGAGGTCTTCGATTCCGTGACCGACCGTGGGCCGGGACCGCACCTGCTAACCGGTCCCATCGCCGTCGACGGCGCCCGACCAGGCGACGTGCTGCAGGTCGACATCCTGGCGGCCACCCCGCGGTTGCCGTACGGATCGAACCTGGCCGCGCACTGGGGACACCTCTACGCCGAGTTGCAGGGAGAGCGGGTCACGATCTACGAGCTCGACGCGGACGCGCTGCTTGCTCGGGCACTGTTCGGGTACGAGTGGACCGTGACGCCGCTCGCCGATCAGCCGGGCACGATCGTTGCGCCGGACCTCGCATCGCGCGAGCCCGCGCTGCCAGGCGTCGTCGTCCCGCTTCGCCCCCACTTCGGCACCATGGGCGTGGCCCCCGCCGAACCGGAGCGGGTGTCGTCGGTGCCGCCGGGTGACCACGGTGGAAACGTGGACAACTGGCGCATCGGCGCCGGCGGGACCATGTACTACCCTGTCCAAGCGCCCGGCGCGCTGCTGTCGGTCGGTGACCCCCACGTCTCGCAGGGTGACGGCGAGATCAGCGGCACCGCGTTGGAATCATCTCTGAACGGGTTGCTGCGCTTGACCATTCGCCGTGACCTGCCGTTTCGAGTGCCGGTGCTCGAGACGTCGACCGAGCTGCTTGTCCACGGATTCGGCGACACTCTCGACGCGGCGATGAAGGCCGCGGCACTGCGCACGCTCGACGTGCTAGAGCGCAGTTTCGGTCTGACCCGCAAGGATGCCTACTCGTTCATGTCGGTGGCGGTCGACTTCACCGTCACGCAGGTCGTCGACCAACGCCAGGGCGTGCACGGCCGCATTGACAAGCGATGCTTCCCCCGCTGGCCCGGTGCCCGCGCGTGACCGGCATCCGCGCGTTCACATTCACTCCCGACGATGGCGTGCCACCTAGCGTGGCGCCGTTCGCCCATGCCACCGCGGCCGGACAGACGCTGTACGTGACGGGCCAGATGCCGACCGACCTGAATGGGTTGGTGCTCGGCGGTGACGTCGCCACCCAGACCGACCAGGTGCTGCGCAACCTGCTCCGCGTCACCGAACTCTGCGGCGGAGGACTGGCCGACGTCGTCTCGGTGCGCGCCTACCTGATCGACTGGGACGACTACGGCGCCTTCAACGACGCATATGCGGCGTGGTTCCCCGAACGGTTGCCGTCGCGTACCTGCGTTGGGACAACCGGTCTCGCGGTGGGCGCACTCGTCGAGATCGACTGGGTGTGCTGGCGAGAAAACGGGTGGGCGCGCGTGGGCTAGGCCCGTCGACGGCGCGATTCATCCACAGAGCGTCGTTCATCCACAGCTCGGCTCCGTTGGCCGCCTGCTGGTCTGATCACGTCTCGCGATGCGCATAGCTTCGCGGCATGCGAACCGAACTCCCAGCCGACCGGGTGCAGCGTCGCCTCGCCGGGTCGCACGCCGAACCCGACGATCCCGACGCCGAGGAGACCGAGGAGCCGGACACGTCACTGTCGCGGTGGCTATCCGACGACGCGGCACCAAGCCCGTCGCGGTGGATCGCGGCCATTCGTGCGGACCCCGGCAGGGCAGGCGTCATCGGGCTGGGCGTGGTCGGTGCAGTCGCCGTGCTGGTCACGGTGTTCACCCTTCTCAACGACGAGCCGCCGCCGGTGACGTCGGCGAAACTTCCTCCGGTGCAGATGGTCTCGTCGGCGAGTCCGACGACCGGCGCACCAGCGCCGACGCCCGAGACCGACGTGGTCGTGAGCGTCGTGGGTCTGGTGAAGCAACCCGGCCTGGTGACGCTCGCGCCGGGCAAGAGGATCTCCGACGCCCTCGATGAAGCAGGTGGGCCACTCGGCGGCGCGGATCTGGTCGGGCTGAACATGGCCAGGAAGGTTGCCGACGGCGAGCAGATCGTCGTCGGCATCGCCTCGCCGCCGGGAATGGCGCCGATCATGGCCAGCTCGATCAGCGCTTCGCCAGGCGAGCAGGCCAAGGCGCCAACGGTTAGCGAAACCGATTCTGCACCAACGGAATTGGTAAATCTTAACTCCGCGACGTTGGAGCAGCTCGAGACGTTGCCAGGGGTGGGGCCAGTCACCGCCGCGGCAATAGTCGCGTGGCGCGACGCCAACGGCGGATTCGAGAACACCGAACAGCTCGGCGAGGTCGACGGCATCGGCCCCGCAAGGCTGGCCAAGTTGCATGACTTGGTTCATGTGTGACAGCGCCCGCCGGCGAACAGAGTCGGCAGGATCTGCGACTCGTCCCTGCCGCGTTGACGAGTTGGGGCACGACGGCCGCAGGCATTCTGTGGGGACCAGCGGCGGCTGCCGGAGTCGTCGTCGGGACCGTAGGCGTCGCCGCGACCGCGGCATGGCACTACCGGCGTCGTTCCTCGAGGGGAGTTGCGGCGTGGCCGGCCGTCGTCGCGGTGGCGATCGTCGGCGCGGCATTTTGGATCGCGGTGGCGCTTCGCGTGCACGACCTCGAGCACCATCCGCTAACCGAGCGCTACGGCACGACGGCGGAGGTAGTGGTCGTGCCAGTCGAGACCCCGCGCGTCCTCGGCGGAGCGCGAATGATGTTCCGCGGCGAGATGACCACCATCGACGGGCGAACGTTGTCGGGTCGCGTCGTCGTGTTCGCATCGGTCGTCGGGTACGGCGACCTGACCGCGGGCCGCCCCGCGGCCTTCCGTGCTCGCATAGCCCGGCCACTGCGGCGCGATCTCACCGTCGCGGTGCTGTCGGCCGCGGGACCGCCGAAACTCGGCGACGCGAGCGTGATTCAGCGTCGTGCGGCCAGCGTGCGCGAGGCATTCGCGACATCGGCGCGAGCGGTGCTGCCCGTCGACCAGGCCGCCATGGTGCCTGCCCTGGTGCTCGGTGACACGTCGGCCCTGTCTGGTCGCACGTCCGACGAGTTCCGCGTAGCCGGCCTGACGCACCTCATGGCGGTGTCGGGCGCCAACGTCACGATCGTCTGTGGCGCCGTCCTGCTGACGGCTTTCGTGGTCGGCCCTCGCGTCGCGGTCGCACTCGCCGGATTGGCGTTGACCGCATTCGTGATCGTCGTTCAGCCATCTGCGAGCGTGCTGCGCGCGGCGGTGATGGGCGCGATCACGTTGGTAGCCGTCGTGTCCCATCGCAGGCGGCAGGCGATTCCAGCATTGTCGGCGTGCGTGCTCACCCTGATGATCGCTGCACCAGAGCTCGCGGTGGACGTCGGATTCGCGCTGTCGGTCTCGGCCACCGCCGCGTTGGTCGTCGTTGCCCCTGTATGGTCGCGGCGCCTCGTCGACCGTGGATGGCCCAAACCGTTGGCCGATGCCGTCAGCGTCGCGGTGGCGGCCCAGCTCGTCACTGCGCCGCTGGTGGCTGGAGTGTCGGGGCGCTTTAGCGTGATCTCGGTTGTGGCGAATCTAGCTGTCGCGCCGGTGATTCCGCCCATCACGGTGATCGGGACAGGTGCTGCGGCTCTGTCTGCGATCTGGCCAGCGGGCGCTCGGCTGTTGATCCGCTTCACCGGGCCCGAGACATGGTGGCTGCTTCGGGTGGCGCACTGGGGTTCGGCCCTGCCTGGCGCAGCGGTGCCCGTGCCGTCTGGACTGGCGGGCGTGCTCGTCGTGGCCACTGCGACGCTGGGTTCGGTCGTGTTGTGGCGATGGCGGTGGGGGCGGCGCGGGCTCGGTGTGGCCGCGCTGTGCGTCCTCGCGTGGGCGGTGTCGGGCGGTCATGACACCATCGGAGCGTGAGCCAACTGCACCTCCTGCTCGGTGACGAAGAGCTGCTCGTCGAACGTGCCGTGTCGGAGGTGTTGCGCCTCGTCCGCGGACGGGCTGGCACGCACGACATACCGGTTGATCGGTTGCGCGCAGGCGAGGTCAGCACCAACGAACTGGCGGAGTTGCTGAGTCCGTCGCTATTCGCCGACGAGCGGGTGGTGGTGTTGGAAGCCGCAGGCGAGGCTGGCAAGGAGGCCGCCGATCTGGTCGCGAAGGTCGCGGCGGACTTACCCGACGGTACGACGCTCGTCGTGGCGCACTCGGGCGGCGGCCGCGCGAAGGCACTCGTCGATCAACTGAAGGATGCTGGCGCTGAGGTCCACTCGTGCGCGCGCATCGCCAAGGCCGGTGAACGCGCCGACTTCGTCCGAAGCGAATTCCGAAACCACGGAGCCAAGGTCAGCGCGGAGACCGTCGCGGCCGTCGTGGAGGCCATCGGTTCAGACGTGCGTGAGCTCGCCTCCGCCTGTTCGCAGTTGGTGGCCGATACCGGCGGGAAGGTCGACGTGGCGGCGGTGCGGCGCTACCACAGTGGCAATGCAGAGGTGACGGGCTTCGACATCGCCGACATGGCGGTCACCGGTGACGTCGCAGGGGCAGCCGAAGCGCTGCGATGGGCGATGCTGCGCGGCGTCGCGCACGTCCTGCTGGCAGATGCCCTGGCAGAAGCAGTCCACTCGATTGCGGTCATTCGTCCGTTGTCAGGTGACCACTACCGGTTGGCCGGACAGGTCGGCATGCCGCCATGGAAGGTGCAAAAGACGCAGAAGCAGGCTCGGCGCTGGTCGAATGAGCGGGTTGCCGAGGCCATGCGGGTGGTCGCGACGCTCAACGGCGACGTGAAGGGGGTAGCGGCCAACGCCGACTATGCCCTCGAAGCGGCTGTCCGGCGGGTTGCGGAACTCGCGTCGGAGTCCTAGGGGATCAGCGGCGAATCAGAGCTTGTTCAGCGCGTGCGCCAGAGCGGACTTCTTGTTGGCCGCCTGGTTCTTGTGGATGACACCCTTGCTGGCCGCCTTGTCGAGCTGACGGTTGGTCGACACCAGCAACTCGCTGGCCTTATCCTTCTCGCCGGCCTCGACGGCCTCACGGAACCCGCGGACAGCCGTGCGGAGAGCAGACCGCACCGACTGGTTGCGCAGTCGCGCACGCTCGTTGGTGAGGATGCGCTTCTGCTGCGACTTGATGTTGGCCACGCGTTAGTTCCTTCTAAATGTCGGCTTGGGATTACCAAAGGTCTTCACGATGCGCCCGGTGACAGGCAGCGAGGGTTCAGACTACCAGCGCGGTGGGTAAATGTTCAAAATGCCTTCCGCTGAATCACCAAAGATGAGGTCGCTAACCTGCCGAAATCCGGCGGTTGGTGCACCATGTCAGGGGTGAGCCTTCGAACCTTGCCCGTGGACGGCGCCGCTACGGCGCGAAAGTCCACCCAATCACCCAGACGACACGACGGCATCTTTGGCGGCTACAACAGCGTCGGCGCATATTCGAAGGCGTTCGACGAGATGTTCGATGCCCAGGGCAACGTGCGCGGACCCTACAAGGGCATCTTCGCCGAACTTGCTCCGTCGGACGCCTCCGAGCTGGCGGCGCGGTCTGAGGCGCTCGGACGCGCGTTCATCGATCAGGGCATCACGTTCTCCCTTTCGGGACAGGAGCGGCCGTTCCCGCTCGATCTCGTCCCGCGGGTGATCTCGGCTGCCGAGTGGTCGCGGCTGGAGCGTGGCATCAAACAGCGCGTCAAGGCCTTGGAACTGTTCCTCGACGACATCTACGGCGAGCAGGAGATCCTGCGCGACGGCGTCATTCCTCGCCGACTGATCACCTCCTGCGAGCACTTTCACCGCGAGGCGGCGGGAATCGTGCCGCCGAACGGGGTGCGGATTCACGTCGCGGGCATCGATCTGGTGCGCGACGGTCAGGGCACGTTCCGCGTGCTAGAGGACAACCTGCGTTCTCCGTCGGGCGTCTCGTACGTGATGGAGAATCGCCGCACGATGGCTCGGGTCTTCCCGAACCTGTTCGCCACCCACCGGGTTCGCGCGGTCGGCGACTACGCGTCGCATCTGCTGCGGGCACTGCGGAACGCCGCCGCCTCCAACGAGGCCGACCCGACCGTCGTCGTACTGACCCCTGGCGTCTACAACTCGGCGTACTTCGAGCACTCGCTACTGGCACGCCAGATGGGCGTCGAGCTCGTCGAGGGTCGCGATCTGTTCTGCCGCGACAACACGGTGTACATGCGCACCACGGAGGGCGAGCGCCAGGTTGACGTCATCTACCGACGCATCGACGACGAGTTCCTCGACCCCATGCACTTCAAGCCCGACTCGGTACTCGGCGTCGCGGGCATCCTCAACGCCGCGCGGGCGGGAAACGTGGTGATTTCCAGCGCGGTGGGCAACGGGGTCGGTGACGACAAGCTCGTTTACTGCTACGTGCCGACGATCGTCGAGTACTACCTCGGCGAGAAGCTGTCGTTGGCCAACGTGGACACCTTCCGATGCTGGCTCGACGACGAACGCGAAGAGGTCCTCGATCGCATCGACGAACTCGTCGTCAAACCCGTCGAAGGCTCTGGCGGTTATGGAATCGTCTTCGGCCCAAGCGCTTCCGAGAAGGAGTTGGCGGCGATCACCAAGAAGGTCCGCGCCGATCCGCGCGGCTGGATCGCCCAGCCCGTCGTCCAGTTGTCGACGGTGCCCACGCAAATCGACGACAATCTCGCGCCGCGTCACGTCGACCTGCGTCCGTTCGCGGTCAACGACGGCGACGACGTGTGGGTGCTCCCCGGTGGACTGACCCGCGTGGCGCTTCCAGAGGGCTCGCTAGTGGTCAACTCGAGCCAGGGCGGCGGCTCCAAGGACACCTGGGTGCTCGCCTCGCGCACGTCGGTGGCCGACCGCGAGTTGGCCGCCGCCGAAGTCGTTCGGGCGCTGCCGAAGTCGGCCAAGAATGGCAAGTCCGATAAGAATGGCGAGACTTCGGCTCAGCAGCAAAAGCAGTCTCAGCAGATGGGTCCACAAGAGAACCAACAGCAACAGCAACAGCAACAGCGGGTGGTGAGCTGATGCTGGCACGCAACGCGGAATCGTTGTACTGGATCGGCCGGTACGTCGAGAGGGCCGACGACACGGCGCGAATCCTCGACGTCACCGTGCACCAACTGCTAGAGGACTCCAGCGTCGATCCCGACCAGGCATCACGAACGCTGTTGAAGGTGCTCGGCATGGAGCCGCCGAAGACCGCGCTCGACCTATGGTCGCTGACCGACCTGGTCGCGTTCAGCCGAGGTACCGAAGGCGGGTGTTCGATCGTCGAGTCGATCTCGGCGGCACGCGAAAATGCCCGTGGCGCACGCGAAGTCACGTCGACTGAAATCTGGGAGTGCCTCAACACCACCTACAACGCGCTACCCGAGCGGGAACGAGCCGCCAAGCGCCTCGGTCCGCACGAATTTCTGTCCTACATCGAGGGGCGCGCTGCTCAGTTCGCCGGGCTCGCGGACTCCACGCTTTCCCGCGACGACGGCTACCGATTCATGGTGCTTGGCAGGGCGATCGAACGCGTCGACATGATCGTGCGGCTGTTGCTGTCCCGCGTCGGGGACAGTGCCTCGTCGCCTGCCTGGGTGACGGTGTTGCGTTCCGCGGGCGCCCACGACACCTACCTACGGACGTATCGCGGCGTACTGGACGCAAGCCGCGTCGTCGAATTCATGATGCTCGACCGGCTGTTCCCGAGGTCCATCTACTACTCGCTGAAGTTGGCCGAGCACAGTCTCGACGAACTGCACCACCGCGCGCTCAACCGCGTCGGCGCGACCGCCGAGGCGCAGCGTCTTCTCGGACGGGCCCGCAGCGAGCTCGAGTTCCTACGCCCCGGCGTGCTGCTGGAATCACTGGAGCAGCGTCTTGCCGCGCTGCAGGCTACCTGCGCCGACGTTGGAGAAGCCCTGGCGCAGGAGTACTTCTACGCCGCGCCGTGGGTGGCATGGAGTGACGCGGGCAGAAACGGCTCGGTTGTCATCGAGGAAGGTGAGATCTGATGTGGCGCATGAGGGTCATCCACGCCACTGGATACGCCTACAAGTCGCCAGTCACCGCGTCGTTCAACGAGGCCCGACTCACGCCGAGATCGGACGGCAGGCAGAACGTCGTGCTGAACAGGGTCGAGACGGTGCCTGCAACCCGCTCGTATCGCTACGTCGACTATTGGGGAACGGCCGTAACGGCTTTCGACCTGCACGCCCCGCACACCGAGTTGGAGGTGACGGCGTCGTCGGTTGTCGAGACCGACAAGGGCGAAGTACCCAAGGAGAAGGTCGGCTGGGAGGCGCTGCAATCGGCAGAGGTCATCGACCGATTCGACGAGTACCTGACGCCGTCGCACTACACCCCGGACAGCAAGCGCATGGCACGCGTTGGTGAGCGGATCGCGAAGTACAACGAGCCCTACGAGGCCATCGTCGAGGCGGCCAAGTGGGTCAACACCGAACTCGACTACGTGCCGGGTACCACCGGTGTGCACTCCTCAGGCCTCGACGCGCTTCGCGAGGGCAAGGGCGTCTGCCAGGACTTTGCGCACCTGACGCTGATCCTGTTGCGCAGCATGGGAATTCCGGCCCGATACGTATCGGGTTACCTGCATCCGAATGACGAGGCCAAGGTCGGTGAAACGATCGACGGGCAGAGTCACGCGTGGATCCAGGCGTGGACGGGCGGCTGGTGGAACTACGACCCCACCAACGACAAGGAGATCAACGAGCAGTACATCAGCGTGGGCGTCGGCCGCGACTATCACGACGTGACACCGCTGAAGGGGATCTACTCGGGCGAGGGTTCGACCGACCTCGACGTAATCGTGGAGATCACCCGGCTAGCCTGAGGGCATGGCTGGCTTCACGCCGACTCCCGGGTGCACCTCGACGCGGTGAAGGTCGTCGCCCAGCTCGATCTGGCGGCTGAACTCCGTCGCTGCGAGGGCGCGCCATTCGTCCTCCTGCCCCGGCGCGATGGGAGGCACGTAGTGGGTCAGGATCAGCGTGCCGACGCCTGCTCGGGCTGCGGTGGCCGCCGCCTCCTCGACCGACGAGTGGTAGTCGAGGATGTCCCTGACCCGCTGCTGTGGGCTCAGCGCCACGATGTCCTTGCGAATCACGGTGTGCACCAGCGCTCCCGCCCCAGCCGCGAGCGCGTCGAGACTCGCGCACGGTACGCCGTCCCCCGCGAGAACCACTGAGGCGCCTGAGTATTCGACGCGGAACGCGATCGTCGGTTCCACCGGCCGATGGTCGGTCGGCGCAACGCGAACCGCCACGCCTGACTGATCCCAGACCGGACCGTCGGTGTGCTCGTGGACGCGTACTTCCGGTGGAGCGTTGAGGTCTGCGTGATGGGCGATGCGATAGCCGATGTCGGAGCCGAACGCGACGAGGGTTGCGTCGACGACGGTCTTGGTACCCGGAGGGCCGATGATCACCAGTGGCTTCGGTGCGCCGAAGTTGGTGATCCAACCGCTGATGATCACGTCACCGAGATCGGCGATGTGATCGCTGTGCAGATGCGTGAGGAGAAGTGCGGTCAACCCGCTGGGACCTACGCCCACCGCCGCCAGACGCTGAAGGACGCCGCGCCCGCAGTCGACCAGGAATGTCGCGTCGCCTGCCCTCACCAGCGTGGCCGGTCCCGCGCGGTTGGGGTCTGGAGCTGGACTACCGGTGCCAAGCAGGGTGACTTCGATCATCGCCCCAGATATACCCGCATCGGGGCGGATTGCCGTGGTATTCGCCGTTTTTCAGGCGTCTAGAGTCATTCGCGTCCCGCCGAAACCCACGTCAGGTCCGTCGTGCGCTGGCCAGCGACGTCGGCAGCAGCGCCGTCGAGTGTCGCGAGTTCGTCTTCGGTCAGCGTGACCGACAGCGAGCCGAGATTCTCCTCGACCCGCGAAGCCCGCCGGGTGCCGGGAATCGGTACCGACGCGACGCCAAGAGCCTCGGCGCGATAGCGAAGCCAGGCCAGCGCGACCTGAGCAGCGGTGGCCCCCTGCTGCTCGGCGATGCGCGCCACCGCATCGACGACTGCCAGGTTCGACTCCAGTGCGCCGTCTGCGAAGCGGGGGAGGTTCCTCCGGAAGTCAGACCCCTCGGTCAAGTCGGCTGCCGACCGAACGGTGCCGGTGAGGAAGCCACGTCCCAACGGCGAATACGGCACGAACCCGACTCCGAGCTCGACTGCCGTCGGCACCACGTTGCGCTCGACGTCGCGGCTCCAGATCGACCATTCGCTCTGTACTGCTGCGATCGGATGCACCGCGACGGCGGCCCGCAGCTCGTCGCTGGTGACCTCCGACAGGCCGAGATGGCGGACCTTGCCAGCTGCCACGAGTTCGGCCATGGCGCCCACCGTTTCCTCGATCGGCACGGTGACGTCCCGGCGGTGCATGTAGTAGAGGTCGACGACGTCGGTGTTCAGCCTGGTCAGGCTTTCGTCGATGGACTGCCGCACGTACGCGGCATCGCCCTGGGCGCGGGGTGGGCCGGCCGACCTGTCGGCGGGGTTGCCGACGATGCCGAACTTGGTCGCGAGTGTCACCTCGTCGCGCCGATCGGCGAGCAATCCTGCGATCAGCCGTTCGTTGTCGCCGCCGCCGTAGACGTTCGCCGTGTCGATGAACGTAACGCCGAGATCGATGCAGCGGTTCAGGGTGGCCATTGACTCCGTGTCGTCCACCTCGCCGTACACCGGCGTCAACGCCATCGCACCGAAACCGATTGCGCTGACGGTCAATCCATCGCCTAGTTCGACGGTGTCGGTCATGGTGTGCCCTTTCGTCGGACTTCGGGTGACTTCTGATCGGCTGGCACGTGCAACCGACACGACGGTCGACCTGTTCCCCGGGTTGCGGTCATGGACGCAGAAAACGTCTAACCTGGTGTGAGCCCCGTCACAAAGGAGGCCCACAGGTGCGGATCGCAGACGTATTGAAGAACAAGGGTGCAGCGGTTTCGACGATAACCCCTGACATGATCGTCAGGGAGTTGCTCGCCAGCCTCGTCGCGCGCAATGTCGGTGCGATGGTGGTGGTCAGCTCGGCAGGACTGGTCGGCATCGTGTCCGAGCGCGACGTCGTGCGCAAGCTGCACGAATACGGAGCGGACCTCCTCGACCGTCCGATCTCCGACATCATGACGACGCGTGTGATCACGTGTGCGCCCAGCGACTCGGTGGACAGCCTCAGCGGATTGATGACCACGAACCGAGTCCGCCACGTGCCTGTGATCGAGGATGGCCAGCTCGTCGGCATCGTGAGCATCGGCGACGTGGTGAAGACGCGCATGGAGGAACTGCAGTCGCAGCAGGAGCAGTTGGAGGCCTACATCACGCAGGGCTGAAATAGGCTGCCTTGGTGACCAGTCCCACGGTTCGGCCCGCAACCCGTCGCGACGTGCCTGCCATGTCCAGGACGTTGGGACGGGCGTTCTACGACGACCCCGTGATGATGTGGATGCTGCCCGACGCCGACGTCCGCAAACGCAAGCTGCACAAGCTCTTTGCATCGCTGACCACACACCACCACCTGGCCCGCGGCGGCGTCGAGGTCGCAACGGACGGCGACGGCATCGGCGGTGCGGCGCTGTGGGATCCGCCCGGCGAGTGGAAGACGACGCGTGCAGAGGAACTGCGGGCGATGCCGGGCCTCTTGCTGGCGTTCGGAACGTCGCTGCGCAGGGGCCTAGAGGTCGAGGAGCTCATGAAGGCGGCTCATCCAGAGGAGCCGCACTGGTATTTGGCGATCATCGGGAGCGACCCGGCGGTACGTGGCAAAGGTTTTGGCAACGCGCTGATGCGATCCCGGTTGGACCGCTGCGATGCAGAGTACGCCCCGGCATACCTGGAATCGAGCAATCCCGACAATGTGCCCTATTACCAGCGGTTTGGCTTTGAGATTACGGGCGAAATAAGAGTGCCGAACAGCGGGCCAACGCTCATCCCCATGTGGCGCAAACCCCGCTGAAACGCGATCCGCAGCTAAGACACGCAGGCGGCATAACTCCAAGGTGCCGGATAAGCATGGCGCTGTATGTCAAAATACCGGGATGACCAAGGCTTCGCTGGACCTGCCCGCGCTACAAGTGTCGTGGACCCTGGCGCTGAGGTCTGAGGGCAAAGCCGAGGGCACGGTGAAGATGTACAACGCGGGCGTAAACGCGTTCCTGCGATGGTGCGACGCCACCGGCACAACACCCGAGCTCACCAAGCCCGCCGTGCGGGCGTTCGTCGCCGAACTACTCGCCAATGGCGCCGAGCCCGCGACCGCCATCGCCCGGCAAAAGGGCTTGCGACGGTTCTCGGCGTGGCTGGCCGAGGAGGGCGAGCTCGACGATGACCCGCTGCTCGGGCTCAAGCGCCCGACCGAGGTGCGCAAGGTGGTCAACGCGCTGAGCGACGATCAGCTAAGGCGATTGCTCGATGCGTGCAAGGGCAAGACGTTCACCCACCGCCGCGACGACGCCGTGATGCGCTTGATGATGGAGACCGGCCTACGGGCGGGCGAAGCCATCGCGCTCGACGTGGCCGACGTGGACCTGGTGCGCGGGCTGGCGACGGTCAGGCGAGGGAAGGGCGGGAAGGGGCGCGTCGTGCCGTTCGGGCCGCAGACCGCCGCCGCAATCGACCGCTACCTGCGCATGCGACGCGGCCATCGGCTCGCTGCAGATTCGGGGCTGTGGTTGGGCGCAGCCGGTAAGACGTTCGGGTACTTCGGGCTTGATGAAGCACTCAAGGTGCGAGCCCGCCAGGCCGGAATCGAAGGATTCCACCTGCACCTGATGCGCCACACCGCCGCCACCCGGTGGTTGAGGGCCGGTGGCAGCGAGCAGGGACTGATGTCCGTTGCGGGCTGGTCCAACCGCCAGATGCTCGACCGCTACACCAGCGCATCGGCGTCCGAGCGTGCCGCCGACGAGGCCCGTGGGCTGGCGCTGGGCGACCTATGACCAACCCAAGCTATGCATTCCTGCATGAGCACCTAGTCACCGCCCGATGCCCGAAATGCGGTGTGGCATTGGGCAATTACTGGGCTCATCGCGGCGGCGACGGCACGGACTCAGACGCGTCATGGCGGAAGCGATCAAGCTGCCCTCACTTGCCAGCGCCGCAGTTGCCGCGTGAGGGCAATAGACGGCTTGCGAGGGCGCTGGTCAGAGCTCGACGGCTACCCGCCAATAGTGACCCGGTTCAAATGCGCCTCGACTAGGGGCTGTGCGAAACGTCGCGGCTCAACCGAGCCGAGCGCTATGCGGAGCTAGCATGGCGTTTACAAATTCATCACGCTTCAACTCTGGCGCAGATACGCGAGTGCGCCAATCGCGGAGGGCGGAGCGCCTTCGCTGACTTGAAAGGTCAGCGGAGCTATGCCGAAACCCGAACTGCCCGAAGCGTTGATAGCCGCCAGGCAGGGGCTCAGCCCCGCCGAGCGGGCCATGCGCGCCAAGCTCGCCGCCAACACCCGATGGGCCAAGACCGAAGACCGCACCGCGAGCACTGAGCCGGGTCGACGCGCCGCCGAGGCTCGTTTCGAGCGAGAGGTCGACCCCGAGGGCAAGCTGCCACCCAGTGAACGCGCGAAGCGTGCCGCCAACCTGCGCAAGGCTCACATGCAGCGGATGGCGCTCAAGTCCGCCCAGGTTCGGCGCGCGCGGCGCGGGGCTGCGTGAACCGTGAAAGCCGCCCGACATCGGCTCCATCCGATGCGCAGGCGGCTCCCACCGAAACAACGTCAACCCCACCAAGGGCTGAGGCCAATTGTACCGTCGACCTTGCCCCAGCATGCGTGCGTGGAGAGTATTTCGATCCGAAGGTTCGTTGCCAACGCTGCGGAAAAAGCCTCTCGGCCCCGTGGTCTGTCCGCTGCCGCGCCGGGCGCGTCTGCCGTCGGAAGTTGCGCCGGTCAGCCAGAGCGGCTGCCGCGTGAACTTCTCCGACCTACTTGAGTCCCTCGCCTACACCGACGGCGAGGGTTTGGCGGTCTGCTGGCAACAGGGCACCACCGGCACGTTTCACAGCGAGCTTCATCGGTACGCGGCGGGCATCGGCGAGGAAATCGTCGACGATTTCGCCAAGCCGGGCCGCAACGTGTGGTTCGGGGTCAACCCGGTCAACGCCGCCGCCATGTACGCGCGCCAGGCCGACGCCGAGGCAGCCACCGGCAACAAACCGGGCCTCGGGCGCGGCACCGTGCTGGACGTGACGCGACTGGCTGCGGTGTGGGCCGACCTCGACGTGAAGCCGGGCGGCTGCCAGTCCTATGACGTGGCGAATGCGATCATCGGCGAGCTGTCGGCCATCCTCGGGTCGACGCCGACCGCCGTGGTGCACAGCGGCCATGGGCTGCAACCGTATTGGCCGATTGAGGATGCGCCGATCAGCGAGGGCGACGGCAGCGGGCGGGCCAAGGCCGTCGCCCTCGTCCGACGGTTCGGGCGTCTCGTCGCCACCGTCGCCCAGTCACTCAACGCTGGCGTCGACAGCGTCTATGACCTGCCGCGCATCCTGCGGCTGCCGGGCATCGACAACTGCAAGGGCGACCCGATACCCACGTCGGTCGAAAGCAGGGGCGGCGCACCGATCACCCTACAGGCGCTCGCCGAGGCCCTCGATGAGTTCGGGATCACCGAACGCCCCGATGACATCAAGATCAAGACCCGTGCCGTCGACCGTTCGCACCCCGACTATCTCGCCGTCGCCGACTGGACTGCCAGCGCCTACGACTGCGGGTACATCAAGACGGTCATCGACGGGTGGGCGTCCGACGTACCCGACAGCAAGGGCCGACACCCGTGGCACCTGGCGCAGGCCACCCGCGTCAGCGCCGCGCACCGCAATGGCTGCCTGAGCCCCGAGGGCCTGGCCCACGCGTACCGCGCCCTCGGCCAGCGGTTCACCGAGCTGTGCGTCAACGGCATCGGCGGCACCCCGCGCAAGGTGAGACCCGCCGAGCTCGGCGAGGCCATCGCGTTCGGCAACAGCCGTGCGACGACGATGAGCGAGGCCGACGTGGCCAGCGAGCTCGGCAGACACCTGCACCTCGGCGAGCGGGTCGAGCTTGGGCGCGCTGGCCCGGTCATCGGCGGGCAGCGACCGAGTCGCATTGCGTCCGAAGCCAACTCGCCCCCGACACCGCCCGTCGCGGTCAACTGGCCCGAGCACGTCGCGGGGGTGCAGCCACCGGCTCAGGGTACCGGCACCGACGGCCCCCAGCCCGCGCCCGCGCTCGCGTCGGTTCACCCGATCAGACCCAACGCCACTGGCGAAACACGCCCGGCATCGAACACCGACACCGGCAACGCCGACCTGTTGGTCGGCCTGCACCGCGACGGGCTGCGCTACTGCCCCGAGGCTGGGGCCTGGCTCACATGGGATGGGACGCGCTGGCAGATGGGTGTCGATGACGGGGCAGCGTTCGCCGCAGCAAGAGCGAGCATCGACGCCATCACGCCGGGCACCGACAGCGAGCTGGCCAAGCACATCACCCGCAGCCTGTCGCGCCACGCCCTGGCGGCAGCGGTAGCGCTCGCGATGCGTCACCCCGAGATGCGCGTCAACCTAGCCCAACTCGACGCCCATCTTTACGAGCTCAATACCCCAAGCGGCGTGCTCGACCTGAGGACCGGGACGCTGCACCTGCACGACCCCAACCGGTGGCACACGAAGAACACGGGAGTGGGCTACGACCCGGTGACGCCCGCGACCCGCTGGCTGAAGTTCCTCGACACGACGTTCGGAGGCGACGCCGACCTCATCGGGTACGCGCAGCGGGTGGCAGGGCTAGCCGCCATTGGCCAAGTGCTGCACCATATTCTGCCGTTTCTGTTCGGCGCCGGCCAAAACGGCAAGAGCGTTTTTCTCGATGTCCTCGTCGCGGTCTTGGGTGAGTACGCGATCACGGCCCCGGCGGGTTTCTTGCTCGACGGTCGCGACAAGCACGAAACCGAAATTGCGCGACTGCGCGGTGCCCGTCTCGTCGTGTGCTCAGAGATCAACGAACACAGCAAGTTCGATGAGGCGAAAGTGAAGGCGCTGACTGGCGGTGACGTGCTCTCGGGCCGATTCATGAGGCAGAACTTCTTTGACTTCATCCCGTCGCACACGCTGATGCTGATGGGCAACCATCAGCCGCAGGTGAGCGCGGGCGGCACGTCGTTCTGGCGGCGGCTGCGGCTCATCCCGTTTCACCACAGGGTGCCCGACGATCAGAAGGTCAGCGGGCTCGACAAGATGCTCGCCGACGACGAGGGGCCAGCCATCCTCGCGTGGATCGCCAGCGGGGCGCGTGAGGTCATCAAGAGCGGGCTGTGTGAGCCCGCCTCGGTCACCAGGGCGACCGCCGGGTACGCCAGCGAGGAGGACGTGCTCGGGCGCTTCATGACTGAGTGCTGCGACGTCGGCGACGACCTCACCGACGGTGAGCGGCCAACGGTGCTGCTGAACGCCTTCGTGGCCTGGGCGCGCGCCAACGGAGAGGACGACCGACTCACCGCCACCAAGCTGGGCCGTGAGATGTCGTCGCGGTACGGCAGGAAGTCAGCCACCGGCAACAACAGCGGCTCGAGGATCTACCCAGGAGTGCGCATCAAACCGAACATGCGGCCCACGTGGATGCCAACAACGTGACAACCCAGCAAACGCCGCCCCGGCGGCCTCAACCCGTCGCTGAAGTGCCCAATCAGCGACAGGTTGAAGCGTCGGGTAGCGACGGGTTAGCGACGGGTCTAGCGACGGGTCCTGACTCTCTGACCTGCAAGCGTCAGGTAGCGACAGGTTCAAACGAGTTACTGACGTATCGAAAATTGACAATGCATTTTCCCAGTTCGGCACACCGGGACCACCTCGAAAATCACTGCCCTAGGGCGCTAATGCCGAAATTCCGCTCAACCTGTCGCTGTCCTGACCATTCGTTCAGCGCAGCAAACGGCAACCACTACGAAAAGAGGATGACGCCGTGACGGCAGAACCGATCAACCGCGACGGGTGGACCGTCGACCAGGCGCACAAGATTCTCGGCCAGCTCGCCGCTCGCGAGCTGGCCCTCTATGACCTGTCGACCCGTCGACACCTACGCCGAGCAGCGCTGGCCACGCTGGCTGCTGAGCCGCCCTGCGCCGTTGACCCGGTGGCCCGCGTCATCGAGGTGGCCACCGACCGGCGCGGTGTCCGCTCGGTGGTCATCGGCTGCCCGTGGTGTGGGCGTCGGCACGTGCACGGCTGGCCCCCCGGTCATGACAGCGTCGGCCACCGCGTGAGTCACTGCGGCCCTGGCGGCGCCAGCGGCGGCGGGTACTACGTCGTCGGCGAGGTTGCGGCGTGAGCGGCTGGGCTGATCTGGTCGACGCACTCGGCGGCGCACCCCGGCTCGACGGCGCGCTGTGCCGAGGCTCGACGATGTTCGATGAGGCGCAGCCCGGCACCGCCGCCGAGCTCGTCGCCGAGCGAGTCGCCACAGCGGTCGCCACGTGTGAGCGCTGCCCGAGCCTGAGTGCGTGCACCCGGTGGCTCAGCTCGCTCGCACCGGCTCAGCGCCCGACTGGTGTGGTCGCTGGCCGTCTGACGGTGATCGAGCCGCCACAACCCCGCAGGAAGCCGCGCCCCGACCTGCATGAGGCACTCGAGGCCGCACTCCGCGCAGGCCCGCGCACACCTGACGTGGAGCATGCGAGGCAGGTTGGATGCCAAAAGGATTCGGTGGCCAGGGCACGCAAGCGGCTCGAGGCGGCGGGAACGATCCCTCACGTGCGTCGCATCGGCGGGCGGCGTCGTCAGGGCGGCAGGTCGTGAAGGGGGTTCGCAGCGAGTACCTGCCCGGCGAGGTTCAGATTCTCGGAGCGAATTGCGTTCTGCTGCGCGGCACCGCGCTAATCGACGCCGTCAACCTCGTGGTGCGGGGCAACAGAACCTCGTCGGGCAGCGCCCACCGGGGGCGGTTCCTGGCGCTACAGCGGACCTTGGCAAGGGCTCTTGAAGTGCCCGAAATGTCGCCCACGCGACATGACGACACGACATGCGAGGGTGAGCGGTCAGACTCGGAGACACGCGAGGGCGGCGACTGGCTCAGCACGACTGACGTCGCCGAGCTACTTGGAGTGACAGTGCGACATGCTCAGCGCTTGGCGCCCGAGCTCGGCGGATTCGTCGTCAGCGGTCGTTGGGTATCCGACAGGGCAGCCGCCCTCGCGTACAAGGCTTTTCGTGAAAACCGAGACAAGGAACGCAATGACCGCTGACAACAGTTATCCCGACGCGTGGAAGCCGCGCCACATCAAGGCCCGCGACAAGGCCGAGGCGCAGCGCGCCGACGACGCCGCCGAGTACGTGGGCGCTCTGAGCGACGACGAGCTCGACGAGCTGATCGCCCGCGTTCGCCCCGCCACCTAGACCACCACCCCAGAAAGGTCGTCCCCTCATGCCAATCGCCGCGCACACCGGTATACGCCACGCTGAGCAGCTCGCCGCCGATGTTGAGCATCTCGGCGGCGCAGTGCCGCAACGCATTACCGACCTCATCGCCGTCAATGCCGCGCTTAAGGGCGGGCCGTCCGGTAACCCGACCGACGATCTGGTGCGCCGGATAGCCACCGGTGGCCTGGCGGGGGACGAGCTCGCCGCTGCCATCGAAGCCGCTGCCGCCGATGACGCCGCCGTCCGGTTCCACGCAGACCTGCGCGTAAAGGCCGAGCAGCCGATAATGCGCGCAATCGTGCACGAACTCGAAACGGGGGCAGCCGACGAAATCATCGCCAGCCTGCGCCCGGCGTTCGACGGGGCCGTCGCGGTGCTGCAGTCGGCCGGCAAGTTCGTCTCGCCGTCGGACACCGCCGAGGGCTTTCTCGGCACCGCTACCGGCGAGGGCCTCGCAGCGTGGCATTCGATCACCCCGGCCGTTGAGGCGCTCAACGGAATCGGGTTCGTCGTCTCCCAGTTCGGCCCCCTCGGTCAGCTCGAGATGGTGCAGGCGCCCGATCCGATTCTCGCCGTGCCGCTCGCGCCGGAAGCCGTGATGTTCGGTGGTCCCCACCTCGACATGCTGGAAGCAACACGCGCTTTCCGAAAGCCAGGGATGCACCGCGCCTCGCCGTGGTTCGCAACGGCATATGCATTGCGGCTCAACAGCATTGCCGAGGCTCGCGAGCGAGTGCGCGGGATCGCCGAGAGTGCCTTCGAGGCGATGGAACACCGGCGCACCGCCGGGCGCACTGAATACGACGCCAACCACAATGTCGTTGACGCACAGCCGCGCCGCAACCCGTACGCGCTCGTGACGACGAACGTCGGGGCCTAGCACTGATGTTCAACGACTACCCCGACGCGTGGGCCGTGACCCTCGCCACGCGCGAACAGCGCGACAACATCGCCAAGGCCGGTGGGCAGTGCCAGTTGCAATTCGCTGGCTGCACAACGCGTGCGGTGGCGACGAGCGCCACGCTGCCGCACGACCCGGTGCGTGATCACCGGCCAGCCTGCCAGCCGTGCGCCGCCAACCGAGCGGTTCGACGGTGACGACGATCAAGAGACTTGGGCGTGCACACGGGGCCTCTTCTGGCGTCGATCTCCCCGTGTGCACGCCCAACCCCTACCCTCAATCGCGAACGGGCTGACGCGATGACGGAATCGTGCAGCCAGCAACGCCCAGGTTGCCTCGAAGTCGCCACCATCGTCGATCCGATCACCGGTCTACCCGTGTGCGTGTACTGCCACGGGGCGACGCCCGGGGGGCGCGAGACGCAGCGCGGCACAGCGACGGCGGCAGCCGAACCGGCCACCAACACCGCCGGTGGCCCCGCATGGTGCAGTCAGCGCCGCCCCCGTGTCTGCGGAGGCGTTGCCACCCAGACCGATCCGGTGACGGGCGCACCGATCTGCGACGGGTGCCTGCGCATGGCCGGTGGCCCAACCCCGAGGCCACCCGGTCAGCGGTGGGGGAAGCGTGGCGTACCCAAGCCGGTGCGTCAGGCCGTCCTCGATAGGGACGCGCACCGCTGCCAGCTCGGCTACCCAGGTGTGTGCATCGGGACCGCGACCGAGGCCGACCACACCGTCAGCACGGCCAGCCAAGGCGTCGACCGCGACCAGTCAGTCGACCCCGCCGACATGCGAGCCGTGTGCGTGCCATGCCACCGGCTCAAGACCCGCCGTGAAATCAGCGCTGCGACAGCCCAATCGAACCGCCGCCGGGCCCGACGCCGCCGCCAGCCGCCCCAACCGCACCCCGGTGATTGACGTGCTGACGCCCACCATGGTCACCGTCATCGCCCTGCTGACGGCCACGGCGAGCAGCGTCGGGGGTCACTGCCTTACCCTGGTGCTGGCGCGGCTACGGGGCTCTCAAGGGGTGGGGCATGGC
>Ga0068863_100000928_pt1 | contig 29427 bp, 28 predicted proteins | sample KBSSwiS62_FD_66596 | JGI IMG/M metagenome (GOLD analysis project Ga0068863, IMG submission 66596) | Switchgrass rhizosphere microbial communities from Kellogg Biological Station, Michigan, USA - KBS Switchgrass S6-2 | ecosystem: Host-associated > Plants > Roots > Rhizosphere > Soil ... | reverse complement strand
TCGAGTCCCATCGTCCACCCCACCTACCCGGTAGGTCAGTATCCGGGCCGTTAGCTCAGTTGGTAGAGCAGGAGACTCTTAATCTCTTGGTCGTAGGTTCGACTCCTACACGGCCCACCAATTTCACAATAATTTCAGCGACTTACGCCTGCCACTCTAACATCCGAATTTCTTTAGCTAGAAACTTTAGCTAGAAAAATTATTTTTTCGCGATGTTCCTGCCGCTTACTTCAAATTCGGAGCCCGGTTGCACGCCGATGAGCTGCGGCTTTGATCAACTGGCGATAGGCGTGCAGCCTGCCTGTCGGTAGATGCAGTGAAAAGAATCGAAGGCACGGCGTTCGGGAACGCTGCACGTGATCCCAGGAGTTTCGATGCGGGCCGAAGCTCGTCATGAATCTGCAGTTCGACCCCAACGCATGGCGCGACGTGTCTTGCTCGGAAGGCCGGCTTCAGTGAGAAACGGATCCGCCTAGTCGCGCTGAATCTCATCCTCCTCCTGGCCGCTTCATCCCAACAGCGCGCATCAAGTCATCGCCATCCCTACAGAATCCGGAAGCTTCCCGGTCTCACGTTGAATGACTCCTCGAAGATGCGACTTGCCCACTCCTGGATATCGCGTTGAGGATACTGACTCGTCAGCCACAGAAAGTCGAAATCGAAAGGCCCGTCGTCGCTGATCCATTGCCGGGTCAGCTCGTACGCGGCAACGACTGCGTAGAAGTGATTGAACGTTTTCGAGAGAGCAGCCTCGTCCTTGCCTTTCAGGAGAGCCGGGTAAATGTCGCCATCGGGACGATCGACAAACAGTGCCTGATTGCGGCGGAAAAGCTCCTGCGAGCTTGGCTCAGATGCCGTACCGGAGGGCCGCGGATAGCACATTCCCGGCCAGCAGAAAAAATGCGGGGCTAATTGCTTGTCCAACTGGAATCGAACGAAGCGCGCTAGAAATACACGTACCGGCAAATTTCCCGGCTCGAACTCAAAGTCTTCATCCTCAGCCAGTAGTTTCTGCATCGGGGATTGCAACGACCAGTCACTCACACGTTTTCCGATCTGCTCCGGCGAGTCACAACCGATAGCGGCAGACAGCGTGTTGCTGATTCCGAGATATTCCTCCTTTGAATATTCAATGACCGATGTGAGTAGAGATCGACCTTCAGACTTCAGCCAGTAGCCCATGCGTAGGAAGCGCATCCCGGGATCGACATCGTTCACGAACGAATCCGCTGTGACGAGTTCGCACGGAAACCCGGCCCCGGGATTCATCGCCAGGTCGCACACGAGAAGAAACAGTCCGACTATCGGGTCGGCGGGTGTGGCAGGCCAATCAGTGCCGGTCAATTTCAGAAATCCCTCAAAAGCTTCCCGGTAAATACCGTGGAGCATGCCCATGCGTTCGCATTGCTCCCAGGTCAGGCTCTTCCCTGAGACCTGAAACAAATACTGGATCTGAGAAAATCGGGCTTGACCTTCAAACAATGCCCGCGCCCCCAGCGGGGGCAGATGGACATCCGACCCGAAGTAGTACCCCGTTACACGAGCGTTTCGCAGGCGCGCGAACTCCGGTTCCCATTTCCGAGGGTCAGGGAACATGCTCATCTGCGGATCGATGGTTGAAGACAGCAGCCAGAGCACCGATCCAACCGCCATCTCGAACGAGTGCCCGACCGATTCAAAATACGGGTCCTGCACGCACCGTTGCGCCGATTGGGTGTCCCTCGCCAGTTCCCTGAAGAATTCGATATCGTGCCAGTTGTTGAGGACCACTGTGAGCTCGTCCCGGCACGCGCCCGGATCCAGGCCACTCCCCACGGTTGTTGTGTCGAACTTCCGCAATGATTTTACAGGGCCGGCCGTCCGGATTATCCGGTCGAGTCGCTCCTTGTTGAAATGAGTCTGGGCGGGATGCGACAGAGTCAGTAACAATCCCAACGTCGATCCGATGTGTTGCCACCAGTGAATTGTTTCGTGAAGGTAGGTAGAGAAAGCCTGGAGTTGATCCTCCGTTGAATACTGATCCCGTTCTGCCGGGTCCAATGCACGGTGGATGTCGGGTCTCAGGCTCAGGACGAACCGCATCGGATGATACGATCCCTGAGCCTTCCAGTTGGCATGGAGGATCGAAGAGTCTTGCCAGGCCAGCGACCCGCTGGAGAGCAGATTTTGTTTCAGACGCATGCAGTCACCCATTTCATCCTGAATCAGGTCGAAGCTCTAGAGGCACCCGACGAAATCGAGATGGAAGCTTACAACTTCCAGCATAAACTGTATTAACTCGTCCATAGCTACGCGGTGGATAACGGTGTAACTACCAGCTCGCGTCTCTCCTCAATCGTCGCCCTGCGCAGCGCGTACTTGGGAATAGGGCACATGACTCATTCTGGCTTTGCGGGGTCGAACTCGACCAGTGGCTGTTATTCCAGTGGATTCCAGGTGTAAAGCCATTCTTGATCGTACGATTGGCATTCGTAGGCGTGCACTCAGGTCTGGCAAGTCGCAGGTGAGTCGCTCAAAAACCTGCCTCGAGGCGTCGCGATTGATTCCCAGTCCTGCGTAGTCATCTGAAGCCAGCATCTCCCATCTGACCATGAAGTTGCCGGCTATGGAACGCATTCCGATCGCGAGGCGCTGAAAGTCATCACGACTTCGTTTCGCGCGCAGGAAGTCGGGAACCCTTAGCTATTCCTGTCCACATCGATGTCGTGAATTGAGGCGGATGCAAGAATCTATTGATGCACACTGAGGGCTCAGCGCTGAATCAGCCCCCGATCGATTCGCTACCGACTGTCGCCTCAAGCGAGACGACCGCGCTCACAGCGGTCGAAGAATTCCCGCAGAGCGGCTACTTCGTAGAAGAAGCGCCCGCCGATCTTCCGGTAAGACGGTCCGCGGCGACATTCACGCCAACGCCGAAGCGTACGAATGTCCCGAGGTTTGGTCGGGCTTCCGCCGATGTATGAGCAAGTGAGTATGCTCTTCTCTGGCATTATGCGGGTGCTTGGTAGGGCTTCCCATTCTGCTAGGTCTGGAAAGTCGATGGCGGCAACCGTCTCGACTGACGATGTGTCAGTCGTACGTAGCAATTTTGTCGAAATGGAGTATCGAAATGAAGGGCCATATGGGCAGCAGAAGCGAATTCCGATTCCGACGGATCAGTAGAGCACCAAGACGGTGTCAACGAGCATCAGGGTTGACACGCTGGGTCGAACGTTTTTGGAGTGCTCTCTGCGTTCGGACCAAGCCAATGTCCCGCAGCGCTCGCAGATCGCCGATTAGATCTCGCACGACATCTTGCATTGAATACGCACTGCACATGCGGTATTGATTAACGAATGAGGCGGAAACGCGATCGGCACTAACATCCGGACGGAGCCCATATGGAGACTGCAGCGGTTTCGCGTTCAGTTGTAGGCAAGTCTGCAATTGCGATTGTCGCAGGTCTGTTGTCGGTTCTGGCGGAAGCGAATCCGCCATCGGCGGACTCCGGCAATCAATCGCCCGGCGCAGTCAGTCCGTCGCAGGAACCACGCTCGTCCGCGCCTCAGGTCACTATCCAGGGACAGAGCCAACAGGACCTCGAGCACCGCGCTCATGATTTCGTCCAAAAGCTCGTTCGCGGTGGCCGGTTCTACGGCGAATCGCTTCCCACGTGGCACAAGCCGTTGTGTTTCGAGGTATTGGGGCTCCCGCGGCCCCAGGGTGAATTCGTGCTCTCCCGCCTGTCCTCGGATGCGAGCTCCGCAGGTATTCGACTTGCGGGTGACCCCTGTCAGCCAAACTTTTTTGTCATCCTGACATCGCAACCCGATTCCTTAATCGAAACTCTCAATGCACGACGTCCGAAGATGTTCGGAAATGGACAATCCGCGCAGATCCGGCGCTTTCTTCATCCGTCCAACCGCCGGGTAGTACGCGTATGGTACAACGCCGATTCGATCGGGACCGACGGTATGCCTATGATTCGACTGGGCACCGCTTGTGGGGGAGTGCCCATGTCATGGATGACCAACGAGATACCAACCAACTGTGAGCACCTTGGCTCGCACCTCCAGTTGTCCGCTTTGATCGCCTTCTCGTCAGTGGTTATTGTCGTGGATAGCAATCTCAGCGGAGATGCCACTTTCGGGCAGCTGAGTGACTACATCGCAATGGTTGGGATGGCCGACATAGACCCTGATGGCGATTACGGCGATATCCCTACTATCCTTCATCTGTTCAATCAGTCTCAAACTCCCGCTCCGCCAGGCTTGACAACCTGGGATCAAGCTTTCCTCAGCGCCATCTATGGAACAGATCAGGCATCGTCCACTCAGTGATCTGCAATTGTGTCGAAAATCGTTCAGTCCTTTTCGCACTAACGCATTGCGGGAGGTACTGGGTCAGTCGCAGACCCGCCACATCATAATGCAGAGTTAGTGCAAACGTGGTGGACTGCTACAACCATCATCGCACGACTTCGTGTAGCATTTGAACCGCTATTTCGGAGCGTTGCGTAGTATTGCCTTGATCTCAGTGGTACAGAGCACGCAGGAATGCGGAGTCCCACGGAGTTAGGCCGGAGGGTGCTGCATCTGCTGATTCGTTCAGCAACTGCAGAAGAGTGGGAGCATCTCCCAAATGCAAGTTTGTAGGGAGTTCTGTCAGGCCAGCTAAAGCAGCATATTCAACAAGTTGTTCCAGCTTCAGCTCTTTGGGATAGTTGGTATCGATTACCACGAGTGCTAAGGAGAATGCATAGATATCATATCGCTCTATACGTGAACCTTGAACCTTGATATTGACAACTAACGGGGATCTGGACGCTCCCAACAGAAACGCTCCCGTGGGTCACCGCGGTAGGGTACCAACCGCTGTCAAGGAGAGGCTTGGAAGCGCGATTGCGGAAGGGGAAATCAGCACCTGTCTTTGGTCCTCCGACATCCAACCTAGATGACGCGCCTTCACTTAATCGCGGAAAATCCTAAATCGGGGTAAACATGATGCGGCGAAGCGTCTCTTGATCAAGGCACAAGGAGGATGGGTCCCGCCTGCATATCGCCTGAGCGTGTGCCCGCGAGGTGCCGCGGGCGCACCGAAGGGCCCACGATTACAACGCGTGAGACCTTGATATTAGTGCGTGCGCGGACGAGACTCGAGTTGCGACCCCGGCGTGACAGACCGGATTTACATCCCAAATGATCCGACGAGATCCGATTGCGATCTTTGCACGGTCTGCAGCCGACGGGTGAGCCGGCCGCCTGGACAGAGTGGGACGTCGCAAAGCGGGCAAGCAGTTCGGCCGCCATTGAAGTTATCGGGGCGGCATTCTGTGGATTAGACCTCAATCCTTTCGTCAGAGCGGCCATTCTGAAAATTTTTTAATCAGTTATTCGCCGCATTTTAATCTGGGTGTGTTTCCCTATTGGTCACGGGAAATCCATGCGAATACTCCTAGTCGAAGATGAGAAGAAGTTGTGCGAGCTGATTGCGCGCGCACTCAAGGCCGAGCGCTACGCCGTCGACGTGGCTCTGGACGGACAGAGCGGCTGGGAGATGGCCGACGCGTACGACTACGATCTCATCATTCTGGATCTGATGCTGCCGATCGTCAGTGGTACCGAGATTCTGCAACGTGTTCGCCGCAAGAATCAGGAGGTTCCCATTCTCATTCTTACGGCGCGCGATCTGACCGAAGAGAAGGTGCAGCATTTCGAGGCGGGCGCCGACGACTATCTGACCAAGCCCTTCGCGTTCGCCGAGTTAGTTATGCGAGTCAAGGCGCTCTTGCGCCGCGGGTCGATCAGCCGAGCGGCGGTGGTACGCATCGCGGATCTCGAAATGGACCGGCTTGCGCAACAAGTGAAGCGCAGTGGCAAGAAGATTGAGTTGACTGCAAAGGAGTACGCGCTGCTCGAGTACCTCGCGACCAATCCGGGGCGCGTTTTTTCGCGCACGATGATCATCGAGCATGTGTGGGATCAGAGTTTCGAGGGATTGACCAACATTGTGGATGTCTATGTGCGCCACCTCAGGCGCAAGATCGACGATCCGTTCCCCACGAAGCTGATCCGGACTGTACGCGGCGTGGGCTATGGCCTCGGTGAGAGTGGCGAGGCATGAATACGCGTTCTCTCAGCTTTCGCCTCGTCGCGTGGTATGCAGGGCTTCTGACCATCGTATTCGTAGTGCTGGGGGGCCTGACGGTCCTCTTTCTTCTGCATTACCTGGACGCCAATCTCTTCGATATTCAGGCACGCCGCGCGCGCCAGATCGCGGACACTTTGCTCGCCGCTGCCCCTCGCACGGGGGAGGCCGCAGTGGGCCAGCAGATCGAGGTGCTGTACTCACCCGAGGCCAACGATCGGCTCATTCGCATCACCCGGGCCGATGGTCACATAGTCTATGCATCAGGATCGCCCAAGGATCGCAGCTTTGACCCATCGCAGGTCCCGCTACCGCCGTTGACTCGCGACGGGAAGTTCAATCGCAAAGAAACCTTGCCCAATGGCGCGTTGCTCGTGGCTGCGCAGACTTATACGGGTAGCGACCATTCGCGCTACGTCGTTGAGGTGGGAGTCTCGAATGCCCGCACCGAGGCAACTCTAAGGCAGGTGTTGATCATGTTGGGGATCGGGCTACCGATCACCGTGTGTGTCGCGGTGGCGGGCGGATTTGCTCTGGTGCGCCGCGCACTGCGACCCGTCGAGCAGATCGCCCGCAAGGCCGAGGACATCACGCAACACAATCTCAGCGAACGCTTACCGGTGGTGCAGACCGGGGATGAGCTCGAGCGCCTGTCCATTTCAATCAACCGCATGATCGGCCGACTGGAGGATTCGTTCCAAAGCTCCAAGCAGTTTGTCGCTGACGCCTCGCATGAACTGCGAACACCGCTTACCGTTTTACGGGGAGAGTTGGAGGGCCTGGCGCAGGATACTCAGTTGAAGCCGCAGACGCGCGAGACACTCGGCAGCCTGCTCGAAGAGGTGGATCGTCTGGCGGAGATTGTCGAAGGATTGCTGGCATTGTCGAGGCTGGATGCCGGAGAGGCCCACAGCGAGTGGGTGCGGTTCGATCTGGCGGAACTGGCCGCGACCACGGCAGATCAGATGAGCCTGCTAGCTGAAGACAAGAACATTACCGTCGTGTGCGAAGCCACATCCGGTGTCAATGTCGAAGGGGACCGCGCGCGAATGAAACAGGTGGTGGTCAACCTGCTCGACAACGCAATCAAATACACACCGAATGGCGGACGTGTTCGTCTCAACATCAAGACCGAAGACGGCTGCGCCGTCCTGGATGTTGCCGATGACGGGATCGGGATTCCGCAGGACGCGCTGCCGCACGTCTTCAAGCGGTTTTACCGGGTCGACGGGTCGCGGTCGCGAGACCAAGGCGGCGCCGGTTTGGGTTTGTCCATCGTGAAATCCATCTGCGCCGCGCATGGCGCCCAAGTAGAGGTGGCGAGCGTCCCCGGGAAGGGCAGCCGCTTCCGAGTCAGACAGTTACTGGTCAACAACACTTCTGTGCACGCACACTCATGAATAACTCTCACAGCTCCGCCGACACTCCCGCGATCGCGAACCCGCGTTCGGCTCGCCGCCGAATCGGGTGGGGAGTGTCGCTACTCGCTGCCACGATCGTAGTCGGTCTCATCGTGGCACGGACGTGGCATCGGACAGCCAATGCGACGATGGGCGCGGCGCAAGCAATTCCCGCGGTGGCTGTTGTTAAAGTCGATCGGGAAGATCTCTACAAGGAGATCACCATCCCAGCGGAATTTCGTCCTTATAACGAAGTCGATGTGCATGCCAAGGTGTCCGGCTATGTGAAGCGAATCAATGTGGATATCGGTGACAAAGTGAAGCCGGGGGAGTTGCTGGCCCTGCTCGAAATTCCCGAGCTGGGAGACGAGCTCGATCACGCGATCGCAGCGCATCAGCGCGCCGCCGCCGATTACAAGGATGCACACCTTGCCTACACCCGGTTGGTTGAGGTCAACAAACAGCATCCGAACCTCATTGCACAGCAGGACCTCGATACCGCCGAGGCCAAGGACGCCACCGCGCAAGGCGCTCTCGCGGGTGCAAAATCGGACGTGCAGAAGTACCAGACTCTCGTGAGCTATACGAGAATCACGGCGCCATTTGGCGGCGTAATAACCAAACGCTACGCCGACCCCGGGACCCTGATCCAGGCCGGCACGTCCTCCACGCAGGCGCTGCCGCTGGTACGGGTTTCCGATAACAATCTGCTTCGTCTCGATTTCCCGGTGTCCGTCGATTATGTCAGGGGCATCCGGCTCGATGCTCCGGTCAGTGTGCGGGTTGACTCTCTCGGCAACAGGATATTCGAGGGCAAGATCGCCCGCTTTTCGAACCACATCGACGACAGCACCCGCACAATGATTGTCGAGATGGAAGTCCCGAACCCAACTCTGGAGCTCGTTCCGGGCATGTATGCCAACGTGACGCTGAAAGTGGACGAGCGTCCGCACGCCCTCGCGATTTCCATCGAGGCCGTGCCGCCGGGTGGCAAGACAGTCTTACTGGTCAATCGCTCTCACCAGGTCGAGGAGCGGCCGGTGGCCCTGGGCCTCGAGACTCCAGGGAAATACGAGGTGCTCTCCGGGCTCAATGAGGGAGATCTGGTCATGCTCGGTAATCCTGCCCAAGTCGTCACGGGCCAAAAGGTCGAACCCCGCATAACAGCACCGCTGGCTCGCCAATGAACGCCGCACTCACAGACGAGCAACTGCAAGCCCTGCGTAGCCTGGATGCCTGTACGCTGGCCAACACAATCGAGACCTTCAACGAGCGCCTGCGCAATGAAGGTTTCGTCAACCACACGGTGCGCAGCCTCTTTCCGCACCTCTCACCCATGGTGGGATACGCGGCGACGGTGAAGATTCGAGGCTCATCTCCTCCGACTGCGAGCGGCGTTTACGCCGACCGCACCGACTGGTGGGACTACATCGAGTCACTGCCGGCCCCGCGAGTCGTCGTCGTTCAAGACACGGCGTCGCAACCCGGTTTGTGTTCATTGGTCGGCGAAGTCCACATGAGCATATTGCAGGCATTGCACTGCGTTGGGGTCGTCACCAACGGGGCGGTGCGTGATATCCCGGCAGCGCGCAGTGCTGGATTTCACTACTTCGCCGGCAGCGTCTCCGTCTCCCATGGATACGTACACATCATTGATTTCGGACAGCCCGTCAAAATTGGCGGGCTCGAAATTCGATCCGGCGATCTGTTGCACGGGGATCTGCACGGCGTGCAGTCGGTACCGCTCGCCATTGCACCGCTGATTCCGGACGCCGCCGCGCGGATCGTGGCCCGAGAGCAGGCGTTGATCGCTTTGTGTCGCGCACCCGAATTCACAATCGAGAAGTTGCGCGCGTTTCTCGCCAAGTCCCCGAAGTAAGACTCCATCTGGTCATCCCCCTATGTCACGTTTTGCCATCCGTTATCCGTACTTGGTCATTGTCATCTGTCTGATCACCTGTGTGGTGGGTGTGACCAGTGTGGTGAAGATGCCGGTCGATCTGTTTCCGACGATCCGTATTCCAGTGGTCGTTGTCGCCACATTCTTCTCCGGTATGCCACCGGAGCAGGTGGAAACTGACATCACGGGGCGCTTCGAGCGCTTCTTCACTCTCGCAAGCGGCGTCGATCACATCGAGTCGCGTTCGCTGCCCGGGGTGAGCCTGATCAAAATCTACTTCCAACCCGGTTTCAATGCCGATTCCGCGGTGACGAGCATCGCCAATCTCGCGCTGGCAGATCTACGTAAGCTGCCGCCCGGAACACTTCCACCGGTCGTATTGAAGTTCGACGCCTCGAGCTTGCCGGTGTGTCTGGTCACCTTGAAGGGAGCAGGGCTGAACGAGGCCAAGCTGCGGGACCTCGGGCAGTACGATGTCCGTAATCAGATCGCGAACGTGCCCGGTGCGTCGGTTCCGCAGCCGTTCGGCGGAAAGTACCGACAGATCATGGTGTACGTCGATCCGCTCAAGCTGCAAGCGCATCAATTGAGCGTGATGGACGTGGTTCGAACCGTCAATGAGGCCAACCTGATCCTGCCAGCGGGGGATGTGAAGATCGGGCCTTATGACTACAACCTTTACGCGAACAGTCAGGTCAACACGATTTCCGATATCAATCGGCTGCCGCTGAAGACGGTCGGGAATGCCTCGGTGCTCGTGGAGGATGTCGGGAAGGCGCAGGATGCTGCGCAAATCCAGAGCAACATCGTACGCGTTGACGGGCAGCCGTCCGTCTATCTACCGGTACTCAAGCAAGGGGGTGACGCGAACACCATCGCAGTGGTCGATGGGATCAAGGAAGGCGTCTCGCATCTGCTGGACGTGCCGAAGCAACTCGTCGCAGACGTCGTGTTCGATCAGTCGAAGTTCGTTCGCAGTGCCATCGAGAACCTGATTCACGAGGGCGTGATTGGTCTGGTGTTGACCGGCATCATGATTCTCATCTTTCTGGGCAGCATGCGGGCGACCGCCGCCGTGTTTTTGTCCATTCCGCTGTCGGCACTGGCGGCCTTCATCGCCTTGTCGCTCGGGGATAATACGGTGAATTCCATGATCCTCGGCGGACTCGCGCTGGCGTTCTCCCGACTCATCGACAACTCCGTCGTGGTGCTGGAGAACATCTTCCGGCACATGGAGCTCGGTGAATCACCGGCTGTAGCCGCCGAGAGAGGGGGCAAGGAAGTGGCATTGCCCGTATTGGCGGCAACGCTGACCACGGCGATCGTATTCTTCCCTGTAACGTTCCTGTACGGGGTGAGCCGGTTTCTGTTCACGGCTCTCGCACTCGCGGTCGTCCTGTCGCTGTTTGCCTCGTATTTTGTCGCGATGACCGTCGTGCCGCTGTTTTGCGCGAAATGGATCAAGGGAGCGCACGGACACGAAGCGCCACACGGCGAGGCGGGTAGCACCGACGCTCCTGTCGGGCGAACCTCATGGGGGCAGCGCTTCAACAGTGGGTTCAACCGCCATTTCACGCGAATGCTCGACCGGTACGAGGGTTCCCTCGGCCGGGCACTGCTGCGGCCGGTGGCGACGGTGCTGGGGATTACGGGTATCTTTATTCTGAGCCTGGGGCTGTACCCGCTCGTGGGCAAGTCGTATTTCCCGCGGACCGATCCCGGTCAATTCGTCATCAATCTCAAAGCGCCGGCAGGCACCCGGCTCGAGATCAGCGACCAGATGGTCAACCAAGTCGAGCAGATCGTGCGCTCGATTGTGCCCCGCAACGAGCTGAAGATCATCGTGTCGAACATCGGCACGACTCCCGGGTTCTCCTCGATGTACACCTCCAACTCGGGTCCGCATACCGCCTTTGTGCAAGTGGGACTCGAGGATGAGCATACTCAGAGCAGCTTTCAGTACATGGACCTCGTTCGGCAGCGCCTGCGGGAGCGGATGCCTCAGCTCACCGCCTACTTCCAAACCGGTGGACTGGTCGACGCTGTGCTCAACCTCGGGCTGCCGGCACCCCTTGATATCCAAGTGAGTGGCAGTAACTTCGAAGCGACTCACCGCGTGGCCACTCAAATCGCCGGTCAGGCCCGCGCGCTCACTGGGGTGAGTGACGTTCTCGTTCCGCAGGACATCGACTATCCATCGCTGAAGCTCGATGTGGACCGCGTTCACGCCGCCCAGCTCGGCCTGAATGAAAAGGAAGTGGTGGGCAACGTCATAACCGCGCTGACGTCCAATCAAATGATCGCGCCCAGCTACTGGGTGGATCCAAAGAGCGGCAACGACTACCTGCTCACGGTGCAATATCCCGAGAATTTCATCCGCAGCTTCGCCGATTTGTCAGCGGTGCCTCTACGGGGTAGTCAGTCGGTTCGGGCGACGCAACTCGACACGGTCAGCAGTCTGCGGCACATCCAGTCGCCCACGGAGGTGGATCACTACCAGCTGCGACGTGAGATGGACGTCTATGTAGCGCCATCGGGCGAAGATCTGAGCGGCGTACTGAGTCAGGTCGAAAATATCATTCACGGGATGAAGTTGCCCGAGGGCGTGCGTGTGAAGGTTCGCGGGTCTGCCCAGGCGATGCAGACTTCATTCAGCGCCTTTGGGTTCGGTCTGATCCTGGCCACCCTGCTCGTCTATCTGATCCTCGTAGCGCAATTCCAGTCGTTCATTGATCCGCTGCTCATTCTGCTCGCGGTGCCGACCGGCTTGACGGGAGTTCTGCTCATTCTGTACCTGACAGGGACGACCCTCAATGTGATGTCGCTGATGGGTGTGGTCATGATGGTGGGCATCGTTGTTTCCAACAGCATTCTCATCGTCGAATTCACTAACCGCCTGCGAGCGGAAGGGCACTCGTTGCGCGAAGCCGTCTCGCTCGCTTGTCGTGTTCGTTTACGTCCTGTGTTGATGACCTCGCTGGCAACGTTGATGGGACTCATTCCGATGGCGCTAAAGCTCGGCACCGGTAGCGAGGCGTATGCACCCCTCGCTCGGGCCATTATCGGTGGCCTGGCCGTGTCGGTTGTGTTGACTGTCTTCATCGTGCCGGCCGCTTACTATGTGGTTCATCGCAACGACAAGGAGACGGGCGACACGCGTGGGAATTCCCCGAGCGGATCGGGCAATGCAATGAGCGTAGGGGAGGCGGTCTGAGCAGCGTGATGCCCCACTCCAACCCAACAGCCCGAATCAATTTCATGAAACGACACGTCCTGATTGCGCCAGTTCTCGCCGGGTTGGCTATCTCTGCGGGGTCAGTCCGGGCCCTGGCAGAGGACGCGGATAGCCGACCTGCGATCAGTCTGGCCGAGTCGCTTCCGGCCGTTGCACAGGCCATGACTCTCGCGCAGGCGACTCCGGGTACTTCTGCGATGACGACTTCCGTTCCAGCGCCCGGAAGTCCTGTGCAGACGTTGACTCTCGACCAAGCGCATTCGATTGCGTTAAAGAATCATCCGGGCATCGCTGCCGCGGACTATCGCGCACTCGCCGCGAGTGAGGTGTACAAGCAAGCGCGCTCAGGCTTGTTACCCCAGGTGGGTCTCTACGGGTCTGTCGTCCAGGCACAATCGGCTGATACCCGCATTATGGCCGGTGGACTCAACAACCCGAGCGTATTCAATCGCGCGGCATTCGGCGCAGGCATCTCCCAACTCATCACCGACTTTGGGCGGACGTGGAATTTGGCCCAAAGCACCAAGTTGCATGCCAGCGCTGAGAGCCAGAACGCCCAAACCACGCGAGAGCAGGTGCTCCTCGAGGTCGATCGCAGTTTCTTCGCTGTCCTGCAGGCACAAGGTGTGGAAAATGTGGCGCGGCAAACGGTGCAGACGCGGCAGCTGCTGCTGGATCGGGTCAGCATCCTGGCCGCTAACAAACTCAAGTCCGACCTCGATGTGAGCTTCGCGCGCGTCGCGCTCGAGAACGGTAATCTCCTGCTGCAAAGTGCGCAAAACGGTTTCGATTCTGCGCTGGCATCGCTCTCGGCGGTGTTGGGTTATCAGCAGCAGCAGCACTTCAATCTGATCGAAGCAGCGCCTGCGCCCATTGGGTTCGAGAATGACGTCACGCCCTACATTGATAAAGCGTTACGTGATCGCCCGGAGCTTGCGAGCTTCAGAGACGAGCAGGATGCCGCGAATCGTTTGGCACGGTCATTGCGTGATGCGCGGCTCCCGACAGTCTCAGCCGTGTTTGCGGCGGGCGATGCGCCCTCGCATGATGTGCGGTTACCCGACAGCTACAGCGCGGGCGGCATTCAAGTGAGCGTGCCGTTGTTTGCTGGCGGATTCTACCAAGCGCGTCAGCGGGAGGCGGAACTGCGCGCGAAGGCGGCCGGTGAGTCGTTGCGTACGCTCGAAGACCAGGTGGCGCGCAACGTTCGAATCGCCTGGTTGAATCTCAACAATGCACGCGAGCGGCTGCGCACGACCCAGCAGCTGAGCCGCTACGCGGCGAATGCTTATGAGTTGGCGGAGGCGCGATATAAGGCCGGAACCAGTTCCATCGTCGAGTTGAGCCAGGCGCAACTGGAGTTGACCTCGGCCCAGATCGGCGAGACCACTGCCCGATATGAGGTCCTGATTCAGGAGTCTGCCTTGAACTACGAGACCGGCGGAATGATGAATGCGACGCGCGCGGGGAGTTCGGATTGAATTTGACAGCGGCATCGTCTTTCGCATGGCCATGTTGGGGCCTATGTTGCGAGCCTTCAGTGCAGGCGGACACATTCTTTGAGTACAGCCAAAGTGGGCTGTGTATTGGCTTGGTGTTGGCGCAACCACCCATGTGCCAGCATAGTGGAACCATCGAGGCGCGTCGCGATGGGTTTGGTAAGGGAAGTGATTTCCTGGTCAGATCGACCCGCCGCAAGCTGCAAACGCCCCAGTGGAAGCAGTCGTAGAACCTCATGGCTTCACGATAGCCCGAGCACGGGCCCGCGTCCTGATCGCGGACGATCATGCTGGCTCGCAGGTCACGCTGACTGTCCTGTTGATTGCGGTGACCGCCTGGAGCAGTTTTGAACGCAGTCAGCAAGCCGTGGTGGCGGGCTTCGATCAATACGCAACCAAACCGATGGACCTCGAGGCGTTGAGCAGCTTACTGGGCGCGCTGGCTGAGTGAGATGCGACAGTGCGATCCATTGCGGATTCTGCTGACCAGGCTGGCACCTCGCGGGGACCTTCATGGTCGTCCGGCATCCTGTCAACACTGCGGGGCCGGTCGGTAATGCATACCCAGGTGCGAGAGCTCGCTCGCTTGCCGCTGTCCTTGTTGACGCGACTGCGACTGGTCCTGCTCGGCCACGAGGATCTCGCCGGCATTATTTTCTGGGCCGCCCTGGTCGGATTCTGCGGAGCTCTGGCGAGTGTCGCGTTCCGCGAAGGCATTCATCTTCTGGAGATCCTGTTTACGGGGCAATCCATCAGTCTCGTGCATGCGGCCTCCGATCTCATCTGGTGGCATCGCGCGCTGGTGCCGCCTGTTGGTGGGGCGCTGGCAGGCCTCGTGCTCCATCTGGCAGGCCGTCGGCTCAGTTCAGCGAAGCCAGTGGACTACATGGAGGCGATTCTGGTCGGCGACGGGAAGATCGGGCTGCGAACCACTCTAGTCAACAGCCTCTCGTCGCTCTTGTCTATTGCATCGGGAGGCTCGATCGGACGCGAAGGTCCGATGGTGCAACTGGCCGCAATGCTCGGATCCAAACTCGGGTTGTTGGCGCGCGCCCCGGTTCCGCGCCTACGCTTGATGGTGGCGTGCGGCGGTGCTGCCGGCATCGCGGCTGCCTACAACGCACCTATCTCAGGCGCACTGTTCGTGTCCGAAATCGTTCTAGGCTCCACGGCGATGGAAAGCTTTGGGCCGCTCGTCGTGTCATCGGTAACTGCAAGCGCCACGATCCACCGGTTCCTGGGCTTCGGGCCTGTCTACACCGTGCCGCACGTGCAGTTCGCTTCCAATTGGGAGCTCATCTTTTATGTCATTCTCGGGGTCCTTCTCGGGCACTTGGCACCCCCTTTTCTGGCGCTCCTCGACTTCGCCAAGTCTCGTTTCGCCCAACTGCGGCTTGCGCCACATTGGGAGCTTGGCTTGGGCGGGATGATTGTCGGTGTCATCTCCATTGTCGTGCCGCAAGTCTGGGGCAATGGCTACAGCGTCGTGGGTGTCATCTTAGGAGGGCAGTTGGTTGGCCTGTGGCTGCTTGCGGTCCTTGCGGCGAAAGTGGCTGCTACATCGGCGACGGTGGGTTCCGGAGCGGTAGGCGGTGTATTCACGCCCACTCTGTTCATCGGTTGCGCTGTAGGAGCACTGGTGGGCGGCGTTCTGCACAGTCTGCTGCCGTCATTCACATCCGTTCCGGCTGCCTACGCATTGGTTGGTATGGGCGGGTTTCTCGCCGCGACCACTCACGCGCCGCTGACGTCCATTCTCATGCTGTTTGAGATGACACTTGATTACGATATTGTCTTGCCGCTCATGTTGGCATGCGTCACGGCACATTACAGCGCCAAGGTTTATCGGCGCGGTGAGTCGGTCTATCACGCCTCTGTGAGCCGTGGTGTGGCGGCGGCGGGTCAGGATGATTGGCGAGTCAAGACCGTTGAATCTCTTGTGAAGCCTGCTGTGGCCGCCGTGATCCCTTCGACGACGCTCGAGGAAATGTTCGCGCGACTGCCGAAGCGGCCGATCAATCGGGTTTATGTCGTGGACGGAGACGAGATCGTAGCCTGGCTCGATCCGCGAGAAGTTCTGGAGCGGGTGAACAGGCGACAGCTCGAGGGCGAAACGCCGGTTGAGGCTGTAGCCAAGCCCGTGACCTTCGCGCTGGCTCCAGACATGTCGCTGTGCATGGCGCTCGACGGCTTCCTCCGCGAGCAAGCCACCGTGTTACCGGTGACGCCCGGACAGTGGCGCAACACCTTGCTGGGAGAAGTCTCTCGACATGATGTGTTGCTGGCGATCCAGGACCGGCTCACGTACCCGAAATGAGATCGTTCCGTTTTAAAAACGCGCGATCCTCGAGTGCTACGACGTTGAGCGACATAACTTCAGGTCAGAATGAGTGATTACATGAATCACTCCGCGCAGGACTCGAGGCACCGCACATGGTGGTTGGGGATTGCCCTGGCGGGAGTCCTCGCAGCGGCCGCCATGGTTGCGGCCAACTCGCTCTGGGTCCAAAGACTCGGACTCAGCTCGCTGAGCTTGGCTATAGCCTTCGGAATCATCGTCGGCAATACCATCTTTCCGGCCATCGCCGCGCGTACCGCCGCCGGCGTGGACTTTTCCAAAAGTACGCTGCTGCGCGCTGGGATCGTCCTCTATGGCTTTCGCATCACTTTTCAACAGCTCGCTGACGTTGGTTGGAGAGGAATGTTGATCGATGCGCTGATGGTTACCCTGACATTTCTACTCGCGGTGCAACTGGGAACCCGTGTCTTCGGTCTCGACCGGCAGACGTCCATTCTAATCGGGGCAGGCAGTGCCATCTGCGGTGCGGCTGCAGTATTGGCAACGGAACCGGTGGTACGCGGCCAACCGCACAAGGTCTCAGTAGCGGTGACTACGGTCGTGGTGTTCGGAACACTTGGGATGTTCATATATCCGCTGCTCTACCCGCACCTCGGCCTATCCGAGCGTGCTTACGGCATCTACGTCGGCTCTACCGTTCATGAGGTCGCTCAAGTAGTCGCCGCCGGCAGGAGTGTGAGTGATGTCGCAGCGGGGGCAGCGGTAGTCGAAAAGATGCTTCGTGTCATGATGCTCGCGCCGTTTCTGCTTCTACTGTCAGACGCGCAACGCCGTGGCAACGCCGGAGGAACTGCTGGCCCTCACGGGACCGACCGCGCGCGGGTGGTAATTCCCTGGTTTACGTTGCTCTTCATTGCGACGAGCGCCATGAATTCATGGAACTTGCTCCCGACCGTGTGGGTGAGATGGCTGATCCAACTCGACTCTCTGTTGCTCGCTATGGCAATGGCAGCATTGGGCTTACGGACGCACGTAGGGACGATCCGTCGAGTCGGAGTGCCGCCGTTGATGCTCGCCTTCGCACTGTTCGTATTCCTGACGCTCGGCGGGTATGTCATCAATCGCCTCGGAGCGTTCGGAGGAGTCTCGTGGCACGACGAGTCTTTGTCGATCCGGAACCGGCTGATGTTTCCGACAAAATCCCTGGAGGATGAGTGTGATCGTTTTTATACGCTTGCGGAGCCTAGCATCCAGCGGGCGACTCTGCGGTTGAACCAGGGCCAAAGGTCCATTCGCAATGTACAGTGATCCAGTGCCCGGCGATCTCAAGGCACTTCTTCATGACAGAATCGAGACTTATGAACAGCTCGAGATATTGCGATTATTGCATCGTAATCGAGTCGACACCTGGACGGCGGAACGGATTGCGCAGCAATTGAACCTTACCCCGACACTGGTCTCTTCGGCACTGGACGGCCTGTGCGCCAACGCTTTCGTGAAAGCCAGGTCAGTTCTCCACGATGGCGCCATGGCATATGCGCTTGCGCCGCCACCTCGAGGTGAAACACTGGCGCGCCTGGTCGAGGTGTATGAAGAGCAACCGATTGAAATCATCAAACTCATGAGTGCAAACGCGATCGAGCGGGTTAGAACAGCGGCTTTGCGCGCTTTTGCGGACGCTTTCGTTCTTCATAAGGGCAAAGACAATGGCTGAGACCGTCTACGCGTTGTGCGCCGTGACCAGCATACTCTGCGCCGTGCTTCTCCTTCGAGGCTATCGTATCAGCAGAACCCGATTGCTGTTTTGGGCCAGCCTGTGTTTCGTGTGCCTGGCTATCAATAACGTCCTGCTATTCATCGATCTGATAGTCGTTCCGGATATTGATCTCGCATCGTGGCGTACAGGAACCGCGTTAGTGGGAATGTGTCTGTTGTTACATGGCCTCATTGCCGGCACTGAGTAGGCATAAGTCATGAATCAGTTTGCCCACGGTCTGTTAACAATGGCGAGCATCGTCGCGGCGCTCTTCTTCGCCCGGTATTGGAAAATGAGCGGCGACCGCTTGTTCGTATTCTTCGCGCTTGCCTTTGCCGCACTGGCCGCCAACTGGAGCGTTCTGTCGCTGCTCAATCCTGCTGTGGAGACGCAACACTACGTGTACCTCATTCGGTTGGTCGCATTCGTGTTGATAATCGCCGGTATCGTGGACAAGAACCGCCGTGAAAGGAGGTTCTAAGGATGTGTCGGTGCGTGGCTTCGAAGGGTGCTCCAGTTGATGCAGCGGTGATTCATGATTCCAGCGGTTCCGGACGGAAAATGACCGGGAGCGCCCAGCAGTACATTCTCGCGCTCCGGCGGATTTCAGGCAAAGCCTTGGCAGACGGGGGCTTTCCACGCAGCACTATCACGGATACCAAGCGCAAACAGCGTGTGAAGGGAGCGAACCAAGTGTTATTCAAGGGTAGCGAGCGTTTCTCACGTCCGTCTTGCTGTTGGCACCGAATAAAAATTGGGAGCAGTTTATGAGCCCAAGAATGATTGCCCTGGCCTTGATCAGTATCGGGCCCCTGATGGGGTGCGCCACGCAACCTTTACTGAGTATGCGTGATGCGATCGGTCCCGAAGTTACGCAAGTCAACCCGGGCGAAGCGCAGGGTGAGCTGGTCGTGTATTCACCAACGCGCGTATCTGTTGTGGATCAATCTGAATATCCAGTTCATACACCGTATACCATCTACTCCCTTAACAATCAGGTCGTGAAGCGGGTGCGAAATGTATCCGGCTTATTCAACCGGGAACCCGAGAGAGTATCGTTGCCGCAGGGCAGCTATCGGGTCAAAGCGCTCAACACAGGCCCCGGCGAGGTGATGGTTACCGTGATCATCAGCTCCGGAAAGACGACCGTTGTGGATCTAGATGGATCGGCACTCCCGCAAGACAAGCAAGATCATTGGGTTCGATTGCCCGACGGGCATGTGGTCGGGTGGCGCGCAGACTGCAACTCGGATCGATGCAGGTTGCCGTAAAACACAACTCGCCGGCGTCCTTGCGACGAAATGAAATGTTTGTTAGTCGGAATCCGAGCGTACCACCGGCACGTTCTTGGGGTAGCGGCGATGCGCTTGCCGGACGGCACAGGGAAGCATGAGGGCCGGAGCCTCTCTGGATGTCGTTCATACCAGGGCAGTCTGAATAGCGGACCTTGCAATTTTTGCTGCGGAAGTGCCCCATCTGCCAACAAGAATTCCTTTTCTGAATATTCTTAATCGCGTTTTTAATGTGGCGTTCATGTCGGATTAATGTTCATGTGTTTTCCTAGGGTGGTAAAAAAAGGCGGAAATCATATGACGCCGACGCCTTTGCGAGCATGGGTGCGCGCATTGTTGCGTCACGCAACCAGCGGAGTGCCGGTAGACCAGGCAACTCGACGTCCGGTGAGCGAGGCGCACCTCAGCCACATTGAAGGAGACATTGAAGCACTGATCTGGGCCTTGGGTTATGTCTGGTCAATGCGTGCGGAATATCTGCTGTCCCGGATCCACCCGGCGGCGAGCTGCGTATTGCTCCTTCTGGGATTGCCGGTCGCGGCCGAGGTTTTGATACCCCATCTAACCTGGTATGGCCTACCGCAACATCAGTTCGGCTTTCCCGAAGAGTCGTTGCGTGGTCTGGCGAAGCTCGCAGTGTATATCGTCGTCACTACGCTGGTGGCATCGACCACCCCCGGCTCTCTGCGCCGCCGAGTTTTCGGTGCTTCCGTATTCCCATTCCTGAGTCTGCTCGCGTTATTCGCTAGTGTGGCCGCTCATAGGCTCGTCGACGGCATTGCCGTGACTGACGACCTGTCTTGCGCGGCGGTACTACTGCACGGATTGAGTGTGGGAGGAATAGTCGCTTCGGCTCTCGTCGTCCCCACCGCGCTACTTTATCGGTCAACAGCGACGGGCATAGCGATTCTGGCAATTCTGCCTGCGATTGCGAAGTCAGCTTGGGACGATGCTCCTAGGCTGGACACGATCTCCGACCTGTTGGTGTTTGCGTGTCCGTTTATCTGGTCCCTGATTGTCATCGTGCTGGCTACTAATCTGTGCCAGCGGTATTTGCGACTGCCACCGCCCGAATAGACTAGTTGTGGCGGGAAATCCACAGTCGTTGCTCCCATCGCCGCCGTGTCAGGGTCCAGATATTCACATCATTGAATCGTGTCCAATGACTTCCGTTCGCACGAACCGGTGGCAGCAGTTGCATGCCGATCCTGCCCAGGAGTTCTGCGGCCTCATCTGCCTCCGCCGTACTCACTGCCCGCATTGAGCTCATGTTCAGGTTTGCGAACGCAAATGCGAGCGCAGTTTGCGCCGCCTCCAACATGACTTCACCTGAGCTCGGAAAGGGCTCGAGCCAGAAACACAGCTCCGCGTGACGCCGTTCGAGGTCAATGTCGTGCAGCCCTACGTAGCCGACGAGCTCATCGTTGCTGAGCAGGCAGATGGCCCAATGAAGTGCATAGCCCATTTTCTCTTCCGCAACCCGAGCATCTATCCATCGACGTGCGCTATCCGCATCCAGAGCGTGTGGCTCATCAATGGTGGCGTTGATGCAGAGATGTTGGGAGAGGATCTCGACCAGGCGAACGCGATCTTCAGGAAGCAGCGCACGCAGGCGCGCAGTGGGGGTGGCCAAAACAGGATGACCCTCCGTTGCTCTGCAAGGACCGTCTACTTTCCATGCACCGGGCGCGTTACTGAGCCGCATTTCCGAATTCGGGTAACCGGTCGCCATGGGGATACCGCCGCTGCTTTTTCATCGAATCCCACATTACACGCCGCCGATTAAAATCCTCTGAATGCAGCATTAAAATCTAGGGGAAAGGTTTGCTGAACATAATCGGAAACGAACGGTGACACCAGCTCGCAGCATTTTATTGCGGCGCGGCATACACCTGCCGACTCAGGCATTTTAATCTTCTATACGTCTGATTTTAATTAACGGTCCGTATCCTATACGCCGTTGAAATGGGCAAAAAATCCAGACAACCGTGTCTGGTGGAGGCGTGTATGTCTCATCAATGGACAATCTGTCTGTTGTTATCGGGCCTTGTCGCTGGTTGTGCGAATACGAGCTCGCGGTATTCATCAGATTACTGTCGCGTTGGGGATGGAACCCCCTGTTCGGCCCTGTCGGGGGGCGGCTTCTGCCAACCCTGCCCAAATTCTGGGTTTCGCGAGGCGCATTGACATGGCCCTGGCGTGCTCGCGGCGTCTGGCCATACGGAGTTGATGCGGGGTGGGATCGCGGGCTCCAGCCCGTGATGATCAGCCGCCCCTCAGGCGGCCGCTGCGGGAATGCGCCACTTGATCATCGCGACCTTGAGCGAGTCATTCAGAATCAGACACGCGACCATGGCATAGACAAACACAGTCAATGTCTGCCACCACGGTAATGGGCTCAGTCCCGGCAGCCCCAGCCGCGTCAGGGCAGTACCGATGATCGCATCGGCTGCTATCGCGGCCTGAAAGGTTTTGCTCGGCAAGGTTGCCCAGAACCGGCGGCGCTCCCGTGCGGACACGACCGAGAACAGGCCAAAGTAAAGCAGCATCAAAAAGCTGAAGGTGTGCAGAGCGCGACTGTCGGTGCTCAGTCCAAACCTCGACCAACTGATCCACAGCATGAGAAGGGTTTCAGCCACCATCGCCACGCCCAGCACCACGGAGACGATGACGAAGCCCTCGATTTTCCATGTTTCGGGTCGCTTCGAGGGCCTGACATGATCGGTGGCGAGGGAGACTTTTGCAAAATCCGTCAGAAAGACGAGCAGCAGCATGGCAAAGGCGGAGACGACGAATTGGCCGGTCAGTACGAATGCGATGGCCACGAAGGCCGACTTCAGGATCGTTCGGCTGATTTTGTTGATGATCCAGGTCAGGATGCGTTGGTAGATGGCGCGTCCTTGTTCGACGAGCGCCACAATGTTGGTCAGGCCTGCGTCCGTCAGGACCACGCTGGCCGCCGCCTTGGCCACGTCGGTTGCGCTGCTGACTGCGATTCCAACTTCGGCTTGGCGAAGAGCAGGGGCATCGTTGACGCCATCGCCGGTCATCCCAGTTACGTGTCCTGCAGCTTGCAGATGCTCCACGACGATGTATTTGTCTTCTGGGTAGACCTCAGCGAATCCATCGGCGCCGGCCAGTAGATCTGTCGACTCATTTCCGGCTCGAGCACCAACGGCCTTCAGGTCAGCCACGCGCCGAATATTGGACAATCCAACGCCGCGTCCGACCTCCAGGGCTACCGGCAACGCGTCGCCGGTGAGCATCTTGACAGGAACACCCAGACCGAGGAGCGTGGCGATGAGCTCCTTTGCGTCTGGACGCGGTGGGTCATACAAGGATACTAATCCAACCAGGGCAGGCGTCCCCGTGTCAGGACCGCGCGCGACAGCCAACGTACGATAGCCCTTCGCAGCGGCATCGCTCACACGTGATTCCAGATTTGCGACTTCCGAAGGATTGAGCCCGCAGGTTTCCGCGACGATACGCACAGCACCTTTGATTACCCGAAAGCGTTGTCCGTTCTGTTCGATGACTGCTTCGGTGCGGCGACTCTTCGCATCAAAGGGTGCGAAGGAAACCGGCGTAACCGATGAGGTGCCTTCGAACACCCGATGCGACTTTGCGGCCGCCAGGAAGGCCAGATCGATGGGATCCTGATTGGCCTCCTGCGAGGCAAGAGCGCCGGCGAACAGCACATCGGCTTCCGTGGCGCGGCCCAGCGGCAACACCGCGGTGACGACGAGTTGGTTCATCGTAATGGTGCCCGTCTTGTCCACGCAGAGCACATTCATGGTGGCCGCATCCTCAGCCGCACTCAGGCGAGTGACGAGTACGCCGTGCTTGGCGAGCTGTTTGGATCCGAGAGCCATGCTGACCGTAAACATGACCGGCAGAGCGACCGGTACCGCGCTCATCAGCAATACCAGCAGGAGCGGAATCATTTCCATCAACGGGGCGCCGCGGATCAGTGACAGCACCACCACCACGCTCAGTAGCGCACCCACAATGACGAAGAGCCAGCGAACGACATCGGCCACAACTGCTTCGATGTGCAGCTTTGGTCGTGCCTCCTGGACGAGCTCGGTGGTACGGCCAAAATAAGTCTTGGTGCCAGTCAACATCACCACCGCATTACCTTCGCCTCGCCGGACGACCGATCCCGACGAAAGCACCTCGCCGGGGGCTTTCTCGACATCCTTCGATTCGCCGGTCAACGCGGATTGGTCCACGCTCAGGGAGCCGGTCAGCAACTTCACATCGGCTGGGACGATATCCCCGGATCGCACCCGTACAATATCGCCGGGGACGAGCTCGCGGGCGGGAAGGGCTTGCCAACTCGAGTCACGTCGGACCCGTGCGGTCACCTGCAAGCGGCGCCGCAGGGTTTCAACAACGCCGGCAGCCCGGTGTTCCTGCCCAAAGCCCAATAGGGCGTTTACGAGGAGGAGGGCACCGACTACGGCCAGATCAGAGTAGTTCCTGAGCACGGCCGATAGAGCCATGATCAGTTCGAGCATCCATGCCGAGATTCCCCAGAACTTCGCGAGGAACTGCCGCACGGGATGATCTTTCTTCTCTGCGACTTCGTTGTAGCCATATTTCTGGCGCCGACTCTGCACATCGAGCGGGGTGAGCCCGCTATCGGGATTTGCATGCAGTGCCGCGAGGGTGTCCGGAATGGACGCCGTGGGCAGGTCTGTTGCCTGCTCGGCCGCCGGTTCAGACGAGAGCGCTTCGGTATTCAAACGGGCTCATCGGCAGGGATACGTGTTCGCATGCGTTTCAATGCGACACCAACAATGGAATTTGCATTTTCTCGAGCAGGTCACGCGTGACACCGCCGAAAAGCTTCTCGGTCACGCGCGCGTGTCCATAGGCTCCTGCCACCATCAGGTCAGCGCCGAGTGAAGTGGCTCTGGCCTGCAACAGGTTGCCGATCGATCTCCCGTCCACGCGCTCGATCTGGAGGTACTCTGCGTGAGTGCCATGTCTCGACAAACGCTCGGTCAGTCGCTGCAAGCCAGCGGTGGACTGTGCGTGCGTACCAGTGTCCACATTCAAAATGATCGTATGATCAGACTCCTCGATCAGTGGAATGGCATCTGTCAGTGCGCGGGTTGCCGCCCTGCTCGAATCCCACGCAATGACAATCCGGCGTCCTACACTGGATAGGCGAGTGGATTTGGGTGTGAACAGAATGGGCGTGCCCACGTTCACGGCAATGTCGCTGCAGAAGGCACGATCCACGTTGGCACAGTTGGACGAACCCTGATCGCATAGAATGCACAGGTCCGCGTAGAGCGCCGCTTGCTTTACCGCAGGACCGGCAAATTCCCTCATGTAGTGCCACTCGAACTCGAGGCCGCGCTCCGTGTGAAACCTCTCGAGGTCATCGCGAAGCCTCCGACTGGCGGCGTGGGCTCCGTCCGATAGCTCAGGGGAAGGTCTTTGATCGATCTGTGCGATGTTCCATTCGTCCACGAACAGGGCGGTAAGCCGGCTGGCGTGGCGCAGAGCCAAATCAACAGCCAGATGTAGCCGGAGCACCGCCTCATCCGTCTCGTCGAGCTGGACGAGCAATTCTTTGAGCGCCATACGAATCTCTGCAACATCAGACGGTTGTGGGGTAGTCATCCCATTACCTCATATTAATCGCGTCATTGCGCCGGCGATGTACGCATTGATACGGATCAGAGGCGCTTGTCACCAACACTCGGCGAGCTCGTTCTCCGGAAAGGAGATTCCAGCGGCCCTCCAGGTGGCTGCGACGCGGTCGACAGATGGCTGGGCCCGTTCGATCCATTCCGGATGCCGCCGCCGCGCTTTATCCGAAATGTGAAACTCCGACGCCGTCAGACCGCCGCGATAGCGGTCGTGATACCCCTGAGCGAGGGTCTGCAAGGCCGCCTCGCCGAAAGCGACGATCCGCAGGTCGGAATTCGACAACCATCCGCTCGTCACCATCGACAGGTGGAAGTGCTCCCAGTACCGCAGGTAGACATCGAAATAGTCCATGTCATGGAGGTCAGTCTCGCGACAGCCGGTGTACTCGAGGTCGCGGCGGCACCAGCCCTCAATTGCCGATCGCACGACAAATCGTCCATCCGCGGGCAGCCCCCCGGATTTCTCGTATGTGGACACACAAGCAGCAGCGGGATGTCGGACCGTGAGTATCAGCTCGAGGTCATCGCCCAGCACGCGACGGAACAATCCCCCCGCGTAAACACCCTTGGTCAGCCTTTTGGGCACTACCACCTTTCCTGCGTGCCTCGGCCGCTGTGAGAAGAACACGTCGACCATCGTCAGATATTCGGCCATCGTCTTGAGGCTGAGCAACCAGGTGTTGATACCCGGTTGCAGATCGAAAGGAGCGACTTCCGGGAAGCTGTCATGCGCAATCGCGTCCGGAACGTTCTCCGGCGCCATTCCGATCGCCCGATACAGCTCAGCCGTCAGATAGGAACCGCCCGAGCGCGGCATGCCGAGGATGCCGACAAAATGATAGTGCGACTGCAACTCGTGAAACGGCGCGCTGTCGCCTGCGAGGAGAGAATACAGCAGGCCGTAGGAGCGGGCGAGCAGATTGCGGCCGGTCGGATTGCTCATTACGGCCTCAGCGGCTTTAGTCGCGCGCAACTGGAGATCGCCGTCGTGGCGCAGAAGCGCTTCAGAACATTGATCGGCCCAGATCTCGCGTTCAAACGGCCGCTGCGCCAGCACTTGCGCCAGAAACGTAATGAACGCCGGGGAGACCGGTATCTCGCGATCAGTGAGCATCAGTCTCGCGGGCATGGAAAATCAACACCTGTCAATTTCGAATTCTCAGGGTACTGACGGCCGGCTCAGCCGTTACTGACACGACAACATGCGACCCGGACACACCGTTGCACGGTGCGCACATGACGCCGGTCTGATCCAACATCAACTCGATTACACTGAGTTCATACTGCGCTACAATTCACTCAAACGTGTCAGAGATAACCGGAGACGAACATGAATTCCGATAGTCGGTTGCTTTCCGTCGTAGCCATCAGCGGTAGCTCGATCCTCGTCGGTTGCGGAGGCTACTCGGGTAGTTCGTGTGGCTCTTACGGTTCCTATGGTTCGTACGGTTCCTTCGGGGTAGGTGCCGTGCGTCGGCGCGTACGAAACGCCAATGGGGCTCGGGCCGCCAATGCTCCCGCCGCGACATCCATGTCTGGAAATTACCCGGCGTGTACATCTCCCGGGAACGTAGCTGCTGGAATCTATGCGGGCACATTGACCGACGGGATCACTCATCAGGTCGATCCGGTCGTCGTCATCATTGCGGAAAATGGAGATGGTGTGCTCAGTGGTCAGGACGGCGTGTATTATCGTTTGAGCGTGAGCACGTGGGATAACAGCGCCTCCGGCAGCTTCTATGCCTATTCCCAAGCCGCTGATTCCAACGGCGTTCAACCTGATTCCGGTACCGTAGCCGCAACGGTGACTCCGGCCGGCCTCAGTGGCACCCTTACACATCGAAGCGGTGAGGTCGGATCATTGTCGCTGACATTTGATGACACCTATTACCTCGCGTCCTCGTTGCCGACATTGGCAGGCAGTTGGAGTTCTAGCGTCAATGGCTTCGGTCTGACTGCAACCATTGCGTCCGACGGAACCTTCACTGCGATCGATTCAGATAACTGCTCATACAGTGGTTCGTTTTCGCCGATAGATCCGAATGTGAACGCCTACTCCGAGAGCTTCGCCCGTTCGTGCAACGGCAGTACTACGACATTCACCGGGTTGGCCAGCTATTTCCCGGCTACGGCCAGCGGCACCCGGACTCGGATCAGAGTATTTGCTGATGACAATCGAGGCGACTACCTGGTCGCTGATTTGCAATGACCGCTGCTCTGCGGTGCGCATGCAGTCAACAGAGGTATAGTCTACTCGCGTGCACCGATCGCATCGCGTTTTAATGTTTTCTTAATCTTCCGTTAATCTGGCTGGCGGGCTTCACCGGCAGCGCCTGCTCGTGTCCGTGCGGGAGATTTTAATGATGGATTCAGACGTTTTTCATCAATCCGGTGTACCGTGAAATGACGGTTTTCCTTGCAACGCTGAGTAGCTCCGCGGAGTGTGGCGCTACAGCGGTCTCGAGGCCGCGCTCGTTGGGACACGCCGGGACTGCCGGCGCGTGTTGCCCCCCAACCCCCGCAGCGGAGCGCTCTACAGCGTTCCTCCTGACGAGCGCGACCTGGAGGCAGTGTCCATGCATATCCGTCGGTTCGTTTTCCTCCAAGGCAACGACGTAGGCGTGCTGGAACTCAGCTTGGAAACATAGAAGTCTGCTCCGTGATCGCGGTTGCCTCAGCCTTCCGCCGTAACAACCTGTGCTTCGAGTGTGCGAGAGCCGCGCAGCGAATTCGAGATCAGGCAACCGTGCTCAGCGCGCTCCAGCAACTCACGTGCTTTGGCAACATCTGAACCGGCCGGTACGGTCAGCTTTGCAAACGTTGTGAAGCGAGTGAATTGGGAAGTCGGACCGACGCGCTCGAGCACGCCCTCGGTTCGACACTCGAGTTGCAGCCACGTGAAGCGAGCCGCGCGTGCCAGAGCGCGGAAGGTCAGGATGCAGCAGTCGGCGACGGATGCGCACAGAAGTGTTTCAGGTGACCACACACCGCCCGGGCCATCGAATTCGGGTGGCGCAGCCGTTTCGAGACTGGGCAGCTGCGATGAGTTGACGGTGACGAGACCGGCGTTCTGTGCGGTCGCGGATGCAGAATAGGTGTGCGGATAGGGGTGCATGTCGTTTACTCCGCGACGTTGGAAACGGCTGCGCTCAGAAGACGACGAACTTCTTCGGCTGTCGGCTCGAGTGCCGGGTTGTTCGTCCGCTGCATGGCGGCCACCGGATCTACACTGGCTACCTCGACCTGTCCGTCGGCGGTTTCGCGCACAATGACGTTGCAGGGGCAGGAGCACGCCCAGCTTGTTCTCCATCTTCAATGCTTCGTGCGCAAATCGAGGATTACAGGCACCCAGAATCCGCTACTTGGGAATATCTGCACCGAGTTTGGCTTTGAGCGTTGCTTGCACGTCGATATCGGTAAGCAGTCCAAAGCCCTGTTGCTTCAGTTGAGCGGTAACGTCGGCTACAACTGCCTCAAACGGTCCGTGGACCGTCTTCGAAATGTAATAAGCCATTGCAGCCCCTCCTATGCCAATTTAGTCGCCTGACCCCGCATCCGTCAGTGTGGTTAGTGCGTACAGTGCATTTCTCAGCGCCGGCAGAATTCCTCATAAAGTACTTCCATCACCTTCGTGACCACCCCTGGCGGCAACGAATAGCGGATACTCTGGGATTCGCGAGTCGTGGTGACGATTCCAGCTTCCCGCAGGACGGCCAGGTGTTGCGACAGCGCAGACTGGCTGAGGGCCAAGCGTTCGTTGATCTCGCCGACTGAATGAGGCCCCTGCAGCAACTGACACAAAATCATCAGGCGCTGCTCGTTGGCGAGCGCTTTCAAAAACTCAGCGGCCTTCGCGGCGTGCGGCTGCATCTCGCGTGCCGCCCGCGCGAGCTTGAGTGACACGGCGCCCGATGCGTTTCCTCGGCTTTTCATCTCTAGCTGTTCCTGCGCGAAAGCGGCCAACCGGCCGGTCATGCGTAATTATATTCACCTATTGCTAAATTAGCAAAAGCTAATATAGTGATGCCACTGATTCAGTACGCAGGAACCTCAGTGACTTTCTGCGGAAAGTGCTGATGCGCGCGTGCGTCGCGATGTGCATGCTCACGAGGATGCCCACCCTGCGCGTCAATAGGTAATCGAACCAGACGGAGAATGGCAATGACTATCGATCGCATGGTGTTCGCGTTTGCGGGTGCGATGATCCTCCTGAGTTTGGTCCTCGCTCAATTTGTCAGCCCCTGGTGGCTGATC
>Ga0068863_100000927_pt1 | contig 29441 bp, 24 predicted proteins | sample KBSSwiS62_FD_66596 | JGI IMG/M metagenome (GOLD analysis project Ga0068863, IMG submission 66596) | Switchgrass rhizosphere microbial communities from Kellogg Biological Station, Michigan, USA - KBS Switchgrass S6-2 | ecosystem: Host-associated > Plants > Roots > Rhizosphere > Soil ... | reverse complement strand
CGCCCTGCTCGGCGTCCGCCTTGATGAAGCGCAGCAGCCACGGATTCACTTGCGGCAGCTGCACGTTCTTGAGACCCAGGTTCAGGTCGAACGTCGGCTTGAGCGCGAGCGGATCTATGCTGCCGTCGAGTTTCGCTTTGCCGCCGTGGAGCACTTCCGCGGTAAAGCCGAAGTGGGCGAACGTTTCCTTGGTGCTGTCCGCGACGTTGGTGAGATTCGAGAGCGTGCCGTCGATGTGCTGTGCCTTGAGCGCGTCCTTCGTCTGAATGCCGGGCGCCTGGAACGTGAGCGTGCCATCGTGAACGTGCACGGTATTGAAGCGGAACGGGAACAGCTGCTTGAACTGATCGACCCAGTTCACTTCCTTGCCGAGCTGCGACTTCTTCTCGCTCTCCGCCTTGATCAGATTCACTTGCGGCCGATACACATCGCCCTGCGCGACCAGCGAGCCGTGCAGCAGGCTTTGCCACTCGACTGTCGCCTCGATGCGATCTGCCTTGATGAACGGCACCGGCTGGCCCGCGCCGGTCTTCACGATCTCGATGCCCTTGATATCGTAGCCGCCGCGCAGGAGTGCGAGATCGAGGTCGTCAATGTGGCCGCCGTACGCCGGCAGCGCATCCAGCTTCTTGTTCGCGTAGTGGAGCAGCACCGGCTCCATCGCCAGCCGCACGCCGACGATCACGACGACCACGATGGCAAGAGTCAGCAGCCATTTGCTTTTGCGTCGCATGACTTACCTCTGCTTCTCGCGTACTCCCCCGAAGCACGCGGTGAATTCGGCGCCGAGCAGGAAGATCTGCGCGGAGTAGTACAGCCACAACAGCATCGCCGCGAACGAGGCCGCTGCGCCGAATGCGGAAGGCTGCGTCGAGCGGCCGAGATACCACGCGATGCCCCAGCGTCCGAGGTGGAAGAGGAGTGCAGTGACGAGCGCGCCCCAGAGTATCGGCCGCCACTGCATGCGGCGCGCCGGCATGTAGCGATAGATCAGCGCGATGAGCCCGGTCACGAGGCCGACCGAAATGACGAAATCCACCACGCCGGCCAGCACCACGAATTCGGTAAAGCGCCGCCCGATCACTTCGCGCAGCGCCGTCAGTGCAGTCGACAACGACAGCGAGACCAGCAGCAGGAAGCCGACGGCGAGAATCAGGCCGAACGAGAGCACGCGCGTGCGAATCCAGCCGCGCACGCCCTTCGGCACGAGCTCGACCGCGCCCCAGATCTGTTCCAACGCTGCTTCGAGCGCATTGAAAACGGTCGTCGCGCCGAGCAGCAGCGTGAAGGCACTCACGATCGTCGCGATCGTGCCGTCCGCGGTCTGCGAGTGGCGCACGGCTTCGAGCAGAATATCGGCAGTGGATTTGCCGAACAGCGCGGTGAGCTGCACGCTGAGATGTCCGTAGGCCGCTTCTGCTCCGACGATCCAGCCCGCAACGGTGAGCAGAATGACGAGGAGCGGCGCGATCGAGAACGCGCAGTAGAACGCGAGCGCTGCGCCGATCGTCGCCGCCTGATCGCTGCTCCAGTGCGCAACCGCGCACTTGACCAGCGGCCACGGGGCGGTCGCGTGCGAGTGCCTGCGTGCCGATGCGGAAACTGCTGCGCTCATCTCCTATCTGGAACGCCTCCGCTTCCGCTGCGGTTCGAATAGCGCAGTCATCCGCACTGGTGCGTAATCCGATCTCGCACACGTGCGCATGGCGTGGCAACAAACTGGAACAATTGCAGCGCGCGGCGGTTCTTGACTCTGATCCACAGGGACGATCGAAGAAATGTCCATGACGCCCCGCGTACTCATCGTCGAAGACCAGTATTTCGTCGCAGTCGATTGCGAGCTGCAGCTGCGCTCAGTCGGCATCGAATGCGTCGGGCTGGCGACGACCGCTGCGGAGGCGCTCGACATCGCCGAGCGCGAGCATCCCGACTTCGTGCTGATGGATATTCGCTTGGCGAGCGTCGCCGACGGCGTGGAAGCGGCGATCGTCCTCTACGAGCGATTGGGCATCCGCTGCATCTTCGCCAGCGCGCACGCCGATCCGGCGACGCGTCGGCTTGCCGAACGCGCCCATCCGCTGGGCTGGCTCGACAAGCCGTACACGGGCGGGCAGCTGGTTGCGACCGTGCGCGAATGCCTCGCGACTATGCACACGACGCAACCAGATCCAGGGTCGTCGCAAGCTTCCTCACGCGCCGTTCATTGAGACGTTGCGGACGCCACTGAGCGTGGCTCGCGTCCGAGCAACAGTCTGGTCGCCGCCGGATCGCCGCTGGTGCCCGCTTCCAGCATCGATAACGTCTCGCTATCAAGCGGTGACATCGCGCTCACGCCTGCGACGCGGGCGCCGACTCGCACGAGCGGCATCGGGATCGGCAGAAATCGCGGCGGGCTCAGATGCATCGCGGCACGCAACGAGGCCAGCAACTCGCGCAAGCTCAGTGACTGCGGGCCGACCAGATCGATGCGCGTGCGACTGGTCGTTGCATCGCCGAGGATGCGCACGATGGCTTCCGTGAGATCGTCGATGTGAATCGGCTGCATGCGCTGCTCGCCGCGTCCGGGTAACGGCACGACAGGCATGTGCGCCAGTCGCTCGAACAAGCGAGCGCTGGAGCCGCCAGGGCCGAAGACCATCGCAGGTCGCACGATGGTCCAGTCCAGCGGCAAGGTTGCGAGATAGTCGTCCGCGGCGCGCTTGCTCACGAAATAGCGGGTCACGCCCAGATCGGCGCCCAGTGCGGAAATCTGTATGACGCGCCGTACCCCGGCGGCGACGCACGCAGCGAACAGCGCCTGGGGCGCGCGCTTGTGAATGCGCTCGAACGTTTGATTGCCGTGCTCGCGCAGAATGCCGACGGCGTTGATGACTACATCGACGCCTCCGAGCTTCGGCAGCCACTCGCGCGCTGACAAGTCACGAGTGAAATCGGCCTGCACGGCCGCCGTACGCGCGTCGAGGTCGCGGCGTGATTCGATGACGACGTACTCCGCGGCGCGCAACGCGCGGGCGAGGTGACTGCCGATGAAGCCGCTCGCACCCGTGAGAAGTACGTTCATGCGCCCACGACTATGAAGTCGCGGACGCGAAATGCCAGCAGCGGGAATTACGCAGCGGAGTCGTCAGCAACCGAGGGCTTCACTCGCGATCGCGGCGTGTCTGCCTGGTTGCGATTTCCTCGTCCACTTCCTTCTCCGCGGCGAGCCAGTCGTCGAGCTCCTGACCGCCGCCGAAACCGCGGCGCTCGGCGCGCCAGTACGCTGCTTCTGCGATACGCGCTTCGCGACTCTCCGAGAACGAGGGAATCTCGCGGCGCTCCAGTTGCGTCGCGGTGACCTCTGTATCCGCCGTGGCAGGTTGCGCGGAGGGTGCAGCAGTTTTTTTCGTCCGGCTCGAGCCGGCGCGAGGTTCTGTGGGCATGGGGTTCGTCTCCGTGGGGCGATCCTTTAAGGAGCAACCACGCGTAAATGTTCCAGCAAAATCGCACTGCCGCGTGGCGCAATTCGTCCGCTCGCTGACGCAATCCGCCCGGCCGAAAGCGAGGGCACTCGCCTGCCGTTGCGGGGCTGCGCACAAGCGGGCAGTGCCCGCAATGTACCTACGGGACATGACGGAATTTGCTGCGTGCGTGTCGAGAATCCGTGTCGTGAACCTGCAGCTCATTCCGATTACCCGCATGGAGGACCTGTGAACACGACTCGTAACGATGGACTTTCACGGCGCACGTTCCTGCGCGTCGCCGGCGGCGCGCTCGGCGGTGCGTGGTTGACGCTCGATCTGTCGAAGGTCGCACAGGCGGCGCACGATGCGCACGAGGCACGGGAAGCGGGCGCGCTGAACACGTCGTTCCTGAGCCGAGCGGAGCTCGCCGACGTCGACGCGATCACGGCGCAGATCATTCCGACCGATGACACCCCGGGTGCGCGCGAAGCGGGCGTGGCGCTGTTCATCGATCGGGCGCTCGCTACGTTCTTCGGACGCATGGCGCCGGACTTTCGCAGTCAGCTTGCCGCATTCCGTCTGCGCTGCCAGGCGCAGCATCCGGATGCGGGATCGTTTGCGGCGCTCAGTAACGAGCAACAGATCGCGTTCCTGAAGCAGGTGGACCGCACGCCGTTCTTCGAGCGCGTGCGGCTGCTGACGCTGGTCGGCATGTTCGCGATGCCTAAGTACGGCGGTAATCGCGACGGCATCGGCTGGAAGCTGCTGGGCTTCCAGGACCAGCACATCTTCACGCCGCCTTTCGGCTACTACGACCGGGACTATCCCGGGTTCAAGATCGAAGTCGTATCGAAATCATGACCAAGACTTTTCGTCTCTCCGAGACCGTCGATTTTGCGATCGTCGGGTCCGGCGCCGCCGGCGGCGTCATCGCGCGCGAGCTGTCGCAGGCAGGGTTTTCCGTCGTCGTGTTCGAGCAGGGGCCGCGGCATACGCTGGCCGATTTCCAGCATGACGAGCTCAAGAACTGGTTCAGCGCCGGGCTGATCAACGACGTCGTGAAGAGTCCGCAGACGTTTCGCGACGATCATGCGAAGCGCGGCGAGCGCAACCTGGTGCGGCCGAATCTGTACTACGCGCGCACGGTCGGCGGTAGCACCGCGCACTACACGGCGAATTACTGGCGCTTGCACGAATGCGACTTCGACGAGTGCTCGCGTCTCGGGCCGATCGCCGGTACGGGGTTTGCCGACTGGCCGATCGACTATGCCGAGCTGGAGCCTTACTACACGAAGGTGGAGTGGGAAGTCGGCGTGAGCGGGTTGGCGGGCGCGAGTCCGTTCGATCCGTGGCGATCCAAGCCATACCCGATGTCGCCGTTGCCGGTGAAATCGTCGGGCGTGCTGCTCGAGCGCGGTGCGCGCAAGCTCGGCCTGCATCCATTTCCCGCGCCGCTCGCGATCAACTCGCAGCCATACCGCGGCCGGCCTGCGTGCATTCACTGTGGCTTCTGTCATGGCCACGGCTGCGAAGTCGGTGCGAAGGCGTCGACGCTGACGACGATGATTCCGGAGGCCGAAGCGACCGGGCGCTGCGAAGTCCGCTCAGAAAGCTACGTGGTGCAGGTCGTCACCGACAAGAACGGACGCGCGAGCGGCGTGCGTTACTTCGATAGCGACCAGCGCGAGCGATTGCAGAAGGCGAGGGCGGTCGTGGTGTCAGCGAATGGCGCGGAGACGCCGCGTCTGCTGCTGATGTCGGCGAACAGCATGTTCCCTCAGGGGCTCGCGAACTCCAGCGGTCTGGTCGGCAAGTACCTGATGTGGAATTTCACGACACGCACGCATGCGACGTTCGAGCATGAGCTCAACGAGTTCAAGAGCGTGCAGTGCTCGCGCATCGTGCACGATTTCTACGACAGCGACCCGAAGCGCGGCTTCTATGGCGGCGGTGGCATCGACTCGCGCATCGGACCGCAACCGATCATCTGGGCGGACCGGATCGCCGACGACGAGCAGCTCTGGGGCAGTGCGTACAAGCAGCGCCTCGCAGATTTTCCGCGCACGATGCAGTGCGCGGCGCACGGCACCTCGCTGGCGTTGGAGACCAACAGCGTCGAGCTGGATCCGGAGTTGAAGGACGCGTGGGGGATGCCCGCGATGCGCGTTACCTACAAGGATCACCCGGACGATCTCGCGCTCATGCGGTTCATGCAGGCCCGCGCTGCGGAGATCATGGATGCGGCGGGCGCGATCAAGGTGTCGAATTCGCCGATCAAGCCGCAGACCAGCTCGGTGCACATGCTGGGCACGTGCCGCATGGGTAACGATCCGGCGAAGTCGGTGGTCGATCGCTATCACCGCTCGCACGACATCCCGAATCTGTTCGTGTGCGACGGCAGCAGCATGGTGACCTCGGGGCGCGGTCAGCCGACGCTGACGATCCAGGCGCTGGCTTTCCGCGCCGCTGAGTACATCGCGGGCTTTGCGCGAAGGAACGAGATATAAGAAAGATCTCTCGCCAAGTCGCCAGGGCGCCAAGAAGAATTTCGAAACTGTCAGATTCCGGAATTCGGACCTTGGCGTCTTTGCGTCTTGGCGAGAGTCATTTTCGGGATACGGTCAATGCCGGGCACGGCTGCCTGATCGTGCTCGGCTGGACTTAGAGCGCGAACCGCCGCGGCTCGCTGCGGCCCGCTTACGCGGCTGCGCCGGTTCCTGGTCCTCGATGCCGAGCTGATCCATCAGCGCGAACTTGCGGTCCGCGAGCCGGCTGCCGATCTCCTTCAGGTCGAGATCGGTTTTCTTCAGCTGCGGGAACAGCTCGCCTTCCTCTTCCTTGACGTGATGCTTGATGTACTCGCCGAGCACCGTCACGGTCGCTTTGAAGTGCTCGTCGTCGCTCGACATCGCTTCGATCTTCGCGATCAGTTCCTTCGCCGAACCGTGCTCGACCTCGGCTTCGTTCACCAGGTCCTCGCTCTCTTCCTCGCCGCCGAAGGCTTCCTTCGCCTCCGGATACAGAATCTCTTCCTCGATCTGCGCATGCACTGTCAGCAATTGACAGACGCGCTGCGCGATCGCGGACTGCTCTTCGTCGTCCGCTTTCTCGAACTCTTCGAACAGCTGGGACACCGTGCGGTGGTCCTGCTTCAACAGCGCGATCGCGTCGCGCGGCGCATCGGTGCTGCGGCCAGAAGTATTAGTCGATCGCGCCATGGTGCACTCCTTTGAATTCGTCTCGTGTTCGAAACGGCGCAGTGAGTGCAAGGTTCCTCAGACGGTGCCGGGGCAAAAAAACGGGCTATAACTCAGCAGCACAGCATCACTAGATGTTGCAGTGCTGAGTTATGAGCTGCTTTCTTCCCCCGGCACCGTCCGCTAGCGGGTGCGGAGCCAGGCGCGCAGGACTTCGGCGACGCTCCACGCTTGCGCGATGCAGCCGCCGGGAGTGTAGGGATCTTCGGCGTCGAAGATTTCGCTGATGCTGCCGATGCCGGCTTCGTAGAGATGTTCGGGGAATGCGCGCAGCAGTTGGCGTGCGCCCAGGCGGTCGGGGTGCACGCGCAGATACGCGTCGATGTACGGGCCGATCAGCCACGGCCAGACAGTGCCTTGGTGGTAGGCCGCATCGCGCGAGCGCAGGTCGCCACGATAGTGCGCCTTGTAGTCGGGATGTTCGGCGCTGAGTGTGCGTAGTCCGTATGCGGTCAGCAGTCGATTGCGAACCGTGTCGATCACCGGCTCCCAGTAGCGCTCGTACAGAATCGGATGAGGCAGCGAGATTGCGAACACCTGATTCGGGCGGATGCTCGCATCGTCGCCGTTCGGCCCGTCGATGACGTCGTACAGGCAGCCGCTGCGTGCGTTCCAGAAACGCTCGTTGAACGTCTCGCGCGCGCGATTGGCGTGTGCGGCATACGACCGATGCTCGACACCGAGTTCCTCGCCCCACGCAGCCATCAACTTGAGCGCGTTGTACCAGAGCGCCTGGATCTCGACCGGCTTGCCTCGACGCGGCGTCACGACCCAGTCGTCGACCTTCGCATCCATCCACGTGAGCTGATACCCCTCGGCCGCCGCCGCGATCAGCCCGTCCGCCGGGTCGACGCGAATAGTGAAGCGCGTGCCGGCGAGGTGATGCTCGACGATCGACGCGAGCACCGGAAACAGTTGTGGCAGGATCGAGCGGTCGCCGGTGACTTCCACGTACCGCGCGATCGCGTGGAAGTACCACAACGTCGCATCGACCGTGTGATACAGCGCCTCGCGCTCGCCCTCCGGAAACAGGTTCGGCAACAGCCCATCGCGCACGTAATGGGAAAACGTACGCAGGATCGCGCCTGCTTCGCGATAGCGACCGGTCGCGAGCGTCAGGCCGTCGAGGCTGATCATCGTGTCGCGGCCCCAGTCGCCGAACCAGTGATAGCCCGCGTAGATGCTGCGCAGCTCGCTGCCTTCCGCCTGCGCCATGATGGTTTCTTCGACGCGGCTGCCGGGCAGCACGACGAACTGATCCGCTGCCATCGTCAGCTGTTCGGCGAACGCATCGCCTTCGAACTGCGGGGCGAGCGCGAGCAGCCCATCGAGGCGCCGCCGCTCGGCATCGAACACTTCGGTCGCGTCGAAATCCAGCCGGTCCCAGGTATGTGTGGATGCTACGAACACCACCGGCCGATCTGCCGCCAGCTCCGCAGCGAAGTATCCCGGACTGAACGCGCTGTCGAAGGCCGGATCGCCGCGGTCGCGCTCGACCCGATACACGAACTGATGCTCGTCGCGCTCGTCGGTCATGAACATCGTCGGCCCGGGCTGCAGCTGCACGCGCAGGATCAACGGACTGCTCGCATGTCGGATCTCGTGCCGCCCGCGCCGCACTTCGACGACGAACGCGTCGCCCGGCGTGCTCGGCGGCGTCTCGTCGCTGCGCCGAAACGCCACGAACGGCCGCACCTGCAGGTTCAGGCGCTCGCCGCGCAGCAGACGATACTGCACGCACACCGTGTTCTGGTTGTGAACCATCACGATGGATTTCTCGAGCACGGCATCGTCGAGCTCGAACGTCCACACCGCGATGCGATGATCGAGCCGGAATTCCTGCAGATAGCGATGCGACTCGCCGACGAATCGCTCGTGCTCGAACTCCGCACCGCCGAGATGCAGCCGGCGCGTCGGTGTGACCACGGATTCGTCGCAGCGCGAAATCATGATGTGCCGACCCTTCGGCGCCGCCAGGTTCGGCACGAACAGGCCGTGATACTTGCGCGTCGGAATGCCCGCGATCGTGCCCGAGGCGTAACCGCCGAGCCCGTTCGTGACCAGCCACTCGCGACGTCGCAGCTCGAGCGGATCGCGATCGCGGTCCCAGCGCAGAACGAGCTGCCGACCCTGGATCGCGTCGGTCACGACTGGCCCTCGACCAGCAGGACCGCGCTCTGCGCGGGAAGCCGCCATTCGCCCAGGCCGTCATCCGCAACCGCCATCGCCACGCCGTGGCCGCCGTAGCGAGGATCCTCGCTCGACCACAACAGCTGCCACGTCGCACCGTGCGGCGGAGCGAGCAGCGGCTCGGCCGGCGCGGTCAGCGGCAACTCGCGATCGAGGTTGACCACGAGCAGCCGGTCACCGTGCTCTGCGTCGAGCCAGCGTAATACGAATGCGTGTTCCGACAACGTGGCAGCATCGATCTTCGCCAGGTCCTGCTGCGAGATCACCGGATCACAGGCGCGCAGCTGCAGCAGATCGCGATGGAACGCGAGCGCCTCGGCGTGGCTCTGAGTCTCGCTCCAGTCCAGCTTCGAGCCGAGGAAGGTCGACTCCTCGTGCGGTGCCGGGACCAGTTGCTGCGTGGCCTCGTCCGCGAACGCGCGAAACTGGCTGAGGAACTCGCGCCGACCTTTGTGGACCAGCGCCGCGAGCTCAGCGTGGTGATCAGCAAAGAACATGAAGCGCGCGGAAGCGGCGAATTCCTGGCCCATGAACAGCATCGGCGTTTGCGGTCCGAGCAGCGTCAGTGCCATCAGCGCGCGATAGCGGCCAGGCGCGGCCTCTGCATGCACGCGATCGCCGAGAAACGTGTTGCCGACCTGGTCGTGGTTTTGCAGAAAGGTGATCAGCGCCCACGGCGGCACTCCATGAGCCGCTTGGCCGCGTGTCTTCTTCTGCCACGGATACCACTGGCCTTGATAGAGGAATCCACGGCGTACGCACGCGACGAATTCCTGTGCGCGCCCGGTGTAGTCGCTGAAGTAGCCATCGCGCGTGCCGGTGAGTGCAACCTTCGCGGCGTGATGGAAGTCGTCGTTCCACATGCCATCGAGCCCGAAGCCGCCGCGCTCCGGCGGCAGGAGCTGCTGGGCCTGCTGCGGCTCGTTCTCCGAAATCACGACGATCGAGCGCGGCTGCGCCGAGTCCCGCGCGACACGTGTGATCTCCTGCAGGATATGCGGGCTGCTGTCGTCGAAGATCGATTGCGTCGCGTCGAGCCGCAGCCCGTCGAGATGGAATTCCTCGAGCCAATGACGCACGTTGCCAAGAATGAAATCGCGCGTGCCCTGCGCCAGCTCGTCGTCGAGGTTCAGCGCTTCGCCCCATTCGGTTTTGTGGCGCGTGCTGAAGTAGTGCGGGCTGAAGCACTTCAGGTAGTTGCCGTCCGGCCCGAGGTGGTTGTAGACGACGTCGAGAATCACCGCGAGCCCGAGCGCGTGGGCGCGATCGACGAATCGCTTCAGCGCCTCGTGATCGCCGTAAACATGATACGGAGCGAACAGCTGGACGCCGTCGTAGCCCCAGTTCCAGCGGCCGGGACATTCCGCAACCGGCATCACCTCGATCATCGTGATGCCGAGCTCGCGCAGGTAGCGCAGCTTTTCGGCGGCGGCGTCGAACGTGCCTTCCGGCGTGAAGGTGCCGATGTGCAGTTCGTAAATGACCTGCCCGGGCAAGCGCACGCCGCGCCACTGCGCGTCGCTCCACTTGAACGCAGTGGGATCGACGATCAGCGAGGGGCCATGCACGCCCTGCGGTTGAAAGCGCGAGCACGGATCGGGCCACGGCCCGGTGCCGTCGACGCGGTACTTATAGAGAGAGACGCCCGCGGAAGTTGCGCCAGTGAAGTAGCCATCCGAGTCGCGCTTCAACGCCAGCGGCCGCTCCTGCGATTCCTCGAACACGACTTCGACGGCACGCGCCTGCGGCGCCCAGACGCGAAACAGCGTTTCGCCGCGCGCACGAACGGCGCCAAGAAAAGAAGGGGAAGGCATCCGACCGCAAGGTTGGAAGGCAGCTCAAAGTTCCGTTGGCTGCGCTGTAGGTCGGCCGCTCCAGCGCATCCTGCGCCCGCGCCATTCGCGCATCCCTGCGCAGCAGGCTTCAGCCCGACTCTTCTTCTCACGTATCCGGCAACTCCGAGAGCCTCTCCAACAACCGCGGATCCCCCGCGACATGCACGCGCTCCGCCGGTCCCAGCCATGCAAGAACTTCATTGAGCGTTTTCGCATCGGCCAGCTTGCGCTCGGCCGTCAGCCGATGCGGATCAGGGCGTCCGCGGGTTTCCTGCGGGCGCGGCAGGTTGCCCGACACGTGGGCGAAACGCGCCTGCCGATTCCTCGCGATATAGCGCAAGCCGTCCGTCGGTATCGACGATGAATGTGCCAACAACTCGTCGCGCCGCCGGATCACAGGCGGCACGTGCTTTTCTTCCGGCGTGCGCAGCACGCGGAACCAGCTCAGGAAGCGACCGAGCTTGACGCTGCCGCTGATCTTGGACAGCGGGACCGCCAGGAACAGACCGGCGAGCGTCGGCGTCAGCCAGGCGAGCAGCGTCGGCGAAATCAGAAACGCGATGCCGCCGATCACGAAGCCCATCACGAGGTGCGGCCAGTGGAAATTCCAGGCTTCGCTCCAGCTCGTCATGTGCGCGTGCCGGCGCTGTGCAGTCCAGCCCGAATCGCGACCCGTGAAGATCTCGATGATGTGCTGGGTCTGCACCAGCATCATGATCGGCGCGTACAGCGCAGACAGGATCGTCTCGACCACTGCGCCGATGGCGAGCGCAATGATTCCGCCGCAACCACGGCGCGCGCGATTGGAGAATATCGTGCGCACCAGCCCAAGGATCTTCGGCGTGAACAGCACGACCATCGTGTAGATGAACAGCGCGGTCATGCGCGGCGCATCGAACCGCGGCCAGTCGGGGAACAGCTGGAAGCTGCGGCTGAAGTACTCGGGACGGATCAGTGTCGCCTGCAGGGTCAGCGCGAAGCCGACGAGCAGCAGCATCATCCACAGCGGCGACGACAAGTAACTCATGATGCCGATGATGAAGTGCGCGCGGCTCGTCACCGCCAGGCCTTTCGCATCGACGATCTTCGCGTGCTGCATGTTGCCCTGTGCCCAGCGGCGATCGCGGATCGCGATGTCGACGAGCGAGGGCGGACTCTCTTCCCACGAGCCGCCGAGATCCGGTGCCATGCGCACTTTCCAGCCGGCGCGGCGCATCAGCGCGGCCTCGACGAAATCGTGCGACATCACATGACCGCCGAACGGCTTGCGTCCCGGCAGCTGCGGCAGTCCGCAGGCTTGCGCGAACGCCGCGACACGAATGATCGCGTTGTGGCCCCAGAAGTTGCCTTCGTTGCCGCTCCACGCGGCGACGCCGCGGCCGATCGAGCTGCCGTACACGCGGCCTGCGAATTGCTGGATGCGCGAGAACAGGCTCCAGTGACCGATCAGCATCGGCACGGTCTGCAGGATGCCGAGCTGCGCATCGGCCTGCATGCGGGCGACCAGCGCGACCAGAGTCTGCGGCGCCATGATGCTGTCGGCGTCAAGAACGATCATGTAGTCGTAACGCGCGCCCCAGCGCTTGACGAAATCCTCGACGTTGCCGGCTTTGCGTCCCGTGTTGTGCCAGCGGCGGCGGTACCAGACCGGCATCGTCTCGCGCAGGTCGCGGCGCAGCTGATCGACTGCGAGCGATTCGCGGATCCACGCATCGGCATTGGTCGAATCGGAGATGATCGCGATCTCGAAATGCCGGGCCGCGTCGATCTGCGCGAGCGCTTCGGCCATCGCATACAACGCAGCGGTCGTGCGCGCGGGATCTTCGTTGTAGATCGGCATGACCAGCGCAGTCCGCGAGCCCGCGATGGTCGGCGCGGCTGGCGAGCGCAGCGGCGGAATCAGGAAGCCGGTGATCGCCGAGGCCGCGGCGAAGGAAATCCACAGCAGCGTGATCGAGAAGAACACGATCATCACGCCTTGCAGCACCGTCATGTTGGAGAAGCTGACGATGCCGAGCATCTCGAACACGCCATAGCCCGCCAATCCGAGCGTGCTGAGCGCTGCGAGCAGACGTGCGAACACCACGCGCAGCGGCGTCGCGCCGATCTTCTGCGCCGGCGGTGCAGTTCGCAGATCCTGCACGGGCATGTCGGCTGGCCGCTCGAACGGCATGCCGCCGCGCACCACGTCGCGGCCTTCCAGCGGCGCGGTTTTCAGCTGGATGTCCATCGGAAGAGCCAAGTTTCGCTGACAGGCTTGTCATCGCGCAGCAGGCGCAGCCGCAGCTCGGCGACATCGGATCCGCCCGGCGGCTCCAGCTCGAAGCTGGCACGCACGCCCTTGGTCAGCGGACTCGGCTGCAATACCTGGTTGCTGATCTTGCCCGCTGAGGTTCCGAGTTCCATGCGCAAGCCTTCGATGTCGCGGCCGGTACCGGTGAACTCCACGACGAAAATACGGCGCTTGCCGTCGAAGCTGGGGCCGGTGCGCGTCGAGGTCACTTTGCCGAGCGCCGGGGTCAGCTTCGGCTGCTTGTTCCACCGCATGCGGTAGGACAAGTGATACGGCTTGCCTTCCGCAATCACGGCGGTAGGACGCCAGAACGCGACGATGTTGTCATTGGTTTCATTGTTGGTCGGAATCTCGAACAACTGCACCGCACCGGCGCCCCAGTCGCTGGTCGGCTCGATCCACACGCTCGGCCGCTCCTCGTAATGCGCCTCGAGATCGTGATAGTCGGAAACGCGGCGGGAGCGCTGCACCAGGCCGAAGCCGCGCGGCGCCTGCGAAGTGAAGCTGGAAACCTGCAGCATCGTAGGATTTTTCAGAGGCCGCCAGACGCGCTCGCCCTGCGCGGTCACGATCTGCAGGCCGTCCGAGTCGTGGACCTCGTCGCGGAAGTCGTCGATGCGCGCGCGCTCGGATTCGTCGAACAGGAACATCGAGGTCAACGGCGCGATGCCGATGTTGTCGAGCGCGACCCGCGGGAACAGCGTGACGTCGACATCCATGAGCGTTTCCACGCCCGGCGTCACGGAGAAGCGGTACGCGCCGGCTACGGAAGGACTGTCGAGCAGCGCATGGACGACGATCGACGCGGCATTAGCCGACGGCCGCTCGATCCAGAAGTGCGTGAACGCCGGAAACTCTTCACCCGTCGGATGCGCCGTACGCACCGCCAGGCCGCGCGCCGACAACCCGTAGAGCGTGTCGCGTGCAACCGCGCGGAAGTACGACGCGCCCTGGAAGACCATGAACTCGTCCCACACCGAGCGCGAGTTGATGCGGGTGCGCACGCGGAAGCCTGACAGCGGCAACGTCTGGTTCGCCAGCGTCTTTGCGACGGAGCCGCCGAGCTCGAACGTATTCGGCGCTGTCACGAGATCGCTCGCCAGCCCGCCGTCGACGATGGAAACGGCGACCGGGGTCTGGAACAGGAACCCGGCGGGGAACAACTCGACGCGAAACGGCACTTGCTCGTTGCGCCAGATGCCGTTGTCGGGATTGAAGCGGATGTCGCGGTACTGATCGTAGGTCAATTGTTGCAACGCCGGGTTCTCGAGGCGCTTCGGCACGAACGCGGCGCTCGCCGTGCGGCGGGCGAGATCGAGCACGGTATTACCATCGAAGCGGTAACGAGGCGTACCCTTGGCATCCGTCGCCGGACGCGACGCAGTCGCTGCGGCCACGCAGCTGAAGACGATCGCGAGCGCCAGCAGCCAGTAGCCGCGTCCAGTCACGGGCTTGCCGCGTCCTTGTATTTGCTCACCGGTCGTCATCCGAAGCCGATCTCTCCGTCACTCAGGACCAAGAAAAAAGGAGGCACTACGCAATGAATTCGGGTCGGCGCAGTTCCAGGGAACCCGTAGCGTTTGCCGGGTATTTACGGGGCGGCGCCAGCAGGCGACAACGATAACATCAGTTTGGAGATGGGAGGCGACCGTGCCCGAGGCGCGACATGTGTGGTCCCTGGTGCTGGCTGGCGGCGACGGTAGCCGGCTGCGTGCACTGACTACCAAGCCCTGCGGCACCTCGGTTCCGAAGCAATATTGCTCGCTACACGGTGGACATTCGCTTCTGGAAGATGCTATCGCGCGCGCCCAGAGGGTGGTCGCCCTGGACCGGGTCTGCACCATCGTCGCCCAGCAACACCGCGAGTGGTGGACCGAGTGCCCGCTGCTGGTCGAAGCCCTGGATGACGCCAACGTAATCGTCCAGCCGCGTAATCTCGGCACCGGCATCGGTATTCTTTACTCGCTGCTGCACATCCTGGCGAAAGACCCCGAGGCGCAGGTGGTCCTGCTGCCCGCCGATCATTACGTGCGCGACGAGGACGTCCTCAACCGCGCCCTGCTGCAAGCACTCGAACGCCTCGCTCGCGATGCCGAGCGTCCCGTGCTGCTGGGCCTGCAACCCGACGAGCCGGATACCGACCTCGGCTACATCCTGCCCGGCGATCCCGATCCGCACGGCGGCCACAGCGTGGCGCGTTTCATCGAGAAGCCGGGCTATTCCGTCGCGCGCGAGATCATCGATGCCGGCGGGCTCTGCAACACTTTCATCATGGTCGCGGCGGCGCGCACGCTGCTCGACCTGTACATGCCGAGGTTCGCGCCGCTGGTGATGGAGATGCAGGTCGGCCTCGCGAAAGGCCAGAACGCCGGCTCGCCCACGGGCAGCTGGCCCGCGCTCCTCGCCTTGTATGACCGCTTACCCGAGCTCGATTTTTCCCGCGATCTCCTCGAAGGCCGCGCCGCCGACCTGTGCGTGCTGCGCGTGCCGCCCTGCGGCTGGAGCGACCTGGGCACGCCCCGCCGCGTCGGCGAGATCGTCAAGCGGTTGAGCAGCGAAGAGATCGCGGATCGACGTGCCGCGCATCTCAGCCTCGCGGCTCAGCACGCTCACTTCATGAGCACGAATGCCCAGTCCGATCACCTCCGTCTGGCCCGGTAAACCCTTTCCGCAAGGTGCGACGTGGGACGGCCAAGGCGTCAACTTCGCGCTGTTCTCGGAGCATGCGGAAGGCGTCGAGCTGTGCCTGTTCGATGATCGCGGGCGGCGCGAGCTGCAGCGCATCCCGCTGCGCGAGCAGACCGATCAGGTCTGGCATTGCTACTTGCCCGAAGCGCGGCCCGGCCAGCTCTACGGCTATCGCGTGTACGGTCCTTATCAGCCGCAACAGGGCCATCGCTTCAATCCGCAGAAGCTGCTGCTCGATCCGTACGCGAAGGCGATCGTCGGCTCGCTCGCGTGGAGCGATGCGCATTTCGGTTATCGCATCGGCAGCCAGCGCGCCGACCTGTCGCAGGATCGACGCAACAACGCGAGCGGCATGCCGAAATGCCAGGTCATCGATCCGGCGTTCTCGTGGGGCGACGATCGCAATCCGCGCACGCCGTGGCACGACACGATCATCTACGAGGCGCACGTGCGCGGCTTCACCAAGCTGCACCCGCAGGTGCCGCAACAGTATCGCGGTACCTATGCGGGATTCGGCACGACGCCGGTCATCGAGTATCTGCAGAAGCTGGGCGTTACCGCGGTCGAGTTGATGCCGGTGCACTGGTTTCTCAACGATCGGCACCTGGTCGAGAGAGACCTGCGCAATTACTGGGGCTACAACTCGATCGGCTACTTCGCGCCGCATCAGGACTACTCGTCGTCGCTGCAGGCGGACCGCGAGTTCAAGACGATGGTGAAGGCGCTGCACTCGGCGGGCATCGAGGTGATTCTCGACGTCGTCTACAACCACACGGCCGAAGGCAATCACCTCGGGCCGACGCTGAGTTTTCGCGGCATCGACAACGCCGCGTTCTATCGGCTGCTGCACGACGATCCGCGCTACTACATGGACTACACGGGCTGCGGCAACACGCTGAACATGCAGCATCCGCGCGTGCTGCAGATGATCATGGACAGCTTGCGGTATTGGGTCACCGAGATGCACGTCGACGGCTTCCGCTTCGACCTCGCATCGGCGCTGGCGCGCGAGCTGCACGAGGTCGATCGTCTGGGTGCGTTCTTCGACATCATTCATCAGGACCCGGTGATCTCGCAGGTGAAGCTGATCGCGGAGCCGTGGGACCTCGGCGAAGGCGGCTACCAGGTCGGACGCTTCCCGGTCGGCTGGACCGAATGGAACGGCAAGTATCGCGACGTGATTCGCGATTACTGGAAAGGCGAGGGCGGGCTGATCGGCGATCTCGCTTACCGCGTGGCCGGTTCGAGCGATCTGTACGAGCACAGCGGCCGCCGGCCGTATGCGAGCGTCAACTTCGTCACCGCGCACGACGGCTTCACGCTGCGCGACCTCGTGAGCTACAACGAGAAGCACAACGACGCGAACAAGGACGACAACCGCGACGGCGAGAATCACAACCGCAGCTGGAACTGCGGCGTCGAGGGGCCGACGGACGACCCGGAGATTCGCGCGCTGCGGCTGCGCCAGAGCCGCAACCTGCTCGCATCCCTGCTCTTGTCGCAAGGCGTGCCGATGCTGCTCGCCGGCGATGAAGTCGGTCGCACGCAGCAAGGCAACAACAACGCTTACTGCCAGGACAACGAGCTCACCTGGCAACCGTGGGAGATCGGCGAGGAAGACGCCCAGCTGCTCGAGTTCGTGCGCAACTTGATCCGTCTGCGCCAGGAGCACCGTGTGTTCCGGCGGCGCAAGTTTTTCCAGAACGGCGCGATTCGCGGCGAGAACGTCCGCGACATCGTCTGGCTCGATCCTGCCGGGACCCAGATGTCGGACGAGCAGTGGCGCGACGGCTTTGCGCGCAGTCTCGCCGTGTTTCTATCCGGCCGCGGACTGGACGAGCGCGACGAGCGCGGTCGCACGATCGTGGATACCGATTTTCTGGTGCTGGTGAACGCGCACTACGAGACGGTGGAGTTCAAGGTGCCGGCGCAACCGGAGGACGCGCGCTGGCAATTGCGAATGGATACGAAGAACGCGGCGTTCGATGGCGACGAGCGCGTATTCGCGCCGGGCGATACCTACGCGGTGGAAGGACGATCGATGGCGCTGTTCGAATTCCCGCAGCCGCGCGTCCCGTCATGAGCTGTGAATATTCCGCGCGCTACCTACCGGCTGCAGTTCAATCGCGAATTCACCTTCGCTGACGCGGGCCGCGTCGTTCCCTATCTCGCGCGGCTGGGCATCAGTCATGTCTATGCCTCGCCGATCCTCAAGGCCCGGCCCGGCAGCATGCACGGCTACGACGTCACTGATCACACGCGTCTCAATCCGGAGCTCGGCACGCCGGAAGACTTCGCAGCATTGGTCGCGACGCTGCACGAGCACGGCATGGGGCTGATCGTCGACATCGTGCCGAATCATCTCGGCGTGATGGGCGACGACAACGTCTGGTGGCTCGACGTGCTGGAGAACGGCCCGGCGGCGCGCTCGGCGCATCACTTCGACATCGACTGGCGTGCGACTCGCCCGTCGATGCGCGATCGCGTGCTCGTGCCGATTCTCGGCGACGTCTACGGCGCCGTACTCGAGCGCGGCGAGTTGCGACTGCAGCTCGATCCGACGGCCGGCAGCCTGTCGATTCGCTATCACGAGCACCTGTTGCCGATCGACCCGCGCGAGTACCCGCGAATCTTCGCGCAGTCGCCGATCCCGGCCACACTGTTTGCCGAGGACGATCCGCATCGCGCCGACTTCGAGAGTCTGCTGAATGCGTTCGGCAATCTGCCGGCGCGCAGCGATACGAGCGAAGATTCGATCGCCATCCGCTATCGCGACAAGGAGGCGCACAAGCGGCGGCTCGTGCGTCTGCTGGAGCGCAGCCCGGAGATTCAGCAGTACATCGAGGCCACGGTTGCGCGTCTCAATGGCACGCCGGGCGATCCGCGCAGCTTCGATGCTCTCGATGCGCTGCTCGATGCGCAGGCATATCGACTGTCGTACTGGCGTGTCGCGGTCGACGAGATCAACTACCGGCGCTTCTTCGACGTCAACGACCTGGCTGCCTTGCGCATGGACGAGGCGGGCGTGTTCGACAGCACGCACAAGCTGATCTTCGAGCTCATCGAGCGCGGCATGATCGACGGCCTGCGCATCGATCACGTCGACGGTTTGTACGATCCGCAGGCGTATTTGCAGCGGCTGCAGACGAAACCGCTGTATGTCGTGGTCGAGAAGATTCTCGCGCCCTACGAGCGCCTGCCGGAGACCTGGCCGGTGCGGGGCACGACCGGCTACGAGTTCGCTGCGCTGACCACCAGCTGGCTCGTGTGCAACGAATACGAAACGCGGATGACGCGCCGCTACCGGCAGTTCACCGAATCCGATGTGACGTTCGAGCAGATCGCCTATGAGAGCCGGCGGCTCGTCATGCGCGCCTCGCTCGCTGCGGAGATCGAAGTGCTCGCGACACAACTGGATCGCATCGCGCAGCTGGACCGGCACACGGCAGACTTCACGCGCGCCGGGATTCGTGAAGCCATTCGTGAAGTGATCGCGTGCTTTCCGGTCTACCGCACCTATGTTTCGCATCGCGGCGTCAGCGACGAGGATCGACGCCTCGTGAACTGGGCCGTGAACGTCGCGCGCAAGCGCAGTGCCGGCGTCGAGCTCAGCGTGTTCGACTTCCTGCGCGACGTGCTGCTCGGCGAGCGCAGCGAAGGCAAGTCCGAGTCGACGCGACGCGCGATGCTGGAATACGCGATGAAGTTCCAGCAGGTCACTTCGCCGGTTGCGGCCAAGGGCGTCGAAGATACCGCGCTCTATCGCTACAACCGACTGGTGTGTCTGAACGAGGTCGGCAACGATCCGGGCCGGTTCGGCACGCCGTCGTCAGCGTTGCATCAGTCCAACGCGGAGCGCGCGCGGGCCTGGCCGCACACGATGCTCGCGACCTCGACGCACGACACGAAGCGCAGCGAAGACGTCCGTGCGCGCATCGCCGTGCTCAGCGAGCTACCGGATCTGTGGAAGCTGCATCTCGCGCGCTGGGCGCGATTGAACCGCAGCAAGCGTCGACACATCGGCGACGATCCTGCGCCGGATCGTGACGACGAGTATCTGCTATATCAAACGCTGCTCGGCGTGTGGTCGCCGACCGAGGATCTCGCGGTGCTCACCGAGCGGTTGCAGGCGTACATGATCAAGGCTGCTCGCGAGGCCAAGCGCTCGACCTCGTGGATCGCACCGAACGCGGAGTATGAGAAGGCACTCGGTGATTTCGTGGGCGAGCTCCTTGCCGATCCGGAGCGCAGCGCGTTCCTCAAGGATTTTCAGTCGCTCGCCGCGACCGTGGCGTTCTTCGGACGCATCAACTCGCTCGCGCAGACCGTGCTCAAGATCACCTCGCCCGGTCTCCCGGACTTTTACCAGGGCACCGAGCTGACCGCGCTCACGCTGGTCGATCCCGACAACCGTCGCCGCGTCGATTTCAACGCCGCGGCCGCGCATCTCGACGTCATCGACCGACTGCAAGGATCGCCGCGCGGGCTGCTGTGGGAGCAGGACGGCGCTGCGAGCAAGCTCTACGTGATCCGGAAACTCCTGCAGCTGCGACGTGACGATCCAGAGCTGTTTGCACGCGGCGATTATCAAGCACTGCAAGTCGAAGGCGCGCGCAAGGAACACGTTTTCGCTTTCGCTCGCACGCACGAAGGCCGCAGCTGCATCGTGATCGTGCCGCGCTGGACCGCGAAGCTGATGGATGCCGTCAACGAGCTGCCGCTCGGCGACCAGGTGTGGGCGGACACAAGAATCAGCGCTGCGGCGGCGCGCATGACGGATGTACTCACCGACCGCGACATCGCAATCGACGGCTCCGTCTCAGTTGCGGCCGTTCTTGCTGAATTCCCTGCAGCTGTGCTCGTTGGCAGGCTGTAGGTCGGCCGCTCCAGCGCATCCTGCGCCCGCGCCATTCGCGCATCCCTGCGCAGCAGGCTTCAGCCCGACAATCCATGCATCGCGAAGCGGCGGACCTGCCGGATGCGCTCGACGTCCGAATCGTGATACGCCGAGCAGCGCGCTGTGTCTTCCTGCTCGTCGCGCACTTCCTCCAACCCGCAAAGGTCGTACGTGAAGCGCACGAACAGCATCTCCGGCGCCGGCTCTTCGATGCGGATCGTCAGCGTGCTGCCGGCGAAAGCGCCGGCGGCGTCGGCGCGGATGCGCAACGATTCGTTCGGCACCAGCTCGACCTCGTCGTTGATCGCGCAGCGGCCACGACGGATCTCACGGCGCAACCTGCCCGGCACGATTTCCTCGATCGACGCGGAATCGATCGATTCGTCGAGCAGCTCGGGCGCGAGCACGGTGTGTTGCAAGCCGGCCCACAGCTGCGCGCGTGTGAGCCAGGCGCCGGCGGCGTTCGCTGGATCGTTGATCCTGACGATGTGCTCGTGATGCAGCGACTGCGCCATCGTCAGTTGATGGTGAAACTCTCGAGCGGCGATCCCTGCTGGCTGGCGCGCAACGGACGGGAATCGAAGCCGTCGAACACCAGCACGCCGCGGGCTTCGTAAGTGCCGGTGCGGACCTGGTCGCCGCTGTCATCGATCTGATCCCAGGTCGTAGTGAACGTCTTGGATTCGCCCGGGGCGAAACTGAGTGTGGTGGGCGTCTGCGACGGTGCTGCCGACTTTTTCGAGAGCTGCCATACGACGCTGTCGGTGTTCGCGCGCACGACCACGAAGTCGGACGTGCGCGAGTCGGTGAAGTCGATGGTCTCGGTGGTGTCCCGGCGGTTGCGCACGGTCAGGATCATCTGGATCAGCTCCTGGCGCTGAAAGCTGTCGGTGACGTTGCCCTGGGTGTCCTGCACCTGCAACGTCGCGACGAAGGTCGGGTCGTCGCCGCCATCGCCGCCATTGTTGGAGCTGCCGAAACCGCTGCAGGAACGGTTCGAAGTGGTGGTTCCGGCACAGATTGCCAGGATGCCAACGAGAGTCGCGACGCGGCGCCAGCCGTGGAAGGGTGTCTTATCCATAGCCCAAGTTTAGACCTGCACCAAAGGACACGTCACGACCCGGCCGGCCTTCACTATTCTGACGCCTCTCCGGCCTGATTCCCGGCGCCGGCGCAACAGTCAGTCTGAAATTGGGCGCATGGAACGAAAGGCGGAAATGGACCGAGGTGTCATCGTGGGCGGCGGCTTGATTGCGGCGAGCTTTCTCGTTGCGGTCCTGCTGAACCGCTCCGCGCACGAGGAACGTGCGCCCGTCGAGCCCGCGCGGCCCGCGCACGCCTGCGCAGAGGCCGGACCTCGCCCGCCGGGCGCAGACCGGCTGCCGGACAGCACGAGCGGCGAATGCGAGCGGTCGCGGCCGGATTCGTTGCAACGCTGACATGAGCGCTTAAACGTAGTATCACGGCGGCCGGGCTAGCCATGTCCTGCCGCCGCGCAAAAATATTCGCTCTCTCCTGCATGCTGCTCTGTGCAGCCTGTGCACGATCGCCCCAGGAGCTGGAGCTGTCGGGCCCGACGATGGGCACGACGTACACCGTCAAAGTTGCCGCTCCGCCAGTGTCGCTCGACAGCGCGCGGCTCCGCGCGACGATCGACGACGTGCTCGCGCAGATCGACCGATCGATGTCGGGCTATCGCAGCGATTCGGAAGTCGCGCGGTTCAATGCGAGCGCTTCCACGCAGTGGTATGAAGTTTCCGGCGACCTCGCAGCGCTCGCGCAGGCCGCGCTCGACATCAGCGAGAAGTCAGGCGGCGCATTCGACATAACGGTCGCGCCGCTGGTGGCCGCCTGGGGTTTCGGGCCGGCCGGCGAGCCCAAGGTGCTGCCGAACGTCGAGCAGCTCGCGCAGCTCGGCGCATCGGTCGGCTATCGCAAGCTGCACGTGCAGCTCGATCCGCCGGCTTTGCGCAAGGACGTCGCGGAGTTGTCGATCGATCTCGACGGCATCGCGCCCGGTTTCGCCGTCGATCGTCTGGCAGCGCGCCTGGAAGCGCTGCACGCCGAGAATTTCATGATCGACATTGGCGGCGAAATTCGCGCGCGCGGCCACAACGCGCACGGCGATCCGTGGCACATCGCGATCGAGCGTCCGGTGGACACGCAGCGTGCTCCGTACGCGGGCGTGTGGCTCAACGGCGCGTCGGTCTCGACCTCGGGCGAGTATCGCGACTACTACGAGCGCGATGGGCATCGCTATTCGCACACGATCGACCCGCGCACCCGACAGCCGCTGGACCGCGCGCCGGGCTCGGTCGTCGTGATCGCGGCGTCGACCACGTTGGCGGATGGTTGGGCGACAGCGCTCAACGTGCTCGGTCCGCACGAAGGGCTGATGCTCGCCGCGAAGAAGCACATGCCAGTGCTGTACATCGAGCGGCAGGGCAACGGCTGGCGATCGCAGTCGACGCCGGAATTCGAGCGCTATCGCAAGATGTGACCGAGCGTCGCGCCGATGCCCGCGTGAATCACGAGGTCGGCGAACTCATCCATCTCGGTCGGGTCGCGATTGACGATCACGAGCGCCGCGCCGTTGCGCTTCGCACGCAGCGGAAAGTCCGCGGCGGGAAACACCGACAGCGACGAGCCGAGCACGATGAACAGATCGCAAGCCATCGTCTCGTCCTGCGCGCGCTGCATCGGCAGCGCCGGCATCGGCTGACCGAACGAGATCGTCGCAGACTTCACAATGCCGCCGCACGCTTGGCACGGGCCGACCGTGCCGCTCGCCTGGAACTCGCGCTCGAGTTCCGCCAGTTCGATGCGCAGCGAGCAGCCGAGGCAGCGCGCGTAAGTCGCATTACCGTGCAGCTCGATGACTTTGTTCTCCGGCACGCCCGAGGCCTGGTGCAGGTTGTCGACGTTCTGCGTGATGACGGCGCTCGCTTTCCCGGAAGCAATCAGCTGCGCGACCGCGTGATGGCCGCTGTTCGGCTGCGCGCCGACCCAGCCGTCGCGATTGTCGAAGCGCCGTCGCCACGACTCGCGCCGCTTCTCTTCCGACGCGAGGAACTCCTGGAAGTAAATCGGCTGCAGCCGCGACCAGACGCCGCCGGGACTGCGAAAGTCGGGAATGCCGGACTCGGTGCTGATGCCCGCGCCGGTGAAGAAGAGGGCGCGCTGGCTACGGTCGAGCAGCGCGCGCAGCGATGCTATTTCGGTCGACACACCTAACCGCTGTCGCCGGGCTCCGCGTCGTTCTTCGCCGCCTTCTGCTGGATCTCGTTGCGCAACGTCGATTCCAGCCAGTCGCTCATCGTGATGATGCCGTTGCGCTCGGACAGGCGCGTGTGAATGCCGATGATGACGCCGGTGCGCTCGTCGATGACCGGTGCGCCGGGCGCGATACCGCGCGAGTCCATGTCGTGCGTGAAGCGCGCGACGTTCAAGCCTTCGGAGCTGCGCTCGAAAGCAATGCCGCTCGCTTTACGTTTGTTGGTGGACCAGCCGATGTCGGCGCGATAGCCGACCATGATCACCGGCGCCGTGTCGCCGCTGAAGCGGCCGAGCGGCATGGTCTTCTGCGCGTAACGCGAAGGCTGGCTCAGTCGGAACACCGCTACGTCCTTACCGGGCTGATGGGTCGCGCCGTCCTCGGTCCACTGCGACTTCACGTACGAAACCGGGATGCGCTCGCGGATCTGCCCGAGGGAATCGATGCTCGTGTAGAAGCAGTCAGTCGCCGCTGCGCCGGTGCGCGCGTCTTCGAATGCGTGTGCAACTGTGACGCCGATGTCGAATGCGCCGACCAGGAATGCAGTCGCGGTTTGAATGCCGGAGTCGACAGTGCAGGCGATGATGCCGATGCCGCTGAACGCTGAAATATCCTTGTCGCTGAGCTGGACCGCCGGCGGCACTGAGATGTCGGTGTTCGCGGCGCGCTGCAGGGCCTCTTCGTAGCGATCGGCCGGCCGCTCTCGGAGTTGCGAGAGTGCATGCGCGCAGGGCGCGGCCGCGAATCCCGCAAGGAGGATCACCACAACTTTTTTCATACCTGTCGCCCGCTGAGCCCGTCGCCGACCCGAGACAAGGTCGCAAGACCGGGTGCAATTTGCTTTAGGGTAATACCTTAAAGCCGCGTTCGTCCCGACCTGTCCGCTTATCTGCTACACGCGACACGGCGTGTCGAAAATCAGCGTATGCCTGGGGCGAGGGGCGAGCGGTGATGGCGCTCACACAAAAAGAAGCGCCCCCTGCCGCCAAAGGGGCGATCAGGGGGCGCTGCAGGCAGGAGCGCTGCCTGTCTATCGTGAAGCGGTGCTAGGAGTTCTTCCCGGCGGCCTTCGCCTCCGCTTCGGTCAACTTGAACGTCACGGCAACCTGCGTGTACGCCTGGATCTTGTTGGTGCCGTCGGTAGCCGCGGCGAAGCGCCACTTGCGTACTGCTTCCATTGCAGCCTGGTCCAATCGCGTGAAGCCACTGCTCTGCGTGACCGCAACGTTGGTGGCACGCCCGTTGGTATCGACCAGCACCTTCAAGCGCACCGTGCCTTCTTCACCCGCGCGGCGCGAAGCTGGCGGATAAGTCGGGTCGACGCGATTGGTCGTCTTCAGATCCTGTGCAGGCGCACCTTGCTGCTGCGAGCCGCTGATCGCGTTCGCAGAGGCCGGCACCGGCACATCGGTCGGCGGCGTCACCGCTTCCTCGAACTGAACTTCCGGGGGCGGCTCGTCGACAGCGACTTGCTGCTTGACCTCCGGGTTCACCTTGATCTCGGGTTGCTCCTGAGGCTGTGTCGCTTCCGGAATGAACACGGCTTCGAGCGGCGCCACGAATGCGGGCTGCCTGACCACGCCGGTCGCGAGCATCAAACCGTAGATGATCGCAACATGCAGACCGGCGACGACGATCAACAAGCCTGTACGGCGCGGGGTCGAGTTGGTGACCGGGGCGCCGGGACGCGAAGTAAGCGTTGCCATGGGCCAGAAACCTCCGAATTCTTTCTGACAGGTTCGCTCCTGCAGGCTTAAAACGAATATGCAGCGCAAAAGGTTCGATTCGTGGAGTGCGGCCGGAGAGCGTCAGCTTCGAAAAAGTTCCGTAAACTGTGCGCATGAGTGCAAATTTGTCGGATCTGCCGAGCAGGCTGTTACCCGACATCGAGACGGCGGAGTGGCGGGAAATACTCGCGGAACAGCGCGTCCGCGAAACGTTGCCGCGCGTGTGGGCGTGCAGCGAATTCGTCGCGACTGCGTGTCTGCGTGCTCCGGGTTTGCTGCGTGAGTTGAGCGCGAGCGGCGCGCTTTTCGAGCGCGTAGCGGACGATGCGTTTGCGCGCGAGGTTCGCGAGCGCGTGAACGGCACCAACGAAGCAGAAGTCCTCGAGGCACTGCGTCGTTTTCGCAAACGGCACATGGTGCGCATCGCGTGGCGCGATATCGCCGGCTGGTCAGATCTCGACGAAACCTTGCGCGATCTTTCTGCGCTCGCCGATGCGTGCATCGGGTTCGCCTATACATATATGTATGAGGCCCTGGTGGCGCGCTACGGCACGCCGCGTGGGCTGGACAGTCGCGAGCCGCAGCCACTGATGATCCTGGCGATGGGCAAGCTCGGCGGCCGCGAGCTGAATTTCAGCTCCGACATCGATCTCATTCTTCTCTATCCGGAGGACGGCGAAACCGACGGCGCTCGCGCGATCGACAACGCGGAGTTCTTCCTGCGGCTCGGGCAGAAGATCGTGCAGCTGCTGGCGACGCCGACCGTCGACGGGTTCGTCTATCGCGTGGACTTGCGGCTGCGACCGTTCGGCGATAGCGGCCGCGTCGCGCTCAGCTTTCCGGCGTTCGAGCACTATCTGCAGGAGCACGGTCGCGATTGGGAGCGCTATGCGTACGTCAAGGCGCGGCCGCTGACGGCGCTCGAGCACTACGCTGCGTTGTATGACGAAGTGCTGCGGCCCTTCGTGTATCGACGCTATCTCGACTTCAGCGTGTTCGAATCGCTGCGCGAGATGAAAGGGATGATTTCGCGCGAGGTGGAACGGCGCGAGTTACAGGACAACGTAAAGCTCGGTCCAGGCGGCATCCGCGAGATCGAGTTCATCGTGCAGTCGTTCCAGCTCATGCGTGGTGGGAGCGATCGTCGCTTGCAGAGCCGCGAGCTGCGCACAGTGTTGCCGCTGCTGGTCGGGCAGCGATTCCTGGGGCGCGAAGCTGTCGCTGAGCTCGATGCTGCCTATCGATATCTGCGCGTCGTCGAAAATCGTCTGCAGCAATGGAATGACGAGCAGACTCATCAGCTGCCGGAGGATGAGGTTGGACGCGCGCGCCTGGCGCTCGCGATGGGCGCGAGCGATTGGAATGCACTGAGCACAGACCTCGCTGCTCACAGACAACGTGTAGCTCAGCACTTTGCGCAAACTGTGTTCGGGCCGGGCGGAGCTTCGCTCGAGCAGGAGAAGCGCGCGGCACTGGTCGATATGGATACTCCGCCGCTCGATCAGCTCCGCGACACTTCTTATTACCGGCGACTCGATGAAACCGGACGGCGTCGACTCCACGAGCTGCTCGGACGCATGCTGCCGCTGGCCGCGCAATCCAAGTCGCCTGAGACGACGCTGGTCCGTGTCTTCAAAATCCTGGAGCGCATCGGCGGCCGCACCGTTTATCTCGCGCTCTTGAACGAAAACGCATCTGCGATGCGCCGCCTCGTCTCGCTGTGCGAACAGAGCCAGTTCCTCGCGGACCAGATCGCCGCGCAGCCACTGCTGCTCGACGAGCTCATCGACGAGCGCCTGATCGAAGCAGCACCGACGCGAACGGACTTCGTCGACGACCTCGCGCTGCGCCGGCAGAACATGCAGAACGAGGAACCGGAGCGGCAGGTCGAGCTGCTGCGCGAATTCCAGAGCGCGGCGCTGTTCCGGGTCGCAGTGGCGGATCTGATCGGCGGCCTGCCGCTGATGAAAGTGAGCGACCGTCTCACGGACATCGCGGAGCTCCTCGTGCAGGAAACGCTGATGCTGGCGCGGGCGCAGATCGAAGCGAAGCACGGCGCGCCGCATTACACCGACGCAACTGGCACGGTGCGTCTCGCGAACATGATCGTCGTTGCGTACGGCAAGCTCGGCGGCCTGGAGCTCGGCTACGGCTCGGACCTGGACCTGGTGTTCCTGCACGACTCGAGCGGCGAGTCGCAGCGCACCGATGGGTCGCAGCCGATCGACAATACGCTGTTCTTTCAGCGGCTCGGCCAGCGGCTCGTTCATCTCCTCACGGTGCACAGCGCATCGGGTCGCCTGTACGAAGTCGACACGCGGCTGCGACCTGCGGGCAATCGCGGTCTGCTCGTGCAGTCGCTCGCTGCATTTCGCGACTACGAATTCCAGGACGCCTGGACGTGGGAGCACCAGTCGCTGCTGCGTGCGCGTGCCATCGCAGGCCCGTCGCAACTCTGTGAGCAGTTCGAAGACGCGCGCTTCGAAGTGCTGCGCAAGGCCGTCAAGCGCGACGGGCTGCGCGACGAGGTGCGGCGGATGCGCGAGCGCATGCGCGAAAACCTGTCGAAGGCACGGGCCGGGCAGGTGGATCTGAAGCAGGATCCCGGCGGCATCGCGGACCTGGAGTTCCTGGTGCAGTTCTGGATGCTCAAGTGGGCGGACCGTTATCCCGAGATCGTGACTTTCTCGGACAACATCCGTCAGCTCGAAAGCCTCGCCTCCGGGGCGATCGTGCCGCAGGAGCGCGTCGACTTCCTGGTCGCGACCTACCGCGCCTACCGCCAGCGCCTGCACCGTCTGTCGCTGGACGGCACGAAGAATCTGGTCGGGGACGACGAGTTCGTGGCGGAACGGCGCGGCGTGATCGAAGTCTGGGAGGAGGTCATGCGCGAAGCCGGCGATCTGCGATAATCGCGCCCATGAGCGACCTCAGCACCGAACCCGGCGCCGCGGAAGGCGGCAAGAAGCTGATTCAACCGAACGCCAAGAATCAGTACATGGTCACGGCCACGGACCTGCCGCTGTCCTGCCCGATGCCCGGCATGTACCTGTGGAACTCGCATCCGCGCGTGTTCCTGCCCATCGAGAAGACCGGCTGGGCGAAATGTCCGTACTGCAGCGCCGAGTACACGCTGATCCGCTGAACGCGCGCCTGCCGCCATGTACGTACCTCGCCATTTCGCGGAGACACGGGTCGAAGTTCTGCACGGCCTGATTCGCCGTCATCCGCTCGGCACGCTGGTCGTTGCTGCGCCAGAGGGATTGGAAGCGAGCCACGTGCCGTTCGAGATCAGTCCCGACCCCGCGCCGTTCGGCACGTTGCGCTGTCACGTCGCGCGCGCGAATCCCATCTGGCAAAAGCTTGCGGCGGACCGCCAGGTGCTGGTCGTGTTTCAGGGCGAGCAAACCTATGTCTCGCCCAGCTGGTACGTGGCCAAGCAGGAAAACGGCAAAGTGGTGCCGACCTGGAACTACGCCGCCGTCCACGCTTATGGAATCGCGACGGCGGTTCACGATGCTGCCTGGCTGCGACGCATGGTCGAGGATCTGACGAATCGCCACGAGCATGATCGTGCCGATCCTTGGAAGGTGAGCGATGCGCCCGCCGACTACGTCGAGAAACTGCTGGGCGCGATCGTCGGTATGGAAATTCCGGTGACGCAGCTGATCGGCAAGTGGAAGGTTTCGCAGAATCGCTCGGTCGCCGATCGACAGGGCGTGATCGCGGGTCTGGAAGCGGACGGCGCGCCGGCACAAACAGGCGTGGCGGCGCTCATCAAGACGACGCTGTAGCGATGGCCGGCTACTCGGGCACGCCGCTCGCGAAGAAGCTCGG
>Ga0068863_100000922_pt1 | contig 29480 bp, 20 predicted proteins | sample KBSSwiS62_FD_66596 | JGI IMG/M metagenome (GOLD analysis project Ga0068863, IMG submission 66596) | Switchgrass rhizosphere microbial communities from Kellogg Biological Station, Michigan, USA - KBS Switchgrass S6-2 | ecosystem: Host-associated > Plants > Roots > Rhizosphere > Soil ... | reverse complement strand
CCCCGCGGCCCAGCCCCGCACCCCGACGACCACCGGGAGCTGCAGCTCGGTGAGTGCCCGGACCAGCTCGTGGGCGCCGAGGTTGATCCGGCGCTGGTGGTTCCCGACCCGGGGCCGAACGGGCTGCGGCGCGTCCGGCTTGCGGGATGCGTTGGCCTCGACCAGGTCGAACCCGGTACAGAAGTTCTTCCCGACCGCGGTCAGCGCCACGACCCGGATCTCCTCCGACGCCGCCGCCTCGGCGAGCGCCTGCCGCAGGGCGACGACCGTCGTACCGGTCAGGGCGTTGCCCGCCTTCTCCCGCGCGAGGGTCAACCGCAGCACTGCGCCGTCCCGGACCACCTGCAGCCCGGTCGCGGCGGCCGTCTCCCCGTCCGTCACGTTCCCGCTCCCCGCGCTCACACCCGGGGGGTGCGGCGCTTGGCCTCGGCCAGCTCCAGGTGCCGCTCCCACATCCGGGTCGTGGTGCGCGCGATGTCCGCCGGGACCTCGGGCAGCAGCGTGGCGCCGTGGTCGCGGCTGGGCAGTGCGACGGTCGCCTCGGCGAAGGTGGTCTCCACGTCACGCTGGTTGGTCATCTTCATGGTCAGGTCGATCAGGAAGAGCCCGTCCTGCTCGCGCTTGCCGACCACCTCACCCGAGAGGAACTGCATGTCGCCGTGGTAGTTGAACTTGCGCATCGAGTCCTGCTGGCGCACCACGAAACCGTCGTCCCCGGCCCAGTCGGTGAGGTAGTGGTGGAACCACGTCTCGCGCATCACCCCGTAGTCGTAGGCCATCGGGTTGCCGATGGCCTGCGCCCACGCGGAGTCCCAGTGCAGCCGCTGCGCCACGTCGGGCACGCCCATCTCGTTCTTCACGAAGAACGCCGGGATCCGCTTGCGGTTCTGATACGCCAGACGTGACGCCTTGAGGCCGTAGGGCACGAACCCGTACCCGCCGGCGTGGAACGCCACGACCTCGGTGACCGTCAGCGGGCCCTTCGCCATCGCGGGCAGCTGCTCACCGACCCGCACGTCCTCCCAGAACCGCGTCTCGGCGCCGCGCCGGGTCTCCGCCGCGTAGATCGCGTCGATCTTCTCGATGTCCTCGTCGGTGTACGAGGCGGGCTCGATGGCCGAGTACTTGCCGCGGCTCTTCGCCGTCTTGCGCTCGGTGAGCACCCGCAGGATGCGGTGCACGCTCACGACCTCGCCCCGCTGGTTCAGCTTGACGTCCCGACGGACCTGGATCACCGACCGACCGGCGAACTCCGAGTTCTTGACCTCGATGGACTCCTCGCCGTTGTAGGAGTACAGCCGGTCGCCCGGGTAGATGGGGCGGTACCAGTCGGTGGTGCCACCGGACACGAACACGTGGATGCCCTTGAACAGGCCCTTGCCGGCCTTCTTCACGTCCTCGGGCATCGGGTCGCCGTACATCGGGGCCTGGATGATCTGCGACATGCTGTTCGGCGCGATCTGCGAGCCCCAGCGCGTGGTCGCGCCGTACTCCTCGTCGACGTAGAGCGGGTTGTCGTCCCCGACCCCGAACGCGAAGTTCCGGATCGAGTCGTAGCTCGCGGTCGAGATGTGCTCGTGGTGCTTGCTCGCCAGGTCCACACCCAGCAGCACGCGAGCCCGCTCGATGTCGGAGTCGGACAGCTCCGCGCCGATGTTCCGCTCGAACTCTTCTTTGACGTCCACCACAGTCAGTCACCTCGTCGTTCCGCCGGCCACACGACCTGGGGTCGCGATAGAGGATACTCTACATCACGGCGCGCCGGTCCCGACAGCGTCATGAGCCTCACTCGGAGGCAAGGGGATACTGAAGAGCAGGCGAGTGGCGGCGTTCACATCGCCCGGGCCGACGGGACCCTCCGCCGAACATAGCAACAGATCAGTGCGCCCATCAGGAGTCGCCGCGGCCGGGAACGGCAGGACGCCCCAGTCGTGCGAGGGCGAGAGCACGCACGAGATTTCAGTAGTCACAATAGAGCGCTCGCCGGTAGAGTGGCAGCGGCTCCGGCCCGTCGACGTCGATGGGCACGACTCCAGGAGGAGACGACCCCATGCCATTGCAGCCGTGGATGAAGCTGTTGTCGACCGACGACCACTTGATCGAGCATCCCCGCGTGTGGACCGACCGGCTCCCGCAGAAGTACCACGAGGAGGGCCCGCGGATCATCGAGATGCCGGCGGACGCGGACGGGGTCCTCCTGCCGGTGCCCGTCACGGAGAACCGCCGCAAGGTCGGGGCCAAGCCGGCCGAGGTCTGGAAGTACGAGGACCGCATCTACCCCTACATCGGGCTGAACGCGGTGGCGGGCAAGGACCTGACCGAGTTCGGTGTCGAGCCCGTCCGCTACGACGACATGATCCCCGGGTGCTACGACCCCAAGGCCCGCATCACCGACATGGACGTCGACGGCGTCTGGGGGGCCGTCAACTTCCCGTCCTTCCCCCGGTTCGCGGGCACGGCCTTCCTGGAGGGCAAGGACAAGGAGCTCTCCGAGCTCTGCGTCAAGGCGTGGAACGACTTCCACATCGACGAGTGGTGCGCCACCGCGCCGGACCGGTTCATCCCGCTGATGCTCATCCCGTTCTGGGACATCGAGGCGTCGATCAAGGAGATCGAGCGCTGCGCCGCCAAGGGCGCGAAGGCGGTCGCCTTCCCGGAGAACCCCGTCCCGCTGGGCCTGCCGTCCTTCCACACCGACCACTGGGACCGGCTGCTGTCCGTGGTCGAGGACCACGACATGCCGCTCACCATGCACTTCGGCACGTCGGGGAAGGCGCCGGTCACCGCGCCCGAGGCGCCGATGGCGGTCATGATCGCGCTGTTCGGCTGCAACTCGATGTCCACCATGGTCGACCTGCTCTTCTCCCCCGTCCTGCACAACCACCCCAAGCTCAAGATCGGCCTGTCCGAGGGTGGCATCGGCTGGATCCCCTACATCCTCGAGCGCTCGAACATGACCTGGGAGCGGCACCGCTACTACCAGAACATCAACCAGGAGGTCCGGCCCTCGGACCTGTTCGCCGAACACTTCCACGGCTGCTTCATCGACGACTTCTTCGGGGTGCGCAACCGCTACGACATCGGCATCGAGAACATCACCTGGGAGTGCGACTACCCGCACTCCGACTCCTACTGGCCCCACAGCCGCAAGCGCGCAGCCGAAGCCTTCGTCGACGTCCCCGACGAGGAGGTCCACAAGATGGTCGAGCTGAACGTCCGCAGGCTCTACAACTTCCCCGGCTGATCCTCGGCCGCCACCGCGGACCCGGTGACGGGTCCGCGGGGCCACGCCCTCCTGAGCTCGTGCGCCGCCACGGTCAGTGCGCGGTCGCGTTCGCCCCGTCCTGCTCCTGCAGCCGCCGGTCGATGCGGCGCAGGTAGGCCAGCAGCCCGACGGGGATGCGGCTGCCGCCGTCGACCTGGATGACCGAGCCCGACACCCAGGCGGCCTCGTCCGAGGCGAGGTAGACGCACAGCGGGCCGATGTCGTCGGGTACTCCGAGCCGCCGCAGCGGCACGGTCGCGATCTGTCGCCGCCTGCGGTCCGCCGAGCGCATCGAGCCCTCCGAGCTGGTCTCGGTCAGCACGACGCCGGGAGCGATGCCGTTGACCCGGATCCCGAGGTGCCCCCACTCGGTCGCCATGGTCCCGGTCAGGTTGTCCAACCCGGCCTTGGCCGCGCCGTACTGTCCCGTCATCGGGTTGGGCTGCGACCCGGAGCGGGACGAGATGTTGATGATGCTCCCGCCCTGCCCGGCCATCGCCCTGGCCGCGGCCTGCGCGGCGAAGAACGCCGCCTTGAGGTTCAGGTCCACGACCGCGTCCCAGCTGTCCTCGGTGAGGTCCAGCAGCGGGCCGACGTCCTCGGGCCGGGCGCTGCCCGCGTTGTTGACCCAGCAGTCCAGCCCGCCCAGCCCCTCGACCGCGGCCCGGACGACGGCATCGACGTGCGCTCGCCGCGTGATGTCACCGGGCACCACCTCGACCCGCACCCCGAGTTCCCGGGCCTGCGCCGCGGACTCCTCGAGGGGGTCGGGGGTCCGTCCGGTCACGACCAGGTCCGCACCCGCGCTCGCGAGGGCGCGCACGATCCCGCGCCCGATGCCACGCCCGCCGCCGGTCACCACGGCCACCTTGCCCGACAGGTCGAACACCGGCCCTCCTCGCGCTCGCTGTGGTTCCGCCGCGGTCAGCGGTCGGGCGCGGGTCGCGGTTCCCGCGGCAGTCCGAGGCCACGCTCGGCGATCTGGGTTCGCAGGATCTCGTTCGCCCCGCCCGCGATCGTGTAGGCCCTGGCGTAGAGCAGCGCGTCCTGCCACCAGCCCCGCGCCTGCACGCCCTCGTCCTCCTCGGTCAGGACGCCCTCGACGCCCTGCAGCGCAACCCCCAGCTGGGCCAGGTCGTGGTTGACCTCGCTGAAGAAGACCTTGCCCATCGGCGCATCCGCGGCGCCCTCCGCGCCCGCCAGCATCCGCGACTGCGCCAGGCCCACCATCGCCGCGTTCACCCGCACCCGGGTGACGATCTCCCCGATCCGCTGCCGCACGGCTGAGTCGGAGAGCGCGTCGCCGCTCGACCGGGCCAGCTCCAGCAGGTCCTCCAGCACCGCGAACAGCTCCGCCCCGCGCGCCGCGACCCCCGAACGCTCGCGGCTCAGACTCGCCGAGGCCACCGTCCACCCCTGGTCGACCTCGCCGATCACGTCCGTGACGGGCACCCGCACGGAGTCGAGGAAGACCTCGTTGAAGTCCGAGGTGCCGGTGAGCTCGCGCAACGGCCGCACGACCACCCCGGGGCTGTGCATGTCGAGGGCGAAGGCGGTGATCCCCCGGTGCTTGGACGCCTCCGGGTTCGTGCGGGCCAGCAGGTACCCCCGGTCCGCGTGCTGCCCGTTGGTCGTCCACACCTTCTGCCCGTCGACGACGAACTCGTCGCCCTCCCGGCGTGCCCGCGTGGTCAGGCCCGCCAGGTCCGATCCGGCGCCCGGCTCGGAGAACAGCTGGCACCAGATGTCCGTGCAGTCCCGCATGCGAGGCAGGAACCTGTCCTGCTGCTCGGGTGTGCCGAACTCGAGGATCGCGGCCGAGGCGAGGGCCGCGGCCCCGATCGGCGCCCAGGTCCGCGCCCGGGTGATCTCCTCCGCCACGATGTGCGACTCGAGGGGGTGCGCGTCCGGTCGGCCGCCGAACCGCTCCGGCCAGTCGATGCCCAGGAACCCGGCCTCGTACAGCTTGGCGGTCCAGGCCCGGATCGCCGGCATCGTCTCCGGCTCGGGGGCGCGGAGCCCCGTGTGCGGCTTCACCCCGGGAGCCGCCTCGGCGACGAACGCCCGCACCCGCTTCCGGAAGGCCTCCAACTCCGGCGGGGTCTGCAACCGCATCCTCGATCAGCTCCTCTGCTCCGCGGACCGCTCCACTCTCGCATACCGAGCGATATTCGGACTACTCTATGCGCGACTTAGTCGGCGGAGGCGATGGTGGACTTCGAGCTCAGCGACGAGCAGGCGATGCTCAAGGCGGCGACCCGGGACCTGCTGCGAGACCGGTATCCGATGGAGCGTGTGCGCGAGGGCCTGGAAGGCCCCACGACCTCGGCGACCGAGCTCTGGCGGCGGGGCGCCGACATCGGTTGGACCGGGCTCGCGCTCCCGGAGGAGGTCGGTGGCGCCGGCCAGGGCCTGGTCGAGCTGGCCCTGGTGGCCGAGGAGCGGGGTCGGGCACTGGCCCGCGGTGCCGTCGAGACCACCGCGGTGGTCGGCCTCGCGCTCGCGCGCGCCGACTCGCCGGAGCTGTCCGCCGAGTTCCTGCCGCGTCTCGTCGCGGGCACCCTGCGCGCCACATGGGCGTTCGCAGAGCCCGGCAGGCCCTGGACCCTCGACGGGCTGACGGCCACCGCGGCGGCCACCGAGGACGGCTACGTCCTGCAGGGCCGCAAGACGCTCGTCGAGGACGCGGGCCTCGCGGACGTCGTCCTGGTCACGGCCCTGCTGGACGGCCGCCCGACCAACTTCGTCGTCGACGCGGCCGACCTGCGCACCCGGCCCCAGCGCGTGCTCGACCTGACCCGGGACTTCGGTGCCGTCGACCTCGACGGCGTGCGCGTCCCCGGCGGACGCCGCCTGCCCGGCGAGCCGGCGGCCTTGCAGCGGCTCCTCGACGACGCCGCGGTCCTGGGCTGCGCAGGCGCGCTCGGCGTCCTGGACAGGCTCCTCGAGATGACGGTGGAGTACACCACCGTCCGCCACCAGTTCGACCGGCCCATCGCCAGCTTCCAGGCAGTCAAGCACGGCGCCGCCGACATGGCCATCGCCGTGCAGGGCGCCCGCGCGGCCACCTACCTCGCCGCCATGGCCGCCGACGCCGGCGTCCCGGATGCCGCCCTGACCGCGGCCGTCGCCGCCTCCCACGTGTCCGACGTCCTGCCCCGGGTCGCGGGCGAGGCCCTCCAGCTCCATGGCGGGATCGGCTTCACCTGGGAGCACGACCTGCACCTCTACCTGCGCCGGGCCAAGGTGGACGAGGTCCTCCACGGCGACGCCCCGGTCCATCGCGAGCGGATCTGCGACCTGGTTCAGCGGGCGCGGACCGCCTGAGCGGCCGGTCCGCACGGACAGCTCCGCGCGGACCGGGCACCCTTCAGCGGAGGCGCTGCCGTAGCACGTACTTCTGGATCTTGCCCGACGGCGTCCGCGGGAACTCCGACAGCACCTCCAGGCGCTCCGGTGTCTTCTGCCGCGCGACGCCCACCGTGGCGAAGTGGTCGCGCACCTCGTCCAGCCCGAGGGAGGCCCCGTCGAGCAGGACGACGTAGGCCGCCACCCGCTCCCCCAGCCGCTCGTCGGGGGCGCCGACGACCGCGGCCTCCGCGACAGCCGGGTGCGCGGCGAGGACGTCCTCGATCTCCTTCGACGACAGGTTCTCCCCGCCCCGGATGATGATGTCCTTCCTCCGGTCGGTGAGGGTGAGCAACCCGTCGGAGACGACCCCCACGTCACCGGTGCGGAACCAGCCGCCGGGCAGGAACGACTCGAGGTTCAGGGCGGGATCGGTGTAGCCGAGGAAGAGCTCGGACCCCCGCGAGACGATCTCGCCGGGGGTGCCCTCCGGCAGGTCCTCGCCCAGCTCGTCCACCACTCGGATCTCGTTGTCCCCCAGCACCCGGCCGTCGGTGTACGCCCGCACGTGCAGGGAGTCGCGGTAGTCCCCGGCGGTGATCGTCGGGTGTTCGCTCGACCCGTAGGACCGGTAGGCCGGGATGCCGGCCCGGTCCGCCCGCTCGACCAGCGACGGCGGCACGTTCGCCGCACCGGTCATGAACTCCCGCATCGAGGCCAGGCTCGCCGTCCCCGCCGCCTGCTGGTCCAGCAACCCGGCGAGCTGGATCGGGGCACCCGCGCCGTTCGTCAGCTCGAACTCGTCGATCAGCCGGGCGGCGTTCGCGGGGTCCCAGGACTCCTGCAGCACCGTCGGGACGCCGTTGACGAGCACCCGGCACATCCCGAGCAGGCCCGCCACGTGCCCCGACGGGAACATCGCGAGCTGGCGCACCGGGTACTCCGCCCGGACCAGCATGGTGGGTGACCGGAGCTCGGCGCCGAGGCTGCGGTGCGAGTGCTGCACCCCCTTCGGGTCCGCCGTCGTCCCGGAGGTGTAGACCAGCATCGCCCGGTCATCCGGGTCCAGCCGCGGGGTCCGGAACGGCTTCGCGTCAGGCCCCAGCAGCTCGCTGAGGGACAACGCCCCGTCCGGCACGGTCTCGCCGGCCACGACCAGGGTGCGCAGGCTCTTCGGCAGGGTCGTCCGGGCGATCGTGGCGAGGTGGTCGCGCCCGCGGACGCGGTCCGGCACGATCAGGCCCACCGCTCCGGACTGGCGGAGGATGAAGGTCAGCTCGCGCGGGCCGTAGATCTGCACGATCGGCAGCAGGACCGCGCCGCAGAGCGCCACGGCGATCTGCCCGACGAACCCGTCCCGGTTGCTGCCGAGCTGCACGGCGACGACGTCGCCCACCCCGATGCCCGCGTGCTGCAGCGCTCCCGCGACCCGTTCCGCGTCCGCCACGAGCTCGGCGACGGTGGACTCGACCCGGCCGTCGGGCCGATCGAACACCGTCCACACGCTCCCGTGCGTCTCCGCACCCGCGCGGATCCGGTCGGCGAGGGACTCGCCCCCCACCCTGTCGTCCACTCGGTGCTCCTTCGCCTGTCGTCGGGATCCGTCGATCCGCACGGACCTGTGGTGGGAACCCTCCGATGGACCGGCGGTGACACCGTCCCGCAGCACGTCCCGACCCGGCCGGTCCACCGTCGGCGCGCCGACCTGGTCGTCAGAGGGTTTCTTGAGTGTCCTCATTCGTCCCGCGAGGTGCAAGGCCTCAGTCGTACCACTCGTCGAGCGCGGCGAGATGCCTGCGGAGCCGGTGGCGGGCCAGGTCCTCGTCCCCGGCCAGGACCGCCTCGAGGATCCGGGTGTGCACGTGGCGCACGGCGGCCACGGTGTCCGGGCTGCGCGTCACGCCGCCCTTGCCCGCGGTGTGCCGCTCCCACAGCTCGGTCAGAATCCGGAGGAACAGCGCGAGCAGCGGGTTCCCCGACAGTCTGACCAGCTCGGCGTGGAAGTGCTCGGGCCCAGTGTGGCCCGCCGGGTCCTCGGCCAGCCGGATCGCCTCGGTCAGGGCCCGTGCCACCGCGGGGTCTGCGTGCCGGGCGAGCACCGTGCTCAGGGCACCCAGCTCGATGGCCTCACGGGCGATGCGCAGGTGCTCGTGCCCGACCTGGCGGTAGTCGAGGTAGAGCGCCGCCGCGCCGACGGTCGCGTCGACGTCGGGCCGGGTGACGACGAGCCCGCCGCCCGGTCCGCGCCGCGTCCGGGCGATGGAGTGGTACTCGAGGATCCGCACGGCCTCGCGCAGGACCGACCTGCTGACGCCCAACCGCGCCAACAGCGCGGACTCGGAGCCCAGCACGGCCCCGATCGGCCAACCCCGCTGCACGACGTCGCCGAGCAGCCGGGTCGCGACCGTCTCCGCCATGGTCGGGCCGACGGCGGGTTCCAACGTCGGCGGTGCACTCTCGCGCCGGGCGTTCCGCTTGTCCAGCAACCACTCCGCGGCGTCGCGCAGGTGGTCCGCCGTCTCGGCGGCGGCGAGGTCGGCGTCGCCGCCGATGACGGCCGCGACGATCGCCTCGTGCCGTCCCCGAGCCCGCTCCCGCGCCTCGTCGACGTCGGTGGGGGTCAGCCTCCCGGTGGAGTAGACCCGGTTGGCCGTCAGCCGGGTCAGCACGTCGACGAGCAGCTCGAGCACGGGGTTGCCCGCCATCTGGGCCAGCACGATGTGCAGCTGGGCGTCGAGGTCGGGACGGTCGCCGTGGTGCACCTCGGCGGCGAGGGTCGCCCGGAGCGCGACGACGTCCTCCTCCCCGACACGCTCCGCGGCACTCGCGGCGGCGATCGGTTCCAGCAGGAGTCTGGCCTCGATGAGGTCCTCGACGGACAACCCCACGTACTCGAGGTAGACGACCAGGGCCTGCAGCGCGGGGCCCGCGTCGGGCGCCGCCACCACCAGGCCGCCGCCCGGGCCCCGCCGCATCCTGGTCACCTGGTGGTGCTCGGTCAGCCGCACGGCCTCCCGCAACACGGAGCGGCTGACGCCGAACCGTTCCCGAAGCTCCGGCTCCGACCCCAGCACGGAGCCCACCGGCCAGCCGCGCTCGATGATCATGGACTCGATCCGCCGGGCCACCTGAGACGCCAGCTTCTCGGCAGGGCCGCCGTCCGCCACCGCCTCGGGATCGCCGGGTGGCGGTGGGACCTCGGGCCCGTGGTCGGGTGCCGACTCGGCAACCTCCTGCGACCCGCCGTCTCCTGGTGGTCTCCGGGTCGCGACGGACGTCGTCACACCCCCGACCGCCGCCCCCGCCGCGGGGTCCGCGGCGGACGCAGCGGTCGGCTGGACGGACATCAGGCACTCACCCCGATCCCCGGCATCGCCGGTGCCCGGCCGCTGAGCTGACGGGTGAGCATGCGCGCCGCCGCGGTCAGCTCGCCACCCAGCTTCGCGATCTCGTGCCCGGTCAGCTCGAGGAAGAGCCCGGGCAGCGTCAGCGCCAGCGCGACGCCCCCGTCCGCGTCGAACACCGGCGCCTGCAGGTTCGACACGTGGTAGGTCCGGTCCGGTTCGGCGTCCACGCGGGCGGAGGTGTCCTCGAGATCGGTCAGATCGGCCAGCCTGGCCCGCAGGGCGACGTCGAGCGGACGGCGGGCGAGCTGGCCCAACAGCAGCTCGACCTCCTGCGACCGCTCCCCCACCAGCCCCACCACGTATCCGCGGGCCCGCACGGGAGCCATCATCGCCTCGGCGTCCGCGCGCTCCCGGTCGCCGACGTCGTGCCCCCCGCGCGCAAGCCATGCGTCCACCTGGGCCTGCGGGCTCCACGCCAGGTACACCTGCCCGAGCGGCGGGACGAACGGCAGCCGCTGGCCGAGCCACAGGTCGTGCGACTGCGCCGTCGGGCGGCCCTCCACCGCGAGGATCAGGATCTCCTGGCCGACCACCACGCTGCCGACGCACTCACCCCACCGCTCCGCCAGGCGCGCCATCTCGGGCCGGGCCAACCCCACCACGGGATGCCGCAGCAGGGCCGCGTGCCCGGCGGCGACGAGCGCCGGACCGAGGTCGTAGGTCTTGTGGCGCGGGTGTCGCACCAGGTAGCCGGACTCGGTGAGGGCACGCAGCACGGCCAGCATCGACGCCGGGCTGACGTCCAGGTCCGCGGACAGCTCGGCCAACGTGTAGGAGCCCCGGGGGTTGGCCGTGAAGTAGTTCAGGACACCCAGGGCCCGACTCGCGGACAGTGCGGCCCTCTTCCGGCCGTCAGCGGTCACCATCGAGGCACCTTAGCACCGATTGAGGCGACCAATTCGCCATGAGAGTGGAGAATTCGCCATGTCGAGGACCGGCGCCGCAGCCGCTGGTGTCGGGCGCCGGTCCCCGCGCCCCGACACCGAGCGTCACGCGCCACGCAGGAGCATGGTCCCCGAGGGCACGCCACCCCCCGCCGAAACGGCCGCGACCCGCGCGCCCTCCACCTGGCGTCCCACCGCCTCGCCGCGCAACTGCAGCATCGCCTCGCGCACGAAGCCGAAGCCGTGCAACCGGCCCGCCGACAGCTGCCCGCCGTGGGGGTTCAGCGGGAGCGCGCCGCCGAGCTTGATGGTGGAGCCGTCGCCGATGAAGTCGGAGGCCTCGCCGACCCCGCAGAAGCCCAGGCCCTCCAGCCAGGACAGGGCGTTGAACGTGAAGCCGTCGTAGAGCAGGGCCACATCGACGTCCGTGGGACGCAGCTCGGTCCGCGTCCACAGGTGCGCCGACGGGCCGAGCGACTGCGGCAGGTGGGTCAGCGTGTCCTGGTCCCAGGACAGCCGCTCGAGGATCTGGGTCCCCACCGCCTCGACGAACACCGGCGGCGTGGGCCGGTCGGCGACGGTGTCGATCGCGGAGACGACGACGGCGACCGCCCCGTCGCAGGGGACGTCGCAGTCGTAGAGCCCGAACGGCGACGAGATCATCCGGGCGGACAGGTAGTCGTCCATCGTCATCGGGTCGCGGTAGAGCGCCTCCGGGTTGCGCTGGGCCCCTTCCCGAGCGGCGATCGCGATGTGCCCGAGCACCTCGCGTCCCACCTTGTACCGGTGGAGGTAGTGCGAGGCGTTGAGGCCGATCCACTGTGCGGGCGACGCGGCACCGTAGGGCAGCCGGAACTCCCCCATGTCCGTCGCCCGGCCGCCGGCCTGGGCCCAGCGCCCCGATCGGGCGAGGGCGGCGTAGGAGGCCTCCCACACGGTGCGGATGCACAGCACGTGCCTGCAGAGCCCCGCGGCGACGGCCAGCATCGCCTGGGTGATCGCGCCGATCTGGCCGGGCATGTCGCCGCCACCGTTCACCCACACCGGCCGTATCTGCAGTGCCTCCTCGATGGCGCGGATGCCGCCCTCGCTCATCCCGGAGGCCGCGACCCCCGGGTAGGTGGAGAGGCCGTCGATCTCGTCCGGCTCGAGCCCGGCGTCGGCGAGCGCGGCCGACGCGGCGTCGACGGTCAACGAGACCGGGTCGACCATCAGCCGCCTGCCGACCTGGGACTGCCCCACGCCGGTCAGCGCGACGCGGTGTTCGTACCGCTCCTGCCGCGCAGGGGTGCGCAGCGCCGCGCGGACGTCGCGCGGCTCCGGGAGCGGGCCGGGATCGGGCGCGTCGGGGTCGGGCTCGAAGAGCGGCAGCCAGATTCGGTCCGTCTCCTCGCCGAGCTGCTCGAACCGCACCTTCACGGGCATCCCGATGTGGACGTCCTCGGGCTCGCAGCCCACGACGTTCGTCGTCAGCCGGGCCCGGTCGTCCTCGGCCAGGGCGACCACGGCGACGGCGTAGGGCGGTGGGAAGCCAGGCAGCCAGGCCTGATGGTTGACGCTGACGGCGACCACGGTCGCCCGCCCCGACACCGGCGTCAGCGAGACCGACCGGCTGCGACACCCCCGGCAGACCGGGCCCGGCGGGTGGAAGCGCCGCCCGCAGTCCGCGCACTCGCAGATCCGGAGCACTCCGTCCTCGCCGGAGGCCCAGAACCCGGCGCTGGCCAGGGTGACCTGCGGCAGTGGACGATGGGGCCCCTCCGGAGCCGGGCGAGCGGGTCCCTCCGGGGCGCTCACGCGCGGGCTCCGGAAGAGGTGTGGCCGGGAACGTGGACGGCGCCCTCGTCGGCGTCGGTCCGTGCGTACATGACGTCCTCCCTGTCGTGGCGGCCTCGGCACACCGTCCTGCGCGGTCGGCGTGCCCGAGGCGACGCCAGAAGAGTATTCGCAATCGGCGGCGGCGCGAAGCGTCCACCGCCCCTACCCGCCCGATGACCCCGGGGGCAGGGCCGGGCGCCGCGACTCCAAGCAGCCGAACCCTTGACATCGAACCCTGCTCAGAGACAAGCTCTCTGTGTCATTGAGTAGCAGGATTCCACATTGCAAATCCGCACGGTACGACCGCGGAGGCTGATCGGTGTGGGATTGAGGCGACGAGGCCGAACCGCTGCGTCGCTCGTGCACGTCCCGGCCCGGCCAAGCATGTCCGGTCCGTGTCCTGTCGCGTGTCGACATGGCCGTCCCAGGAGGCAGCGTTGCCCGAACGAGTCTCTCGACCCACAGTGGATGCCGAGGAGGAGCCTGGCCGCGCCCGGACCCGTCGGGTGGTCCTGGCCGGGCTGTTCGGCACGATCATCGAGTACTACGACTTCTCCGTCTACGGCTTCCTCGTCGTGTTCATGGGGCCGCTGTTCTTCCCCTCGGACAACCCGGCGACGGGGATCCTCGCCACCCTCGGCGTGTACGCGGCCGGTTACTTCGCCCGCCCGCTCGGCGGGCTGTTCTTCGGCAGTCTGGGCGACCGGCGCGGCCGCCGGTTCGCCCTGCTCGTGACGATCGTCGGGATGGGCGTCGCGACCACCGTCATGGGTCTGCTGCCCACGTACGCGACCATCGGCGCCCTCGCACCGGTCCTGCTGGTGCTGGCCCGAATGGTCCAGGGCTTCTCCGCCGGCGGGGAGGTCACCGGCTCGGCGACCTTCGTGGCCGAGTCCGACGGCGGTCGCAACCGCGGCATGCTGCAGGGGATCATGCCGCTGGGGGCCAGCATCGGCGTCGCGGCCGCCCCGGCGGCCGTCGGCCTGGTCGCCGTGATCGTCGGCCGCGAGGCGATGGCGGACTGGGGCTGGCGGTTGCCGTTGTTGTTCTCCGCGCTCATGACGGTGCTGGTGCTGGTGTACCGGACCCGTCTGGAGGACTCGACCGAGTTCCAGTCGCTGGAGGAGGCGGGTCGGGTCGAGAAGGCCCCGGTGCGCAGCGCGGTCCGCGCGCATTGGCGGATGATCCTCGCGACCGTCGTGCTGGTGCTCGCCATCGGCATGACCTCGGCCGTCCTCGTGTCCTACATGAGCGTCTACATGTTGACCGTGGTCAAGATCCCGCAGGGCACCGTCTACTGGCTCTCGGCGGTCTGCCTGCTGCTCTCGTCGGTCGGCTACTTCCTCGGCGGGTGGCTGACCGACCACATCGGCAGGCGGATCTCGCTCCTGGTCGGCTGGGGCGGTTCGGCCGTGCTCATCTTCCCGGTGATGTACGGGATGACCGCGATCGGCTCGAACGGGGCGTGGGCGCTGCTCGGCGTCGGCCTGCTCTACACCGTCGCCCTCGGGCTCAACTACTCCTCGACCCCTGCGGTGCACGTGACCTTCACCCAGGCGTTCCCGACCGGGGTCCGCTACACCGCGGCCTCGATCGGCTACAACGTCGGGGTGGTGCTCGGCGGGGGTCTCACCCCGTACCTCGCGGCCCAGCTGACCGCGTCGACCGGCGCACCGCAGGCCGCAGGCTGGCTGCTGGTCTTCGGCGCGATCGCGGGCATCACGACGATGATCATCCTCACCTCCCGGCGGCGTGCCACGGCGCCGCTCGCGGCCGAGCCCTCCACGCCCTGACCCGCCCCGGTGCGCCGACCTCCCCATCCTGTGAAAGGACAACCCGTGAACGAAGCGTTCGTCCGCGCCGCGGTCGAGGAGGCCGACCTCAACGCCCTCCGGCTCGCGCTCTATCAGGCGACCGGTGACGAGAGCCTGGCCGCGATGTCCGTGGAGATCACCGACCCGGTCCGCGGTGGCGGGAAGTCGGCGCTGGTCGTCAAGCCCGAGCACCACGCCGACATCAAGGCCAAGGCGGTCACCTACCTCACCGGCGACGCGGCGGACCGCGGCGTCGAGTCCGTACCGGACGACACCGAGCTGCGCAGGTTGATGGGGCTGCTGACCGGAGGCCCGGTCTCGGACGAGCACTTCGGCTACCTCCGGCGGCTCATCGCGCTCGACGATATCCCGGGCGAGGTGCGCTGGACCGGGGCGCGGCCCGACGCCGCAGCCGACTTCGAGGTCGCGATCATCGGGGCGGGCTTCAGCGGGATCGCCGCGGGAGTGCAGCTCGCCCGCCTCGGCATCCCGTTCACCCTCTACGAGCGCCGCGAGGAGCTCGGCGGCACCTGGACCATCAACCGCTACCCCGACGCCCGGGTCGACACGACCATCCTCGTGTACTCGTACAGCTTCGAGAAGCGCTACCCGTGGTCGGAGTACTTCGCCCGGCACGACGAGGTGCGCTCCTACCTCGAGCACGTCGCGAAGAAGTACGGGGTGTACGACCACATCCGCTTCGGCTGCGACGTCCGGTCCGCCACCTTCGACGAGGCGACGAACCGCTGGCACCTCGAGATCGAGGAGGACGGCCGGACGGTGCGGGCGGACCCCAACCTGGTGGTCGCCGCATCGGGCCTGTTCGCGATCCCGCGCAGCCTCGACGTCGAGGGCGTCGAGGATTTCACCGGCGAGATCGTGCACACCACCCAGTGGAGCCCGACGACCGACGTCCAGGGCAAGCGGGTGGCGGTCATCGGCAACGGGTCCTCCGGGGTCCAGCTGATGCCGCGGGTGGCCGAGCAGGCCGCGCACACCACCGTCTACCAGCGCACCCCGCAGTGGATCACGCCACGGCAGCGGTACGGGGAGCCGATCTCCGAGCCCACCCGCTGGCTGATCGACACGATGCCCTACTACGACCGGTGGTACGTGTTCCAGACCGCGGTCTCCGGGATGAACATGCAGCTCCTGCAGGAGACCGACGCGGAGTTCAACCGGACCACCGGCGGGCTCAACCCCGCGACCGAGGCCCTGCGCAGCGGGCTCGAGGCGTACCTCCGCCGGCAGCTCGAGGGCAGGCCAGACCTCATCGAGAAGGTCACCCCGCGCTACGCCGCGGGCGCCCGCAGGCTGATCGTCGACAACGGCTGGTACCAGGCGCTGCGGCGCGACGACGTCGAGCTCGTGCCGGAGGAGGTCGTACGGTTCACGCCGACCGGGATCGTCGCGGGCGACGGGGTCGAGCGCCCCACGGACCTCGTGGTCGCCGCCATCGGGTTCAGCGTCGAGAAGTACGCCTGGCCGATCGAGATCCGCGGCACCGGGGACCGGACGCTGCACGAGGTCTGGGCGGACCCGGCGAGCCGCGGCCCCCGGGCGCACCTGAGCATGACCGTTCCCGGGTTCCCCAACTTCTTCCTCATGTACGGCCCGAACGGCCAGCCCCGCGCGGCGTCGATCCCGCACTGGGGCGAGCTGTGGGCGGCCTACGTCGCCCAGGCCGCGGTCTGGATGATCGAACACGACCTGTCCCGGATGGACGTGCGCCCCGGGGTGTTCCGCGAGTACAACGACCGGCTCGACGAGGCGGAGGGCGCCCTGGTCTGGCTGGCCGAGGGCACCGCGCGTGAGGTGAACTACTACGTCAACGAGTACGGCAGGCTCCAGGTCAACGCCCCGTGGCGGGTGCACACCCACCACGCCTACCTCGAGCGGCTGCGCCCCGACGAGTACTCCTGGTCCTGATCCCCCGCCCCCCTTGGAGAGCGCATGAGCGACGGCGCCGTGCCACCCACCGGACGCGAGCTGCTCCCCCGCCGCGGCCACCCCGCCCCGCCCGACCTGGTCGAACGACGGCGCGCGGTCGAGGAGCTCGCTGCGGCGCGCCCGCTGCCGCCGGACGTCGACCTCGTGGAGACCGAGGCGGGCGGGGTCCCGGCGCTCGAGCTGCTCCCGCGCGCGGCGACCGGCCCTGCGGTCGTGCTCTACTTCCACGGCGGGGGCTACCGGATGGGCTCGATCCGGTCGTATGCGAGCTTCACCGCGCACCTCGCCGCGGCCTGTGGGACGCGGGTGCTGTCCATCGACTACCGCGTCGCGCCGGAGAACCCGTTCCCCGCGGCGCTCGCCGACGCCGCCGCCGCCTACCGGTCGCTGCCGGCGTGCGGGACCCCCGCCGGGTCGATCGTGGTGGCCGGGGACTCGGCGGGCGGCGGGGTGGCGGCGGCGCTCCTGCTGTACCTCGCGCAGGTCGGACTGCCCGCTCCGGCGGGCGCCGCCCTGCTGTCGCCCTGGGCCGACCTGCGCAACGTCGCGGACGCCTTCACGCGCTGCGCCGCGACGGACGAGCTGTTCTCGAAACGCCAGGCGGACGAGGCCGCGGGCTTCTATCTCGCCGGCCACCCGGCCGAGGATCCGCTGGCCTCGCCCGCGCTCGGTTCCTGGCGGGGCGCGCCGCCGCTGCTGGTCCAGGCCAGCGATGCCGAGGTCCTCAGCGACGACGCGGCCCTGCTGGCCCGCACGGCCCGGGCCGCGGGGGTCGCCGTCGACCACGAGGTCTACCCGGGGGTGCCGCACGTGTGGCACCTGCAGTACCCCGCGCTGCCTGCCGCGACGCGGGCGGTCGAGCGGGTCGCGGCGTTCGTCGCACGGGTCACGGCCGGCCCGGCACACACACTCACGACGAAGGAGAGGAGCCAGGCATGATCGACCTGGGGCTGGACGGGAAGCGGGTACTGGTGTCCGGCGCGGGCTACATCCCGGAGCGGGCCGGCCACGGCAGGCGCAGCGCGCTGCGGTTGGCCGAGGCGGGCGCGACCGTGGCCTGCATCGACGTCGACGAGGGGCGGGCCAAGGGGATCGTCGCCGAGATCGAGTCGGCGGGCGGCACGGCCTTCCCCGTGATCGCCGACATGACGGTCCGCGAGCAGGCCGACCGCGCGGTCGAGGAGGCCGCCCGGGGGCTGGGCGGTGGCATCGACGTGGCCGTCGACATCATCGGTCAGGCCACGTGGGCCAGCGGCCTGGACACCACCGACGAGGAGTGGGACTTCAACATCCTGGTCAACCTGACCCAGGCGTTCTACCTCTTCCGCGGAGTGGGCAGGCGGATGGTGCAGCAGGGCACCGGCGGAGCGCTGGTCGGGCTGGCCTCGGTCGACGCGATCGCCCCGGCGGGCTTCCACGCGCCCTACGGCGCGGCCAAGGCCGGCCTGGTCTCGCTGGCCAAGACCCTCGCCGACGAGCTCGGGCCACACGGGATCCGGGTGAACCTCGTCGCCCCCGGCAACGTCGGGTCCGGCAACGAGGACCAGCCCGAGGGTGAGTACGACGTGAACGGGATCAACCCGCTGGCGGCGCCGCGCTCGTTCGACATCGCCAACGCCGTGCTCTTCCTGTCCTCGGGCCTCGCGGCCCGCATCACCGGCCAGACGCTGGTCGTGGACGGCGGCGCAACGACCCGCTCGCTGTGGGGCTTCACCACAGAGGACGTCACCGACCGGAGGCTCCGCGCCGGAGTGTTCGAGCAGGACGCCTGAGCCGACGACACGCGAGAAGGACGAGATTCCGATGACGCACTCTCCCCTGGACGAGGTACGCACCCGGTACGCCGCCGAGCGTGCCCGGCGCGTCCGCGATGACCGCGACGCCCAGTACGGCTACCTCGACGACGCCCCGGACCCGTGGAACGAGCCGGTCGAGCGCGCGCCGCTGACCGACGTGGTCGACGTGGCCGTGGTCGGGGCCGGGCTGTCCGGCCTGACCACGGCCGCCACCCTGAAGAAGGAGGGCGTCGAGCGCGTGCGGCTGATCGACCGCGCGGGCGACGTCGGCGGCACCTGGTACTGGAACCGCTACCCGGCCGCCCAGTGCGACGTCGAGTCCTACGTCTACCTGCCACTGCTGGACGAGATGGGGTACGTCCCGACGGAGAAGTACGCCTACCAGGGCGAGATCCTCGCCTACCTGCAGTCGGTGGCCCGCCGCTTCGACCTCTACCGGGACGCCTGCTTCCACACGGGCGTCGAGGACGCCGCGTGGGACGAGGCCGAGCAGCTCTGGGTCGTCGAGACCGACCGCGGCGACCGGTTCCGCGCGCACTTCCTGGTGCTGTCCGGCGGGTTCCTGCAGCGACCCAAGCTGCCCGCGATCCCCGGCCTGTCCGAGTTTCAGGGCACGATGTTCCACTCCAGCCGGTGGGACTACGCGTACACCGGCGGCGGTCCGGGCCGCGACGGGGGCGGGCTGCCCGGGCTGCGGGACAAGCGGGTCGGGGTGATCGGGACCGGCGCGAGCGGGCTGCAGATCGTCACGCCGCTGGCGAAGGCGGCCGAGCACCTCGTCGTCTTCCAGCGGACGCCGTCCACTGTGCTGCCCCGGAACAACCGGCCGACGGACCCGGAGTGGGCGAGCAGCCTGCGGCCGGGGTGGCACCGGGAGCGGGTCGAGTTCTTCGAGCAGTGGACGAACGGGCGGTTCGACCAGCCCGACGTGATCGCCGACGGCTGGACCGAGGTCTACGCGCCCGTCGCGGTCCGCCACGGCGCGGGCCTGGCCGGGGGGCCGCAGGAGCAGGAGCAGGCCGAGCTGGCCGACCTCGCGGCGATGGACCGCGTGCGGCAGCGGATCGCCGAGACGGTGCGGGACCCCGACACCGCCGCGGCGCTCATGCCCTACTACCCCATGCTGTGCAAGCGCGTCGGCTTCCACGACGACTACCTCGACGCCTTCAACCGGCCCAACGTGACCCTGGTGGACACCCGCGGCGCCGGGGTCGAGAAGGTCACCGCGAACGCGGTCATCGCCGAGGGTCGGGAGTACGAGCTGGACCTGCTCATCCTGGCCACCGGTTTCGACACCGTCCGCGGCTACCTGCGGTCGTGGGGTTTCGACGTGGTCGGGCGTGCGGGGCTGCGGCTGAGCGAGCACTGGCGGGACGGCATGCGGACGATGCACGGCGTCACCGTGCGCCACTTCCCGAACCTCTTCCTGGTGGCCGCCCTGACGCAGAACGCGATCACCGTCAACTACGGTGCCCACGCCGGCGTGATGGCCGAGCACATCAGCTACGTCGTCGGCGAGGCCCGGTCCCGCGGCCACGCCGTGGTCGAGGCGTCGGAGCAGGCGGAGGCGGCCTGGGTGGACATGGTCGCGTCGACCGCGTCCGAGCGGCAGACGGAGTTCCTCCGCTCCTGCACCCCCGGCTACTACAACAACGAGGGCAACCTGGAGAGCCGCACCCGGCAGGGCAGCGCCCGCCTCGGCGGCGGCTCGGTGGCCTACCACGAGATCCTGCGCGGCTGGCGGTCCGCGGGCACGCTGTCCGGTCTGGACTGCTCATGAGCGCGGGAGGCGAGACCGTGGCGTCACCGACGGTGGGCAACTGGGGTCGCTGGGGCGCGCAGGACGAGCGCGGCGCCCTCAACCTGATCACCCCCGAGCGGGTGCGGGAGGCCGCGCAGGGGGTACGGACCGGGAAGGTCTACCCGTTGGGCCTGCCGATCCAGCGCAGCGGCATCCCGCTCGCCGACTACCGCGGGACCCCGCAGCGCCTGACCCTGACCAACCACGACGACGAGTACCTGGCCCAGGCCTACGGCGGGGCGCCCGGCACCGGGTTCAACGAGGACGTCTTCGTCTTCGCCGCCCACACCTCCACCCACATGGACGCCCTGGGGCACGTCTACGCCCACGGCAGGCTCTACAACGGTTTCGCGGGGGACGCGGTCAGCCCCTACAGCGGCGCGCCGCACTGCGGCATCGACAAGGTCGGCGCCGTCGCGGGCCGCGGCGTGCTGATCGACGTCGCCGCGGCGAAGGGCGTCGAGCTGCTCGAACCCGGCTACGTGATCACCCCCGAGGACCTGACGACCGCGCTGGACCGGCAGGGGCTCGACCTGCGGCCGGGCGATCTCGTCCTCATCCGCACGGGCTGGATCGAGGCGTTCCTGCGCGACCCGGCCCTGGACACCTCGACCATGGCGGGCATCGGGCTCGCCGCCGCGCGGTACCTCGCCGCCCAGGACGTCGCGGTGGTCGGCGCGGACAACGTCGCGGTCGAGGCCATGCCCTTCGACGAGGGGACCTTCCTCGGTGTCCACGTGGTGCTGCTGGTCGAGCACGGGATCCACCTGGTGGAGAACCTGCACCTCGGCGAGTTGGCCGCCGACGGCTGCCACGAGTTCCTGCTCGCCCTCGCCCCACTGCGGGTCACCGGCGCCACCGGCAGCCCCCTGACCCCGTTCGCGATCGGCTGAGCCCATGAGCACCGGAGACTGGAGAGGACGGGGCATGACGTCGAAGGTCGCCATCGTGACGGGGGCCGCCTCGGGGATCGGGCTCGCCACGGCGCGCAGGCTGCTGCGCGGCGGATGGCGCATCGTGGGCGTCGACCTGGCGGAGGACCGGGTCGTCAAGGCCGTCGAGCCCGGGGACACCGGGGACGACTTCGTGGCCGTCGGCGCCGACATCGGCGACCCCAACGCGGTGGAAGCGCTCTACGCCAGAAGCGCGGAGGCGTTCGGCCGGCTCGACGCCGTGGTCAACAGCGCCGGGATCAGCCTGGTCACCGACACCCGGATCACCGACGTGACCCTGGAGGACTTCGACCGTACGGTCCGGGTCAATCTCCGCGGTACGTTCCTGATGTGCCGGGCCGCCATCGAGCCGCTGCGCGCGGCGGGCGGCGGGGCCATCGTGAACCTGGGCTCGGTCGCCTCGGTGCGCGGGGCGGGCGGGACCTCCTACACCGCCACCAAGCACGGCATCGCAGGCCTCTCGCGCGCCGTGGCCGCGCACTATGCCGGAGACCGGATCCGCTGCACCACGGTCGCGCCCGGCCCGACGACCACCCCGATGCTGGCGTCCTCGAAGACCAAGTCGAGCTCGGCGTCCGGAGGCTTTCCCTGGGCCATCGCGGGCGAGGCGGACCCCGACGAGGTCGCGGCGCTCATCGAGTTCCTCGTGTCGGACTCGGGCCGCTACCTGACCGGCGGGGTCTACCCGATCGACGGCGGCATCACCCAGCACTGAGCCACCCGACAGCCTCGTCGAGTCGCCCGCGAGCGAGCGCGCGGGCGCTCACGACGAAGGCCCCGCTCCCGCCAGGCGGGACCGGGGTCCTCGGTCTCGTTCTCGTCGATCGTCAGGTCACAGCGCCCTCGATCTTGAGCTCGATCAGTTCCTCGTCGCTCACCCCGAGCTCGCGCAGGACCTCGTCGGTGTGCTCCGCGAACTGCGGTGCCCGGGTGATCGAGACCGGGGTCTCGTCGAACTGCACCGGGTTCGCCACGATCTCGCGGTCGGTGCCGTCGGCGTCCACGATCGACGCGATCATCCCGGTCTCCCGCAGCGCCGGGTCATTGCCGAGCTCCCACGCGTTCTGCACGGCCGCCCACTGGCCTTCGCCGCTCTCCAGCAGGTCGACCGCCTCGGCCAGGGTCCGTGACCCGATGATCTCGGCGACGTAGTCCCCCGCCACCGCCGCGTTCGCCATGAGCTTCTCGGCGTCGGTGAAGCGCTCGTCGGCCGCCAGCTCCGGCCGTCCGGCGTTCGTCACGAACTCGGCCCAGTACCGGCCCGGCTGCAGCATGCACAGTTCGAGCCAGCGGTCGTCCGACGTCCGGTAGCCGCCCACCAGCGGGTTGTTCGGGGTCCCGTGCTTGGGCTGCTCCACCACCGGAAGCGGGCCGCCGGCGAGCAGCGCCAGGTTCACGGAGAACTGCGTGGCCCAGGCCCCGACACCGAGCAGCGACACGTCGACCACCGACGGCTCGCCGGTCGCCTTGCGGGAGTACAGTGCCGCGGCGATCCCGCCCGCGATGGTCATCCCGCCGATCGAGTCGCCGTAGGCGCCCGCGGGCATCCGCGGCAGCCGGTCGGCGTCCGGCCCCGCGAGCGGGCCCGAGCTCCCGCCCCGGGACCAGAACGCCGTGGCGTCGTACCCGCCCTTCTCCGCGTCCGGGCCGCGACCGCCGAAGCCGCTGCCGCGCACGTAGATGATGTCCGGGTTGATCGCCCGGATGTCCTCGACCTCGAGACCGAGCTTCCGCCGGGCGCCGGGCAGGAAGTTCGTGAGGAACACGTCGCTGGACCGGACGAGCTCCTCCAGGACGCGCCGCGCCCCCGGCTTCTCCAGCGCCAGACCGATGCTGCGCTTCCCGCGGTTCGGCCCCTCCATGATCGGGAAGTACGAGGTCCCCTTGCTCGCGGTGTCCAGGCCGAGCATCTTGACCAGGCCCCGCTGGGCGTCGCCGCGTTCCGCGTGCTCCACCTTGATCACGTCGGCGCCCCAGTCGGCCAGGACCGCACCGGCAGCCGGGACGAAGGTGAACTGCGCCACCTCCAGGATCCGGACGCCCTCCATTGGACGATGCCCCACTGTCTCACTCTCCCAGGTGTCGCCGCGTCGCGTCTCCACGGTGAGATCGCCGGTCCACGGTTCCTACCGCCGACGGACGGCGGACAAGTTCCGCCCGTCACCAAATAGAGTAGCCTTAACGCGGGGAAGCATAGCGCCTACGGGGACAACGGACCAGCATCGTCGAGCCAGCCGAGGAATTCCGTGGCTGCTTCGGCCCGGAGCCCGCCGCCCCGGCGCGCTCAGCCCACCGGCCGAGCGGGCATCGCGTCGAACAAGCCTGGGAGGACCATCCGGGCCCGCCTGCAGAAGGCCGGCAGCCGGGCGAGGCCCTTCGGCAAGACGTCCTCGTCCTCGTGCCGGACCGACCCGTGGTCCGGCTCGAGCAGCGCCAGGGCGTGCCTGCCGCTCCCAGGTGCCGGCCCGCAGGATCCGCACCAACGGATGCGTGGTCGAACGGGACATCCCCGAATACGTCGTCGGCCCGCGCTACGAAATGCGACGCCGACACTTCCTCGCCTTCTCCCAGTTCGCGGCCGCCGCGACCGATGGACGGAGCTCCGAGAACCGCACAGGAGAACGCGCCTACCCTAAGGACACTCAATGGCGGGGTAGGTGCTCTCGGCCGCCTGCGGGACGATACGGTGACCATCACTGGCGCCAGCTGGGTCAGGTCCGGGAGCCGCCCTGATGTCTTCCCGTGAGGGCGCGGCCCGACGCCGAGCTGCTGGACACCTCGTCCGAGGAGGCGGCGGCCGCGGAGTCCGGCCGGAAGCCGGGCAGGCAACCCGGGGCAGGCTGCCGGCGATCTGCTCGACCCTCGTGCTGTCGATCATGCGTCGACCGCTGAGGAGCTGGAGGGAAGCCCTCGCGCCGGAGTCAAGAAGAGTCTATTCTATGCCAGCGACCGGCCGCAGCTCCTCGGAGCGATCTCCGCACGTACCTGCCAGCCAGTCGACGAAGCGAACCGAGGTCATGAACTCGGCAGAGAATTCGTCTGCCGATCCGAGTGGACGCATGCCGGTCGAGGTCGGCGGGGTGCGACAGAAGGCGTGGTTTGAGTCAGCCCGATCGTCGAGTCAGTCGGTCACCAGGCCGACAACCGGTCGACCCGACGAATCCCGAAACGTTCACATCTGCTGAGGAGAACGCTGCAATGGTGCAGAGACATCGACGCCTGGCCGCGTTCGCGGCTCCCGTCGCCGCATTCGCCCTGGCCCTGACCGGGTGTGCCTCATCCTCCTCGAGGGGAGACAGCGGCGAGATCACCGTCATGGCCATCGGCACCATCCAGTCGGCACAGCTGTCGCTGCCGGATGCGCAGGCGGCGATGCAGGCACACGTCGCACAGATCAACGACTCGGGCGGGATCAACGGCCGAAAGATCAATCTCGTGGTCTGCGACGACAAGTTCGACCCGAACACCGCGGCCGACTGCGCCCGCCAGGCGGTCTCGCAGCGGGTCGCCGCCGTGATCTGGCACTATCAGAACTTCTCGCCGCAGGTCACGCCGGTGTTGGAAGCCGCGAAGATCCCGATGGTCTACACGGGCGTTGCGGACGCCGTCGACGGTACGAGCTCGGTCTCGTTTCCGCGTGACTCCGGCATCCCGGGATTCTACGGCGCGCTCGGCATCGAGCTGGGCAAGGCAGGCTGCAGGAAGGCAGGCGCGGTCGTCACCTCGCAGTCGACCCTCATCCTCGGCGCGACCTGGCTGGAGCGTGGTCTCAAGGCGCAGAATGCGGAGCTCGTCCAGGTCTCGGTCGGGCAGACCCAGCCCGACTTCGCCGCGCCCGTGGCCAAGCTGCTCTCGCAGGGCATCGACTGCCTGGTACCGGTGACCGCGCCGGACCAGGGCCCGAAGGTCGTCGCCGCGCTGGCCCAGTCGGGGCAGCACCTCAAGCTGGGTGCCATCACCTCGGAGTTCAGCACCACGGCGTTGGCCGCACTCGGCTCGTCCGCCGATGGCATGATCATCACCGGTCAGGAGTACCGACCCAGCGACACCGACGTCCCGGCGGTCAAGGAGATCGTCGACGGGCTGCAGAAGTACCAGCCTTCCGTGCCGCTGACCACGAAGTTCGGCGTCGCGGCCTGGGCGTCCGTGACGGCACTGCAGCAGGTGCTGACCCCGGTGCAGGGACCGGTCACCAGTTCCAGTGTCCTCGCCGCGGTCACGCAGGCGACCGTGGACACGAAGCTCTACGCGAAGGTCTCCTACTCCTCGCCGGCGCTGATGCCGCAGTTCCCGCAGATCAAGAACTGGAACTATCTGGTGTGGACGGTCAAGGGCGGGAAGGCCGTGCTCGACAAGCAGGACTTCACGCCACTGACGACGGGCTTGTGAGGATGGACACCGTCGCCCTCGTGGAGTGTTCCGGGTTGTCCGCCGGATACGGACAGCTCCCCGTGCTGAGCGACGTGGATCTCCGCATCGGTGCCGGCGAGGTGGTCGCCCTGATCGGCGCCAACGGCGCAGGGAAGTCGACCACGTTGCTCGCCTTGGCCGGCGAGGTCCCGGTGACCTCGGGTGAGGTGCGGTTCGAGGGAGCGGCCTGGACGGGGCCGCTCCACCAGCGCGCCCGCCAGGGCCTGCGACTGATCACCGAGGACCGTTCGGTGTTCATGTCGCTCTCGGTTGCGGACAACCTGCGCCTGGCGCACAAGTCCCTGGACGAGCCGCTGGAGATCTTCCCCGAGCTGCGCCCGCTGCTGCGGCGGAAGGTGGGCCTGCTGTCCGGAGGTGAGCAGCAGATGCTCACCCTCGCCCGGGCACTGGCAGGCCGGACCCGGGTGCTGCTGGCCGACGAGCTGTCCCTCGGGCTGGCGCCGATCATCGTGCAGCGGCTGCTCCGTGCCGTTCGCACGGCCGCCGACCGCGGGATGGGGGTGTTGCTGGTGGAGCAGCAGATCCGCAACGCCTTCACCGTGGCCGACCGGGCCTACGTCCTGCGGCGCGGCCGGGTCGTGCTCGAGGGACCGACCAGCGACCTCCGCGAGAGGATCGACGAGATCGAAGCGTCCTATCTGGCCGGCCAGGGATGAGACCGGACCGGAACGGCATGACCACGACACACGGAGTCCTCGCATGAGTACCGCTGTGCAGTTCGCGATTCTCGGCTTGGCCGCCGGGGCTCTTTACGTCCTGTTCGGACTCGGCCTGGTGATCATCCATCGTGGCTCGGGTGTGGTGAACTTCGCGCACGGGGCCGTCGGCATGGTGGGCACGTTCCTCGCGTGGAGACTCCATGAGGGCCTCGGGGTGTCCTACTGGGTCGCGCTGATCGCCGGGGTCGTGCTCTCCGGCGTCCTCGGCCTGCTCATCCATTTCCTGATCATGCGACCGCTGCACGGCGCCGCCCTGTTGACCCGGCTGATCGCGACGTTGGCCGTCGTGACCGTGCTCCAGGAGGGCATGGCGAAGATCTACGACGGACCGTCGATCGTGGTCGCGTCCGGGCTGCCGGTCGAGCCGGTGACGATCCTGGGCGCGACCGTGGGCCTGGATCGGGTGATCATCCTCGTAGCGGTGTTGGTGCTCGTGGCCGCACTCGCCGCGCTCTACCGGTACACGCAGTTCGGCAGGGCGACCGCGGCGGCGACGGAGAACCGGCGGGCACTGGCCGGGCTGGGTTGGTCGCCGGACCGGATCGCGGCCGCCAACTGGTTCCTCGGCTCCGCGCTCGCCGGTCTGGCCGGGATCCTGCTGGCACCCATCACGAACCTGTCGGTCACCGGCTACACACTGCTGGTGGTGCCCGCGCTCGCCGCGGCGGTCGTCGGCAGGCTGGTCTCGTTCCCGCTCACCCTGTTGGGCGGCCTCGCGATCGGTGTCATCCAGTCCGAGGTGGGCCGCTATGTCGACGCGCCGGGCTGGACGGAGGCGGTCCCCTTCATCGCGATGATCGTGGTGCTGGTCGTGCGCGGACAGGACCGCAGCATCCGAACCCAGGTGGCGCGGCGGCTGCCGCGGCTGGGCAGCGGCCGGATCCGCTGGTACTTCGTGGCGCTCTGGGTCGCGGTCGGGGTGCTGCTGATCGAGTCCGTGCAGCCGGAGTGGAGCGACGCCGTGACGACGACCGTCGGCACGGGGCTGATCGTGTTGTCATTGGTCGTGGTGACGGGCTACAGCGGCCAGTTGTCGTTGGCACAGTTCGCGTTCGCCGGGTGGGGAGCCTGGGTCGCCGGCAGCCTCGCGCGCTCCTTCGGGGTACCGTTCCTCCCCGCGATCGCCATCGGAGCCCTCGCGACGTTGCCGTTGGGGCTGCTGGTCGGCGCGGTGTGTCTGCGCACCCGAGGGGTCAACCTCGCCATCGCGACGCTCGGTATGGCGGTTGCCCTGGACAACCTGGTGTTCAGCAACCCCGCTCGCACCGCCAACGGCTCGTTCATCGTGCCGATGCCCGCCATCGGCGATCTCGACCTCAGCGCCATCCTCTATCCCGACCGCTACGCCCTCGCGCTGCTCGCGGTCTTCACGGTGTGCGCGCTGGCGATCGCGAACGTCCGCCGCGGCCGGAGCGGGCGGCGGCTGGTCGCGGTCCGCTCCAACGAGCGCGCCGCCGCGTCGCTCGGCATCAACGTCGTGCAGGCCAAGCTCGCAGCCTTCGCGATCTCCAGCGTGATCGCCGGACTGGGGGGCTGCCTACTGGCGTTCCGCAACCCCGCCATCGTCTTCGCCAACTACGGCCCACTCCAGTCGATCAAGATGGTGGGCTACGCGGTGGTCGGCGGTGTCGGCTGGATCGCGGGCGCCATCTACGGCGGTCTGCTCGAGGTCGGCGCGCTCGGCTCGAAGGTGCTCGACCAGCTCGGCCCCCACGTCGGCTCCTACCTGCCACTCGCCGGTGGTGTGCTGCTCGTGGTCATGCTCCTGACCGCGCCCGACGGCCTTGCCAGACAAGGCTGGGAGCATGCCCGGCTGCTGCTGGCCCGGCTTCCCAAGCGGGCCGGGGACACTGCGCTCGAGCTGGGCGACGTGGAACTGCACGAGGTGCGTCGCACGGAGCTGGAGCTGCGGGGTCTCAGCGTGTCCTTCGGTGGTGTCCACGCGCTGAGCAAGGCCGACCTGACCGTCCGACCCGGCGAGATCGTCGGACTGATCGGCCCGAACGGTGCGGGGAAGACGACGCTGATCGACGCCACATCCGGGTTCGTCAAGCCGACCGAGGGGACGGTGCTGCTCGGCGGGCAGGATGTGACCAGCTGGTCGCCGAGTCGCCGCGCGGGTGCCGGACTGGCCCGGTCGTTCCAGTCGCTCGAGTTGTTCGACGACCTGACGGTGCTGGACAACCTGCGCACGGCGGCGGAACCGCGCAACGTCGTGGCCTACCTGACCGACATGGTGTGGCCGAAGCGAGTCGCGCTCTCCGCCGCGACCCGGGCCGCGATCGTGGAGTTCGACCTGGAGCCGTACCTGCTGAAAACCCCTTCGGAGCTGCCATACGGGGTCCGGCGCCTGGTCGGGATCGCCCGCGCGGTGGCCACCGAGGCGTCGGTGATCGCACTGGACGAGCCCGCTGCAGGCCTGGACCAGTCGGAAGCCGCCGAGCTGGCGGAGTTGCTGCGTCGCCTCGCCGACCGGTGGGGCATGGCGATCCTGCTGGTCGAGCACAACGTGGAGATGGTGCTCGGGCTGTGCGACCGGGTGTACGCCCTCAACTTCGGCAAGGTGATCGCGGAAGGCACCCCGGCCGAGGTCCGCGGTGACGAAGCCGTGATCGGCGCCTACCTCGGCGACGATCACGGCGACTTCGCCGCCCTCTCCTAGCCCGGTCAGGCGGCCGTGGCGTCGCCCAGGTAGCGGTGCAGCAGCTCATCGCCCGCGTCGGCCGCCCGACCGGACCACGCCACCCGACCGCGCTGCAGGATCACCGCGTGGTCGGCGAAGGCCAGCGCACGGCTCGCGAACTGCTCGATCATCAGCACCGCGACACCCTCGGCCCGGGCGCGCTGGAGGCTCTCGAAGACCGTGTCGACCATCAGCGGGGCGAGGCCGAGGGACATCTCGTCGGCGATGACCAGCTTCGGCGACACCATCAGCGCCCGCGCCAGGGAGAGCATCTGCTGCTCCCCGCCCGAGAGGGTCCCCGCCGTCTGCCGTCGGCGGTCCGCGAGCACCGGGAAGATCTCGAAGACCCGCTCCATCGCCTGCTCCCGGCCCCTGCGGTGGAGCACCGTCGCCATCCGGAGGTTCTCCTGCACACTCAGCGTGCGGAAGACGCCGCGTCCCTCGGGCAGGTGGACCAGGCCCGCCCGGCGGATCGCCGTGGCCGACGCCTCCGTGACGTCCTGCCCCGCGAGCTCGAGCGTGCCCGAGCTCGCGCGTACCAACCCACTCAGCACCCTGGCGAGGGTGCTCTTGCCCGCGCCGTTCGGACCGAGCACGGCGACCGCGCTGTC